>Ga0137416_10001704_pt1 | contig 11371 bp, 8 predicted proteins | sample CZODoug3_1_1_16f_FD_108282 | JGI IMG/M metagenome (GOLD analysis project Ga0137416, IMG submission 108282) | Vadose zone soil fungal communities from Angelo Coast Range Reserve, California, USA - CZODoug3_1_1_16fungal (Illumina Assembly) | ecosystem: Environmental > Terrestrial > Soil > Vadose...
CGCCGTGGTGCCGGTGGTCGACCAGGCCGGTCGGGTCGTCGCGCTGGTCGCCGTCGGGATCAAGATCAGTGCGCTGTCCGCCGAGCTGGCCGAACGGCTCCTGCCGCTGTTCTCGGCGGCGCTCGCGGTGCTTGCCGTCGGCGGGGTGGGTAGCTGGCTGATCAGCGGCCGGCTGCGGCGGGAGACCCGTGGGCTCGCCCCGGCCGAGCTGAGCAGCGTGTTCGCCTCCTACGAGGCCACCCTGCACGCAGTGCGGGAGGGCCTGGTGCTCGTCGCGCCCGACGGCCGGATCACGCTGTGCAACGACGGCGCGCGGGACCTGCTCGGGCTCGATGCGAACCCGGAGGGCGGCCACGTTTCGGCGCTGGACGTGCCCGCCGCGCTGGCCGAGGCGATGTGCGACGTAGCGCCACGGATCGACGAGATTCATGTGACGGACACCCGCGTGCTCGTGCTGAACACCGCCCGCGTCCGGGCCGGGCAGCGGGACCAGGGCAACGTCGATCAGGGCAACGTCGTCACCCTGCGCGACCACACCGACCTGCAGCTGCTGACCGGCGAGCTGAACACCACCCGGGGTCTCGCCGAGGCCCTGCGCTCACAGGCGCACGAGGCCGCGAACCGGCTGCACACGGTGGTCTCGCTGGTCGAGCTGGGTCGGCCGGCCGAGGCGATCGAGTTCGCCACCGCCGAGCTTGCCGTCGCCCAGGAGCTGACCGATCGCGTGGTCGGCGCGGTGTCCGAGCCGGTGCTCGCCGCGCTGCTGCTCGGCAAGGCCGCCGAGGCGCACGAGCGGGGTGTCGAGCTGGACCTGACCGAGGACACCGCGCTGGGCGACCTCGATGTGCACGGCGTCGAGCCCCGGGCGCTGATCACCATCCTCGGCAACCTCGTGGACAACGCCATCGACGCCGCGATCGAGGGCGCCGGCGAGCACGACGGCCGGCCGACCGTGCTGGTCACCGCGAAGGTGCAGGCCGGCGAGCTGGTGCTCCGGGTCGCCGACACCGGGCGCGGGATACCGGACACCGCGCGCAACGAGGTGTTCCAGCGCGGCTGGTCGACCAAGTCGCAGGAGGGCCCGGTCGGCCACGGGCTGGGGCTGGCGCTGGTCGGCCAGGCGGTGCGGCGCTACCGGGGGCGGATCGACCTGGTCAACTCCGGCGGCGCGGTGTTCACGGTCCGGCTGCCGCTGCTGCGCGAGGCGGTCCGGTGATCCGGGTGCTCGTGGTCGAGGACGACCTGGTCGCGGCGGAGGCCCACCGGCAGTACGTGGGCCGGGTCGAGGGCTTCGAGGTGGCCGGGGTGGCCCACACCGGCGCCGATGCGCTGCGGATCAGCGAACGGGAGCGCGTCGACCTCGTGCTGCTCGACTTCTACCTGCCCGACACCCACGGGCTGGCCGTCTGCCGGGCCCTGCGGGCGGCGAGCACCTCGGTGGACGTGATTGCCGTGACCTCGGCGCGCGACCTGGCGGTGGTCAAGGCAGCGGTGTCGATCGGCGTCGTGCAGTACCTGCTCAAGCCGTTCACGTTCGCCTCGCTGCGGGACAAGCTGCAGCGCTACGCCGAGTTCCGGCGCAACGTCGGCTACGCGGTGGACCAGGCCGACGTGGACCGCGCACTGGCCAACCTGCGCGGCCCGGTCCAGCCGGAGCTGCCGAAGGGCATGAGCGAGCAGACCCTGAACACCGTCATCCGGGCGCTGTGGGAGCAGCCGGACGGCTTGTCGGCCGCTGCTGCCGCCGCCGCGACTGGTGTCTCCCGGGTGACCGCGCGGCGCTACCTCGAATACCTCGCGGACAGCGCGCTGGCCAAGCGCGAGCCGCACTACGGCCAGGTCGGCCGCCCCGAGGTCTGGTACCGCAGCCTCACCCCAGGCCCCGCCGCGCCGAGCTGACCCGACCGGCCTGTTGTTACCGAGCTGCACCGGAGGCAGGTTTTCGCGCGGTTTTTCCTGCCTGGTGTGCAGTTCGGTAACAACAGGCCTGACCGGTCAGCCGCGGGGGAGTGGCGGGATGGGGCGGCGTGGAGGGCGGGCGCCGCCGAGCAGGAGCTGGACCCGCGCGCCGCCCTGCGGCGACCGGCCGAGGCGCAGGTTTCCGCCGGACTCCTCTGCCGTCTGGCGGGCGATGTCGAGGCCGAGCCCGGTGGAGGCGATGCTGGAGTGGCCGCGCCGGATGGCGGCGAGGTCGGCGAAACCCGAGCCGGCGTCGTCGACCCGGACCAGCGCCCCGCCCTTGACCTCCCGGATGATCGACACCCAGAACGGCACACCGGGTCGGGTGTGGGCGAAGACGTTGCTCAGGATCGCGTCGAACGTGGCCTCCAGGTCGGCCGGGCTGGCGTGCACGTGCACCGGCTCCGCCGGCAGGTCCCGGCCGATCAGGCGCCCGGTGTCCTCGGCGAGCGCCGCCCAGAACTCGATCCGCTCGCGGGCGATCGCGGTCAGCTCGCACTGCTGGGGTACGTGGCCGGACGGCGGTCGCCGGGCCATCCGGATCACCTCGTTGACCGCCTTGGTCACGACGTCGTAGTCGGCGAGCAGGCGCTGGGTGGCGGGGGAGTCGGGGATGGCGTCGATGTCCAGCCGCAGCGCGGTCAGCGGGGTGCGCAGCCGGTGGGTGAGGTCGGCGTTGCGCTGGCTGCGCTCGTCGAGCAGGTGGTCGACGCGGAGGGCGAGCAGGTTGAGCTGGTCACCGACGCGGCGGATCTCGGCGGGGCCGGCGGGGCGGACCCGCGCGGTCAGGTAGCCGTCTGCCATCCGGTCGGCGACCGCGGCCAGGTCGGCCACCGAGCGCAGCAGGCCGCGGGCGAGCCGCTCGGCCAGTACGACCGCGATCAGGGTGGCCGCCGCCGACAGGGTCAGGCTCAGCAGGGTGAGCAGCCTCGACTCGGCCACGATCGCATCGTCGCTGGCCAGCACCCTGATCACGGTGGCGCAGGCCGGCCCGTCGCGGACCGGCAGCAGGACTTCGATGCCGCCGTCGGTGGCCGAGGTGGAGGTCCGGCAGGAGGCCAGCGCGGCCTGCACCGAGGGGGAGCGGGGCACCGGTACGCCGATGGCCGCGCCGCCGGCAGCGAGGATCGAGACGGCGAACCCGTTCTCCGGGTGGGTGGGCAGCGAGCTCGGTACCAGGTTGTGCGTCAGCGGGATCAGCTCGGCGGCCTGCTGCATCGCGGCCAGGGTGACGCGGTGGTCGGCGTCACGCCGGATCAGGATCAGGACCGGGATCAGGAACGTGATCAGGACGACGGACAGCGCGGCCAGTACGACCGCGATCAGGTGGCCACGCACGCTGCCTCAGCTCACCGGCGCGGCCAGCCGCAGCCCGATGCCGCGCACGGTGTGCAGGTAGCGGGGTGCCTGCGCGCTCTCGCCGAGCTTGCGCCGCAGCCAGGACAGGTGCACGTCCACCGTCTTGTCGGTGCCGCTGAACGGGACTTGCCACACCTCGGTCAGCAGCTCGCGCTTGGTGACGACCTCGCCGGGCCGCTGGGCGAGGTAGCAGAGCAGGTCGAACTCACGGGGCGCCAGCTGCAGCTCGACGCCGTCCAGGGTGGCCGTCCTGGCGGACTGCTCGATGACCAGGCCACCGATGGTCAGGGCCGGTTTCGGCAGCCGCACGTTCAGCCGACCCCGGCGCAGGGTGGCGCGGATCCGGGCCAGGAACTGCTCGCCGCCGAACGGCTTGACGATGTAGTCGTCCGCGCCGGCGTCGAGCATCGAGACGATCTGGCGCTCCTCGTCGCACGCGGTGGCCACGATGATCGGCACCTCGCTGACGGCGCGCACCATCCGCAGGACCTCTTCGCCGTGCACATCGGGTAGGCCGAGGTCCAGCACGATCAGGTCGGGCTGGCAGTCCAACGCGGCCTGCAGTCCGGCGAACCCGGTCGACGCGGACGTGGTCGCGAAGTCGCCGACGGTGAGGGAGCGCAGCAGCCCTCGGCGGACGTCGGCATCGTCCTCGATCACCAGGACATGAGGCACAGCGTGAGCGTATCGGCACAGCCCGTGACGCATGCGCGGGGACCGGGCCACGCGGTCCCGCACCTGCGTCGGGACCTCGCCCCACGGTCGGGTCAACCTGAGTCACCTTGATCGCCGCCGGTCGTTGGCCGAGATAGACCTGGCGTAGGTCGGCTACGCGACGCGACGTGGGGCGGCGCGCCGATCCCGCCGGGACGCGACTTCTTGGGGGTACGAAGGTGTCGAACGCGCCGCGGGCACAGCGGCACGCGCCGGACATTGGTTCCGTCACGGTGCTCGGCGACCGCGACCGGGTGGTGGCGACGGCGAAGACGCAGCCCCTGCGTCCCGGCGGCCCGCCGCCACAGCCACGTGCCACCGGTCCGGGCGGACCGGGGTTACCGGCGGCCGAGCGTGCCGGCTCCGGTGGCGCGCTGCGCCGGCTGTCGGACCGGTTCGAGGCGATGTGCAGCCGGCCGGATCCCTCGGGCGGCTCCGGCAGTGAGTTCCGGCCCGCTCGGGCCTGGCTGCTCGCCACGATCTGTGGCCTGCTCGGGCTGTCGCTGGTACTGGTGGCGCTCGCCGTCGCCGATCGCCAGGTGCCGCCGCCGCCCCCGCCGGTGCCCGCGACCGCGCCGGCACCCGCGGCCGATCCGCCACCCGCACCGGCCGACGCCGAGCAACAGACGCCCTCGGCACCGGCCCAGCGGTCCGCGCCCCCGGCCCGGTCGGGCGGCGGATCGGCCGCGGGTGCCGGCGCGGACTCCCGGGCAGACTCCGACTCGGACTCCGACTCGGGTGGGGACTCGGACTCCGGGTCGGACTCCGACTCAGCCGCCGGCTCGGACTCGAGGCACGGCTGGACCGGTTACGACCAGGGCCCCGGCTGGGGGTCCTACGGGCCGCGCTCGGACGGGCCGCGCTCGGACATGGCCAGGGACCTGATGCGGTACCGGATGACCGGCCAGTACCCCTCGGAGCACCCGCGCCACGAGCACTGATCCAACCACCGGCCGGATCGATTTTGTCGGGTGTCCGGCGCATTTCCCGGTAACCATAGCCTTGTCTTATCTCGACCTTATCGTTCCCTAGGGCAGACTCTGTGCGAGTACGAAGCGCTCCCCTCCGAGGCGTCCCGAAAGGTCGCGATACCCGGTGGCGTGCGTGGGCATGAACGGGAAGTTCCGGGGGGTAACTTGACGATGATTGATACCAGCGTGCGCCAGCAGGACTCGTCCTTTTCCGTGTCTGAAGTGGCCAGTGTGCTCAATGTGTCGAAGATGACCGTGTACCGACACATTCAGAACGGTCGGCTGGAAGCGGAGCGGGTGGGCGGCTCGTACCGCGTCACGGCGCAGTCGCTGCGGCGAATTCTGGAGGACGACTGGCGCGAGCGGGACTGACCCCGCCTGTTTCATTTGTTTCCCGTGTGACTGTTGAGGCGCAGGTGAATTCTGCGCATCGCGCGCCCAGGTAATCGAGGTATCGGTAAGGCCCGTTCCGTCGGATTGTGCGATATCTGGCGGCTCGGGCCTTCCGCTTTTCGGAATGCCGTTCACTCGGCGGATCGGCCGACCTGTTCGGCCACACAGGCCAGGTACAGCGCGATGCCGCCGCGCGGCTGCCGGGCCAGGTCAGGCACCCCGCCGGACCGAGCTGGCCGGCGGCCAGGGGCTGTCGGCCACGGGCTGCCGGTAGCCGCCGGCGAGCAGGGTGCGTACCGACTCGAAGGCGTGCGCGAACCCGGCGATGTGGCCGTACTCCCGCACCGCCGCCGCCAGGTGCTCCCGCGCGGGGCGGGACCGGCCGAGTCGGTGCGCGAGCCGGGCCAGGGTGAGGTCCACCGGCCCGGTGCACAGCATCATCGTGCCCAGTACCGCCAGCCGGCCCCGCTGTCGCAGCAGCTGGCCGTAGAGGTGCGCCGGGTCGGGCGCGCCGAGCCGGGCGGCGACCTCGCCCAGCTCGGCGAGCACGAAGTCGCTCGCCCAGTGGGGGGTGCTGGGCGGCCGGTTCAGCTGCCACCGGTTGAGCAGTTGGCGCGCGGTGGCGGGGTCGCCGGCCTCGATCGCGGCGAGCACCGCGGTCGGCCGCAGCGGCTCGCCGCCCCAGGCCGGCTCGGCGACGCCGACCAGCTCCTCGACCCAGTCGCCCAGCCGCCCGGAGGTACGCGCCAGGCCGCTGCTCTGGATCACCCGGCACCACGCCCCGTGCCGGAAGCCGGCCTGCTCGACCTGGCTGTACCCGGCGTCGATCAGCCGGGTCGCGTCGGCCCACTCGCCGTGCACCAGTGCCTGGGTGATCCGGTGGCAGGTGGCGTGCGCCTCCGCCCCGGTGATGCCGCCCGACCGGGCCAGCTCGCCGCTCGCGACCAGCTCCCGCTCGCACTCGGCCAGCCGCCCCCGGTGCAGCAGGATCGCCATCCGGTGCATCCGGGCGAACACCTCGGTGGTGGCCGGCAGGCCCTGGCCGACCAGGGCCAGCGCCTCCTCGGTCGCGGCCAGCCGGTCCTGCTCGCGGTCGGCGAACCAGGCGGCCTGGACGTAGTTGTTCAGCGCCCGGCCGAGCAGCGCGGGGTCGTCGAGGCCACGCGCGATCTCGATACCCTCGCGGGCGAGGCGCTCGATCTCGGTGCGGTCCCGGCCGGCCGAGCTGAGCCGGATCGCGAGCGCGCCGAGCAGCGTGGACCGCCGGGCGGGTGGCAGCGGCTCGTCCAGCAGCGTGCGCAGCGAGGCGATCACGGCGACCTCGACCGGGGTCGGCAGCTGCCAGGTCCACAGCGCCACCTGGCCGAACAGGGCGGCCGCCTCGACCACGTCGTCGTGGACCTCGCCGTGGGTGGCGCGGGCGATGGTCAGCGCGTCGGCCGTGGCGCGGATGCTGCCGCCGATGTTGCCGGCCATGGCGTGCTCCTCGCTGAGCGCGCGCAGGGTGCGGTAGCGCCGCTGGCCGTGGTCCCCGGTGGGCAGCACGGCCAGCGCGCGCTCCCGGTGGCGGGCCGCGCGGTCCGGCGCGAGCCGGGCCCTGGCCTGGTCGGCGGCCGCGCTGCAGGCCAGGAACGCCGACTCCGATGCGGTGCCGTGCGCGCCGTGGAACCGGTGGTTGGCCAGGTCGTCGAGGTGCTCGGCAGAGTCCGGGCCGTGCACTCCGACGATCGCCTCGGCGAGCACGGCGTGCAGCTGGGCGCGCTCGCTGGGGCCGATCCGGGAGACCAACGCCTGCCGGGCGATGTCGTGCGCGAACTGCCAGCGCAGCGTCTGCTCGTCCTGGCGCAGCAGCCCGGAGCTCTGCGCCGGTTCGAGCGCCGCGACCAGGGCGGTCGGCCCGATGCACCGGGCGCGGGCGAGCATCCGCAGGTCGAGGTCCGCGCCGCCGAGCGCCGCCAGCCGCAGGATGGCCCTGGTGTCGGCGGGCAGCTGGTCGTGGCGCTGCTCGACGACCGACTGCACCGAGGACGGCACCTGGTCGCCGACCCGCGGCTGGCCGTCGTAGAACCGCAGCAGCTCCACGAGGTAGAACAGGTTGCCGCCGGTCCGCCGGTGGATGGCCACCGGGTCGGCGCCGGGCGGCGCGGCGTAGCGCTCCAGCATGGTGGTGACCTGGTCGACGGTCAGCGGCGGGATGGGGATCCGGCGCACCATGTGCTCCCGGTCCAGCGCGATGACGGTGGCCTCGACCGCCGGGTCGACCGCGGTGTCGGGCGTGCAGCGGGTCGTGATCACCACGCAGCGGCGCCGGTGCAGCCGCGTCGCGATCAGCCGCAGCACGTGCAGCGACAGCGTGTCGGCCCACTGCAGGTCGTCCAGCACGACGAGCAGCGGGCGCTGCCGGCTCGCCTCCAGCACCGCGTCGGCGATCTGCTGACACAGCCGGAACCGGGCGGTGGCCGGGTCGTCGCCCTCGGCGCCGGCGGCCGGCGCCGGCAGCCCCAGCGCGCGCAGCACCTGCTCCCACGGCCACAGCGGCGGCGCCGCCAGGTCGCGCATCGTGGCCGACCAGACGGTCCGGGCGCCGCCCGCCTCGGCCAGGTCCCTGGCCGCCTCGGCGAGCCGCGTCTTGCCGACACCGGCCTCGCCGTCGAGCATCACCAGGTGACCGCTGCCGGCGTGCATCTCGGTGAGCAGGTCACCGAGGCGGGCCAGCTGCGGTTCGCGGCCGATCAGGGCTTCCCTCGGCGAGTCCGCCACCGCGGCCGGGCGGAGGGTGACGACCTCGGGCGCCGGCGGGCGCAGCGTGGGGTCGCGGCGCAGGATCGCGGTGTGCAGCGCGTCGGTGTCGGTGTCGGGCGCCATGCCCAGCTCCCGGTCGAGCACCCCTCGGCACTCCTGGTACGTGGCCAGCGCGTCGGCCTGCCGGCCGTCCCGGTAGGTGGCCAGCATCAGCTGGCGCCAGTACGGCTCGCGCAGTGGCTGCTCGCGGACCAGGGCGCGGGCCGAGGTAGCCGCCGGAGCGGTCCGACCGAGCTCCAGCAGCGCGCCGATCCGCAGCTCGGCGGCCCGCAGCCGCAGCTCGATCAGTGGCTGGGTCAGCTCGGACTGGGTGAGGGTGGCGCCGAGGTCGACGTAGGGCTCACCCCGCCACAGGGCCAGCGCTCGGTCGACCGTCTCCAGCACCTCGGTGGCCGGCGCCGACTCGGCCCGCTCGACCAGGATCGCGAACAGCGAGGCGTCGACCTCGGTCGGCGCCGCGTGCAGTAGGTAGCCGGAGCCGCTGGTGGAGATCACCTGGTCGGCCGCGTTGCCCCGGCGCATCGGGTCCAGCACCTTGCGCAGTTGGGACACGTAGGAGTGCAGGGTGCCCACCGCGGCCATCGGCGGGTCCGCGCCCCACACCTGGTCGATCAGGCGGTCCGTGGAGACCACCCGGCCGGCCTCGGCGACCAGCGCACAGGTCAGTGCCCGAGGCTTCGGACCGCCCACCAGAACCAACCGACCAGCGGAGTCCCGTACCTGCACCGGGCCCAACACACCGAACTTCGGATCCATGCTCTCCCCGTGACCGCGCAGTGATCACTGCCCACGGCCTCGGCACGTCGTCGCGACATCCCGACAACGCACCCGCGAGTCCGTAGGGCACCCCTCCCCAAGAGTGGGGAGTTCAGCACAGGGACCTTTCAACTCGCTGTCATCGCTGGTAGTGGAGATCGCCGGTCTCACCTGAAATCGAGGGTCGAGACTTAGAGCACTCACAGGATTGGGCCACACGATGAGCGGCAGCCGTCACCGCGGCGGGAACCGGTTGGAGGGGGACGGGGTTGGTTGCCGAGAAGGTGTTGCGGAGGAGCCGCCACGACGGGCCGGCGCGGCGCGGCGGGCCTCGGTTCGGCTGGGCCGACCTGCTCGGACCGGTCGGGGTGGCCTCGGTCGTCGCGGTGGTCTGCCTGTGGGTGCGCAACGAGGGCGCGCAGAGCTTCGTCGACGGCTCGCGCGTGATCGGCTCGGCCGGCCTGCTGACCGGGCTACTTGCCTCGGACCTGATGGTGCTGCAGGTCGTGATGATGGCCCGGATCCCCTGGGTGGAGCGCGCCTGGGGCCACGACCTGCTCGCCCGGCGGCACCGCTGGGTCGGGTTCGCCTCCTTCTGGTTCATGGTCGCCCACGTCGGGCTGTTCGTTGCGGAGCGGCTGTCCAGGGGCGACGGTGCCGGCTGGGCGCGGCTGACGACGCTGTTCGTGACCGACCCGTGGATGCTGTTCGCCACGCTCGGCACCGTCATGGTGATCGGTGTGGTGGTGACCTCGATCCGTCGGGCGCGCCGGCGGCTGCGCTACGAGTCGTGGCACCTGCTGCACCTGTACGCGTACCTGGGCATCGCGTTCAGCTTTCCGCACCAGATCTCCGACGGCGCCGAGTTCCACGACCCGGCCGCCCTGATCTACTGGTGGACGCTGTACCTGTTCGCGGCGGTGGCCACCCTGATCTGGCGGGTCGGGCTGCCGCTCTGGCGCTCGATCTACCACCGGATGCGCGTCGCGGGGGTGTCCGCCGAGGTACCCGGCGTCGTGTCCGTCGCGGTCGAGGGCCACCGGCTGGACCGGCTGCGGACGAAGTCCGGCCAGTTCTTCATCTGGCGGTTCCGCGACGGGCCCGGCTGGACCCGGGGCAACCCGTACACGATCTCCGCCGCGCCCCGGCCCGACCGCCTGCGGGTGACCATCCAGGTGGCGGGCGACGGCAGCGCGCGCGCCGCCGCGCTGCGCCCCGGCACCCGGGTCCTGATCGAGGGCCCCTACGGCACGCTGACCGCCGACCGGCGCCGGCACCCCCGGATGCTCCTGGTGGCCGCCGGGGTCGGCATCACGCCCCTGCGCGCGCTGCTCGAGGACGCCCCCTACGAGCCGGGGGAGACCGCGCTGATCTACCGGTTCACCGCGGCGGAGCACGCCATCTTCACCGCCGAGCTGGCCGAGCTCGCCCGCCGCCGGGGCGTCGAGCTGCACTTCCTACCGGGCTCCCGGCGCGCCGATGGCTCCTGGCTGCCCGCCGGCCTCGACGGCGAACCGGACGACGTCGGGGCGCTCAGGTCACTGGTGCCCGACGTCGCCGACCGGGACGTCTTCGTGTGCGGCCCGTCGATGTGGATCTCCTCGGTGCGTCGGGCGCTGCGGGCCGCCGGGGTGGACCGCGAGCAGATCCAGATCGAGGAGTTCGCCTGGTAGCTCCGCCCTGTCGTCGTTCGTCGCTGCTTGTTGTTGGTCGCCGTCTCGGAAAGGGACACCATGCGCCGCATCACCCTGTGGCTCAGCGCCACACTCACCGTGGTCGCACTGGCGACCAGCTACCAGGCCGGCCTCACCGGCGGGAAGGCCGGTCAGGAACACCACGGACCCCACACCGACGTCGCGTGCGTGCACCCCGACGAGCCGAAATGACCTGACACCGGGAGCTACTGTTCGGATATGTGGCCCTCGATCGCCGAGGCGCTGTTCCTGGTGGCCGCCGGCGCTCTTGCCGCGCTGGTCGGCAGCGCCGGCGGGATCACCTCGCTGATCTCGTATCCGGCGCTGCTGGCGGTGGGTATCGCCCCGCTGCAGGCCAACGTCAGCAATGCGGTCGCGCTGGTGGCCAGTGGGCTCGGCTCGACGTTCGGCGCCCGGCCCGAGCTCGCCGGCCAACATGCCCGACTGCGCCGGATAGCGGTGCCCGCCGTGGCCGGTGGCACGTTCGGCGCGGTGCTGCTGCTGATCACGCCGGCCGAGGTGTTCGCCTGGATCGTGCCGTTCCTGATCGCGCTGGCTTCGGTGTTGCTGCTGGCCCAGCCGACGATCTCCCGGTGGCGCGAGGCGCGCGACCGGACCGCGAGCCCCGTGCTGGTGCACGCCGGGCTGTTCGCGGTATCGGTGTACGGCGGCTACTTCGGGGCCGGTGCCGGGGTGCTGACCCTGGCGTTGCTCCTGCTCCTC
>Ga0137416_10001706_pt1 | contig 11368 bp, 12 predicted proteins | sample CZODoug3_1_1_16f_FD_108282 | JGI IMG/M metagenome (GOLD analysis project Ga0137416, IMG submission 108282) | Vadose zone soil fungal communities from Angelo Coast Range Reserve, California, USA - CZODoug3_1_1_16fungal (Illumina Assembly) | ecosystem: Environmental > Terrestrial > Soil > Vadose...
AGGCGGCAGGCGGAACCCTCCTGTCGCTCGGTACCCGCTGCTCTCGAACCACTGACCCACCACTCCGCCTAGGAAATGGCTGTGTACGTCGATCCGACCCTCAGACATCGACACCCTCAGGCTCCGTTAGATACAAATATGTCTCTTATAGAGCAGGCTAGCACTGTCGTCGCCACTGGCAAACCTGAGAGGCGACGCACGCGGACTTGGAGCACCCAGGCCGCTGGTGGCAGCACCACCACAAGAAGTTTAGGATACATTTTTGTCTCCTATGGACCTGCATGGGACTCCGCGTTAGCGTGGCGTCATGACGGCTGGACGTATTGCTCTGGTGACCGGGGCCAACCAGGGCATCGGCTTCGCGCTCGCCGAAGGGCTGGCCGCGCGACTGGGCCCAGCCGACCTGGTGCTGCTCACTGGGCGCAACCCGGAGCGGGTGGCGCGCGCCGCCGCACTCGTGACCAACGCCACCAACACAACGAGCCAAGTGCAAGGCCGACTGCTCGACGTCAGCGACGCCGCCGCCGTGGCCAAGCTGGCCGCCGAACTCGAGGAACGCCACGGCGGCGTGGACATCGTGGTATCCAACGCGATCGCCCGGAACACTCCGGATCGGCCGCAAGCCGAGCAAGCCGACGAGTTCATCGATGTCGCCAACGGCGGCACCTCGGCAATGCTGCACTCGTTCTGCCCGGTGCTGCGTCCCGGCGGCCGACTCACCGTGGTTGCCAGCACCCTCGGCACGCTGGGCAACCTGGATCCTCGACTGCACCACCTGTTCGAAGACGCCTCGCTTGACGAGATCGACGAGGTCATCGCGTCCTGGCGGGCCGCCGTACACGCCGGCACCGCCCAAGACCTCGGTTGGCCTCGGTGGATCAACGTGCCGTCCAAGGTCGGACAGGTCGCCGCCGTGCGGGCGGTCGCGCGGGAACGCCGTGCGACGGACCTGGCCGAAGGCACCTTGATCGCCGCGATCTGCCCCGGACTGGTCGACACCGCGGCAGCGCGACTGTGGTTCGACGTCAGCCGCGAGCAAACGCCGGCCCAGGCCGCCACAGCGATCCTCGACCTCCTGCTCGCCAGCCCGGTCGACCCGGCCACGTACGGTGAGCTGGTCCAGTTCGGCAAGGTACTGCCGTGGCACGCCGGAACCCCCCGCGATCCCGAACTACCCCAGTCATCCTCCCCCGAACACCTGGCCCAATACCTGGCGCAATACCGGACGCTCGAGACATAACCGCATTCACGAAAGCCAGCCAACATTTCCTCTAACACCGGACAGCCGCCAGCAGGTCTCCGGTGTCAAGCCCGGATGCCGGACACCTCGCCCATGCGTCCGACGTAGCCCGAAGCAGGCGCGAGCCGCCGAGGGCATCGACCGGAATCCCACAGACATGTGGCCCGGTTTTGACTCCCCCGACCCCCGAAGCGACCGCGGACGCGACAACGCCTGTCCCAACCCGAAGTTGACCGCGGCAGGTTCACCCGATCCACGTATCTAGATTTTGATGGCCGCGCCTGAGGCGGAGTGGTACGTTGCTTCCATGTTAGTGAACATTTTTGTCTCCTATATGAGGCCGGTGGGAGCCCTCACCGAAGAGCCCCCCGCTCGGGCGCTGGCTTCACGCGCGGCCAGTGCGCCTCGCAACGAAGGAGGAGAGCAGCAGGTCCCAATGCGCCGAACCCAATTCCCCTGACGCGCAGCCAACAAGACATCCCCGGCGCACGATCGGGTCCGCCAACACAGGTAGCTGAGTACAGCCAGGAGGAACAATGACGCTCCGTACGACTTTCCCCGGATCATGGTGGCCTTACGCAGACCTGCACCACGATCTCGCGCGATACCACCGAGGCGAGCTGACGCACGAGCAGGGGATCTCGGTAATAGAGCAGTGCGCCACCCGCGCAATCTCAGAACAAAGAGAATTCGGGTTCAACGAATGGACCGGCGGCGAGTACTTCGCCGACACATTCGTTGTCCATGCTCCGCGCTGCCTCACCGGCGTAATCATTGACCAGCTCCCTGAGCCCGACGGATTCGACTACGATGACATGGGTCATGTCTCCATAGTCGGCGACATCGCTGCACCCGATGGCCTCGGATACGCGGCAGCATTCAGAAGAGAAAGCGCGCTTCCCGGGGGCGTCACAAAGGCGACAGTTATCAGCCCATTCGAGATAGTGGCGACCGCGCTCCACACGCACTTCGACGCCTTCGAAGCGCAGCTTCCGAACCTCTGTCGCATCGTCAATGATGAAATAAAAGCGCTAGCCGACGCCGGCTGTCCTCACATCCAACTCGATGCACCCATTATCGGCGCCCGAATTAATGACGGACGCACGACCTCCAAGCAAGCCGCAACGATCATCTCAGAGTGCTTCGAGGGCGTCACCGGTGTCATCCGTGGACTGCATCTCTGCAACGGAAATAACCGGGGACGGCCGGGAGGATCTGTCCTGCGCAACTCGACGTGGGTGCCACTCCTCCAGGAGCTCGACGGGGTGATCGACATCGCGCACCTCGAGGCATCCTACTTCTCCGAGTACCTCGAACGTGGAGCCTTCAAAAATCTCCCGCGAGACATGCAGCTCGCAGCGGGCATCGTCGACGAAGCCAACTACTGGATCGAGCCAATCAAGAAGATCAAGGAACGTGCAGCCGACTGGAGCCGTGTCGTCGGCGAGGAGCGTTTTTGGCTGGCACCGTCCTGCGGGTTTGGCCGCCACAGTGCACGCGAGGGCGACCGAGAGGTTCTGCGAGCGAAAATGTCCAATCTCGCGGAAGCGGCGGCGACTTTCTAAAGACGCCCCCCGTTCCCCCGCTGGAGCTTCACGTTTCGGCTGCTTGCACCGGCAGCCGTCGCTAGTTGGGGGCAGCGTCAACCGACCGCTGGTGATCATCGCGTCGATTGGAGGAATCATGAAGCTCGGACTGCACATAGCTGATTTCACCTATCCCAGTGGCCCAGAAGGACTGGCTGACGACCTCACCCGCATCGCTTCGGCAGCAGAGGAGGCGGGTTTCGCGAGGATGAGCGTGATGGACCATGTATGGCAGATTCGGCCGGTGGGTCCAATCGAGCACGACATGCTCGAGGCGTACACGACATTGGGGTATCTGGCCGCGCGCACCTCGACGGTGGAGCTGCTGGCTTGGGTAACGGGGGTGACTTACCGCAGTCCCGGCCTTGTCGCCAAGCTGGTTACGACCCTCGATGTTCTGTCGCACGGGCGGGCATGGCTCGGTATCGGCGCCGCGTGGAACGACGAGGAGGCGGCGGGCCTGGGTCTCTACTTCCCGCCGCTGGCGGAGCGGTTCGAGAGACTCGAAGAAACGCTCCGGATTTGCCTGCAAATGTGGAGCGACGATGACATGCCGTTCAACGGTTCCCATTATCAGCTCGAGTGCACCATGAACGTCCCGCAGGCCCTGTCGCGCCCGCACCCGCCCATCCTCGTCGGCGGGGGCGGGGAGAGAAAGACGTTGCGCCTGGTCGCCCAGTACGCGCAGGCGTGCAACCTGTTCCCAGGGCCGGAGCTTGAACACAAGCTGGACGTGCTGCGCGGACACTGCGAAGCGGTGGGGCGCAGCTACGACGACATCGAGAAGACCGTCATGGGCCCGCTCGACCCCAGCGATCCCGAAGCGCTCGTCGAACAGTTGCGGCAATATGCGCAACTCGGGGTAGCTCATTACCACGGCCTGGTGCCTAACGTGTCGGCAATCGAGCCGCTGCGAGTGCTCGGACGCGAAGTAATCCCGGCGGTCGCCGACTTTTGACCGCGTCACCGTTCAAGGAGAAACCCGTGACCGATCGTCCGACCATCCCCGATTCTCACAAAGACCTGCTCCAAGCCGCCATCGGACTGCTGGCAACCAACGGCCGCAATGGTCTACCACAACTGACAGCAATTCCGTCCTCCACCCTATCCGAATTGTCGCGACCGAGGTTGGAGCCTGACAAACGGGAGCATCCTGACCGAGTACTCACCAAGGCCTGACCGTGCTAAGTCAGATACCGCGAGCGCCGCGCGCACGTATTGCCCAATCCCGACAAACCGGCCGTCATCGTCGCCGGTTCCAGCGCGACGTTGACCTATCAGCAGCTCGAAGAGCGGTCGCTTCGCCTGGCTCGGCATCTGTTCGACTCTGGTCTCCGCCGCGGCGACCACGTCGCGCTGATCACCGACAACGATCCCAAAGCCTTCGAGGTTTACTGGGCAGCGCTTCGCTCCGGCCTCTACATAACGGCGGTGAACCGGCACCTCGCCCCGGACGACATGAGGGTCGCCATCCACGCTGCGGCCCCCTGCCCCGTCGAGACACTCCGCCATTCGAATACCACAAGGATGCGGCCAAGACCTCACAGTCTCGGCACCCACTCCGTCCGAACTGGACAACCACCGGAGACATCGGACGCCTCGACGAGGAGGGATTTCTCTTTCTCACCGACCGAAAGGCATTCGTGATCATCTCCGGTGGCGTGAACATCTATCCCCAGGAAATCGAGAACTGCCTGGAAATGCACCCCAAGGTCTACGACGCCGCAGTGATCGGCGTACCTGACGAGGAAATGGGCGAATCAGTCAAAGCCGTTGTGCAACCGACGGACGGAGCCGAACCTGGCACTACGCTCGCGGAGGAGCTCCGCGCCTCCCTCCGCACCCGAATCGCCCATTACAAGGTGCCGCGCGCTTTCGACTTCGTGACCGAACTGCCGCGTACCCCCACGGGGAAGTTAGCCAAGAACACGCTCCGCATCCAGCACCGGTGATTCACCGAGGACTCGACGACGAGCCTCCAACCTCACCCTCCGGAACCGAATCGGCACCGACGACATGATCACCATGGTCCGCAGCTGGTGCAGGTCCCGGAGGGGCGAACCGACCGACATCCTGGGCCTGCGAGCAGCCCACGGTGAACCCGCGCAGCTCGCGGCGCTGCGTGCGGTGAACCCCTTGCTTGCCGGCAAGCATAAGAGCGCGATACCATCGCAGCTGTGCTTGTCCGTTGCGACTTCCAGGTCTGTTTGCGGCCCCGAGCGCACAAGCGATCTAGGATGCCCACGTGAGACCGATAACCGAGTCAACTCGCAGCCGTCGTGAAGAGATTCTTCAAGGAGCCAAGCAACTCTTCGCCGAGCGCGGCTTTCGGGAGACGAATCTCAATGACGTCGCGATCAGGCTTGGTCTGCGACGGCAGGCCATCTATCACTATTTCGAAACGAAGGACGAGATTCTCTTCGAGCTGATCGAAGGCGCAGGCCACGCCCTTGCGCGAGCCGCTCAACCGGTTCTGGACTCCGACCTCACACCGGTAGAGAAGCTTCGAGAAGTCGTCAAGGTCCACGTTCGTCACGTACTAAATGACGCCGATGTATTTCGAGTTCAAGTCAATGAGATCAATAAGATGACTGGCGATCGGGGAGACACGATCCGCCGCAACCAATCAGCCTATGTCCACCGCGTCGCCGAGGTGATCGCGGACGGCCAAAAGGACGGCTCATTGGTGGAAGTACCTCCCGTGGCTCAGGCTCTGGTCATCATTGGGATGTGCCAATGGGTCGTCTTCTGGTACAGCTCGGCGGCTCAATTATCCATTGAAGAAATGGCTAACTACATCGCGCAGTTAGCTGTCAATGGTACGCGGCGGCCAGATTAGCGGTGCTCGGGGCGTCGCCCTGACCTCAGACGAGCCTGGGTATGCATAGATGAGCCGGACGCCACGACATCACTGTCCGGCACTCACACGCCGATCTTCGTCAATACTGCCTCATAATCGGTTGCTGGTCCGCCCAAGACTAGCTCTGTTGCTTTCGCGCGCCTGAAGTACAGGTGTGCGTCGTGCTCCCAGGTGAACCCGATGCCGCCGTGCACCTGGATGTTCTCGCGCGCAACGAAGAAGAACATCCGAGCGCATTCGACGAATGACACAACGGCCAGCAGAGGTAGATCATCTGGTCGCTCTCTCTCGGACAGCGTCGCCTCCGCCAGTGACGCTCGAGCGCCTTCTAGTTGGGCGAACATCTCTGCACAGAGATGTTTAACGGCCTGGAAGGACCCGATGGCGCGACCGAACTGATACCTCGTCTTCGCGTAGTCCACGCTCATCTCAAGACAGCGCTCCGCCGCGCCCACGGCTTCCGCAGCCAGGCCGATCCGCAAGTATTCCAGTACATTTTCCAGTATCGCCTCACCTGCGCCGAGAGAGCCGACGATCCATGATGGCACGTTGGCGAATTCGGCTCGCGCGTAACGCCGGGTGAGATCCAGTCCCGGCATGGGCTCACAACGCAGCCCTTCGGCTCCACGCTCGACCTCGAACAGAGTCAGGCCGGCAGACGTATGAGCGAGCACCAGGTACACGTCACTGCTCAGGCCGTCGAGCACGAGGAACTTCGTGCCGGTAATCCACCATTGTCCGTCGCGCTCTTCGGCCTTCGTCATCCACTCCGCTGGGAACCAGCGCCCACTCTTCTCCACGGCCGCGAGTGTTGCGAGGAGCCGGCCAGATGCGATATCGGGCAGGTAGCGTGTGCACGCGTCATCATCCTGGCTTGCACTGAGCGCAGTGGCCGCCATGATAACGGTAGAAAGGAATGGAAGAGGCGCCAATGAGCGGCCGCATTCTTCGAGCACGATCCGTAGCTCGGGGAGCCCGTACCCATGGCCACCATATTGCTGAGGGATTGCCAAACCCTGCACGTCGAGCTCGGTGGCCATCCGCTGCCACGAGGACAAGTCGATCAGAGGCGCATCCCAGGTCTTGGCACGGTCAAGGAATCCCTCTTGGCGGACGGACAGAAATCCCCGAACTGACTTCCGCAGGTCCGCAAGCTCTTGCTCGCTGGACGCGTTCATCGGTATCCGTCCTTCACAGCACCGTTTGAGGGCTCCTTCGGCAGACCCAGGACACGTTCCGCGATGATGTTCTTCATGATCTCATCGGTGCCTCCGAGCAGTCGCAAGGCCGGTGTGCACAGCAGGAGCTCGCTCCATGCGTACGTTCCCCACTCGCCGTTGTCAGCGATCATCTGAGGCCCGAGGAGCTCTGAGATGAGCTGCGCTGCGTCGGTCACATTGCGGGAGTTCATCAGCTTGCCGACCGACGCCTCCGGGCCCGGGGTTCGACCCGATTTCACCGTGCGTCTCAGCTGAGCGTTCAGTTGGTCTAGTGTGGTGCGCTTGACGAATATCTCGGCGAGCCGACGCCGCGCAACCGGGTCCGCCCGGAGCTCGAGGCTGTCAAGGAGGTGTGTAAGCCATTCAATGTTCAGTGCGTCGTTGACCGCGAGGGAATCGTCGGCTCCTACTGAAGACCGTTCGTTCATCAGTGTCGTGAGCGCCACCGGCCATCCGCCGTTCACGGGCCCCAGGCGACGGCTGTCAGGAATACGCACGTTGGTGAAGTAAACTTCGTTGAACTCGGCACCTCCGCTCATCTGCCTCAGAGGGCGGACGTCGATGCCCGGTGTCTCCATGTCGACTAGGAAGGCGGTAATCCCTTTGTGTTTCACCGCGGCTGAGTCTGTGCGGCACAACAGTTCACCAACATCGCTGCAGTGCGCTATCGAGGTCCAGACTTTCTGCCCATTGATGATCCAGTCCGTGCCATCGAGCTCTGCCCGCGTCTGGAGCCCGGCGAGGTCCGAGCCTGCTCCAGGTTCGCTGAATAATTGACATGCGATGAGATCGCCTCGGAAGAGCGGGCGGATGAATTTCGCACACTGTTCCGGTGTGCCATGCGCGAGGATGGTCGGCGCCACGAGGTTGAGCCCGACGATACGGAGATCGCTGGTATCCGGCACGTCGTACTCGGCCTCGATTTCGCGGTACATGATTTCATGAGCGCTGGTGAGGCCGCGGCCACCGTGTTCGATCGGACCGGAAATCCAGCCAAGACCGCTGTCGAACCGTATCCGAAGCCACTCGCGGCGCGCGGCCATCTCATGACGGTTCCTTGATTCTCTCTCTGTCCGAAATATTGCGACCTGATCGCTAGCGCGACCCCATACCTTACGATTCTCATCAGTTCGACGCTTCGAATTCGTTTCCAAGAAAGTTCGGACCTCGTCGGCAAACCGTTCTAGTTCGATGGTCATGAGATCCTCTTGACTTTGACCAGTAATCCAGGATGTCTTAGACCTGCGCGTAGAGACGTCGCTGGTCCCCCGGGGGAGCGAAGACAGGGCGAGAGTCTGGGCGTCAGGTGGTGCCAGCGGTGACCGGCTCTGGGAAATTGGCGATTCGCAGGGCCTCACGTTTTGCCGCCGTCATGGGGTAATGCTTGGTAGCGACAATGCGCTGGGCAAATAGTCCACCTCCAGACTGGAGATTCGTGACCAACCACCATCCGCCACGAGCGTCGGCCGTGTAGTCGCGAATCGCGCGGAATAGACGCGCTCGGTAGGAAGCGTCCACTCCTTCCTTTCCCCGCGTGTACTTAGCCACGAGCGCGCCGACTTCGGCGTTATCGAGGTCACGCTGACTAGGAGCCGTGAGCACTGCGCCGCCGGCGATGTCATGAAGGTGCCGAACCATAAGGTTGAACTCGGCGGCGCCATAATGCTTTGCCGCGTTCGTGTAGAGCTCGCTCGGGTGGACCCAATCCTCGGGCGTCCGTTCAGCATGCGTGATTGCCGCCTCCAAACATCCGCGAATCAGTGTGGCATAGATGATCATCTCCGCGATCTTTTCCTTGATGTGGGAGATACTGGCGACCCCGTTCGCCTCGGCGATCAGCTGCGCGAAGCCTACCAAGCGATCCGCGGCGGCCGCCATGTGCGACGTTCCGCCCAGGCGTTCCCATAGCCCCAAGGAATGAGCGAATGTCGCCGAGTGCTCCACCTCCCCCGCCAGAAAGACCCTGTCGTTGGGAACGAAGACATGATCGAGGATGACGAGTCCCTCGGGGGTGTTCTCTTCGCTCGAGATCGGCCAATAGTCAGGATCGTCTCCGCGAGGAGCGTAGGTTGTGTTGACTATCGATACGCCGTCGGCGTTGACCGGCACCGCGCACGAGACTGCCCAGTCCTCTTCCCCATCCTTCATCCGCTTGGTAGGCATGACAACGAGTTCGTGAGCGTTCGCGGCGGCGGTGATGTGCAGCTTCGCACCGTTGATCACGATGCCGTCGGGTCGACGCTCGACGATACGGGTGTAGAGGTCTGGATCGTCCTGCTTCGACGGTGACAGACGCCGATCCCCTTTTGCGTCGGTGATGGCCTGGACGCAGCGCAGGTCGTTCGCCATGCAGTACTGATGGTACTTCTGGATTCGGGTGACGTAGTCCCCGTATTCGGCGCCGTCCGACATCCGGGCCGACGCGGTCAGCAGCGCCATCAACCCACTCGAGGTGACCGCACTCAGGTCGTCCCATGTACTGATGTCGTTCATCAGGCCTCGGAGGTCGTCATTACTCCGCGGAATCTTGTAGTACGGACCGACTTCCGCGTCCGCTCGCCACATCCGGTCATACGCGGCCGCGACATGGCGGAAGCTGCCCGCAAGCAGTGGGTGGCTCAGCGGATCCTCGACCCGTTCCCCATCTATATACAGCCTCCGACCATCTTGCACAGAGTCCAGGTATTGCGCTCCGGTCAGCATCGCGGCTCCACTTCCCAAGCTGATGTCAGCGCCACGCTACGTCCTTGCTTGCGCGCACGCAAGGTGCCATAGTCAGGCTTCTTCACGTCGTTGTCACCACGTGCCCAGCGGCGGCGGGCAGATGAGGAGGCGCCTAAACATGGCTCACCCAGCGAACCCTCGAGTGTCCCCTCGGCGGCAGGCCTCGGCCGCCTCGTCGGCGGATACTCCCACCAACACGCGGGCTCTCGTCTTGTCCGAGCGTGCGGGCGAGACGCTTGTGATCACGCTCAATCGACCCGAGCGCCGCAACGCATGGAGCGTCGCGCTGGGCCGTGAGTTCGCGGAGCTGCTCGCGCGCGCGGATTCCGACCAGGCGGTGCGAACCATCGTCGTGACTGGCGCTGGGGGTGCATTCTGTTCAGGCGCGGACCTCAAGGAATTAGCCGGCGGGGAAGACGCGATCCCGTTCGAACCCTTCGTCGCTGATGTTGAGTCGATATTGCGTGTCCGCAAACCGGTCATCACCGCCATCAACGGACCCGCCATAGGATTGGGGTTTGTCCAAGCGATTTACAGCGATATACGATTCTGTGCATTTGACGCGAAGTTCGCGACCGGATTTGCTCGACGGGGCTTCGTCAGCGAGTTTGGCGTCGCCAGCCTATTGAGTCGCCTCGTCGGTCCCGGTCGCGCCAGCGATCTGTTATTCTCCGGCCGCACCATCAGCGGCCAGTACGCCTACTCTATTGGGCTGGCCGAGTTCGCCACGGAGTCAGATAACGTTCTTCCCGCAGCACTTGAGTACGCGCAAGACATGAATAAGAACTGTGCACCCACTGCGATGGCTGCCATCAAGAACCAGATACGGTCTGAACCGACCCTGCCCTTTTGGGAGGCTATCCGCCAAGCCAAGGAGATTCAGCGTGCAAGCCTGCGTTGGCCAGACGCTACGGAGAGTTTCCGGTCCATGGCGGAGAAACGAGCCGCTCGGTACGCCCCGCTGGATTAACGTCGTGCGACGCAAATCTTTTGCCCGGCCCGCAGCAATCTCCGCCCGCTCGTAACAATACGAGATATCTCGCGCCAACCCGAAACGGCGCGGGCGAGTCATCGAGGTGACGTATTGTGACCGTTGTACCGGACGGCTATTCACTCAGCGCCGTCGTTGATCATTGGTCGATAGTCCAGCCCAACCATCCAGCGATTCTCACCGACACCGTGATGTTGACGTATTCCGACTGGGCCGCGCTGTCGGGCCGCCTTGCGGTGCGGCTCAGTGCGCGCGGGTTGCGCCCCGGTGATCGAGCTCTGTACCTGGGACGCAACCGTGCCGCGCATCCAGTCATCATGGCCGCCTTGTCGCGGACACGCATAGCGATCGTGGGGGCAAATTGGCGGCTCGATGCCCGAGAGCTCGCGTATATCCTGAGCGATGCGGGGCCACGCATCGCGTTCGTCGATCCTGAATTCTCGGCGACCTTCAAATCGGCCTGCGAGACCGCCTCGACCAGTCCTGAGGTCGTGTTACTCGACGGCGCCGACGGGCTGGACAGCCTTCGTGACTGGTCGCGCAACGCTCCGCTATTGCCCCTTCCCGGCCCACCTGGCTTGGACGACATCGCGGCACTTAACTACACCTCCGGCACCACCGGGAAACCGAAGGGTGTAATAGTCAAGAACTCTCAGCTTGGTCAATACCTGGCGCGCCCCAACCCGGTACCAACCAGCACCGAGACGGTATTCCTTATCGCGACCCCGATCTTCCACGTCGCCGGCA
>Ga0137416_10001708_pt1 | contig 11353 bp, 9 predicted proteins | sample CZODoug3_1_1_16f_FD_108282 | JGI IMG/M metagenome (GOLD analysis project Ga0137416, IMG submission 108282) | Vadose zone soil fungal communities from Angelo Coast Range Reserve, California, USA - CZODoug3_1_1_16fungal (Illumina Assembly) | ecosystem: Environmental > Terrestrial > Soil > Vadose...
AAAGGCGAGTTTTTGACTCATTTTGACGTTAGTGTGCGTTCGAGCGAATGGGCCCAGGCGTCGCGGAGCCTTCCGACGGAACTATCGATCACCGCGCGCCCCCTATATTCGATGCAGAAAGCATCGCCGCGGGTGACCTGGCCGATCTCGCGTGCCGCCACCTTGTATTGTCTCGCAGTATTGAGAACGGCGGCAAGTTTTGATGGAGTGACGGAAACGATGGCGCGGGCGCCGCGTTCGCCGAATGCGGCGGCCTCGGCGGGGGAAAGATCGTCGAGGGTGACATTTACGCCGAGAGCGGGCGGGGCAAGCCCCGCCCCTGCGGAAGCGAAGCAGGATTCGGCGAGGGTGACGGCGAGGCCACCGTCGGAGATGTCGTGAGCGGATAGGACGGCGCCTTCAGCGGCGAGGGCGATGAGGCAGTCCTGAAGACGTTTCTCGGCGGCGAGATCGATGGCGGGCGGTTCGCCCGCGACGATGCCAGCAATCATTTTGGAATATTCGGAGGAGGAGAATTCGCGTTGGGTGCCGAGTAGGGGCGCAGCATGCTGCGCCCCTACGGAGGAACTCGATCCATCGAGCAGAACGATGATGTCGCCTTCTTGACGGAAGGCGATCTTCAGAACTTGCGAGGCGTCATCGAGGATGCCGAGGACGCCGATGACCGGCGTCGGGTAGATCGACTTGCCGAGGGTTTCGTTGTAGAAGCTGACGTTGCCGCCGGTGATGGGCGTGTTGAGGGCGGTGCAGGCTTCGGCGAGGCCGTCGATGGTTTCGCTGAATTGCCACATCACTCCGGGTTTTTCGGGGCTCCCGAAGTTGAGGCAATTCGTGGCGGCGATGGGGCGGGCACCACTGCAAGCCACGTTGCGGGCCGCCTCCGCGACGGCGTGCATGGCGCCCGCGCGCGGATTCAACTGACACCAGCGGCCGTTCCCGTCGGTCGAGAGAGCCAGGGCGCGCTTCACGACTCCCGTGCTCGGATCCTTGATCCGTACCACGGCGGCATCGCTCGCGCCGGGCCCGGCTAGGGTGTTCGTGCGCACGCTGGTGTCGTATTGTTCGGTGATCCAGCGCTTGGAGGAGATCGCGGGTGATGCGAGCAGCTTCACGAAATTTGAAGTGAGATTCGCGCCTTCGGGAGCGAACGTGAACCAATCCTTTTCCGTTTCGATGCGCGGCGGGGGCGCGGCGACGGGTCGATGGTAGACCGGCCCTTCTTCGGCAAGGGGATGCGCGGGAATTTCTGCGGCGACTCGTCCGTTGTTGTTGATGCGGGCGATGCCGCCTTCGGTGACGTTGCCGACCACAACGGCGTCGAGGCCCCACTTTTTGAAGACGGCGAGAACTTCGTGTTCGCGGCCTTTTTCGGCGACGAGGAGCATGCGCTCCTGCGATTCGCTGAGCATGATTTCGTATGGCGTCATGCCGGTTTCGCGCTGGGGAACTTTGGCGAGGTCGATCTCGATGCCGGTGCCGCCGCGCGAGGCCATCTCCATCGTGGAGCAGGTGAGGCCGGCGGCACCCATGTCCTGAATCGCCACGACCGCGCCTGTCTGCATGGCTTCGAGGCAGGCCTCGAGGAGAAGTTTCTCCATGAAGGGGTCGCCAACTTGCACGTTGGGGCGTTTCTGTTTCGATTCTTCGGTGAATTCAGCGGAGGCAAGCAGAGAAGCGCCGTGGATGCCGTCGCGGCCCGTTTTCGCACCAACGTAGATCACCGGATTGCCGATGCCTTTGGCTTTGGCGAGAAAAATTTCTTCTTTTTTGGCGATGCCGAGGGCGAGCGCGTTGACCAGCGGATTTTGCGAATAGCAGGGCTCGAAGGCGACCTCGCCCCCGACGGTGGGGACGCCAAAACAATTTCCGTAACTTCCGATGCCACGAATTACGCCGTCGAGGATGCGGCGGTTTTTCGCGGCGTCTGCCTCATTAGTGTGCCTGCTCGCCGTGATCTCGCCGAATCGCAAGGAATCTAAGACCGCGATGGGACGGGCGCCCATGGTGAAAATGTCGCGCAGGATGCCGCCAACTCCGGTCGTCGCGCCCTGGAAGGGCTCGACGTAGCTGGGATGGTTGTGCGATTCGATCTTGAAAGCGGCGACGAGGCCATCGCCGATGTCAACCACGCCGGCGTTTTCGCCAGGACCCTGCACGACCAGTTTGCCGCGCGTGGGCAGGCGCTTCAGGTGAACCTTGCTCGATTTGTAGGAGCAGTGCTCGCTCCACATCACGCTGAAAATGCCCAGCTCAGTGACGTTCGGGTCGCGACCGAGGATTTGCTGAATGCGCGCGTATTCCTCGCGCGTGACGCCATGCTCGGCCGCAATTTTCGGCGTTACTCGAATTTCAGTGCTGGCGGTGGCCATATTTCTAATCTACGACAAGAGATGGAAACCGTAGAGGCACGACACACCCTGCCCCTGCGAAAACAAAAATCGCCACAGCCTGATTCAGGACCCTACGGGTCACGCCGTCGCCTTTGCGGCACCAACGAGCGCTTCGACCATGGAGCGGAAAATGACCAAGCCATCGTTGGAGCCCAGCGCCGATTCCACGGCGCGCTCGGGATGGGGCATCAGCCCGGCTACGTTGCGCTGGCGGTTGCAGACTCCGGCGATATTGTGAACCGCGCCGTTGGGATTGCCGGCGTTGTCGTCGGAACCGTCGGGAGTCGTGTAACGAAAAATGACTTGATGATTTTTTTCGAGGTCCGCGACCGTGGCCTCGTCACAAGTATAGTTGCCGTCGGAGTGTGCGATGGGAATCTTTAGGATCTGGCCCTTTTGCGCGGCGTTGGTGAAGGGCGTATCTGTCTGCTCGACGCGGATGTGCACGTGGCGGCAGATAAAACGCAGGCCGCTGTTGCGCATCATTGCGCCGGGCAACAGGCCTGCTTCGCACAGGATCTGGAACCCGTTGCAGACGCCGAGTACCATCCCTCCGCTGTTGGCGAATTTCTCGACCGACTTCATCACCGGCGAAAAACGCGCGATGGCGCCGGTGCGCAGATAATCGCCGTAGGAAAATCCGCCGGGCAGGATAATGGCGTCGCAATTCGCCAGATTCTCGGATTGGTGCCAGATGAATTCGACGGGCTTCTGCAGAACGTTGCCGATGGCGTAGAACGCGTCATGGTCGCAATTGGACCCGGGAAAAACGACGACTCCAAATTTCATGCGGCGGCAGCTCCCTGTAGCATCGCGGGAACTTCTATGTTAGCACATAGCCGCCCTCCCGGAGGGGAAACGCTACTTTCGCTTTTTGGTCGTTTTGCGTCGCTTCGATTTCTTCGACGGCTTCTTTTTTGGTTTCTCCGTGGCTGCCAGTTCGCGGCGCTTTTTCGCGGCCCAGCGGGGTTTGTTGACCTGGCGGCCGCGCGCGATTCCCAATCCATCCGAAGGCACGTTTTCCGTGATGGTCGAACCCGCGGCAATGTAGGCGCCATCACCGACGCGCACAGGCGCCACCAGCGCCGTATCGCTGCCGATGAAGACTTTGTTCCCGATCGACGTCGGGTACTTGTGGAAGCCGTCGTAATTGCAGGTAATGGTGCCCGCGCCGATGTTGCTCTTCGTTCCGATCTTCGCGTCGCCCAGGTACGAGAGGTGCATGGCTTTGGTGCCTTCGCCGATGGTGCTTTTCTTGAGTTCGACAAAATTGCCAATGCGCGCGCCGGCTTTCAGGTGATTGTCCTGCCGCAATCGCGCGAACGGGCCGATGACGACGCGGTCATCGAGGCGGCTCTGCGTTACGACGCAATGCGCCTCGACGGCCACGTCGTCGCCGAGGATTGCATCAGTCAGGATGCTTCCCGTTCGAATGGTGCAGCGCGCGCCGATTCTGGTTTTCCCCAACAACTGAACACCGGGTTCTATGATGCTGTCTTCGCCCGCGGTCACCTCGGGATCAATGAGCACAGTCTCCGGCAACTGGATGGTGACGCCGTCGTCCATCAGCGCGCTGCGTTTCCGCTCCCGGAATATGCGGTCGACTTCAGCCAAATCCGCACGCGTGTTGCATCCTAGCACTTCGCGCGAATCGGCGGCCACTTGCGCCAGGACGGTCTCGCCCTTGGAGTTCAGCACGGCGATGGCATCGGTCAGATACAACTCGCGGTGCTTGTTGTTGGGCTTCACGTACGCCAGCGCGGGCCAAAGCTTTTCCAAAGTGAAGCAATAGATCGCGGAATTGATTTCGTTGATTTCGCGCTGCTCGTCGGTGAGTCGGGATTCTTCGACGATGGCGGAGACTGCCGTTTCGGTCTTGCGGACGACGCGGCCGTAGCCGGAGGGATCGGCGAGCACCGCGGACAGAATGGTTGCGGCCGCGTTTCCGCTGCGATGTGCAGCGACGAGTGCCTTCAACGTCTCGGTACGCACGAGCGGAGCGTCGCCCGGAAGCACAACGGCAAGTTTCGCGCGGCCGAGTGAGCGTTTGGCAACCTGCATGGCGTGGCCCGTGCCATTTTGTGGCTGCTGCAGAACCGTGACGGCCCCAAGCGCTTCAACCACGGCGGAAACTTGTTCTGCCTGATGGCCCACGACCACGACGGTTTCGCGTGCTTTGAGCGGCTCGCAAGCGCGAACGATATGTTCCACCAGCGTGCGTCCACCCGCGCGGTGCAGCACCTTGGCCACGCTGGACTTTAGCCGCGTGCCTTTGCCGGCAGCAAGAATGACAATGGCTAGATCGTTGTTGGACATGGTTTGGAGCCCATTCTGCGGGAGGAGCGGCTATTTCGCAACGAGGGGTTGCTTGCGCCGAGGCGAATGCCTAATCAGCGGCGGGAAGGGGAGAGAGGGCGGTCAGGTAGGCCTTGCGTTCTGGACGGACCACCTCGCCGGTCGTGATGGTCCAGAGTGAGGGATCGTCCAGAAGGCGGCTGACGAGTTGGGTATGCAGCGCATGGCCAGCTTTGTGGGCTTCGACGCGCGCCAGAAGCGGCAAGCCCGCCAGAGCGAGATCGCCAATCAGATCAAGTGCCTTGTGCCGTCCAAACTCGTCGGGGAAGCGCAACGGCCCGTTCCTGACGCCATCGTTGGTGAGAACGATGGCGTTCTCGAGCGAACCGCCGCGAATGAGGCCCATGGCCTTGAGCGGCTCGATGTCGCGCTCGAAGCAGAAAGTCCGCGCGCGCGCCAGAAGATGGCGGAACGTATCCGGCCCCACCATCATCTCCACTTCCTGCTGACCTACCAGGGGGTGCGGAAAATCCACGTAGCAGCGTACGCGAAATTCATCCGCAGGATAGATGCCGATCCGGCGGTCTCCTTCGACGACCTCCAGCGGTCTCAGTATCTTCAAATAGCGGCGCTTCCGGCGCAGTTTGCGCACGCCGGAGTGCTCCAGCATCTGCATAAAGGGCTCCGCGGAGCCGTCGAGAATGGGCACTTCGATGGAGTCAATGTCGATGTAAATGTTGTCGATGCCACAGGAATAGATGGCGGCAAGCAAGTGTTCCGTGGTGGAGAGCAAGACGCCCTGTTTCATAAGGCTGGTGGCATAACTGACGCGAGCTACGTTGTGCCCTTGGGCTTCGATCGGGAAATTGTCCAAGTCCACGCGCCGAAAGACGATGCCCGTTTCGGCTGGGGCTGGAGCTAGGCGCACGTGACCGTACACACCAGTGTGGAGGCCCACACCCTCGGCAAATGACTCTTTGATGATTGTAGTTTGGAACATTTCCCCGAGGTAATTGTAGCATGTTGTTGGCCAACACTCCACCAGCTTGTGCTTTATTATCAATGGCTTATAGGCGACAGTGCAGTCTAGGACTGGATCGGTGTGGCATTTACACAACATTTGGCGGTTTCGGCGTGTCTTATCCTCTGCGCTATCCGGCTAGATCGTCCCCATCCCCTGGCCACCTTTACGATTGCTGCCGCGTCCCATTTGTTTACGGTGGTACAATAGAGTCTTGTAGTTTCTGACGGAAGGGTGAGAAATGAATCGACCGGCTCGCATCGGGATTTTTTGCGTATCGGTAGCCATCTTTTGTTTCGCAGGCATCGGACATGTCCTGCTGGGTCGCACATCGGACGACAAGGCCTACAAGTCGCTCACGGTGTACGGCGAAGTTCTGCAGAAGGTACAACAGGATTACGTCGACGATCCCAACATGCGCACGGTAACCGCCGGCTCCTTGCACGGGCTGCTGGAATCGCTGGACGCGCAGTCCAGCTACCTCACCCCCCGCGAATACGAAGAATACAAGAAAAAGCTCGCGAACGCCGGCACCGGTGAAACCGGGCTGACGCTCAGCAAGCGCTACGGTTACGTTATCGTTCTCTCCGTGCTGCCGGATAGTCCGGGCACGAAAGCGGGAATTCGCAGCGGCGACATTTTCGAATCCATCAGCGGATTTACGACTCGCGACATGTCGGTGGGCCAGGCCTTGAATCTTCTCAACGGACAGCCAGGCACCGGCATCAAGGTTGGGGTGATCCGGCGCGGCAAGGCTACGCCCGAGGAAGTCGATGTAGTCCGCGAGAAGCTGGCAACGTTGAAGATCATCGCCCAGAAAGTGGATCCTGATATTCTGGTTTTGCGCATTCCCTCGCTCGACGCGGGCCGCGCGGATGAAATTCGCAATCGCCTCCTCGACGCGGAAAAACAGGGCGTTCACAAGGTCATACTGGATGTGCGGGAATGCGGCCGGGGACCGGTTCCCGAGGCGATTTCCACTGCTCGTCTTTTCGTTCCTTCGGGCATCGTGACAACGCTCCGCGGCCAGACCGTCTCGACACAGGTTTTTTCCGCCGAGCCAAAGCAGGTCATTTGGAAGAATCCTGTCTCCGTCTTGATTGATGCCACCACATCCGGAGCCGCGGAAGTTCTAGCCTCCGCCATTGTCGCGAATCATCGCGGGGATGTGGTTGGAGAGCGCACTTTTGGTCTGGCTTCCGAGCAGAAGCTCATCACGCTGGATGATGGCGCGGCGCTGATCCTCACAGTCGCGAATTACTACAATCCCGGCGGCAAAGCGATCCTGGAAGAGGGCGTGACCCCGACGGAAGTAGTGCGCGCCGTCCCGGAAGATGATTCGGACACGACCGATGAAGAGGCAGCGCCGGCGCCCGAAACCCGGAAGGAACCCGGGCTCGGTCCGCGCCCGCTTTCTCCGGAAGACCCCATTTTTCACCGAGCGCTTGACCTGTTAAGGGCCCCCGCGAAAAAGGCTGCTTAGTTTTCCGTGCTCCGGCAGCCTGGCTCGGTTCGATCAAACCCGCTTTGCACTCGAATTAAGAAAAACGGTTCAACGCGGTTCGCGTTCCTGGGAGCTTGCTTTCTTTTTGTGGTTTTCTTGAGCGGTTGCGAGAAGAAGGAAGAACAGCGCCTCACACCCGCGCAAGTTCACCAAATCACGCGCGCGCTAGCGGCTGCGGCCTCTTCCGCGGTACCCGCCGAGACCCCCATCACACTCCGGCTAGGCGCTTCCAGCCAGCAACCCGGAAACACGGATTACCTGCGTATCGTGTTCAAGAATGATTCGCCGGCAGGCGCGAACCGTGCCGCAGTCGCAAGACTGATTCAGAATCTCAATACTGCCGCGACTCGAAATCGTCTGACGCAGGATCCTCCGATTCAAACTGGAGATCTCCTTCACTTCAAGCTTCGACATGCAGGCGTGCCGGCAATCGAAATCGAAATCGTGACCCGCGCAACACCTTCGTCCAGTGAGGAGACGAAGAATTCCACCGGAAAGGCTGCGAATGCGCGGCTCGCCATCATTATCGACGATCTCGGAAGCGATCGCGCCGCAGCCGAAGCCGTCTTCGCTCTCGGTTACCCCCTCACCATTTCCGTCTTGCCCAATCACGAGCATTCGTTGGAAATCGCCGAGGAAGCGCATCGCCGTGGATTCCAAGTGATGCTTCATCTGCCGATGCGATCGGTCGCGAACGAAACGCCGGAAACGCAGGAACTTCATCTTGGCATGCAGGCGGCCGACGTTGCGGCGCTTGTCGATCGATTTCTGCAAAATGTTCCAGACGCCGCCGGCGTCAACAATCATCAAGGATCGCAGGCGACTGCCGACGCTGCCCTGATGGACGAGCTGATGCCCGTGCTGCGCGACCGTCACCTCTTCTACGTGGACAGCCGTACCACCGCTGCAACAGTGGCCTACGATACGGCGCAGGACTTCGGAGTTCGCGCTGCCTTTCGGAACGTTCCTTTCCTCGATGACGTGGCAGAAGTGGCCGCGGTCCGCAAACAGCTCGAATTGGCGATGCGCGGCGCTCGCGAAAAGGGCGAAGCCGTGGCGATCGGCCATCCTCACCCCGCAACGCTCCAGGCGCTGCGCGAGGTTCTGCCTGAAACACGAGCGCGAGGCGTCCGCCTGGTGCTTGCCTCCGAACTCGTCCACTAAATAGTTTAGTTTTCTTGAGTCCGCGCGGGCTCTGTTTTCTTTGCCGGGAAAAGAAAATGAATAGCGATGGCAAGGAGTCCCATGGTCAGAAAGCTGAAGACGCTGCCTTCGGGGCCCACCGTGCCTCCCGTCAGCCAAGCCTTGCCGTTCAGGGATGCATTGGAGAGGTGCCCTTCGAAGACGAGACCGCTGTTCGGCACGGAGTAAAGGAATGTCTCGCCGAAATCAAAACACGCGTGCCATCCCACAACCAGCCAGAGATTACCGGTGCGCCGCAAGGCAAACGCAAAAATCAGCCCGATCATTACAACGCCAGCTGCCCCCACCCAGCCCTCGCCGGGATTGTCCAAATGGACGCGTCCAAAGAGCAGTGAAAGCAATGTTGCGGCTGGCCAGAAACCGATGCCTTTGGGGTTCTCCCCTTGACCACTTGAGCGAACCCGCCCAAGGATCAGTGCAAGCCAAATTGCGGCCAGCCAGAAGCCGACGCCGTCCCCTCGATGACTCATGTGAAGGCGCCAAAAGAGCGCTGAGAACAAAATTGCAGCGGTCCAGAAACCCATGTCGGCCAACGTGAACTGTATGTATCCGCGGAACAAAAATTCTTCGAACAAGCCGACGAAAACAAAGAAAACCGCCCACAACAACCCCCACCGCAAAAGTTCTCCGCCATGCAGCGCAAGGCCCCCAAAGGAATATCCGCCAAAGGCCGCTATCAATCCAACCAATGCCGACACTTCAATCAATCCAATCAGGCAGCCTTGCCAGAACAATTTCCCGAACGCGCCTCTCAACGGCAGCCCATAAACGCCGGCGGGCCGGCGCTCGATCTGCGCCATAATGAGCGCCGCCGCGAAAATCACGATGAAACTGAACGCCTCCTGTATCAATAAATAGCCGGGAGACAACACACCATGTGAGGGCCGAACGAACTGCCGAAGGACAAATCCCCCGCTGAATCCAAGTGCCGCCACGAAAACCGCGTAAATCAAGAGTCGCCAGCCCGCGCGCAAGCCCCCATCATGCAAGAAAATCTTGGAGGGAAGACCCTCGGGAGGCGGAGGCGTCAGGGGTGGTGCTGTGGAATAATCTGGCAAAGGTTCAATTTCCAACGATCACCTCGAGGAATGGCGTCAGGCGCTTACCTTTGTCAGACGTGATTGCTGGTTTGGCGTAAGCAGGCTGCCATCCAACGAACACAGGTCCGTGGAGGAGAAAGGTCTCAGCCCGGGCTAAATCCCCCCACGGTGCGTTCGATAGTACCTGAAAACAGCCGATTCGCAGAATAGCACCGCTTATCGGGCGCGCTTCTTGAGATGGGCTTTGTCGATGGAAGGTCGGCGTGCTTATGGGGCCAGGCGAATCTCGGCTGCGCCAAGAATTCGCCGGCTTTGTTTTTCCTGCACGAAGAGCACAGCCCTCAAGTTTTCGCGTTTCCATTCTTTTTGTAGCGGAACAGTCGCCTCTCCCGCGAAGGAAGTTTCGCCTTCAGCCCTTGCCTCGCCGATCTTGCGCATCGAGCGCACCACGGCGGCATGGTGAAGGTCTTCGCCGGCATTCTCGCCACGCGTCACGGCGGAGTGCAATCCCGTCTCCGTAATGGCCAGCCACACTTCCGCGGGATCACGTTTTGCCGCTCCTTCCAGTTTTCCCACCGTCACGGAAAAGTTCCCCGTGACTGCCTTGTCCGCATTCCCCTGCGTCAGCGTCACCGGGATTTTTGTCTTGCTTGCGGCTTCCCGAATGGCTTCCCGCGCCTGCTGCGCGCGGCTGCCGACAAACTCCGCCGTCCCGTCCACGACCATTTGCGGCGTGTATGGATTGCCATTTCGCAGAACACCGGAATAAACGTTTTGCCGCGTCGTCCAGTCTCGCGAAGAGAAAGGGTCAGTCCAACCTAAATCGTTCCAGTAATCGACATGCTCCTCCAGGGCGATCAGCTGTACGTTCCGGTCAGGCTGTCCTTCGGACAGCCGCGCCAGCAACGCATCCGCCGGTGGACAACTGGAGCAGCCCTCCGATGTGAACAGCTCCACCACGACCGGTGTCTGGGCCGTCCCAGGCGTTTCGGAAGTGGCCTGCGCATAAGTGCCCATCCGGGTCACGGCCGCTGCCACAAACAGAAAAATGAGGGTCAATCCTGCCAATAGGTATTTCATAGGGGTTGCTTCCCGCCTCCAGCAATGAGACTGCCGCTTCTGCAAAAAGTTACCGCGAAGCAGGGTCAGGAAGCCCTTTATCCTTGATAACCGTTATGGTAGCTTTAACTGGTTATTTGCGCAACTGACTCTGTTTTTCGGCGCCCCCTGGGAGGAATCTTCTGTCGATGCCTTCTGCCTCGCCCTACGCAACGCTGCTCGGCGGCCGACTCGCTGTCGATTTTGCCAACGCTACTTCACCGAACGCAGAACTGTCCTGGCGACGCCTCATCCACTTTCTGGAGTCGACGGGCATTGTTTCCGCCGAGCGCGGCGCCCAACTTTTGACACTGCCTCAATCCGACCCGCAGGCTGCGGAAGCATTGCTCTTGAAGGCCCAGCGGCTCAGCTCCGCCTTGCGCAAGGTTTTCGCCGCCATCATGCTCCGAAAACACCGGATTGCCGGGGAATGGGTCGAGCCCATAAACGAAATCCTGCGTATCACGGAAGGGCACGATGAACTTGTCGGCCTGGACGGCATCTGGAAAATCGAATTCGTAGCGCGCGAGGGTGGCCTTGCCTGGTTGCTCGCCGCGGTGGCCCGGTCCGGGGCGGAAATTATCGCCGAGGGAGCCTGCGCGCCCCTCCGGCTTTGCGCCAATCCCCATTGCGGCCTGTTTTTCTACGACAATTCGCGAACGCGCCGCCGCCGCTGGTGCTCAATGGCCGTTTGCGGTAATCGCAGCAAAGTAGCCGCTTTTGCCCGCAAGCGCGCCACGGCGCGCAACGCTCCCTAGAGAACAGGCCCTGGCTCGCCAAGTGCCCCCTGCGCGCCTACTTC
>Ga0137416_10001710_pt1 | contig 11346 bp, 9 predicted proteins | sample CZODoug3_1_1_16f_FD_108282 | JGI IMG/M metagenome (GOLD analysis project Ga0137416, IMG submission 108282) | Vadose zone soil fungal communities from Angelo Coast Range Reserve, California, USA - CZODoug3_1_1_16fungal (Illumina Assembly) | ecosystem: Environmental > Terrestrial > Soil > Vadose...
CACGGGACATCACGGGCCGGTCCGTTGCGTCGCTTTCAGCCCCGACGGAACACTCTTTGCGTCGGCCAGCGACGACAAGCGCGTGATCCTGTGGGATATGGCCCACCGCAAGCCCCTAGGCGAGCCCTTCACAGGGCATCAAGGCCCGGTGTACAGCATCGCCTTCAGAGCAGATGGCAAGCTGCTCGTTTCGGGAGGTGCGGACAAGCGCGTGATTTTGTGGGACGTGCGCTTCCGTCAACCCCTGAACGGACGCGCCGGTGAGCATCAAGACGTCGTACGCAGTGTCGCTTTCAGCCCTAATGGCAAGTTCCTCGCTTCGGGAGGTCAGGATAAACAGGTAATCCTGTGGGACGCAGCGACCCGAGGACCCGCGGTCATGACTTTTGGCTCGACTCAATTTGCCGAAATCAACATGGTGGCTGACGGCAAAGTGGTCGCCACGAAGGGCTATCAGCAGGGGGGCCCGATGCTCTATGAGGTGGGCCGAACGCTCCTGAGCGAGCCGCTCGCTGGGCATGAAGGCAGAGTCTCGAGCGTCGCGTTTAGCTCCGACGGCAAGATGCTTGCCTCCGGAGGTGAGGACAAGCGCGTGTTGCTGTGGGATGTCGCCACGCGTAAGCCCCTGGGCGAGCCGCTTGCCGGGCATCAAGGCGGGGTGTCAAGCGTCGCTTTCAGCCCCGACGGCAAGCTGCTGGCCTCGGGGGATCAGCACGCACACGTCATCCTGTGGGACGCGGCCACCCGCAAGGCGCTGGGCGAGCCGCTCATGGGGGATCAATTCTCCATCTCGAGCGTCGCGTTCAGCCCCGACAGCACAATACTGGCCTCGGCAGGCCAGGACGGACGGATCATCCTGTGGGACGTGTTCACGCGCAAGGCCGCAGGCGAACCACTCAGTGGGCATGAAGGCGCAGTGGTCGGCATCAATTTCAGCCCCGACGGCAAGCTTCTCGCCTCGGGAGGTGAGGACAAGCGGGTGATTTTGTGGGACCTGGCCACTCGCAAGCCCGTGGGCGCGCCGCTCATCGAGCTCAAGCAAAAGGTGAGCTGCCTCAGCTTCAGCCCTGACGGCAAGCTTCTCGCCGTGGGAGGTGAGGACAAGCAGGTGATTTTGTTGAACGTCGCGACGCGCAAGCTCGTAGGCGAGCCGCTCAGTGGGCATCAAGGCGCAGTGTCCAGCGTTACTTTCAGCCCCGACAGCAGACTACTGGCCTCCGGGGGTCGCGACAAGCGCGTGATCTTGTGGGACGTGGCCACGCGCAAGCCCCTGGGCGAGCCGCTCAGCGAGCATCAAAGTATCGTGTCGAGCGTCGCCTTCAGCCCTGACGGCAAGCTTGTAGCCTCCGGAACTCAAGATGACGATAATGTCGTAGTCCTGTGGAACGTCGATATTGCGAACTGGGGAGTACTCGCCTGCGCGATCGCAAATCGCAACCTTACGCACAGGGAGTGGGCGGAGGACATCGGCAACGTGATGAAGTACATCCCGGTTTGCTCGGATTTGCCCGTACCCGCAGAGTAAAAGCTGCCCAGTGCGCGCTACAAGGACCAAGGACCTAACGGAGCTGCCGATGAGAGTGCTACACACGATGCTTCGGGTCGGAAACCTTCAGCGATCGATCGACTTCTACATGCGGGCGCTGCGCATGCACCTGCTGCGCACGACCGACCGGCCCGAGCAGAAGTACACGCTGGCCTTCGTGGGCTACGGCGACGAGAGCAAGCACGCGGTGCACGAGCTCACCTACAACTACGGAGTCGACCGTTACGACCTCGCAGGCTTCGGGCATGTCGGCCGTACAGATCGGTTCCAACGCTGTGTTCGGACGTGCCGAGAACGTCGAAAAGGACGAACTCTTCACGAGCGCCAGTCCGCTTGACGGCCGAGTTTTCAAAGTCACGAAACTGAGCCTCGGCTACTTCCGCACCCTTCATGTAGAACAGGACTTGGCGCTCGATCTAGGCGCTCTGATAAGCAAATACGCGTTGCCTCCTGCGCTTGACGCAAGCTATGGCTCCGACCCGACTTCAATCATGATGTTTGCGCGCATCAAGATCGACTGACCTCGAAGGAATTTTTTCGGCGCCCCGAAATGCCGGCTCTTCGGCTGCGAATCTTCGAGGTCTGATGACAGCAACGGGTCGGCCTCGACAGATCTCGTCGGGTCCTCGGCACGTCGCGCGAACTGCTGCGGTGCTCCGCATTGCGCACTCTCCCGGCCTCGTGTCTACTGTGGCGGTGCGGATTCAATCGGTGGATGCAACACACTATCAGCCTAACAGGCGGAAGGAGTGTTGCAGATGCCTCGCAGATCTCCGACCTACTACACTGAGAGTCAGCGGGCGCTGATGTGGGAGCGTTGGCAGAGGGGTGAATCGCTTCAGACGATTGCCCAACTTTTTGACCGCAACCACTCCTCGGTCCAGAGGATTTTGAGGACGACGGGCGGGATACGCCCGCCCGAGCGGCGCCGGGCAGCCAAAGCGCTGAGCCTGGCCGAGCGAGAGGAGATTTCCCGCTCGATGGTGGCGGGCGAATCGATCCGATCGATCGCCAGGGTTCTTGGCCGGGCCGCATCCACGGTCGCCCGGGAGATCCAGCGCAATGGCGGCGCGGCCTGCTACCGAGCGAACATGGCCGAGCAATATGCCTGGGACCGGGCACTTCGCCCCAAGCCGTGCAAACTGCTCAAGAATCGAGAATTGGCGCAGGTCGTGGCGCAGAAGCTGCGGCAGCAATGGTCGCCAGAGCAGATTGCCGGTTGGCTGAAGCGGGAGTACCCGGGCGACGAGAGCCAGCACGTGTCCCACGAGACGATCTACCGCACCCTCTACATTCAGGCCCGTGGGGCACTGAAGAAGGAACTCGTGGAGCATCTGCGGCGCACACGGATCATGCGTCGCTCGCGCCATCACACACAGAAGAACGACGATCGCCGACACATCCCGGACATGGTGTCCATCAGCGAGCGGCCCGCTAGGGTAGAAGATCGAGCGGTGCCCGGACACTGGGAAGGTGACTTGCTGTGTGGAACTGGCCAGACGCAGATCGCCACGTTGGTTGAACGCCAGTCGCGCTACGTCATGCTGATCAAAACCCCCACCAAAGACACGCAAACCGTGATCAACGCTCTGATCAAGACCGCTCGCAAGTTGCCGCAAGAGCTAGCCAAATCACTGACCTGGGATCGGGGTAAGGAAATGCTCGATCACAAGCGGTTTACGCTGGCGACGGATATCCAGGTCTATTTCTGCGACCCGCGAACGCCCTGGCAGCGGGGAACCAATGAAAATACGAATGGCCTGCTGAGGCAGTACTTTCCCAAAGGCACCGACATCTCCGTCTACTCGCAAGCACAGCTCAACGCCGTAGCCAGGAGCCTAAACGAGCGACCGAGAAAGACGCTGGACTTCCAAACTCCGGCAGAACGATTTAGCCTAGCCGTTGCGTCGACCGGTTGAATCCGCACGGGGACTCCGGACCGCGAGACCGGGGCTCGCGGTGGGATGCCGCACATACGTACAGAGCGAGACACCCTCACTCAACTGGAGAAGCACAAGTTGACCGAGGCGATGTTTGCCCAGGTGCGGCAGTTTCTGGAGCAGAAGGGACTGCTTCTGAAGTCGGGCACGATCGTCGATGCCACGATTGTCGCCGCCCCACCGTCGACCAAGAACGCCGCGGGTCAGCGCGATCCGGAGATGCGGCAGACGCGCAAGGGCAAGGACTGGCACTTCGGCGCGAGTCGCGGCACGGACGGTCGAATCAACCTGCTCTTCATCCGGGTCTTTTACGTTGCTTTCGTGGCTCATACTGCGTCTTTACAGGTACGACTGCATGCGTTTAGCCGAGTAGCTGCATGCTGGTTATTGACCAGTACCCTGCGACGAAGACTGCATACGGACGGCGATGGTTCCGTGTGCTGTGTATCCTGCTCGGAATCGCGCTCTTCATTGTTGCCGGCTGGCAAGTGTGGCAGCTTGTGCAGGTCGGTGGCTCCGGCACCGTATACGCCACCGTCATCGAGGCCGCAATCCGTTGGGACAATAAGTGCTTCCGCTACGAACGAGCCAAAGATGTCGCCCTGGTCTTAGTGCTGGTGTTCGCCGGTGCGACGCTGGTTGCCCGACCGAAGCGCACGGTTCTGTTCCTGCGCCGCTTCGGCTTGGACGTGAACTTTGTCGTCAGTCGGACGTTCGAGCGCAAGCTCAGTGGCAACTTTCGGTTGGTGACACTCGACGACGAACGTTTTCCGTCGAGGGATCTCACCGCCGTTGAGCGGTGGTCGATTCGGATCGCGCCGCCCCTGATTGCCTTCGCGATCGTCGCGATTGCCGTGCCGGCTGCGGCGGATTATTCCAGACACCCAGGGAGTAACTTCGCTGTGGGCGAGCTCTCTTTTGAGATCGAAAGAGAGGTGGGTTTTTACGTCGGCATTTTTTGGGTGGCGTTCGTGTTTTTCTGGGCGCACACCCTGGCGACGAGGCGTCGCTCCAGGCTGCAGGTGAAAACCGGACGGCAACTCGCCATCCTGCTCTCGGAAGTCGATCGATCGCGCCGCTGGCTGACGAGGCCGTCTTACATGGCGCCTCGGGCGCTTGTCGCAAAAGTTTCCGACAAGCTCTGGCAAGACTGCGTGCGTTCGCTGTCCGAGAGGGTTGATGCGATCGTGATCGATGTTTCGGAGCCGACTCAGAGCCTGAAATGGGAGATCGATCACCTACGTCGCGTGGGATTAAAGTGCGTTTTCATCGCTGAAAGGAGACACCTTGATGCATGGGCCTCGGCAGCTCCGGCCGCGGACTCGAACAAGCCGGATAGCTGGGTATTCTCGGCTCTGGCGCACGACCGAGTACTCGTCTACGAGGGCGACCTACCCGATGGTGGCAGCACCTTCGCCAGCAGTCTGGGGCAACTGATTTCCGACGCGGCAATAGGCACAGAAAAAAGGCAGATCTCGCCTAAGAATCCTGGTTTGTACTTCCGGATTGTTCGCTTCATCCGAAAGACTCTGCTGTGGGGCGCACTGGGGTTGGGCGCGGGCTACGTCGGTGCCGCAATAGCAAACGGTGCAGTCATCTGGCAGATGCAGCGGAACGACCCGAATCTCGTCCACCTCCATTATCCTCAGCCTTTGACCTCGATATTCCTGGATAACGATTTCATGCTGGATCTACTGTTTTTCGTCCTGTACCAGGATGTGTGCGAAGGCGCGTGGCGGCTTGAGCGCGCTAAGGAACTGGACTACCTGCGCCTGGAAATGCAGATCGAGAAAGAGTGACGAACTACAACAAATATCGGGGCAGCCGTTCAGCATGGCGAGACGGCCTATGGCTTGGACCTTTTCAGACTGGCGGGGGTTGCTCGACAACATGCCGTGCACGTACATGCACCGACATGCGCTGAACTACACGACCGGCTCGAGAGGCGTCGGGGGAAAGTGCAGATGGGTGCAGCAGACGCCCTCGATGCCGGGGGAAAGCTGTGCACGCTCGATCGATCACCGTCGATGTCAGAGCTGGCCCCGGAAATCTGAACAGGCTGGATAGTGGAAACTCTGCTTTTATGGACGGGCCGAGGGCCCGAGAAAGCGGAGTCGGAAGTGAGCAGACGACCGAGACGTAACCACTCAGCGGCGTTCAAGGCGAAGGTGGCGCTGGCGGCGGTGCGGGGGGACAAGACGCTGGCGGAGTTGGCCAAGCAGTTCGACGTGCATCCGAACCAGATCGCGGAGTGGAAGAACCAACTGGTGGCGCAGTCGGCCGCGGTGTTCGAGAACGGCAAGCCGCCGGAACCGGCGGTGGATCTGAAGGCGCTGCACGCCAAGATCGGGCAGTTGGCTCTGGAAAACGATTTTTTAGAGGGCGCGCTCATCAAGGCGGGCATGCTGAGCGCAAGAAAATGATCGACCGCACCCATTCTCTGTCGGTGACGAAGCAGGCCGAGCTGCTCGGCATCAGTCGCGGCTCGGTGTACTACCTGCCGCAGCCGGTGTCGCCGTCCGACCTGGCGCTGATGCGCCGGCTCGACGAGCTTCATCTGGAGCATCCGTTCATGGGGGCGCGGCTGCTGCGCGACATGCTGCGGCGCGAAGGCCACCGGATCGGACGCAAGCACGTCTCGACGCTGATGAAGCGCATGGGCATCGAGCCGCTATACCGCAAGCCCAATACGAGTCGCCGGCACCCGGCGCACCCGGTGCATCCGTACCTGCTGCGCGGTGTGCACATCGAGCGGGGCAACCAGGTGTGGGCGATGGACATCACCTACATTCCGATGGCGCGCGGCTTCGTGTACCTGGCGGCGGTGGTCGACTGGGCCAGCCGCAAGGTGCTGGCGCACCGCCTTTCGATCACGATGGATGCGCAGTTCTGCATCGACGCCGTGGAGGAAGCCCTGGCGCGCTACGGCACGCCGGAGATCTTCAACACCGACCAGGGCAGCCAATTCACCAGCGCGGGCTTCATCGAGACGCTCAGCGGCCGCGGCATCCGAATCAGCATGGACGGCCGAGGCGCCTGGCGCGACAACGTGTTCGTCGAGCGGCTGTGGCGCACGATCAAGTACGACGAGGTGTACCTGCACGCCTACGAGTCGGTCAGCCAGGCTCGCGCGTCGATCGCTCGGTTCTTGGCTTTCTACAACAAGGGCTGGCCGCACAGCAGTCTGGGCGGGCGAACACCGGACGAAGCGTACTTCGCCTCGCTTCCAGCGATCGCCAAGGCGGCCTGAATCGGGCACCATCCGGTGAATCTGGGTTATCCACCGCCGGCCGGTTCCCGGTTCGTCGCAAGCGACCGAACCGGCCGGCCGTGGATAACCCGACAGCATCTCAATCGCAGAGAATCCACTTATCCGGCCGCCTCGAGTTGTTCAAACGATCGGGGCCAGCTCTGTCGTGTTACAGGCGTTTTTTGCGTCTTCTGAATATCTCCCCGAACTGACGCTCGCGCTGTCTGCGTAGCGTATTGATGGCATCTGTTTGCACACCGAATCGCCCACCCGCCGTCCAGGGGTGACGGGACGGGCTGCAAAACCTTGCACAGGCGGCGCGCCATGGAATTCGGAATCGTCAGGATCAGCTCTTCCCTCCTTTTCCTCATAGTTGCGGGGTCGATCGGATGGATTCTTCTCCGAGTCCGCTACGTCCCCCGTGCGTTGTCACAATTGCAGGCGGCCCGGGGTGCCGGTATTCCGAAAGCCTCTTCCAACGTTGTTGTCGTGCGCAGCCTGAGTTCGCTTGCGCTATCGGTGGCGTTATCCCCGCTCGTGGTGGCCCTGATCTATGGCTTCGCCCAATGGCGCATCGAGGGAAGCGCGAGCGAACCGGCCAGGGTGCAGTCCCTGATCCACGCCCGCGCGATGCTCGAGTCCGTGCTCCAGCCACTGACGGCCATCTCGCTCGAAGTCTGGATCGTCGCGCTGGTCGTCGTTGCGGCTATCTGGATCGCCGCCCAGCGATCGGCGTCGCGCAGGTCCTGGAGCCGTGCGCTCGAGGCGCGCCGTAGAGCCCATCTGGCATCGCTTGCAACCCTGTCCGACGAAGCGCTTTTCGCCGAGGCGGATCACCAGGACCCCGAAGCCGTCGCTGGGCTTCGCGCAACCGCCGCGCGCATCGAGGCGCGCAATCGGGAGCAGATCCAGAAGACATCGACGGCGCGCATGTTCACCTTCGGCGAGCGCGACGGAAAGCCGCAAGAGACGTCGATCGCCGAACTCAGGGCCTTCATTGCCGACCTCGAGGCACATGCTGCCAGCCTGGAGAAAGCAGCGGCCCATCCGGAATCGGCCGCGCAGTCGGCGCCGCACCCGGAAGCGCAGGCGGGCGAATGACGCACAAGCACGGCCGGCGAGGCCCGCGAGGAGTCGAACATGAGTGACGATCAACAGACCGCGAACCAGACCGACGCCGAACCCGGACCGGAGCATTTCAGGCAGTTCGCGACCCGGCTGCGCGAGCAGGTCGACACGATCTCGCAGTCCGTCAGGGTTCCACTGGCGAAGCTGGACGGCAGTGTCCGAGAGGTGGCGCTGCCGGAAGCTGAGGGGCAGGCCGCCATCCGCAGTGAAGACTTCCGCACGGCGATGCAGACGGTCGTCGTCGACGCCAGGCTGCGGGGTCACGATCAGCAGGCCCTGTCCAAGGAAAGAGCGGAACCCGAAATGCTGCGGGAGTGGTTTGCGGCGCTGACCACCGGTAAGACCGCCGTTGCACTAGTTTCGGGCGGTGGCGCTGCGGCCTTGCGGGTGCTGCAGCTCGGTGTGATCGCCGGCCTGGTCGGATTGAGCGTCCAGTCTTCCGGAACGCTCGATCTCATCGAACACGCGAAAACCCTCGAACTCGGTCTGATCGCCGGGGCGAACGAAGCCGACCTCGCGCGGGCGGCTGAGAGCGCGCCTCGTCAGGACGATGCCTCCTCGTGCGACGCGGCCCCTGGAACCTGCGCGGATGACGCGACGACGGTCGCGCACCTGCGCACGATGTTCCGTGCCGGCGCGGCGCGCGCACTCCAGCAGGAAATCGCCGGCGCCGGCAGGGCGGCATCGGGCACGCGTCGCGCCGCCTTCGAACTTGGCGTGGTGGATGCTCGGCGCGCCATTCTGGCTGAGGCTCAGCGACCGGCGGCGCCCTCCCTGGACCCGGGCGCAGAAAGCAACGATTTCCGGTCGTCGACGTCCCCGCACCCGGGCGCGTCCGGCGAATCCGACGTCCTCGACGACGCGTTCAGGCGCCGCGTCGCAACCCTGCGATCCCACGAGCCGACGTGGCATCGTCTCAGGGTATGGGCTGCTCAGCCTGTGCCCGCCGACTACGCCGCGGACGCGTTCCTGCGCACGGCGCTGGGCGACGTCAATGGCCCCGCGATGCATTCCGTCCGTGCGTGGTCCGAGCAGGCGAGTTTCCAGTTCGCGAGTGACCTGATGCGCGGTGGCGATCCGGCCACTGCGGCGCATACTCTGGGCGTGCGGAGGGTCGAAATGCCCTTTCATTTCGGTACGGCCCGCGATGAACGTCTGTTCCGGGATTTCAGCGCAGGCGTTCCCGAAAGAGTCGACACGGAGCTCGCCGCCTACAGCTCCGGCGAGAAGGATCCCGGCTCGTTGCGCCGCGCGTTTGCGCAGGCGGGCACGCACGTTCCGAATTCGTACAGTGATTTCTTCCCTGCGGCGACTCCGCCGGATGCGGAGAACACGGCGGGCGGAGGAGGCGTGGGCGGCGGCGGCGGTGGAGGCGGTGGAAGAGGAGGTGGATCCGGCGAGGGAAGGGCCACGCCGGGCCGCGCCGGCGGAGGCGGCGGTAGAGCGGTGATGGCCGAGGGGAGAGGTTCGATCAACCTCGCGTCGGCGCGCTCTTACGGGCGCGTCCGATTCAGCGGACGGATCGGTGGTGTCGTGTTCGGGCGTCCGGCCGACCCGGGTGGCGCGGCACCCGACGTGGTTGACCTTCGGTGGGAAATGCAGGACGCCAGGACGACGACGCTGACGGCGCGCATGCGCGACGGCGGCACGGTCAAACTAGGACCCTACCATCCGGCGATCATCCACCATGCCCTGGCGTTCGTTGCCGACGGGCGGGTCGTCATTGCGACGCTTCCCCAACCCGTCAAGAAGCCGGGACAGGCGTTCACGATTCCCAGCCGCAGGGTGATCGTCCATCCCGCGTTCGAGGATACGGCGTTCGCATGCGACGCAATCCAGATCGACCGCTTCGTCGATTCGTTCACGGGATCGCTTCGGGAAGGGCAGGGTTCCCCGCGGCTGAAGCGGATCAATGTCGCTCGCGCTGGGGTGACTTATCTCGGAGAAATCCTGGCGAGCAGTAAGCCGATCCCTGACGAAGAGGCCGACGAGCTGCTGGGCGGAATCGAGCGGCATCTGCGCAGTTGCTCGAGCGACGAGCAGTGCTTCCCGATCAAGGGGTATCGCGAGATCGGAATCGATTTCGGGCCCGCGGACAAGTTCCTTGGTTGTCTGCGCAACAACGGCGGCGCCTCCGAAGAGCGAGCCTGCATGGCGGATTTCACGCCCAACAGGACAGGCAACGCCTATCTTGTCGACAGCGGGGTACGGGAGCGAGCCTACAAAGTCGATCCGCAGCTTGGCTTCGTGTCGGGTGCCGGGCACCGCGAAGAGAAGACGTGGCCCATCGAATTCGTCATCCAGGCGGTGCCGCAGCTGGCGCGCGACGGCGACCTCAACGTCGGCGAGAGCCAGGATCCATGGCAGTTCCCGACGATTGCCGACGACGTTCAGGCCGCTGTCGTCCAGGGTATCGAAGGCAATTCGAATGCGCAGGAGGTCTTCCGGAACGTGCGCGATTTTGTAGTGCTGCAGCGGTTATTCCGGACAGCCTTGAACGGGGATCTCGGCGAATCGTTTCCGCTGGATGCGCTGGTGCGACTGAGTTCGGAGACGAAGCGGTACGTCAGGGTTCAGCGCAACGAACGCTGGAACGTGAATGAACCCTTCCTGCGCTTCGCGGCAGTCGCGCAGAAGGTCACCCTGGAAGAGTTGCGCAAGGCCGATCCGCAAATCGGGAGCGGCGGCAGTTGCAGGAGGCGGGTGGACGATATTCTTTCTTCGGGCAATCGAGGTCGCGCGGGCTATTTCGATTTCTGGCGTTCGTTCGCGAAGATCGACGTCGATTGCGCGAACGAGCCATCGCTTTTGGAAGTCGTCGAGATTCAGCGGGAGCTTCGCCAGCAGGAGGTGATCGGCCAGGTTCTCGAGCTGGAGCACGCCGAAGAGACGGAAAGGCACGGGCGCTTGTGGTGCGCCGCCCTTTAGCGAAGCACCGCCGAATTCCGTGACGGCCTAGCGTTCCAGGCTGGCAAGGCAGGACTGGGCGCGCTCGACGTTCTGTCCCGCGGCGCGGGTCCGCGCCAGGTACTGCTCGACCCAATCGAACGCCGCCTCCCAGTTGGCGCGTCGGCGCTCGACCTCGATCAGTCGTTCGAACGCCAGGCACTCTTCACTGAAAAGGCCGCATTGCCGCGCGAGTGAAAGGCATTCCGAGGCGAGAGCTCGCGCTTCCTTGAAGCGCTGCAGTTCCAGCGCGGCGGTGGCTCCCCGCTCGAGAGCGTTGACCAGACGCCGGGCATTTCCGCAACGCCTCGCATGGCGGGCCGACTTTTCGAAGCTCGATGCCGCTTCCTTCCAGTGCGCCAGGTTGAGCTGCAGCTGCCCGGCCAGAAGATGCACCTGGGCCGATGCGCCGTCGTCTGCGAGCGCGTCCGCACTCTCGATGGCGATCCGGCACCAGGCGTCCTGGCGCCGCAGCTCCTCCTGCACAAGCCCTTCGGCGAGCATTCCGAGCACGGTCGCGGCCTGCGTCCAGAGCC
>Ga0137416_10001717_pt1 | contig 11335 bp, 10 predicted proteins | sample CZODoug3_1_1_16f_FD_108282 | JGI IMG/M metagenome (GOLD analysis project Ga0137416, IMG submission 108282) | Vadose zone soil fungal communities from Angelo Coast Range Reserve, California, USA - CZODoug3_1_1_16fungal (Illumina Assembly) | ecosystem: Environmental > Terrestrial > Soil > Vadose...
ACGTAGGAGTTGCCGCCGTCCTGCAACGCCACGTCGTCGTTGTTCAGCGCGATCACCCGCACCGCGCCGGCGGTGAAGGCGTACCAGAGCCCGCGCATCGTCGGCTCCGCGCCGGCGTCCGGCACCGCGAAGTAGGTCTGGAACGCCTGGTACCCGATCGGCCCGTTGCCCAGCTCGTTCTCGTGGTTGCCCGCCGCCGGCATCCACGGCCGGTAGCGCGCCGAGCGGCTGTTGTTGACGAACCAGTCCGACCAGGTGCGGATCCGGTCCTTGCTCAGGTTCGCGTAGCACAGGTCGCCGTTGACCAGGTGGAACAGCGGCGCCACCCGCTCCACGCCGGCCGTGGTGTCCCCGGCGAACGGGGAGCCGAGGTTGTCGTTGACGTACGTGGTGCCGTTCAGTTTGCCCAGCGTCGGGGTGGCCTGGTCGCCGAAGCTGGTGAAGGTGAACGCGGCTCGCCCGCGCGGGGCGGTGCGCGCGGTGCCCAGCTCCGGGTTGGTGCCGTCGTGCACCGCGGCGTAGATGTAGTCGGTGTCCGGGTCCAGGCCGGTCAGCCGGGCGTGGTGCACCTGGATCTCGGTGCCCGACGCGGCGTCCCGGTAGGTGCGCGTCTCGGCGGGAACGGTCTGGCCGAAGCCGCTCTCCGGCCGGCCCAGCAGCGCCCTCGGGTTGCCGACCGAGCCGGTGGTGTGCCAGGACACGACGAGCTCGCTGCTGGCGTCCGCCCCGAACTGCAGGTGCAGCCCGGCCACCGGGGCCACCCCGCTCCGGTCCGGCCGCTGCCAGGCCGGCCCGCTGGGGGCGCAGGCGGCCAGCGCGGGTACGCCCAGCGCGACCGCGCCGCTCAGCCCGGCGGCGGCACCGAGCACGCCCCGGCGGTTGAACCGGGGTGCGGACCACGAACCGGTCGGAGCGTCGGATTCGGCGGGCGGAGCGTCGGATTCGGGTCCCATAGGCAGAGGATCATCACCGTTCGTGGTGAACGCCACCCGGCGGGCCGGTGAACCGCTGCCGAAGCTCCCCGCCCGAGCCTGAGCCCTCCGGTCGGCCGTCAAGCATGCGCGCTGGTCGCCTGTGACGGATAGCCGCCCGCTAATGGGGGGCGTACCGGGACGCAGGTCCGTGGCCGTTCGCGTACACCCGCCGGTCGTCGGATATGTGCGGTGCCCGCTGGCTGTCTCCAGCCACGTACAGAGCTACAGGTGTGCGGATGCCGGGGGCATCGAGCATGAATCTGGTCACCGCGCCGGCCAGCACGCCCGGGTCGGTGCTGAGCATGCAGGCGTACCTCTCGGCGGACGCTCGCTCGGCACAGATCAGCTCGGTCGCACTGATCTCGTATGCGCGTACCGCGTGAACCGCGTGAACCGCCCAGACTGGCTCACCCATGGTCGACCACCGTCCCCGGATGTCTCGATGTACGTGATGTTGATCGAGGTTAGGGCGGTCGCCTGCGCGGTCGGAAGAATGTTGCGAAATGTTGCGGACAATAGGGGTCGGGCCGCTCGTGAACTGGGCGTCGCGGCTACGCCGACAGCGTGGCCAGTTCGTCGATGACGTGCGTGATGAGGGCTCGGGCACGGGGCCCGTACACGGCTGATGCCTTGAGCACCTCGAACATTCGTGCGTACATGTTGAACTCGTCGGGGCGCGTGACCTCGATGCTTGCGGTAGGTGTCTCCAGTGCGGCGAGGGTTTCGTCGAAGAGCCAGAAACCGGTTGAGCCCACTGCTGTCCGCTGGGTCATGAGAGGGATGATTCCCAACGATACGTTGGGCAACGACATCAGCGCGAGGAGCCGATCCAGCTGCCCCGCTTGGGTTTCGGCCGTGCCAAACCAGGTGCTTAGTGCCTGTTCTTCGAGTACGACGACAAAGCGTTTGCCGCCGCGATAGAGAACTCTCTGCCGTTCCAGTCTCGTCGCCACGGCTTCTTCGAGGTCGTTGGGTACGCCGAGGAACTTGATCCAAAACGACAGCATTGCGGCCGAGTACTCCGCGGTTTGGAACAGGCCCGGAATGACGTTGTGCTCGTAGATCCGGAACACCTGTGTTTGCTCATAGCGCTTGAGTGTGTGAGCGCCAAGTACGCGTTTCATTCCGGCGTGGCTCTGGCGGCGAAATTCGAGGTAGGCCGACTCGACCGCGCGCAGTGTGGCGATCAAGTCCGGGACCTGGTCCTCGGCCCCGCACGCCTGGCTCCAGTTTCGGATGTCCTGGGGTGAGAGTGACTGCACGCCGTGCTCGATCTTGCTCACCCGTGTGAAGTGTTGCCCGGTCGCGGCCGCCAAGGCTCGTGCGGTCAGGCCTGCGTTGTTGCGCAGTTCCCGGAGCCGTGCGCCCAACGCCTCCTGCGCTTGCTTCGCTGAACTAGAGGGGCTGGTAGTCACGGTGACGTATCGACAGCTTCCACACGGCGTCGAAGGCTGACCGGCAGAGCTGGATATCGGCCGGGTCGATGGACGTCGCTTTGTCGACACCCAGTCCGTTGCCCGAGTAGATCAAGAAGACAACCAATCGGTTATCGAATAGGTAGAAGTCGTTTCCCGGCAGGCCGATCGAGGACGCCTGTCGGCGGGGAAGCCAGCGAATGTCCTCGCCTGCGGCAATCATAGGGTCCGCGATGCTGTACGACCAGCGTTGGTAGTCGCTGAGCGGCTCCGAGACTATGCGAACGCGGCGCACTGATCGTCCAGCCGAGTTGTGCTTTCGCAGCGTTGCGCACCAGTCCTCGAGCCACGCTAGGTCGTCGGGCTCACCGGCTGCCCACTGGGCCATGTGGGGCAGCTCCACTTCGGTCCCATACGCGTCTCGCGTCTCGAGGTGAATTGCGTCCCGTTCAAAATCAGTCAGCAGCCGCTCGAACTCGTCATCGGTTATCGACGCCACGATCTCCCTGTCCAAAGAACTGGAGCATCCGGTCTGGAATCTCGACGCACGTCTCGCCTTTGGGAACGTTCATCTCGGCGAGGGCTTCTGGGTCGGTTACGACCCAACCCTGCACTACCCAGGAGCCCCGATCAGTTCGATACACCGTGGGCGACCCGGTCGGATTCGACTCCGGATCTTTGCCGATGAAGGTTAATCGCATGATCGTCTCCTGCCGTGGGAGTTGCTCAATGTTGCGATCCAACGATTCTGGCGACTGGGCTCTGGCCCGTCAAGGCGGCCGACACCGGACGCCCGATCCGGGTCAGCCGCCGACCACGACAAGAGGTGCGTTCGGCACGGCGGCCTGGTCCATGGCCTGCTCGAGCTCGTCGAGCGGGCGGTGCACGGTCGGGATCGCGGTGAGGTCGAGCAAGCCCGAGGCGACGAGCGCCAACAGCCGCGCCGGGGCCTCACCGGGGTACATGAAGTTCCCGATGATCTCCCGCCCGGTCACCATCAGCATCGTGTAGTCGATCGGCAGGGGCGTGGTCATGCTGCCCATCAGGACCAGCCGCCCGGTGCGGCCGAGCGAGTCCAGGGTGGCCATGGTGCTGGCCGCGCTGCCGGCCGCGCCGACCAGGTCGAGGGCCAGGTCGACGTGGCCGCCCGCGGCATCCCGCAGTGCCGTGGCGTCGGCCGCGACGTCGCCGGACAACCGCACGGTCCGGACCCGGTCGCAGGCCGCGAGCCGACTCAGTGCCGAGGCGTTCCGGCCCGCCGCGACCACCGTGCACGCGCCCATCGCGCGTGCCACGTGCACGCCCGCCGAGCCGAAACCGCCGGTGGCGCCGTTGACCACCACGGTCTCGCCCGCCCGCAGCCGCCCCCGCAGTAAGCCGCCGTAGGGGACCAGGCAGCGGGTCGCCGCGGCGAGGACCGCGCTCGGCACGCCGTCGAGAGCCGAGGGGATCGGGGTGACGGTCGAGAGGGGCACGACGACCAGCTCGGCGAAGGTGCCGTCCCGCCAGGTCTCCAGGACCCGGACGAACTCCGGCGGCGCGGTGATCCCGAGTAGCGCGCGGGCGGGCTCGGGGACGTTCTCCGGCACGGTGTAGTTCCCGGTCAGCAGGACTCGCTGGCCGGGGTGCAGCTGGTACACGTCGGCGCCGACCTGCTCGATCACGCCGATGGCGCTGGTCCCCGGGGTGAAGGTGCCGGGCGGCGGGTTGTAGGAGGGCAGCGCGCCCTCGGTGTAGCGGCGCAGGTAACTGACCACCAGGGCCGCCTCGACCCGGACGACCACGGACCCCGGGCGCGGGGTCGGGTCAGGGACCTCCTCCAGACTGAGGGACCGGGTGGCCATCGTGAGGCGCCAGGCCTTCATCAGAGTGCTCTCCTTGGCAGGGTGGGGGAGCGAGTGACCCGACGGGTCAGGCCGCGACCAGTCGCTCCGAGACGGTCCACAGCCGCCGCGCGGCCTCCGGGTCGAGGGCGTAGCGCGCGACGCCACCGAGGTCGGGGTTGCGCCGGTCGACCGTCTCGCACTCGCGGCAGTCGGCGAAATAGCGGCCGCCGACGCCGTCCAGCAGCGGCGAGGTGGCCAGCAGCGTGGACGTCGCCGCCCCCTGCTCGACGGACTTGATCAGCTCCGCCGGGACCCGGCCGCTGCCCCGCCCGCCCGTGTGGCGCTGCAGGTTCGTGTAGATCGCGCCGGGCATCAGTGCGTTGGCGGTGATCCCGTCCGCCGCCCACCGGCGGGTCGCCTCGACCGCAAAGAGCACATTCGCCGTCTTGGACTGTCCGTAGGCGAGCCACGTGTCGAACGGGCGGAAGGCGAAGTGCAGGTCGTCGAACACCACCGGCGAGGTCATGTGCCCCTTCGAGCTCACCACCACGATGCGGGCGTCGCCGACGGCGGCGAGCGCCGGATGCAGCCTGGTCGCCAGCTCGAAGTGCCCCAGGTGGTTGGTCGCGAACTGCAGCTCCCAACCGTTCGCGGTGTAGGTCTCTGGGCTCGCCATCACCCCCGCGTTGTTGACCAGGATGTGCAACGGACCGACCCAGGACGATGCGAAGGCCCGGACCGAGGCCAGGTCGGTGAGGTCCAGTTCGGCGACGTGCGGGGCAGCCCGGCCGGTCGTGCCCGCGATGTCCTTGGCGGCGCGTGCGCCGGCTTCCCGGTCGCGGACGGCGAGGGTCACCTCGGCACCCGCGCCGGCCAGCGCGCGGGCCGTCTCGACCCCGATCCCGGACGACCCGCCGGTGACGACCGCCCGGCGGTCGGTGAGGTCGATCCCCGCCGCGACCTCGGCCGCGGTGTTGGAGAAGTCGAACGGTGTCTCGATCAAGCTCATGTCTGTCCCTCTGTCGGTAGCTCGGGCGGTCAACCGGCCCAAGATCGAAGCTAAGCGCGCCAGAGGCATGCGTCCAACGACAGTTAAGAAGGTCTGGTATGCCTATCTCTCATGGACCTGTCGAACGTCCCGACCGTCGCGCTCAAGGTGTTCTGCCAGATCGCCGAGCGCCGCACCCTGACCGCGGCAGCCCAGGCCCTCGGGTACACGCAGTCCGCGGTGTCCCGCCAGGTCGCGGCGCTGGAGGGGGCCGCGGGGGTGCCGCTGCTGGAACGGCGCAGGGACGGCGTTCGGCTGACCGCGGCGGGGCGGGTCATGCTGCGCCACGCGATGGCGGTGCTCGACCGGGTCGACGCGACGGAACGCGAGCTGGCCGGCCTGCCCGCCTCGGCCGGGACCGTCCGGCTCGGCTGGTTCGCCAGTGCCGGGGCCACCGTGGTCCCCCGGGCGATCGCCGCGCTGCGCCGCACCCATCCGGCGATCACCGTCACCTCCCGGGAGGGCAGCAGCCCCGTCCTGGTGCGCGCGCTGCGGGCCGGCAGCCTGGATGTCGCCCTGCTCGGCTGGCCGCCCCCGTTCCGCCCCTTTGACGCCGAGTCGCCCCCGCTGCACGTGGAGACGCTGACCGAACGCGACCTCTGCCTGGCGCTGCCGGCGAGCCACCCCCTCGCCGGCGAGGCCTCGGTCGACATTGCGGACCTGCGCGGACAGCAGTGGATCGCCGGCCCGCCCTCGGGCGAGGAACGGCTGATGGGCGTCTGGCCCGGCGTGGACGAGCGGCCTCGGATCGCGCACACCGCCCGCGACTGGCTGAGCAAGCTCCACCTGGTGGCCGCCGGCTGCGGGGTGACGACCGTGCCCGTTTCGCTCGCCGCGGTCGCACCTCTCGGCGTCCGCTTCGTCGCGGTCCGAGGTGGTCCCCACGAGCGGCGCCGCACCGTGCTCGCCTGGCTGCCGGGGCACCGGTCCGAGCAGGCCCGCCACCTCGCCGACGCCGTCCGAGGTGCCGCCCTCGACGCCGGCCGAGCTACCCCTCGATGACTACACCTCGACGACAGAGCCCATGATCACCGTGCGGTCCCGGGGCAGGCCGAAGTACTCGGCGGCGTCGGCGGTGATGCCGGAGGTGGCCAGGAAGATGTACTTGCGCCAGCGTGCCATGGTCGGCGCGTCGCCCGCGCGCAGCTCGATCGTGGACAGGAAGTAGGAGGCGTTCTCGACGTCGACGGGGCGCTCTACCTCGGCGCCCTCGAGCTGCCGCAGCACGCCGGGCACGTTCGGCGCGTCCATGTAGCCGAAATGGGCGCTGACGTAGGTGATCCCGTCGTCGGAGTAACCCAGCCGGTCGACCACCAGCCGCTGCGCCAGCGGGATCCTGGGCACCGGCTTCGTCTCCACCGACACGATCACCACGTGCTCGTGCAGTACATGGTTGCGCTCGACGTTGGCACGCAGCGCCAGCGGGGCCGTCTCCTTGCCGCGGTTGAGGAACACGGCGGTGCCGGACACCCGCACCAGCGGCGGGTCGCAATCGCGCAGGTGGTCGACGAACGCCCGCAGCGAGCCCTCGTCCTGCTCGCGCTGCCGGGTGACGATGCCTCGGCCGCGTTGCCAGGTGGTCATCACGGTGAACGCGGTGACGCCGATCAGCAGCGGCAGCCAGGCCCCGTGCACCAGCTTCGTCAGGTTGGCGGCGAGGAAGAGCAGGTCGACCAGGAGCAGCGCGCCGGCGCCGAGCAGGACCGCCCAGAGCGCCGTGCCCCGCGACCGCAGCACGGCGAAGAACAGCAGCGTGGTGATGGTGATCGTGCCGGTCACCGCCATGCCGAAGGCGAAAGCCAGCGCCGCCGAGCTGCGGAACGCGAACACCAGCGTCAGCACCGAGACCATCAGCAGCCAGTTGATCCACGGCACGTAGATCTGGCCGGCCGTCTCCTCCGAGGTGTGCGCGATCCGCAGCCGCGGCAGATAGCCGAGCTGGGCCGCCTGGGACGCCACGGAGAACGCGCCGGTGATCACCGCCTGGGACGCGATCACCGTGGCCGCGGTGGCCAGCAGCACCAGCGGCAGCGTCCCCCAGGCCGGCACGAGCAGGAAGAACGGACTGCTGACGCTCGTCGGGTCGGCCAGGATGAGCGCGCCCTGGCCCAGGTAGCTCAGGATGCAGGCCGGGAATACCAGGATCAGCCAAGCCTTGGTGATGGCCGAGCGGCCGAAGTGGCCCATGTCGGCGTAGAGCGCCTCGGCGCCGGTCACCGCGAGTACCACGGCGGCCAGCGAGAAGAAGGCCGTGGTGAAGTGGCCGAACAGGAAGCTCAGCGCATACGTCGGCGACAGCGCCCAGAGAATGCCGGGGTGCCGGGCGATGCCGCCGATCCCGGCCGCCCCGATCACCACGAACCAGGCGATCATCACCGGCCCGAACAGCCGCCCCACGGCCGCGGTGCCGAGCCGCTGGAACGAGAACAGCACCACGATGATCACCGCCGTGATCGGCACGACCAGGCTGTCCAGGGACGGCTCGACGACCTTGAGCCCCTCGACGGCGGAGAGCACCGAGATGGCCGGCGTGATCATGCTGTCGCCGAAGAACAGCGACGCGCCGAACAGCCCCAGCGCGGCCAGTACGGCGGCGCGGCGCGGACCCCCCGGCGCCCGGGCCAGCCCCCGGCGGACCAGCGTGATCAATGCCATGATGCCGCCCTCGCCGTCGTTGTCGGCGCGCATCACGAGCGTCACGTAGGTGAGCGTGACGATGATCATCACGGACCAGAAGATCAGCGAGATGACCCCGAAGACGTTCTCGGTCTCCAGCGGCACGGGGTGCGGATCGGTCGGGCTGAACACCGTCTGCACGGTGTAGATCGGGCTCGTGCCGATGTCCCCGAACACGACCCCGAGCGCCCCGACCACGATCGCCGCCCGGGCCGTGCGGCGCGCGCCGGAGCCGTGCGTACTCGTGTCCGTGCTCATCGAACCCCTCGGTCGCCCCGGATACCGTCGTCACCGTAGCGGCCCGCCGCCCCCAGCCGATCATCGCCACGGCCAGCCGCGCTGCTCGGGGCCCAGGCGCGTGGGCTCAGCCGCCGGCGGCGGGGGTGGGGTGCGATACGTTGGCGCCGCTGGAGGCGCGCACCATCAGCTCGGGGCGCAGCCGCTCGGCGGCCACCTCGTCGCCGCGGATCAGCCTGACCAGCAGCTCCATCCCGCGCCGGCCCATCTCGTGCATGGGGGAGCGGACCGTGGTGAGCGCGATCGGCAGCTCGGCGGCCAGCGGGGTGTCGTTGAAGCCGACGACGGCCAGGTCGGTGCCGGCCAGCAGGCCGAGGTCACGGGCCGCGCCGAGTGCGCCGATCGCGGCGAAGTCGTTCACCGCGAAGATCGCGGTGGGCCGCCGGCCCGCGCCGGTCGGTGCGTCCGCGCCGAGCAGTGCCTCGGCGGCGAGCCGGCCGCCGGACGCGTCGAACCGGGAGTGCAGGATGGCCTCGGGCGGGATCCGCAGCCCGGCCTCGCGGTAGGTGTCCACGAAGCCGGCGGTGCGGTCGAGGCCGGTGCTCGCGTAGGGCTCGCCGGCGATCACCGCGACCGACCGGTGGCCGCGCTCCAGCAGGTGCTCGGCGACCAGCCGGCCGCCCAGGTAGTCGTCGCAGGTGACCGACACGTGCCGCCCCGCTCGGCGGCTGACCAGCACGAACGGCACGCCCCGGGCGGCCACCTCGTCGAGGAAGCGGCCGTCGACGTACGCGTCGCCGAAGATCATTCCGTCGACCCGGCGGGCCAGCACCATCTCGGTCCGGGCGCGCTGGGCGGCCGGGATGTCCCGGGTGTTGGTCACGAAGGTGGACAGCCCGTGCTCGGCGGCGGACTCCTCGATGCCCTCGTAGATGGTGGCCAGCACGATGTCGGACAGCCGGGGAACCAGCACGCCGACCAGGTTGCTGCGCCGGGTGCGCAGGCTGGTGGCGTGTGGGTTGGGCCGGTAGCCGAGCTCGTCGGCCAGGGTGCGGATCCGCGCCACGGTGGCCTCGGAGGCGGCGCGCAGCTGCTCGTCGGGCTTGGCGTGCAGCACCCGGGACACGGTGGACACGTGCAGCCCGAGCTGCTCGGCCAGCGTGCGCAGCGTGATCGGCGCGTTGTGGTCGGTGTTCACGATGCGCCCGTCCTCCGTGCCCTGTGGGTGGTTGTCCAGCTGGTCGGCCACCGGCCGTTAACGCACCCCGTTGCACTCGGATCGGAGCGTAACAGCGAGTTTATTGACTTCGGTCGATCGTCACGCGCATGATACCCAAACGATTGGCCCAAACGTTTGGGTATCGGAACAATCATCAGCCGGATCATCAGAGGAGCAACTGGGTGCGCGGGGTAGTCATCATCTCCACCGGCGGGACCATCGCCTCGCGGCGCGACGAGCGCGGTGCGAGCGTGGCTAGCGATGGGGTGGCCGCACTGCTGGAGCGCCTGCCGGTCGCCCTGGACGTGCCCGTCGAGGGGCGGGACGTGCTCTGCCTCGGCAGCTACCTGCTCACGCCGGCGGACATGGCCGGGATCGTCCGGGAGATCCACCGCACGCTGGTCGACGACTCGGTGCTCGGCGTCGTCGTCACCCACGGCACCGACACCATGGAGGAGACCGCGTACCTCGCCGACCTGGTGCACGACGACCCGCGCCCAGTGGTGTTTACCGGAGCCCAGCGCCCGGCCGACGTGCCGGACACCGACGGCCCGCGCAACCTGGCCGACGCGATCGCGGTCGCCGCCGACCCCGCCGCCAGAGACTGTGGGGTGCTGCTCACGTTCGACGGCTCGGTGTTCGCCGCCCGGGGCGTCGGCAAGTCGCACACCGCGGCGCCGGCCGCGTTCAGCGCCCCGGACAGCGGCCCGCTCGGCCACGTGCGCGACGGCGCGGTGCGCATCGCCGCCCGCCCGGTGCGCTTCCCGCCGCTGGAGCTGGCCGCGCTGGAGCTCACCGACACCCGGGTCGACGTGGTCACGTACTACCCGGGCGCGGACGCCACCGTGCTGGACGCGGTGCACGCCGCCGGCGCCCGGGGCGTGGTGCTCGCCGGCACCGGCGCCGGCAACGCCAACCGCGAGGTCTGCGCGGCCGTTGACCGGCTCACCCGGGCCGGCGTCGTGGTGGCGCTGTCCACGCGGGTGGCCGCCGGGCCGGTGGCCGGCATCTACGGCAACGGCGGCGGCGGGCTCGACCTGCTGGCGGCCGGCGCGGTGCCGACCGGGGTACTCCGACCGTCCCAGGTCCGGATCCTGCTGGCCGCGCTGCTGGCCCGGTACCGCGACCCGGTACGGGTGGCGGCGGAGCTGGCCCGGTGGACCGGGAACCCGTTCGGGGCGCGGCTGGAGCCGTGCCTGGCAGAGAGGAACAGCTGAGATGGCCTTTGCCGAGAACAAGGACATTCGGGTCGCCTTCGGCGTCGACGTGGACGCGGTGGCCGGCTGGCTGGGCTCCTACGGGGGCGAGGACTCACCGTGCGACATCTCCCGGGGCATGTTCGCCGGCGAGGTAGGCGTGCCGAGGTTGCTCACCCTGTTCGAGCGCAACGACCTGCGGACCACCTGGTTCATCCCGGGCCACTCGGTGGAGACGTTCCCGGACCAGACCCGGATGGTGGTCGACGCCGGCCACGAGATCGGCGTGCACGGCTACTCGCACGAGAACCCGATCGCGATGTCCCGGGCCCAGGAGAGCGCGGTGCTGGACCGGTCGATCGAGCTGCTGGAGAAGGTCAGCGGCCGCCGCCCCACCGGCTACGTGGCGCCATGGTGGGAGTTCTCCGGCGTCACGAACGAGCTGCTGCTGGAGCGCGGCATCAAGTACGACCACTCGCTGATGCACCGTGACTTCACGCCGTACTACGTGCGGGTGGGGGACAGCTGGACGAAGATCGATTACGCCAAGAGCGCCGACGAGTGGATGAAGCCGCTGGTCCGCGGCGAGGAGACGGGCCTGGTCGAGATCCCGGCGAACTGGTACCTGGACGACCTGCCGCCGATGATGTTCATCAAGGCCAGCGCGAACAGCCACGGCTTCGTCAGCCCCCGCGCGCTGGAGGAGAGCTGGCGCGACCAGTTCGACTGGGTCTACCGCGAGCT
>Ga0137416_10001721_pt1 | contig 11326 bp, 10 predicted proteins | sample CZODoug3_1_1_16f_FD_108282 | JGI IMG/M metagenome (GOLD analysis project Ga0137416, IMG submission 108282) | Vadose zone soil fungal communities from Angelo Coast Range Reserve, California, USA - CZODoug3_1_1_16fungal (Illumina Assembly) | ecosystem: Environmental > Terrestrial > Soil > Vadose...
CAAGAATCTCTTCGACCTGCGCCGCATCGCCGCAGTCGAAAACCTCGACACCACTCGACGCACCAAGGAGCACGCCACGAACGCCGCGGCCTGACACTGGTTTCAACCCGTTCGGCGCTCTAGCGGAAGGTAGGGTCGGGCGAAGCCAACGTCAACGGAGGAACCACCCGATGTCCACAAGAATGAGTACGTATGATTCCGCCTGTCACAAGGAGTCGCCCGCCGTGCGCAGATGAGCAGGGAACCCCTGAACCTCCTCTACATCTCGCTCTTTCCGCCCGGCCCCCCCAGATACGGCGCGAAGCGACGCCTTCAGGGGCTCATGGCATCACTCTCCCGTCGCCACGAGGTCACCGCGGTGTCCTTCATCACGCCCGACCTGGACAAGGGGGAGGCGGAGCGCGCCATGCGCGAGTACTGCCGGGATGTCGTGCTGATCCCCTCGACGCCGGACCAGGGGTTGGCCAAGCGCGCTCGACAATTGCGCTCGATCTTCTCGACCCGGAGCCATGAGCGGCGTTTCTACGACGTCGCGCCCCTCCGACTCGCCCTGGACCGCCTGCTCTCCCGGCAACGCTACGACATCGTGAATCTCCACGGTCCGTATCTCGCGCACCTCCAGCTGAGGCGTTCGCCGCCCGGCGAGCCAGTCCCCCGTCTCGTCGTCGACGAGCACAACATCGAGTTCGATCTGCTCCGCCAGATGGCGGGGACCGAGCATGGCTTCTCGCGCCGCCTCTACAACTCGGTGAACTGGCCGAAGGTGCGCCGGGAAGAGCTCTCGGCCTGGCGCCGATCCGACGGAGTCACGTTCACCTCGGCGACCGACGAAGCGCGGGCGCGCGCCCTGGTCCATTCGTTGCGCTCCGCCGTGGTCCCCAACTCGGTGGACGTGAAGTTCTTCAGCCCTCGGGCCACCGACCCGCCTCCCGACGGCCGCACGGTGATGTTCTTCGGCGCCATCAACTACTTCCCCAACATCGACGGAGTCTCGTTCTTCGCCCGCGAGGTCTGGCCGCTGCTGGCCGCGAGCCACCCGCGAGCGCGACTCCAGATCGTCGGGCAATATCCCACGCCCGAGATCCTCGCCTTGCGAGGTCCGCGAGTGGAGGTCGCTGGAGCGGTCGACGATCTGCGGCACCTCTCGCGAGCGGCGGTGGTGATCGTGCCGCTGCGCATGGGCGGCGGGACGCGATTCAAGATCCTCGAGGCGATGGCGATGGCGAAGCCAGTGGTTTCCACCGCCGTCGGCGCCGAGGGCATCGAGGTGGCGCCGGGCCGGAACATCCTCCTCGCGGATTCGCCGGCGGACTTCGCCGGCGCCGTTGGACGTGTGCTGGACGACGCCGGGCTGGCGGCGCGGATGGGGCGCGAAGGGCGCGAGCTCGTCGAGGGCCGCTATTCCTGGGAGGCAGCCGTGGCGCGACTGGCGGCGTTCTATGGCGAATTGATGTCCGGTGAACGTCGCTCCTGATCCGCAGCGCGGGCCATGCCCGGCTTCGAGATAGCCTCGGCGATGGATGCAGGCCTTGCGAAATCGGATCGCGGCTCGTACCGCCGTCGTCGGCATCGTCGGACAGGGCTACGTCGGCCTGCCCCTGTCGCTGGTCTTTCACGAGGCCAGGTTCCGCGTGCTGGGATTCGACATCGACCCCGCCAAGGTCGCGGCCCTCTCCCGCGGCGAGTCGTTCATCCAGCACATCGGGTCGGAGCGCGTGACCGCCGCCGTGGCTTCGGAAAGGTACTCCGCCACCGCCGATTTCGATCGGCTCCGGGAGTGCGATGCCATCTGCATCTGCGTTCCCACCCCGCTGGGCGCGCATCGCGAGCCCGATAACTCCTTCATCCATGCCACGGCGCGCGAGATTGCCCGGCGGCTGCGCCGTGGACAGCTGGTGGTGCTGGAGTCCACCACCTATCCAGGGACGACCGAAGAAGAGGTGCTTCCCATCCTCGAGAAGAGCGGGCTCGAGTGCCCCGGCGACTTCCTCCTCGCCTTCTCGCCGGAGCGGGAGGACCCGGGCCGCAAGGACTTCAGCACCCGGACCACCCCGAAGCTCGTCGGCGGCGTGAACCCGCCGTCGACGGAGGCCGCCGCGGCCCTGTACGGAGCATGCGTCGAGCGCGTGGTCGCGGTGAGCCATGCGCGCGTGGCCGAGTCGGCCAAGCTCCTCGAGAACATCTTCCGCTCGGTGAACATCGCGCTGGTCAACGAGCTGAAGATGATCCTCGACCGCATGGGGATCGACGTCTGGGAGGTGATCCGCGCCGCCGCCACCAAGCCCTTCGGCTTCATGCCGTTCTATCCGGGTCCCGGCCTCGGCGGACACTGCATTCCGCTCGATCCCTTCTATCTGTCCTGGAAGGCGGCTGAGCATGGCGAGTGGGCCCGGTTCATCGAGCTCGCAGGCGAGATCAATTCCCGGATGCCCCGGTACGTGATCGAGAAGCTGACCATCGCGCTCAACCGGGAGCGCAAGTCCATCCAGGGCTCGAAGGTGCTGGTGCTCGGGCTCGCCTACAAGGCCAACGTCGACGACGACCGCGAATCCTTCCTACGAGATCCTGGAGCTGCTGAAGGAGGCTGGAGCACAGGTCGACTACTGCGATCCGCTGTTTCCGGCGACGCACAAGACCCGCAAGCACGATCTCGGCCTCCGCTCCGTGCCGTGCGACGCCGTCACCTTCTCGAGATACGACGCGCTGGTCGTTTCCACGGCCCACGACTTCTTCAGGGACGCCGACCTGTACCGGGCGACGAAACTGGTGGTGGACACCCGGAACCTGGTGGCGCCGCTCTTCCCGCAAGGAGGCGGTCCGCGCATCGTCAAGGCTTGACGGCGAGGACCGCGCCGACCAGCCGCTCCCGCCCCACGGCCTCGGCGATCCTCCGCGCTTCGGGGATCCGGGTGACGCCCTTCTCCAGCAGCATCAGGACGGCATCGCCAGCGGCGAGAACCCCGAAGGCGATCGGGTTCACGATCGGCGAGTCGAGGGCGACGACGAATCGCGGCTCCGGGCGGCCCGGGGCGGCCTCCTGCGGCTCGACCTTGTGCGCGATAGCGTCCGCTCGCTCGACGTCGAGCCGGAGCCCGTCGATGACCTCGACAGGGTGCCTGTGGTAGTGGGTCCCCAGCTCGGCGAGGCTGCGCGCCAGCCGCAGCGTATTCGGCGTTTCGTCCGGCGAGACCACCACCAGGCACGACCACGGATGCGCGTGGAGCCTGTACCAGAGCTCCAGGACGTCGTGCCCGGCCGAGAGACGCCCGGGCTGGGCGGGCCGCGGCGGCTTGTCAGCCGTGCCCCCATCCAGTCCGCTCCCGGCGAAGTCAAAGTCTCCCTCGATGCTCTGCTCCATCGTCATGGGGAACCCGTCATGTCGATCGCAGCTCTCCAATGAGCGGCAGCTTCAGGACGCGCTCGACTTGCCAGTTCTCGATCAGCCTGCGCGAGCGCAGATCGACCAGCGCCGTGCTCAGGAAGGCGAGCGCGAGGCCGGCGATCAGGCTCGCGGCCAGCACCAGCTTCGGCTTCGGCTTGACGGCCGAGCGCGGCCTCTGCGCCGGGTGGATGATCGTATAGCGATACTTGAAGGCCGCGCGGGCGGAGTCGAGTTCGAGGCGGGCTCCCTCGATGCGATCGAGGAACGAGTTGTACGTGGCGAGCGCGAAGCGGACCTGCTCCTTCGCATATCCGATCTGCGGATCCTCGTCCTCGCGGGGATCGAGCTCCGCCTGGATCACCACAGGCACCGGACGACCGATCTCCGGCGCGGCCTCGGCGATCCCCCTCTTCTTCAGCTCCAACTCTAGCGGGGCCAGCTCGTGTTTGAGCGCCGTCACCTGGGGCGACTCCTGCCGCACAGCCTCCAGGCTCTGCTTGATGTCGAGCACGGCGGGATGGTTTTCCGAGAAGACCGCCCGCTGCTCCTGCATCCGCGTCTGCAGCTCCGTCACCCGGCGGCGGTGGAACTCTTCCAGATCGGCGATCGCGCGGCGCTTGCTCTGGACCGCCACCAGGAGGCGGGAGGTCTCTTGATCGACGGGAGCCGGCGCGCGGGCATCGGCGGCCGTCCGGCGCGCGCGCTTGCCCCCGCGCGCCTCGCGCTCGTCACGCAGCGCCTGCAAGTGCTGAAGGGCGGCCGTCAGCGCCTGCTGGGCCTGCTGCGCGCGGCCCTCGAGGATGGTGATCGCCTCGGCGATGCTGGAGACGTCCGCGGCGTGGCGCGCTTCGAGAAAGTTCTGCATGGCCTCGTCCACCAGGCGATAGGCCAGGTCCGCATCCGGGAAATCGATACCGATGGTCACCGTGCCCTCGCCGGTCGCCACCCAGAGCTTCTCCCGCAGGTAATACGCGAAATTGTCGATCTGATCCTCTTTTGTCGGCGCCTTGAAGAGAATGCGCCGGATGAAGTCCTTGAGCCGCGCCAGCGGGGCGCGGTGCAAGCCCCAGTTCTTGAGCAGGTCCGTCTGCTGGATCAGCGCGACGAGGTTGTCGTAGCGCTGGACCGTCTCCGCCGCCAGACGGGTGGGCGCATCCGCGTCGATGGGGATGGCCCGGGTCGGGTTGCTCAGCGCCGGCATGACCTGGTTGCGCTGCGCCTGCAGCGTGGTCCGTACCTGGTAGGTCTTGGGCAGCGAGATCATCAAGCCCAGCGAGAGCGCGACGATCCCGAACCAGACGAGCCCGAAGAGCAGCTTGTGCCTGCGGCTCGAGCGGAGGACGAACATCGCGTACGAGCCGATCAACGGCCAGTCGAAGAGGTCGGTTGCCTCGTCCCCGCCGTGCGCGGCCGGATCCTGCTGCACGAGCACGTAGCCCGGAGGGGCCCTTGGCTGCTGAGGCCGGCTCGGATCCTGAAGGTCCTTCATCGCATGGCCTCCTTCAGAACGAGCCCGACGCGGTCCAACGAAGCCCGACCAGCGCCTGGAACTGCCAACCTGCGAAAGCGACCTGATTCGTCCAGGCGGCGCCCACCCCGCTAATCAGACTCCACCCAAGTACGGTCCACGAAGAGCGGGCCTGGACACGAAACTCGTCAGCGCCCCCGGAAATTCCGCTGAGCACGCGAGCCTGCGAGCCGGTCAACCCGAGGCTCAACCGGCCTTCCGTCCATTCCGCGGCTCCGTCCGCCAGGACGGTCTGGATGGCGAGCCCCGTGAAGCGATCCAGTCCCGGCAAGAGCCGGAGATGGAGCGACGTCCGCAAAGCGCTCTGCGGCGCCATGGGCAGGTTCCACGCGACCCCGGCCGCCCCCTCTGCATAGACTGCCCGGGAAGCCGACTCCGTCCCCGTCGAAGAAGTGGGGTCCGTCCCCGACGAATGAATGAAGACGAGGCCCGCCGTTGCGTCGAGCACGGTGCGAGGAGAAGCGCGGTGCGCATAGCTGGCATGCAGGTCGGAAAGCACCGACAGGCGATCGATGCTGAATCGGCTCTCCGAGCCGGACCAGCGGAGGGTGACGGTGTCGAGGCGGTCCGCCGCCCACGCCAGGGACACGATCGCCTGCGTTCCCACCTGGAAGGGAAGCACGGAGACCGCGTCGTGCCCGACCCCGCCGCTCCGCTGTACTCCCGCGGCCACCGACAGCTGCAAGCGGCGGGAAAAAGTATGCGTCAGGTCGAGCGTCGTCTCGAGGCCGAGCGTGCGCACGAAGCGCCGCGATGGCAACTGGCCGACGACTGGACGCGTCAACTGGCCGGAGAGCGGCGAGAAATCGGTCGTGCCCCAACCGAACGCCGTCCTCGAGGTGAGCCGCGTCGCGGGCGCCACCCGCGCCTTGAGCTCCAGCCTGGCGCCCTGAAACGAAGTGTCGGCGCTCACGGCTGGCCCGGAGATCGCCTGGCTGACGAGGAACGAAGGCAACCAGGTCAGCGCGGCGGACGCGTCCGGACCGGGCGCAGACAGCTCGAGGTTCGCGCGCAAGTCGAGCTCGCCGTAACGGGCGCGTCCCTCCGCTGTGGGCTCCTCGCGGCCGCGAGTCTGCGTATCCACCCTCGCGTCCCAGCGGATGGCCTCGCTGGTCGCCAGGACGAGGCCGAGGCTGGCGGGCGCGAGCATCATTCGACGACCACGACGTCGCCAGCCTGCAGCTGCAGCGCCGTCGCCCGTCCCTGGCCGCGCGAGAGGGCCTCGAAGGTGAAGCGGATGCGCACAAGCCTGGGCTCGCGCCGCAGCACGAAGATGCGATCGCGGTGGGCGAACTCCGTGAATCCGCCGCCGGCAGCGAGCGCGTCGAGGACGCCCGCGCCCTTTTCCAGCGTGAACTGCCCCGGTTTCGCGACCTCGCCTAGGACCGGCACGACCAGGGGGCGCGTCTCGGCGACGGCCACGGTGACGACCGGAACGTTGATGTAGTCCTTCAGCCGATCCTGGATCTGCTGCGCGAGCTCGCTGGGTGAGAATCCGGCGGCTTGCACGTCGCGAAGAAGGGGGAGCGACACCTTGCCGTCTTGCCGTACCTTCTCGCGCGCCGACATCCCTTCCTGACGATAGACGACGACGGAGAGGACGTCACCCACCGCGATTCGATAGCCGCCGGGATCCGCTGCGGGCGGCGCGTAGTCGTCGACCCAGAGGTAGGGGCCGATACGCGCGCAAGAGAACAACGCGGCGACGCCCAGCGACATCGCCCGCCTGCTTGGGTTCATCACGAAATTCTTCCACACCACTGGACGACCTCTCGTTTCCCGCGCGGATCGTCCGGCCGCAATGTCTGCCGGATGACAGCTTCGCCCCGGCGCCCGCAAAACCCGGTGCAGCGTTTCACACACGGCACCCGGCCCGCGCCGCGCATCGCGCCGGCGTGACTGCTATCGTGGCCCGGTGCTGAAGCTCCTGCTGCTGACGCCGCTGCTTGCGACCTTCCTCCTTCCCGCCGCCGCCGCCTCGGGCAGGAAGCCGCTCAGCTCGCTGAAGGCGATGCTCATCGTGGTGTTGATCGCCGAGCTGGCATACGCTCTCTTCCTCCGCTTTATCTACCTCCGCTTCGGGTGAAGCGACCGATGCCCGTGCTGCCCACCCTGCCTGCGCCGATCGGAGACGGCGAGCGGACTCCGCTTCCGGGGATGCTCGCCGTCGGTCTGCTCGGCCTCGCGACGATCGCGGCCGTGGTGGTGAGCAACGGCAACCCTGCCGTCGCGCTCACGCCCTGCATCGCAGCGCTGCTGGTCTGGGGGATCTGGGTTTTCCCGCTGCGGCTGCCCATGCTCGTGCTCCTCGTGCTGGCCTGGTCGCTGGAGATCCCGGGCGACGCGTTCGCGGGCAACCTGGTGCAGACGCCCTTGAGGGCGATCGGGGCGGTTCTCTTCGCGAAGCTCAACGGGGTCATTCCGATCGACGCCCTGGTCGTCAGCGGGTTCGACATCCTGCTGGTGCTGTTCGCGGTCGTCGTGATCCACCGCCACACCACACGCTCGCGCGTCGACCGCGTCGGTTGGACCGAGGCGCCGCGTCCGGTCAAGCAGCTGGCCGTGCTGTCCTTGATCGCGCTCGGCTGGATGATGTTCTACGGCCTGTTGCGCGGCGGCAGCTTCCGTTTCTCGCTCTGGCAGGTGAACAGGCACCTCTACTTGCCCCTCGTCTACCTGCTCATGGCGGAGGCGCTGCGAGGCCCCATCGACGCCACGACAGTCGGACGGATCGTGCTGGGGGTCGGCGTCTTCCGCTCCGCGGAGGCGATGATCCTGCGGCACATGCATCCCTCGACGTGGGAGTTCCCCTGCCCGACGACCCACCACGATTCCGTGCTGTTCGCCACCTGCGTCGCGATCCTCCTGGCGATGATGCTGGAGCGGCCGACCAGGCGCAGCCTGAAGATCTGCGCGCTGCTCTTGCCCATCTACCTGGGGGGAATGGTCGCCAACAACCGCCGCCTGGCCTGGACCGAGCTGACCATGGTGGTGATCTTCTTCTTCCTCATCACTCCGTTGAGGCGCGTGAAGCGCTTCCTCATCCGAGCGCTGGTGATTTCCGTCGTGCCCCTGCTCATCTATGGGGCGGTAGGCTGGAGTTCGCAGGGCGGGCGCCTGTTCGCGCCCGTGCGCACGGTCCGGTCGCTCTTCGACGCCGACGTCGATGCGTCGACTCGCTGGCGCGATTGGGAGAACTACGATCTCGTCAGCACATACGCACAGAACCCGGTGTTCGGCTCGGGGTTCGGACATTCGTTCAACGAGGTCATCAAGCTGCCCGACGTCACCAGGGACTACGAGCTCGAGCCCTACATCCCGCACAACAGCGTGCTGGGGCTGTGGGCGTTCGGAGGCTTGATCGGATTCGCCTTGCTCTGGGCCGTCTACCCGGTCGGAATGTTTTTCACCGTCCGGGCGTACCGGTGGTCGCGCACGCCGACCGAGCGGATTACGGCGCTGGGCGCCGCCGCAGTGCAGATCTGCTACGTGATGCAGGGCTACGGCGATCTCGGCTTCGGCACCTGGGGCCCGGTCTTCACCGTGGCGACGGCGTACGCGCTGGTGGGAAAGATCTGCGCCGCCAACGGCGCCTGGCCGGCGCGGACGTCGGTTGCCAGGCCCCGCGAGCAGCAGCTCGTCCACACTCGCGCCATTCCGCCCCCAGCTACTCTCCCGTTCCCGCGAGCACGACCCGGAACGTACGCAGGATGAGATCGAGGTCGAGGCGGAGGTTCCAGCCGTCCACGTACCTGAGGTCGAGCCGCATCCATTCATCGAAGGACATCCGGTACCGGTCCGGGCAGACCTGCCACAAGCAAGTGAGTCCCGGGCGCACGGCGAACCGGCGGTACTGCCACTGCTCGTACCTCAACACCTCGCTGGGCAGCGATGGCCGCGGGCCGACGACGCTCATCTCGCCGCGGAGAATGTTCAGCAGCTGCGGCAGCTCGTCCAACGAGTACCGCCGGATGAACCGGCCAATGGCGGTCACCCGTGGGTCGCGCCTCATCTTGAAGACGGGCCCGTTCGATTCATTGCAGATCTGGAGCTTGGGCCGCATCCGCTCGGCGTGGAGCACCATCGATCGGAACTTGAGCATGCGGAACGTCTGTCCACGCAGGCCGACGCGCGACTGCACGAAGAACACCGGCCCGCCGTCGCCCAGCTTGATGAGCGCCGCAATCAGCAACATCACCGGCGAGAGGAGGAGCAGCGCCAGCGCGGAGACTAGGACATCGAATGAACGCTTGACCCAGAGCCAGACGACCGCGGAAAGCTCCGGATCGGGATCGTCGAATTCCAGCTCGAGGAGATCGAGTGATCCGACGGCGACGGGCTCGCCAGCGGGGACCAACGCCAGCTCTCCGGTGGCGACCGGGTGGGCAAGGGCGATCGCGATCGGCGCCGTCGTCACCTCCGCGAGATGTTGCCCGGTGGGACCGGTATTGGCGCTGTTCGCGACCGGGCCCTCGCCCACCGCGGTTGCCAGCTCTTCGTCCTGGCCCAGGACGCGCGGGCGTGGTTCCAAGGTGTCGTCCGCGTCGAGCGAGCTGAGTTGAGTCCCCGCCGGGGTCATCGATTCTCCTGCACGATGTCGACGGCGGCGCAGGTGCCCGGCACGCCGTCGGTGGACTGACGTTCACTGCCGCGAGAGGTTCCGCTGTGGCGACCGCGGGCAACGCTGAGCGTACTGGGGGGCAATTGCGCCTCGATCCTTGCTTCCCGATGAGATGACCAGGTTGCAGCGTGTGGCACCAGCAACGCGCGTGCCAGAGATCGCAGCTGGTAAAATTCGCGTCCAATTGAACCTTTCCGCCGGCTGTGCGGCGAGCCGGACGCCCTGCTTGAAATACCCGGTAAGAAACTCCCGGTTCCCCCCCCGGATGGCACCCGACTTCTTACCGCTCTACCGTCAGGTCGCTCGCCGCAAAAAAAAAGGGGTCGGGAGCGAGCGCAAAAAAGGGGCATTCGGACATCGTCTATGGGGAGCTATGTTGCACGTCCGACCCTGGGATGGTCACGAATGACCGAGACAGAGCGAGTCCGACGCATTTGGGAAAAGCTCGCCCCGAAGTACGACAAGCTCGTCAAGTTTCCGGAGAGGTGGCTCTTCGCGGGCGGCCGCGACTGGGTCTGTTCACAGGCGACCGGAAACGTCCTGGAGATCGCCGTCGGAACGGGTCGGAACTTCGAGCACTACCCCGCGAACGTCCGGCTGACGGGAATCGATCTCAGCGAATCCATGCTTGGAATCGCAAAGAGAACCGCGGAGTCGCTCGGCCGCCAGGCGGATCTTCGGGTTGGGGATGCACAGGCGCTCGAGTTTCCACCTGGCAGCTTCGATACGGTCGTCTGCACGCTTTCGCTCTGCTCCATCCCGGACGACCGGAAGGCGGTCGCTGAGGTAAGCCGCGTTCTCCGTCCAGGTGGAAGATTCCTGCTGTTGGAGCATGTGGCCAGTCCGCGCCGCACCGTGCGCGCCATCCAGAGGATCCTCGATTTGGTCACGATCCGCCTCGAGGGAGACCATCTGGTTCGAGAACCGCTCGTCCAGCTTCGAGAGGAAGGCTTCCAGGTCGAGCGACTCGAACGGCTGAAGTGGGGCATCGTCGAACGCGTCGCGGCTCGGAAGCCGATTGCGACTCGTCCGTCGTAAGCCCGCGGGAGCTCAAGCTGGCGAGTCGCTCCTCATTGCACCAGCAGCGTGCCGCCGATCATCCCCATGCCGCAGACGTAACGGATCTCGCCTGACTTCTGCGGGGTGAAGTCGATCGCGACCGCCTTGTCGAGCGGCAGCTCCTTTCGGATCCCCTGATCCTCGATGACCAGCTCCTTCGCGCACGTAGCGTCAGTCTTGCGTGTTACGACGAGGTGCACCGGTTCCCCCTTCTTCACCTCGATCTTGCTCGGCTCGAATCCCTTGTTGGTGACGGCGAGGTCGATCGTGCGAGCGGCAGGCGCCGCGGCGAGCAGACTGGCGATCAAGATGGCGTTCATGTCGTTGCTCCTTGTGCAAGTTGCGGAAGGCCCCGGCCCTTCCAGACGAGGTACAGCGCGGGGTAGACGACGAGCTCCAGCAAGGCGGACGTGACGACGCCGCCAACCATTGGCGCGGCGATCCGCTTCATCACGTCGGCACCGGTGCCCTGGGACCACAGGATCGGCACGAGTCCGACCAGGATCGTGGCCACGGTCATCATCTTCGGGCGGATGCGCTTCACCGCTCCGGCGACTACGGCCTCGCGCGCCTCATCACGCGTGCGAGGCTTACGGTCCTTCCAGGCCAGGTCGAGGTAGAGCAGCATCACGATTCCGGTCTCAGCGTCGAGACCGGCGAGGGCGATGAGTCCGACCCACACCGCGACTGACATGTTGTAGCCCAGCAGCCACAGGAGCCAGAACGCGCCGACGAG
>Ga0137416_10001722_pt1 | contig 11325 bp, 9 predicted proteins | sample CZODoug3_1_1_16f_FD_108282 | JGI IMG/M metagenome (GOLD analysis project Ga0137416, IMG submission 108282) | Vadose zone soil fungal communities from Angelo Coast Range Reserve, California, USA - CZODoug3_1_1_16fungal (Illumina Assembly) | ecosystem: Environmental > Terrestrial > Soil > Vadose...
CCCCAGCGCACCAAAGATCCACATCTACAACATCAAGACCTTAACTTAGCGGCATTGCATTGTGCTGCGGATGACGACAACCGCCCTCCGGAATCTAGCACGACCACTCTGTAGGTACGTCCTTCACGTCCGGCGAGCATGGTGGGGATGTAGCGACAATGTCGCTGAGCGCCGAGCGAGTGGCAATCGCAAACCAGGCCGTCCTTAAGACCTTCGAGCAATCGAGCGTCTTCTGGCAGACCATCCCCCACTGGGACACCGGCGACCGTGGTCAATGCAGAGTTCGCGAAGACATTGCTTTTTCCTTCGAGGGCACGCCGCCTCATACTGCGGGCACGCCTCCTGATACGAATCCGGAGCCCGGCGATGGTCCCTTCGCATCGAAGCTGGTCGACATATCCAACACGGCGTACGTTTCGTTTCGCCTGACGCTCGGGCAAGCGACCGCGCAGACCCCTGACCCGCTCCTGACGGCCGTGATCGCACGTACCGTGCATCTCGCCCGACTCTTTGACGCCGAGGTTTGCCATGCGCTCACGGAGCGGGCCAGAAGTATTGACCTACCACTTGTACCACCACCTCAAGTACCGCTGACCACACCTCAGAGCATCCTCATAGCCCTCCTCGCGGGGCGGAGATTCCTCGAAGACAGTGGCTTCCGGGCGCAGTCCTGCCTGATCGCCAGCACGGATTACTACCTGCTGCTAAAGGCGGCCTGGGCACCACGTTTCGCCTCGCGCAGCGGCTCAGGATCCTCGTCGAACACTTCGTAGATCGTGACAGGCTGGCTGCGGTTCACCACCAACACGCGTTCCATCCGTCGGATGTCGAACTGGGTGCGGTCGACCAGGTCGGCATAGGTCCGTTCGCTGATCAACAGGTTGGAGCCATAGCGCTTGGTGGCGCTCTCCACCCGCGACGCCAGGTTGACCGCATCGCCGATGACAGTGAGTGCCAACCGGTTCACCCCGCCGACCAACCCCAAGCCCACCTCGCCGGTATTCACCCCGATCCCGATCCGCAACTCTTCGGAGCCCCTCGCAACCCGCTCCCGATTGTGTTCTCGCAGCGACCGGAGCATCGCCAGTCCGGCTCGCACGGCGTCATCCGGCTCTCCGTCGAACACCGCGAGGATCTCGTCACCGCGCACGTCCTGCAGCAGCCCGTTACAGGTGATGATCGGCAGCTCGACCGCCCCGAGGAAACCCATCGCCAGCTCGCTGGCCTCGGTCACGCTCATGCCCTCGAGCAACGCGGTGTAACCACGGATATCTGCGATGAGAACCGTCATCCGGCGCTCCACCCGATGACCCCGTTGGACCCGGCTGATATCGGCGATGTCGAGGATGCCCAAGATCTCACGCGGGATAAAACGCGACTGGGCGTCCACGAGAGAGCGCCGCTCCTCCCCCGCCCGCATCAGTTGTGATTCCAGCTCCAAGTTCCACAACGCGGCTCCGGCCTGAGCACAGATGGCGACGAGAGCGTCCTCGTGCTCGGGACCGTAGGCCTGCCCCGGCCAGTCGTGCTCCGCGTACACCGCCCCGATCGTTTGCCCCCGCATCCGCACCGGCACCGCGATCGCGACTAAGGCCTGCGCATTACCGCCGCCCGAGAACTCGCGGGACGCTCCATCAGGTGCCGCGATCATCAGGCTGCCCGTGCGCGCCGCGGCCTGCACGATCGAGGCGTCGTAACGGACCGCGGCTGACTCGCCGTCGACCATCACGACCCTCCCGGCGAAGCGCACGGCCCGCGGCACTAGCCGTTCGCCCTGACCAGTGAACAGCACAACGTGGGCCGCCCCAATCGTCTGGGCCACCGTGCCCAGAAGTGCCTCGGCCATCGCCTCCACGGTCGGGGCGCCGAACAGCGTCTGGGTGAGCCGGTGCATCGCGATTGGATCGACTGTCCTCGCCCCGGACCGAACAAGATCCTGGGTACCTAACCAGGGGTGGGCGGTTTCAAGCTTCTCGACGCGGGCGGCCAGCCCCAGCCCCAGCCATTTCTCGTGCGCCTCGCGCACCATGACCCGGCTGAGTGACAGCCTTCCGGTCTGAGCGTACAGAGCGCCTGCCTCTTCGTGCCCGAGGCCGCCGATCAACGGAAGCTGGTGCTCATCAGCAAGAGCGATACACCGGTCGAGATGGCGCTCGGCTCGGACGAGATCCCCGTTGGCGCGCGCCGACACACCTCTGAGCAGTTCGTAAGGCGCCGCATAGTTCGCCGGCGCGAGCGCCGCCCACTTCCGGTGCAGTGCGATCGCCCGGCTCGTCGCCCGGGCTGTCGAGCGCTTGCCCGGGGCCACCTCGATCCGGCTCAAGGCGTTCACCAAGTGGTAGAGCTGCATCTTGGATGTGCCCCGCATGCCGTCCATGTATCGTCGGAGCTCGTCCGCATGGGGGATCCCACCAGCGACGTCGCCCAGCCAGAAATGCAGGCCGAGCTTGGTGATCGCCGCCGCGCTCAGCGCCACCACGTCGTTCTCCCGCCGCGCGATCGGCAGCACGTCCCGTTCGTCGTAGCCGCTCTCACCGGCCAGCAGGAAGGGATCGTCGGTGCGGCCCATGAGGTTGAGGCAGTACTGCTGCGTGGATCGGCACAACATGCTCGGCACCGGCTGCGAACGGATCTCCGGGATGATCACCTGCGCCAGCGCATCGATCTCAGCGAGTGGTCGGCCGGCCCAGAACGAATGGTAGATCAGGACGGCGGCTAGAAAGCCGGCGTACTCCACGTCGTCGTTGTCGAGGGCCGTGTGGAACGACTCGAGCAGCTCGGGCAGCCCCTCGTGCAGGGGGTGTCGCCAGTGCCGGATGAAATGAATGATCTGAAACTGGGTCTGTGGTCGAGCATCCCGGAACTCGGCGCGCTCGGTGAGCGCCAGAGCGACCTCCCCGAACCGTTGACTGCCGGCATAGTCTCCGAGCACGGCCAACAACACCCCATAGCTGGAGATGGCGATCGGCGCGGTCGGCGCAAGGCCGCGGGTCAGGGTCAGCTCGATCTGTTTGGCCACGATGAGGGGGAAGAGCTCCGGCCGGGCGAGATAGGCGATGCTGCGTAGCTCCTCCAGGATCAGCTGTGCCTTGTGCGTTGACCGGTCCTCACAGCGTGGCAACTCGAGCAGTCGCTCATTACTCCACCTGCCCATCGTCAGCCTCATTCGGAGGATCGCGGCTAGCAGCCGGGGTTTTCCGGGGGTCGGCGGAATCACCTGACCCAGCTCGTCGAGCGCTCGCAGCCCGGTCGCCAGCGCATCTTGGAGCCGATGCTGGGCAACCTGGCTCTTCAGTCGTAGGAAGGCCAGGTGGGCTCGGTCGGCCGAGTCCTGCAGCTCCTGTTCTGCCTCCGCCAGCAACGACTCCAGCAGCGGGAAGTCCGACACCAGCAGGGCAGCTTCCGCGGCGGCCAGCTGAGTCGTCCGGGTGAGTCCCGGATAAGCGAGCCAGCGACTGGGTCCGAGGAGGGCGAGACCCGTGGAAAGGAGGACTGTCGCCGAGCCAGCTCGGCGGCCCGGTGTGCTACCTCGGCGAATCTGGCGCGTTCGCCGCCCTCCGGCAGCGCGAGGCCGCCGATGCCCAGGTGACGGGCCGCCTCGAACAGTCGGCCGTCGCCCTGCTCGACAAAATGCCGCCCGATGCGCAGATGGACCTCACGCCTGGCGTCCTCGGACATCGCCGCTCTCGCCGCTTCTGCGACCCGATCATGGCTGAAGCGGTACCACACGTGACGGTCGATCATCGCGGCGATCTTGCGGCCGCCGGCGTCGACGACGTCGAGTAGGCGGAGATCCAGGGCATCCCAGAGCACTTTGGCTACCACGTCCGCTGATCTCCCGGCCGCGACCGCGGCGTCCGCCAGGGAGAATTCGACTCCGACGCACGCCAGCGCGCCCAGCACAGCCCGGTCAGCTGAGGAAAGTCGCCCTACTGCCTGTCCGACGACCTCGGCAGGCGCCGGGCCGGCCTCGGACGAGGCGAGCACGCGCAGGTCCCAGACTGCGCTCTCGCCGTGTCCGGCCTGCGTCAAGGCGCCCGCGTACTGCGCCTGATGCAGCAACTGACGGATCTCGAGTGGGTTGCCGCCGGTCCGCCGGTAGAACTCGGCCGCGACCTCCCTCAGCCCGGTACCGCCCCCGCAGACCTGGGCGAGCAACGACTCCACCTGCTGGACCGACAGGGACCGCAGCTCGAGCCGATCCACGTTCGCTGTGGACCCGGCAACGATTGTCGGGTCGAACTCGCCGGCTCGGTGCGCACCCACCATCAGCAGATTGCGGATCGAGGTCGACAGCAGCTCGGAGAGCAGCAACAACGAGTCCTGGTCGGCCCACTGCAGATCGTCGATCGCCAGGACCACCGGTCGATAGGACGCCGTGATGCTCACCATCCGAGCGGCGACCCGCCACAGTCGGTGGCGCCCATCGGCCACCTCGTCGGCCCTGGCCGAGGGAGGTGTGCCGAACACCGCGTCCAGGCCGGGCACCACGGCGGCGAGGGCGCCTGCCGTTCGGGCGGACATCGCACGGTGAAGATCCGTGCGCCAGGCGTCCCGTTCGCCTGAGCCGGTGGACCCCATTGTCCGGACCAGCGCACCCAGTGCCTCGCCGAGGGCGGAGTATGGCGAACTCGCGCCCTCGAGATGCCTCCCGTAGCCGAAGACACCGCCCCGACTCGACACGTCGATCCCGAACACCTGCACCAGAGTCGATTTGCCGACCCCCGGCACACCGCTCACGAGCACACAGTCCCCGCCTCGGCGCCCAGCCGACTCGAGATCATGGGCAAGGCGCGCCAACTCAGCCTGCCGGCCGACGACGAGGCCGTCCAGATCAAGCCGCGGCGTGGTCACCGGCGAGCGCAAACTACAGCCGTTGCTAACTCACCGTCTTCCCCGACACGCATTTGGTCCATTGCGCATCCTCCGCTGCCGGTCGCTCCAGGAGGATAGCGGTTGGCCGGCCTCGCTACCTGGCTTTTTTGCGTTGGGGTAGCGACGAGTACTCGATCTCTGACCTGCGGCAATTGCCGCCTCAGGCCTACACCGCCGCACCCTCAGCGACCGTACGAGCCGACGCGTCTATTGGGCACAACAAGACCCCTTCGGGTAGCCCCGGCGCGTCGCCGCGCTCATAGCTCAGCACGTCTTTTCAGACCGTCCAAATCACGGATTTCTACAACGCGTCCGCGCACCGCGATCAGTCCTCGTGCGGCGAGCGACTGCAGTGCGCGGTTCACCGCCGGACGCGATGCGCCGATCATTCCGGCAAGGTCGGACTGAGTGAACTCGCGATCTAGGACGAGACCTTGTGCATGAGCGTGTCGTGCGGAGATTTGCAGGAGAAGTTTTGCCAGCCTCCCTCCGAGATCGAGAAAAGCCAGGTCACCTACCTGCTCAGTGAGTTTCCGCACGAGCCGACCGACCGACTTCAGAAACTCGTCGGCCAGTCCAGGATTCTGACGCATCAGCTCCAGTAGCCGGCTTCTCGGCAGTATGAAGACCGTTGTGGACTGTAATGCGACCACGGAGGCCGAGCGTGGCGATCCGTCGAGCAGCGCCAGCTCACCGAATATTTCGCCCGGCCCCAAGATGTTCAGCACCATCTCATCGCCACGCTCAGATGTGAAAACGACCTTCGTAAGCCCATCGATCACAACGTAGAGATGGTCCCCGAAATCACCCTGATGGCAGATGATCTGCCCAAGAGAGTAGGTCCTGGACAGACCTGCTCCCACGGTTGCCGTTATGCCCTCATTGGTGAGTACCCGAAACAACGACGTCGTCGCGAGCGCCTCGGCTACTGGCTGGTCGCGCTGTTGCTTCCACTCGGGGAAGTTGCTGCTCCGCGCGGCCACGAAGGCAGTCTAGGTCGCAAGGCCCTCGATCGTGCTTACATCCTCGGTCCCCATCCGTGGTCGGCGCGCACTCTTCACGGTTGCTCACCCTGACCTTGATCGCTACTGGTGGGAACTGGCGGCGTTCTGTGCCGAGGAAAACAACCGCGCTGTCACCGCGGACACAGTGGACACGTCGCGCCTGCGCCATCGTTCTCACTCCAAGCGCGATCACTGCCCAGGTGAGGCGCATCCGGCCGCCACAGAGGATCGGGTCGGTCGACGAGAGGACAGGAAAATGACAATAACCGGTGCACAGAGCAGCTATACCGAGCTCAATGCGGTCCTCGAGCGAGCCCGTCGCCAGCCGAGAACTTCGACGTCGATCAGCGACGACCAGTTGGTTGCGCTTCAGGCTCGCTGGACCCGCGCGCTGTCGGCACGGCTGGACCAGGCCATCGAGTTCGCCGGCTCACGGCCCCTGGTCGAGATGGTCGCGGAGGCCTGGCGTCGGCAGGGCATCGACCAGGCCATCTTGCGCGGGGTGCTGGATCAGGCCGAGTCACGCTGTCCAGCTCTGGCGGCCGCGATGGGCACGGAATTCCGATACCTCGCGCTCGCCGCCGGGTTGATCGGTCTGGACGGCGCCACCGAGGACGCCGTGCGGGTAGGCCGTGACTACCGCGACCGGATCCGATCTGGAAATCCGGCGAGCTGGGATTCCTCCGCCGCCTGACACCGGCCGGCGACGTCAATAGAAATCGACGTCCCGCGCGGTCCGAGAACGTCGATACGGCTGGACGGAATCCACGAGGAGCAACGATGACTAGCAGCGATGTCGAACTAGATGGTCGATCGACCCCTCCTCGCCGAATGGTGGCCTGGCTGCGCCGTTACCTCCCGCTAGAGGTTGCGGGCACCGCGGCGACGTTGTTGGGCGCGCACCTGATGTACCGTCAGACCGGTTCACTCGCGGCGGCCGCGATCGCGGGAACCGTCGCGGAGAGTGTCAGCTACTACGGCCTCGCGGCGACTCGCTCGTGGATAACATGGCGTCACGCGTCGCGACCCGCACGACGCCGCCGATTGGCCACTTTTTGGCTTGTGTTGCGGGGAACTGTGCTCGAATTCGGGCCGGCCGAGATTGCGGATGCGGGCGCCCGCACCGTCCTGCTTTACCTCTTGCCATCCGTCCTGAATAACACCACCACTGGTTGGCTCGTGGGGAAACTGCTGGCCGACGTCGTCTTCTACACCGTCGCCATTCTGAGCTTCGAGCGACACCGGAAACTGATCGTTCCGGTTCGGCTCCGCCCGCAGGGAAACTCCTGATGAATATGACGCATCGCGCGGCACTTCGGCACGACCTGCGGGCCTGGTCCCGCAACGTCGGCCTGCAGGCGCTGATCCGCCGCAACGGGACCCCACTGCTGGTCCTCCAGCCTGAACGGGCGGCTGCCCGGTACCGCGCTCTACGTAGCGCGCTGCCCTTCGTTCGTTTCCACTGCGCGGTCAAGGCGCTCGACCATTGCGCGGTACTGCGTGCGGTGCACGGGGCGACCTGTCCGCGAAGTTCGGAGCGGAACCCGCCGACGCGGTCGATCTCGTCGCGTACGCGATCGAGAACGGCGTCCGGGTGAACGGCCTGAGCTTTCACGTTGGGAGCCAAACCAACAGCGCCCGACCGTATCGCGCGGCCATCAGCCAGTGCCTGTGGCTCATCGACCAGATTCGCCTCGGACTCGACCATGAGTTGGGGATACTTGACATCGGTGGCGGCTTTCCCGTTGCCTACCGTGACGGCGTCTGCAACGCAGACGACATCATCGAGTCCATCAGCACATTGCTGACACCGCACGCAGATCGTCTTACCGTGCTTGCCGAGCCCGGGCGATATGTCGTCGCGTCCTGCATGACCCTCATAACCACTGTCATCGGAGCTGCAACGCGGCAGGCAGCGCCGCCTCGCTATTGGCGACCATCTCATCAGTCCAATGATGGGCGCCTACACCCTGGTGACCTCCTGCGGATTCAACGGACTTCCGTCTCCTACCGTTGTTCAGGTCAGCGGGTGTCGAATTGACGCAACCGGTTCACTCGGCGCCGAGCTGACACACAGAAAATCGGGCTGCACCACCAGCCGAGACAGAGAGGATCTGTTCAGTTATGAAGGCATTCGTAGCCATATGTAGCTCAATGGGCCAGGAAACGCTGACTGTCAATGTCGACGACTACGACCTTTTCATTGTCCTCGCCGTCAGGAACGTTACGGTTCAGCTAACACGAGACGAGGCTCGCCAAGTATCGGACGCTTTACGGGCGGCCGCAATGCGGTACCCGTACGAAGACTCCCCTTAGAACGGATCTCGACCGGCGGGTTCTCCGGTAGCAAATCCGACCGACCGGTTCCCGGGAACTGTTCACTCCTCCTGACGTTCGCAGAGTCGGAACTCAAATTGTGATGGGTGGGATGGCGGCCATGGTTAACAGCAAGAGTCCGTCGCTGAATGGTCAGCGAAGGAGCAGCCTGGCGAGGGCCGGATTCGCTCGGCTGGAACTGAATGAGCCACCATGGCGACCGTCATCGGCCTTGCTAGGCGCCGCTCATGACGCGCTGAAGAATATCCACCGATACCCGAGCTGGGATGCCGCGGAACTGAGGAATGCGATCAGTGCGCGGTTCAACATCCCGCCGGCGTCAGTCGTGGTGAGCAACGGCAGCATCAGCGTGATTCAGCAGGCCCTTATCGCGGCCGGCCCAGGCGAGGTGGCCTACTGCTGGCCAAGCTTTGATGCTTTCCCGTCGTTGGTGGCGGGGTTGGGGATGACCTCTACGCTCGCGGGGGTCAACGCAAACGGCGGTTGTGACCTGGACGATCTCGCCGCGAAGATCAGCCCGGCGACGAGAGCTGTGATCGTGTGTTCGCCCAACGCGCCGACCGGCGGGATTGTGTCGCGGGAACGTTTCGAGCGCTTCCTGGATCAGATTCCGGCCAATGTGCTGATAATCCTGGACGAGGCCTACGGAGAGTTCGTCGATGAGGCCGATGTCCTGCAGGCCGTGGACCTACTGGCCCGGTACGAGAACCTGGTCGTCACTCGCACCTTCTCCAAGGCCTACGGTATTGCCGGCTTGCGAGTCGGCTATGCCATCGCCCGGGAGCGCATCGCGGCAAGGATCGCCCGTACGGGCGTCCCGTATGCAATCACTGCGCCGGCCGAGGCCGCGGCAATTGCGGCGCTCACCGACACCGCGGGACTCGAGCACAATGTATCGAAGATCAAAACGGAGCGGCGTCGCCTCGCCGACGGGCTTCGAGGCTTAGGCGCCAACGTCGAGGAAGGCCACGGCAACTTCGTATGGGTGCCGCTGGGCGATGATTCCGAACGCATAAACGCGGCGCTCGCTCGTTCGAATATCAGTGTTAAGCATTACCGGGACGTTGGAGTTCGCATAACCGTGGGCACCGCCGAGGACACTGACCGAGTACTTGCGGCATGGTCGCGGCCCACGCTGTCGCGGCGATCCGACCGCGACCACTGGGTGGTGGTCTCCACCGGAACGTTCCCGATGGAGACAAGCCCTCAGGGCCACCTCACCATCCCGGGGGTCAATGACCGCACTGCCGGCACCACGCAGCTTGCGGCAAATCTCGTCATGATGCCGCCCGGCGCCACGGCCAGTGGCCACGTGCACCATGATCACGAGACAATCGTCTATCTGCTTAACGGCCATGCGGTCACATTCATGGGCACGCGGCAGGATCCAGTCGTCCAAGGCCCGGGCGAATTCTTGTTCATCCCGGCGGGAGTCGCGCACCTGCCTGCCAACCTTAGTACCCACAAGCCTGTCCTCGCGCTGGTCTGCCGATCTGATCCGAAATTCTACGAAAGCCTCGAGCTGCTACCAGACATCGACACGATCGCTCACGACCTCCTACCTCAGCTACGGCGGCGGCACGACGAAAATGGCTCAACCTGACCTCGGCGAAGAGCTAGTGGCTTTTGTGCCGAGGAAGACAACGGCGCTGTCACCGCGGACACAGCGGACGCGCCACGTCCACGGCATCGTTCTTACTCCAGTTCGGCTCAGTCGTGCACATAGCTCGGAATGTGGAGACCAATCATGAGCAAGCTTGGCGAACACGCGGTGGTGCTCGGCGCGAGCATGGGTGGTCTTCTCGCCGCCAGGGTCCTGTCGGATACCTTCCAGCGAGTCACGGTGATCGACCGTGACGTGCTGCCCACAGAGAGCGACAATCGTCGAGGCGTGCCGCAGGGGCGTCACGCTCACGCCCTGCTAGCCCGTGGAGCGCAGATCCTGGAGGAGTTGTTCCCCGGATTGCTGCTGGAGCTGGTGGCCAGTGGTGTACCGGTACTGCGCGATCTATCGCAGCTGCATGCAGCCCCCGGAGGGCACCTGTTCAGTCAGCAACCCCACCCACTGTCGGCGCCGGCGTACCAACCCAGCCGAGCGCACCTGGAGTGCCGGGTACGGGCTCGGGTGCGCGCGCTCCCCAACGTCAAGATCATGCAGTGCTGCGAAGCGCTCGGGCTGATCACGTCCACCGACCAGCAGCGAGTGACCGGGGCGCGAATCCTGCGCCACGGGGTCCAGACTACCCAGGAGAGCCTCCATGCCGACCTGGTCGTCGACGCGACCGGTCGCGGTGGCCGAACCCCAGCCTGGCTACCGGCAATGGGCTACCAACCGCCGACAGAAGACCAAGTCCCGGTCCACGTCAAGTACGTGAGCCACCGGCTGCGACTTGCTCCGAACGCATTGGGCGACATCTCGCTCGTGCTAGTCGGCGCGATACCCGGAAGACCAACCACGCTGACGCTGATCGAACAGGAGAACGACCGGTGGACCCTGTCACTGAGCGGATACGGCAACCACCATCCGCCCACCGACCCACACGGGTTCCTCCAGCTAGTCCAATCCCTCGCCCCACCGCACGTCTTCACCGCAATCCGCGACGCCGAATCATCGGACGAGCCGGCCGTACATCGGTTCCCCGCGAACCTGCGCCGCCGCTACGACCACCTGACTCAATTCCCGGCCGGCCTGCTGGTGTTCGGCGACGCGATCTGCAGCTTCAACCCCATCTACGGTCAGGGCATGTCGGTAGCGGCGTTAGAGGCCATTGCATTACGCGATTGCCTCGCCAAGGGCCAAAAAGATTTAGCGCGGCGATTCTTCCGCGCGGCGGCAAAGCCAGTCAACGTCGCATGGCAGTTGGCGGTCGGCGCCGACCTCGCTCTGCCGGAAGTGGCGGGCCATCGGACGCGCACCGTCCGCGCAACTAATGCCTATGTCGACCGAGTGCTCACCGCGGCGGAACACGACCCCGCAACCGGCGGGCAGTTCCTCGCCGTCACCGCATTGCTCGACCCACCAGCACGGCTGTTTCGGCCCAGCATCATCCGACAGGTACTGATTGGCGGTCGGCGAGGTGACGCCACTCAGCCAACACGGGGAGATCCG
>Ga0137416_10001725_pt1 | contig 11309 bp, 8 predicted proteins | sample CZODoug3_1_1_16f_FD_108282 | JGI IMG/M metagenome (GOLD analysis project Ga0137416, IMG submission 108282) | Vadose zone soil fungal communities from Angelo Coast Range Reserve, California, USA - CZODoug3_1_1_16fungal (Illumina Assembly) | ecosystem: Environmental > Terrestrial > Soil > Vadose...
GCCCCGCACATGATCGCGCAGGGTGGCGGATCCATCATCAACACCAGCTCGTTCGCGTTCCTCGGCGACTACGGCGGCACCGGTTACCCGGCAGGCAAGGGCGGCGTCAACGGCCTGACGCTGGCGATCGCCGCCGAGCTCAAGGCGCACGGCGTGCGGGCGAACGTGGTTTGCCCCGGCGCGAAGACAAGGCTGTCCACCGGTACGGACTACGAAGCGCACATCGGTGAGCTGAATCGCCGTGGTCTGCTCGACGACGTCAGCACGCAGGGCGCGCTCGATGCCGCGCCGCCCGAGTACGTCGCTCCCACGTACGCCTATCTCGTCAGTGACCTGGCCAAGGACGTCACTGGCGAGATCTTCATCGCCGCAGGCGGTTTCGTTGGCCGATTCGAGCGTCCGACGCCTGGCATCGTGGCCTACCGGGATCACCACGACTCGCCGCCGTGGTCGGTGGCCGAGCTGCACCACCTGATCAAGGCATGACGCGCAGGAACGGGTAGCTCTGCGGGGGATGCTCCCCTGGTGCCGGCGGGGTGGCGGCTCAACCATCGACGTGTGGACGACCCGAGATTCCTTGCGACGACAGCGATCAACGGCCGCAGCCCAGTCGTGTTGGTCAACGACATGTCGGCTCGAGCTACGACGGGAGCTCTCGTCGTGCCTGCGCAATACGCCGACACCGAACGCATCGCGCTTCTCGTCCGAGAGACCAGTGGCTTCATCTGCGTGGCGATGACCGCGGATCGGCTCGACCAGCTGCGAGTGCCTGACCAGGTGCCGAGCCGGACCACGAACGCCAACGGGTTCGCGGTCGCCGTCGATCTCCGTCACGGGCCGACGACGGGCATCTCGGCTCGTGACCGCGCGATGACCATCAGGGCCCTTGCCGATCCCACCACCGATCCAGACGACTTGACCCGGCCCGGGCACGTGGTACCGGTATGTGTAGCCGGGGCTGGCGTTCTCGACCGGCCTGGGGTGCCCGAGGCAGCCGTCGACCTGTGTGAGGCGGCGGGGCTGCAGCCCGCCGCGGCGTTCGCAACGGTGCTCGATGAGGCAGGCGAGGTCGCGTCCCTTCCCGACCTGACTGGCCTTGCGAACCGGTACGGATTTCCGCTGCTGCGAGTATCCGACGTCGTCGCCTGGCACGCCGCTCGCCTGCTCGTGGCTAGAGAACGGGTGTTCGCGGCGACGCATGCCTGACTTGGCTTGCGGGGAGACAAACAGGTATTTCCCCCGTATCCCCCCACCGAGGGCGGTGTGACCCTGACTTCGCCTAGCCCAGCTCGGCCGGCCGGCCGGCCGGCCGGCCACCACGGTCTGCGATGGGCATTTCGCCACGGAGGTCAGATGACTGAACGACTCGAGTCGACACCCACCCGTCCCGCTGCACCCGCGGCGCCCGCAGCGGCCGACGAACCCGACCGAACTCGGTTGCGTGGCGACCTCGGGACCTTCGACATCGTCGTAATGGTCCTGGCCTATGCCGGCCCGCTCGCTGTGGTCGGCTTGTTCATGTCATTCGTCGTCGGGTACGGCGTAGGCCCGGCAACTCCGCTGATGTTCGTTCTGGTGACGGTCAGCCTGTGCTTGTTCTCCGTCGGCTACGTCGCGATGAGCCGCTGCCTTCCACGGCCGGGTGCGCTGTACACATACGTGACGGCAGGCCTTGGTCGGCCGATCGGACTGTCGGCGGGATTGCTCGCCATTCTCAGCTACTGCTTCTTCGGGGTCGCCTATCACGCTGGATTGGCGATCGTCTTGCAAGCCCTCCTCGCCGATCTCGGCGGCCCGGTCATCGCATGGCCGGTCCTCGTGGTCGGTTCGCTCTTGCTCACCCTCGCGCTCGGACACTTCCGAATCGCGCTGTCTGCACGCATCCTGACCGCGCTGATGGTGGCGGAGGTCACCGCCATCCTGATATGGGACACAGCGGTTTTCATCCAAGGAGGTCCGGAAGGCGGGCTGACCAACCCGTTCGCAACCGCCGGCCTCGGCGAGGGCTCTGTGGCTCTGGCGTTACTACTGGCCGCCGTGGGGTTCGTCGGATTCGAATCGACCGCCGTATTCCGGGACGAAATGCGGGATCCCGACCGCACGGTGCCCCGTGCCACGTATCTGGCTGTGGTCTGTATCGGGGTGTTCTATGCCGTCGCCGCGTGGGCAGCCGTCGTGGCATATGGTCCCGGCGCAGTGAAAGAGACGGCATACGGTGACCCCGCCGGCTTCTTCACGTCATCGGTGCAGACCTATCTCGGTTCGGTCGCCGTCCACGTGATGTCGGTAATGGTCGTCATGAGCTATCTGGCCGGCACGATCTCCGAACAGAACATCATGTCCCGGTACTTCCACTCGCTGGGCGCCGACGGCGTGTTGCCCCGCGCGGTTGGTCGGGTGCATGAGCGGCATGGGTCTCCGTTCGTCGCCAACATCGTCACCACGGCAGTGCTGCTTCTGTTGTTCGTGCCGTGGGTTTCGGCTGACGCGCCCACCACTCCGTATGCCGTGCTCTCCGCTGCGGGTCTCGTGACGCTCGATGTCGTGCTGGCGCTGGCCAGTTTCGGGGTTCTTGCGTACTTCCGGCGCGACGACGTCGTGGGCGGCGCCATCTGGCGCACCCTCTTGGCGCCACTTGCGGCCGGTCTCCTGCTGAGCGCGGCGACGGTACTCGGCGTACTCAACTTCCAGGTGATCAGCGGAGACGCCGGACCCCTTTCCGTGGCCCTGCTCGTCATCGGTGTCGCGACGGCGACGACGGGTTTGGTTGCCGCGGCCGCGTTCCACCGCTGGCGTCCCGAGATCTATCGCCGTATAGGGCGCAGTCCGGTCGAACCAGCGGCCTAATCGATACGGGCCGATAAGATGCATCGCTCCACCAGAGTGCGTGGCTGGCCACAACTGGAGGCGGGATTCGTGGACACACCACCATGGCAAGGCCGAGGCGTCCCCGCGGATCTGACCACGTTCGTCGGACGCAGACGCGAACTGATGGAGATCCGGCGATTACTGGAGTCCAGCCGGCTACTTACCCTCACCGGGTCGGGCGGTATTGGCAAGACGCGGCTGGCGCTGCACACCGCGCGGGCCAAGCGCCGCGCGTTCGCGGACGGCGTCTGGGTGGTCGAACTCGGCATGCTGTCGGATCCGAGCTTGTTGCCGCAGGCGGTATCAGCAGCTTTGGGTGTGCCGGACGCCTCCAACACATCGCGGATGGAAGCACTTCTGCACTTCTTGGCCGATCGTGAGACATTGCTGATCCTCGACAATTGCGAGCACCTGGTCGACGAGTGCGCACACATGGTCCGGACGCTGCTACGCGCCGCAGAAGGCCTTCGAGTCCTCGCCACCAGCCGGCAGGCGCTCGGCATCGAGGGCGAGCAGGTGTTCGAGGTGCCCCCGTTGACGGTGCCCGACGGCGACGTCCCGGAGGAGGTCCACGAAGCGCTGCTGCGCTACGAATCGGTCAGCCTGTTCGTGGATCGCGCGCGGTCGATCATCCCCACGTTCGGACTGGATCAAGCCACGGCCGAGCATGTGGCGCGGCTGTGTCGTGACCTCGAGGGCGTGCCGCTGGCAATTGAGTTGGCGGCCGTCCGCCTGCGTTCGCTATCGGTGGCCGAGATCGTGGCTCGGCTCGATGACCGGTTCCGCCTGCTCAGCACCGGACATCGGGCGTCGGCAAACCGGCAGACCTCACTGATGGCGATGGTCGAGTGGAGTTACGACCTCCTCGAAGCGGCCGATCAGGCGTTGTGGGCGCGGCTTTCGGTCTTCGCCGGAGGCTTCGACCTCTCAGCAGCCGAAGCGGTGTGCTGTGACGAAGACCTGCCTGCGGAGTCGCTGCTCACTCGAATGCACAGCTTGGTCGAGCGATCGATCGTCATCCGCGAAGACAGTGGGGCGTCGGGTAGGTACCGCATGCTCGAAACGTTGCGGCAGTACGGTGCATACCAGCTCCGGAAAGGAGGTGATCATGAGAAATGGCAAGTACGGCATAGGGATTGGTGCCGGTCGTTGGCCGCGGAGGCGCTGGCTGGTTGGGCGGGCGCCGAGCAGCTCGCCTGGAGTCGGCGCTTAAAGATCGAGCGGCACAACGTTCGTGTCGCGATCGAGTACAGCCTGCGGACACCCGCCGACGCGATCAGCGGGCTTCTACTGGCCGTCGACCTGCGGTACTTCTGGCTCGTGCACGCTGTCAGTGAGGGCCGACGTCACGTGGAGCGCTTGCTGACGGCCCTGCCGCGTGGACGCGACGCCGACGCGGCGAAGGTGCGCGGGCAGTGGCTGGCTGGGTGGCTGGCCTTCTACCAAGGCGATATCGCAGCCGCCCGTCGCTATGCCCAGGAGAGCGCCAACCTGGCGGAGCGGCTCGCCGACGACAGCAGCCGGGGCTATTTCGCGTACGTTGCGGGTTTGGTCGCCGAGTGCGATCACGACTACTCCCTGGCGCGGAACCTGCTGTCGGAGGCGCGCGACGTGCACGACCGCACCGGGGACCGGGTCGGCGGTTGGCTGGCGACCGCCGACCTCGCCGGAGTTCTCGGCCTGCTCGGTGAACTGGACGAGGGCGTCGAGATCAGCGAGCGCGCGGTCAGCCAATGCGCCGAACGGGGTGCGCGGTGGTGTCAGTCGTTCCTGTTGTGGATCCTGGCGGATCTGCGGCGGATGCAGAATCGGCACGCCGACGCGGCTCGACTGCTCAGCTCGATCGTCGAGATCAACCGCGACTTCGACGATCCGGTCGTGATCGGCGCGGCTCTTGAATCGCTGTCGTGGGTGGTGAGCCAGCGCGACGAGCCGAAGTTCGCGGCGTGGCTGCTCGGCGCCGCGCAAGCCACCTGGGGCAACGCCGGAATCTCGCTGCTGCAATTCGCCGAATGGGGCCAGGAACATCAGCGCACGGTCGATCGCGTTCGGAATCTGCTTGGGGAGCAAGCATTCTCGCAGCAATACCGCCTTGGAGAGCAGACCACACCGGGCGCAGCCATCGATCGGGTGCTTGGTGATGCCACGCCCACTGCTGTCCGCTCGGATACCGAGCCGGTTCGAATCGAGGATCTGACTCCCCGAGAACTCGAGATCGTCGAGCTGATCAGCGAAGGCCTCACCAACAAGGCAATCGCACAGCGGCTGGTCATCGCCCAACGCACCGCCGAGGGACACGTCGAACGGATCCTGCGCAAGCTCAGCTGCGACTCGCGAACACAGGTCGCGGCGTGGTGGATGTCCCGCACCGTGCAATAGGTATCCGCACGGGTAGTTCTCCCCTCCCTCGGCACACCCCGACCGCACACCATGTGAGCTCTGCGCGGCGCGACCGGGCCGTCGGTGAGGAGGATCCTTCGTGAAACCGGACTACGACGTCGTCGTCATCGGTGCCGGCTTCGCCGGGGCCATCGCGGCACGCGAGTGCGCCACCCGGGGACTTCGCACACTGGTCTTGGAGGGCCGCGACCGCTTGGGCGGCCGGACGTGGACCAGCAGGCTTTCCGACGGTGAGATCGTCGAGATCGGGGGCACCTATGTGCACTGGTCGCAGCCCAACATCTGGTCCGAGATCATCCGCTACGGCCTCGAGGCCGACGTGGTGGAGGCCGCGGTCGAGCCCGAATGGGCGTTGGTACCAACCGGTTCCGCATTGCAGTGGCGGCCCTTCACCGAGTTCGCGGGTCGGGAGAAGGCCCTGTTGGAGCGTGTCTTCGAACAGTCCAGGGTGGCGCTGCCGCGCCCGTACGACCCGCTCTTCGCCCGCGAGACCGTCGCCGCGTTCGACAAGATGAGCGTCCGGGATCGCCTGAACCAGCTCGATCTGGCGCCCGCCGACGACGCGCATCTCAGTGGCCTGTTCGGTATGGAGTCGTCCAACTCGCCAGACGACGCGAGTTTTCTCACCCTCATGCGGTGGTGGGCGTGTGCCGGACACGGCTATGAGGCGATGCAAGAAGCTGTGTACGGCTACAAGCTGGCCCACGGGATCGCCGGTCTGCTGGAGGCGATCATCGCCGATGGTGGTGCGGAGGTCAGGCTCGGCACGCCGGTCAGTCGAATAGAGTCCCGTTCCACGACCGTGGATGTCACCACGGTCGACGACGACACGGTGACCGCGGCGGCAGCGGTGGTAGCCACGCCCGTCGGCATCTGGCCGCGGATCGCATTCGTTCCAGAACTCTCCGCCGAACGCGTCGATGCCGCACACGAGGGTATGCAGGCGCCGTCCAGTTCCAAGTTCATTGCGGTGCTTCGGGGCGAACCTCGACGCTTCTACGTCCAGCCCATGTGGGGGCACCCGATCGGCTTCATGTGGACCTCACACCTGCGCAACGCCGACGAGCAGGTCGCCGTGATCTTCGGCAGCCCGTCGATGCGAGATCCCAACGACCCCGACCAGTTGGCTGCCGCCGTGCAGGACCTGCTCCCCGGTGTCGAGATCGTCGAGTCAGTCGTGGCGACCTACCTAGAGGGCGACGAATTCAGCAACGGGGCGTGGCCATTCCCGCGGCTCGGCCAACTGAGCCGATTCGAGCCGCACGTCAACTTCGCTCGCCCACACGGGCGCCTGGCGTTCGCCACGTCCGAGCTCGCGGCAGGGTGGTGCGGATTCATCGAAGGTGCCCTCGAATCCGGGCTGCAGGCGGCGCGAACAGTGCGCGACATCTTGCGCTGATTCAGGTACCCGATCGGGGACTTGCCCCCTAACCCCGGGCCGTCATCGCCACGAACATGGCGGTATGCGAACGGAGAACCGGTCGCGATCGATTCGGAAGGAGGGTGCAGGCATGAGAGTGAATTTGCTGTGCATGTTCACGGGCAATAGCGCAACAGACGACGTGCAGGTCTACCGAAATGAGCTCCGCCTTGCGCTGGAGGCCGAGGCGTTGGGGTTCGACCGCGTCATGGCGATCGAGCACCACTTCACCGACTATGCGTTCTGCCCGGACAACGCCCAGTTCCTTAGCTACGTCGCTGCGAAGACCAGCCGGATCGAACTGTTCCCGGCAGCCTTCATCCTGCCGTGGAACGACCCGGTTCGGGTCGCCGAAAAGGCGATCATGCTGGATCACCTCAGCGACGGGCGGGCCGTGCTCGGTCTGGGCCGAGGGCTGGCGCGCCGTGAGTTCACCGCCTTCGGCCAGAGCATGTCCGAGTCGAGAGATCGGTTCGACGAGTCGGCGGCAATGGTGTTGCAGGCGGTCGAGTCTGGGTTCATCGAAGGCAACGGACCGTACTACCCCCAGCCGCGTGTCGAGATCCGACCACGGCCGTTCAAGAGTTTCGTCGGCCGCTCCTACATGGTCGGAACGTCTCCGGCATCCGTTGACGTTGCCGCGCGATTGGGCCTGGGCGCGATGAAGTTCGCACAAGCCCCGTGGGAAACGGCGGTCGACGAGATCACTCGATATCGAGACAGCTTCCGTTCTCACCACGGGGTCGCCGCGCCTCCGCTGGTGACCGGCGACGTGATGGTCTGCGATCACAACGACAAGAGGGCGGAGGAACTGGCCAGGGTGCACGCACGCAACTACTTCGTCTCGGTTCTCGGTCACTACGAACTGCTGAGTGAGCACTTCAAGGAAACCCTCGGCTCATACGCCCACTACGTCACCGTCGCGGAAGCGATGCGCGGAACCTCTGAAGAGGAATCATTCGAGGGTTATCTCCGTGCAAACCTCTGGGGCGATCCCTCGCGGGTTCTGGATCAACTCACCGAACGGCGGGAGCTGCTTGGCGATTTCGAGTTGGGCGTCGCGGTGAACTTCGGCGACATCGACTTCGACGCCGCGCAGAACAGTCTGCGTCTGTTCGCCGAGAAAGTGCTGCCCGAGTTGAAGAGCTGGACACCCGCCCCCGAGCACGTCGAGGAGCCCACCCATGTCGGCTGAACTACTCACGCAGGACGAGATCGACGCAACGGTCCGGCCGATCGAACAAGCCAGGTGCCTGCCCGGCCGGATCTATCACGACGATCAGATCTACGCCGCGGAGACGGAACGGATCTTCTCCCGCGAGTGGGTCGCGGTGTTCCCCGCGGCGAAGCTGCCCAGGCGAGGCGACTACACGACGTTGGAGTTGGCCGGTCGCCCACTGCTGTTCGTCAGGGACAATGCCGGTGCGATCCGCTGCTACAGCAACGTGTGCCGGCATCGAGGCATGCAGGTCGCCCTGGGCGAAGGCAACCAGCGGGCGTTCCAATGCGGTTATCACCATTGGACTTACAACCTCTCCGGCGAATTGACGAATGCGCCGGAGATGCCCGAGATGCTCCAGTGCGGTATCGCCCTGCCCGAGATTCACACGTCGGTGTGGCAAGGAGTCGTGTTCGTCAACTTCCGCGACGATGCGCCGGATCTACATCAGCAGCTGTCGAAGCTCGGTGCGCTGCTCGAGCCGTGGAACGCCGACACCCTGGAGCTGCTCTACGAACGGCCGTACGCATGCGACTGGAACTGGAAGGTCATGTTCGAGAACGGGATCGAGACCTACCACATTCTCGGCACGCACCGAGCGTCGCTGGAGGACGCCACCCCGACGCACATCAGCTATGGGGCGCCGGGTGACAACCGCAACTACGCGGAGGTGCATCTGCTGTTCGACCCGAATGCCGGCGAGCTGTTTCCCGTGGACGCGGTCGTCCCGCCCTTGCCCGATCTGCCGCCATGGGCGTCCGAGAAGTTCGTGTACTTCGCGATCTACCCGAACCTGATTCTCAGTCAAACCCCGGACGGGCTGCAGACATACATCACCATCCCGCACGGTTCGGAGGAATCGACCTTCACGTGGGCCTACATCACGAACCCGGATGCCAAGGAGTCACCGAACTACGAGAAGTTCAAGAGGGCCCAGGAGGACTTCGCCGATCTCGTTCAAGGCGAGGACGAGGTGTGCTGCCGACCGGTGCAGGCGTCGATGAAGTCAGGCGACTACCTGCCCGGCCCCTACAACCAGCGTGAGCTCTCGGTGTGGGCGTTCCACCGCTGGTATGTCCACCGCATCGCTGACGGAACCGAAGCCACCGCGACGTGGTGACCACGAACTCAGGGGAGAAACTCACCATGCCCAGTAAGCAACATCAAGCGGTCGTCGACCAGTTGCTCGACGCCGTCGCCCCGGTCAATCCAACGCTGGCCGAGATGCGCCAGACGTACGACCAAATCCTGTTGCCGTTCCGCCCGGTGGAGGGCACCACCTTCGCCAAGCACCGCGCGGGTGGCATCGACGTCGACTTCGTCACCGCGCCCGGTGCCGACCAGGACCGGTGCGTGGTGTTCATCCACGGCGGCGGATACGTGCTCGGTTCGGTTCACGCGTATCACGAAATGGCGAGCCGGATCTCGGCGGCAACCGACTCGCGGGTGGCCTTGGTCGACTACCGCCTGGCACCCGAGGCCGTCGCGCCCGCCGCGCTCGACGACTGCATCACTGCCTATCGGGGGTTGATCGACGACGGTCTGAATCCCGAGCAGATCAGCTTCGTCGGCGACTCGGCAGGCGGAGGAATGGCGCTGTTGCTGGTGGCGCGGCTTGCGCACACTGACATTCCCACGCCGGGGGCCGCGGTGGCGCTCTCCCCGTGGATCGACGTCGCGGTCCGTGCCGACATGCCCGACGAGAAGCAGACCGGCGATCCGATGCTGACGCCCGACGGGCTGCGCTGGTTCGCGCAGACATATCTCGGGGCCGCGTCCGGTGACGACCCGGTGCACAACGCCTTGCATGCCGACCTCACCGGGACGCCACCCGTCCTGATTCAAACCGGCACGCGCGACATCACGCACCAGGACGCGATCCTGTTCACCGAGCGGGCCCGGGCGACGGGTGTCGAAGTCGTCCTCGACGTCTACCCGGAACTGATCCACGACTGGCACGCGTACGGACCCGACCTGCCGGAGGGGCAACAGGCACTGGCTCGAGTCGGCGCCTTCCTCGCCGAACACACGAACTGAGACGACGATGTCGATGAACGGCAAGTGGTTTCGCGCGATTCTCGGACACGTTCCGACGGCGGTGACCGTTGTCACCGGCCTGGACGGCGCCCGCCACCCAGTCGGTTTCAGCTGCGGATCGTTCTTCTCCGTCTCCCTCGATCCGCAGCTGGTCGGATTCTGCGTCGCCATCACCTCTACGTCCTGGCCACGGTTCACCCGCGACGGGTTCTGCGTCAACGTGCTCACCGAGGACCAACATCTGCTTGGGCGCCGATTCGCCGCGAGCGGCGGCGAGAAATTCGCAGGCGTGGCGTGGCGGCCAGGGGCGTCCGGACGACCCCAACTCGCAGAGGCCCTTGCCTGGATCGACTGCGCGACAACCGATATCCATCGAGCGGGTGACCACATGATCGTCGTCGGGTCGGTGACCCAACTGGCGCTCAACCCGTCACTACCAAAACCGCTGGTCTTCCACTGCGGCGGCTACCGAAACGTCGCCGATCCGCCATCAGCCCAACCGCCGCGAGTCCTGACGGGAACATTCCGTGCAGATTGACGCGATCTACTTCAACGCCCGGATCACCACGCTCGACCCGGGCCGACCGCACGCTAGCAGGATCGGTGTGCTGGGCGGACGCATCGTCGGCGTTGACGACGACCTCGACGGGGTCAGCGCTGCCCGATCGATCGACCTTGGTGGTGCGCCTGTCACTCCAGGGTTCAACGATGCCCACTACCACCTCAGTGCCTTCGGGGTCAGGTTGCTCCAGCTGGATCTTCGGCCCGACGTCGTTGGCAGCCTTGATGAGCTGTATCACGTTGTCGCACAGCATGCGTCGATGCTATCGCCGAACGCCTGGGTGATCGGCGCGGGCTATGACCAGAACAAGCTGGGTGCACACCCGACCAGGCAGCGTCTCGATGCGGCCGCCGGTAAGCGGCCCGTCTTTCTGCAACACTGTTCCGGGCATCTCGGCGTCGTCAACTCCACGGCACTGGCCCGAATGGGCATGGGCGATTCCGTCTCCGCGACCGCGATCGCCGGCGGAGCGATCGACACGGAGACCGGGCTACTCGCCGAGCGTGCTGTCGAGATCGCCTTCGAGACAACCGGTCCCGCCTCCGCCGATCGATTCGTCGAAGCGATCGGGCTCGCCAGCGACGAAGCGCTCGCCTCGGGCATCACGTCGGTCAACGAACCGGGTGTCGGGACCGCGGGAATGCTCGGAAACAACTGCGCAGACCTCGCCGGCTTCATCGAGGCCCGCAACCGCGGGCGGCTCGGGGTCCGCACGAACGTCATGCCAGTCGCCGATGTCCTGCACGAGATCACGCCCTTTGAGCGTGATCGATCATGGTTCGGACTCGACCTGGGACTGGCGA
>Ga0137416_10001726_pt1 | contig 11306 bp, 14 predicted proteins | sample CZODoug3_1_1_16f_FD_108282 | JGI IMG/M metagenome (GOLD analysis project Ga0137416, IMG submission 108282) | Vadose zone soil fungal communities from Angelo Coast Range Reserve, California, USA - CZODoug3_1_1_16fungal (Illumina Assembly) | ecosystem: Environmental > Terrestrial > Soil > Vadose...
AAACTGAACGGCACCGCCACAGGGACTGTGCTCAAAATGACGCCGGCCGACAGCGGCCCTCATTGCACCTCGTAATGCCCAACCGTGTAGAGCAGCCCGGCTGACAGCGCGCGCATGCTGGTCTCTCGTGAACGAGATCTGAGCCGCTATATCGCTACGCTCAGCATCAAAGCGGATTTTCATTCCGAACCGAACAGCCTTATCAGAGGCATCTCATTTCTTACCGGTCTTACCGGCTCTTCCACGACCTCCCGCCTCGGCTGGGTTTCTTCCCTGACTTTTTCTTCGACCGCTCGCAAGTCCTGCTCTTGTCTTTGTTGATGACGTTCGTCGACCGATCGCAGCTCCTGCTCTTGTCTTTGTTGATAACGACGCTTCTCGGCCCATTGCTGGCGGCGCTCGGCGCGCCGCTTTTCCATGGCCCGCTTGGCGTCAGCGTCCCGCGCCTTGGCGTTGGCGTCGTCGGAAGCCGGGGGTTGCTCCTGCGCCGCCGACCGCGCCGCGGGAGCAACAGGCTGCGCTGCGGCAGCCGCGGGTTGCGCTGCGGGAGCTGCGGGCTGTGATGCAGCTGCGGTGTCGGCCGACGGCTGCGCGCGTGTCGACGCTGAATTGTCAGCTTGCGTCTGCGTCTGCGCCTGTGTCGGTGTTGGGACCGTCGCAGCGGCTGGGTTGGGTGGAGATAGCTGGGGCGCAGCCAGATATTGCACCGGTTCCGACGGCGCGTTCGCTGTCTGGATTGGCTCCGGCGACATGCGCCGTTCCAGCTTGGTCAGGTCAGTGCCTTGCTTGGGGGATTTGGGACTAACCATGTCCGCAATCAGAAAACCTCCGCCGACACCGCCCGCGATCGCAACGATGACGGTTCCGGCTCCCGCAAAATAAGCCATCGAAGCACGCATAATTGGGCTCCCTTGTCCTGCGGGCAACGCTCAATCCGTTCTGATGTTCCGCCGCAGCCGATGCCTGCGCACATCGGGGAACCCGGCGAACCGCCCGACCGGTGCAACGCGCATCACGAACCGTTGCACGCGCGTTCCCGTTGCGCGAACTTTGCGAGTCTGAAATTTCAAGCTCAAAAGGGAACATCGTCATGCCCATTACCGGCAGCTGCCATTGCGGCGGGACCGCATTCGAAATCGAGGGCGAGCTTCCGGAAAAGCTGACACGCTGCACCTGTTCGTTCTGCGCCAAACGCGGCGCGCTCTATGCGTATTTTCAGCCCCAACAATTCAAGCTGACGACGTCAGGCGGTCCTGGCGCGACCTACCGCTGGAATTCAAAACTGGTGGCGCATCATTTTTGCCCGACATGCGGTTGCGCTGTCTTCTCGGACAGTCCGGCGTTTGAACCCGACGGCAAGTGGGATGGAACAACGCGCAGGTACGGCGTGAACGCACGACTGTTCGACGGCTTCGATGCCGCCGAAGCGCCGGTCGCCGTGATCGACGGCAAGAATCTGTGGTGACTGGGCGGTGAGTTGCTTGTATCAGTCAGTCGCCGCGACGAGGACCTAGCAGCTTCCGTCTCCAGATCAAATCATCGAAGCTACTTTTTCCAGTCCGATGAGGCGGGCGAGCGCGCGCACTTCGCGCTTTTGATCCTCGCGCAGCTGAAACAACAGCGGCATCGCGGCCGATTTCAGCTGCTGGACTTCCTCGGCCTCGGGATCGATCGGCGTGCCGGTCGCGCTCGGGTCGCTCTGGCGGGTTGCATGAATCTTCCGGGCCACGGCGCGCAGCGCGCTTTCCACCGCCGGCCAATAGGATTCCTGCGATGAAGAAAGTTTCAGGCGCTCCTTGATGCCGGCGATCTGCCCGTCGCTGAGCAGCGCATAGGTTTTCTGCGGCGCCGGCTTGCTGGCAGACTTCGGTTTCTGCGCCGCCGACGGCATCGAGGCCGGCGCCGTAATCATCTTCGGCGCCTCGATATCGGCAGGACCGCTGGACGCATAGGCCTGGCGCAGCGGCTCGCTCAAGGCGGCGACCGTTTGCGGTGGTTCTTCGTATGACGTCAGCGCAACGGCGCCGACCGTCAGCCTGTCTTGCTTGTTTTCTCTGTTCGCGACAGGGCTCTGGACGACGGGTGAAACCATCTCCGATAGGGCCGCAGGCAGCCCGTCACGGCCGAGAATGCTGGTGGCGGCCGCGCCCACCACGAGGAAACAGGTCAGCGCGATGAGGGTAGTAGCTCGTGTCAAGCAGATCTCCGTTTCCGTCGACGAACTCCGATCACTTCCCCGAAAACTGGGCACTAATTAAGGCTTAACCGTGGGGCGGCGGCCTAATTTGGAGGCGCAGAGCAGAAAATCAGGCCGCCGCGGCAAGATCGTAGGCGTCCTGGATATCGGCGACGATATCGGACGCCTCCCACAAGGCATCAGGGGCGACCGACTGCAAACTGATGGTCCAGTTGCCGCCGTTGCGGGTGCGGGGCATGCCAACGATGTCGAATTGCACGCTGCGGCACAGCGGATGCCGCCCGAGCGCATGGGCGACCCGGACCCTGATCTCGTCGAGGGTTGCCGGGGTTTTGGTAAAAAGTGCCTCGAAATCCATGTTGCATCCCCTTCAACGACGGTCCCTGGCCCGGCCCGCCGCGACAGCGGGATCGGTCTTCCCAGCCGATTGTTGGGGCGAAATTGGTTAACGGCGAGTTAAGGACGGGATCGCGGCCGCATGCCCCGGGATTCGCATCGAACGCGCGGGGCGCGGCGCCACAGGGATTGCGCGCGGATCGCTGCTTGGTCGCGAACTAGATCGGGCTAACCGGGCTCCGCGCATCGGCGGCACGATACTCGGCGATGGTACGCGCCACGAGCTCATCGACCGAAAGCACCCCGGTCACACCTGACGTGGAATGCCCGGCGCTCCAGATGTCGCGCCAGCGCTCCGGACGCTTCTCACGCGCCGACATCGATATCCGCTGCGATATCGATCGCACCGCGTTGCGGCAAGTCATCGGGATCGAGACCCGCGCGGCGGCAAGGACGGCCGCAGCATGTTGGTCTGCAGGCCGGTAAAGGCTGTGGTCAAAAGGATATCGTCGGCGCTGCTCTGAACCAGCATCTCCTTGTATCTGACATCCGCCATGCTCTCGCGGGTAGCGATGCATGGGTCGCGGATCAGCAGTGCACCACGCCGCAAGCATAGCGAGTCGAAGACGCGCGTGAACGCGCTGATGGCGCTGCGCAGCATCCGGGACACGATCGCATTCTCATCCCAGCAATTGATCGAGCCGGTCGCGCAACTGGTCCTGATGATACGGTTTCGCCAGCCGCGGCAGATCGAGCTGGGCACCCTCGGGCAGCTCGGCATAACCGGTTGCGAGCAAAATCGGCAGCGACGGCCGCACCTCCCGCGACGCCGCCGCCAGCTCTATCCCGGTCATGCCGGGCATCACGTGATCCGTCACCATCAGGTCGATCGGCTGCTCGCTCTTGATGATGTCGAGCGCGTGCAGGCCGGAACTGGCGCCGATCACCTGGTGACCGAGATCTTCCAGCATTTCGGTGGTCGACATCGCGATCAGCGGGTCATCGTCGACAAACAGGATCACCGCCGAGCGGTTGACCTTCTGCGCATTATACGCCGGGCTTTCAGCTTTCGGCGCGTTGGTCGCGACCGGCAGTATCAACGTCGCGGTGGTGCCTTTTCCCACCGTGCTCGAGAGTTGCAGCGCGCCGCCGAGTTGCACGGCAAGCCCATGCACCATCGACAGACCAAGGCCGGTGCCCTTGCCCAGCGGCTTCGATGAGAAGAACGGCTCGACCGCCCGCTTCAAGATCTCCGGTGTCATGCCGGTGCCGGTATCGATCACCGACAGCTTCAGGTAGCCGCCGGACTTCAGCGCCGGATCGCCGCTTGCCTGATATTGCGCGACCTTGATGTCGATCGAGCCGCCGTCCGGCATCGCGTCGCGCGCGTTGATCGCAAGATTGAGGATTGCGAGCTCAAGTTGGTTGGCGTCGACGCGCGCCGGCGGCATTCCCTGCCGAATATCCAGCCGTAGCACGACACGCGGCCCCAGCGACCGCTCCAGCAGATCGATCATGCCGTGGATCAGGACGCGCAGATCGACCGGCACCGCTCGCAGATCCTGCTGCCGCGCGAACGCCAGAAGCCGCTGCGTGAGCGACGCGCCGCGCTCCGCGCCCTGCACCGCGCCGTCGATCAACCGGTGCAGACGTGGATCGTCGGGAATGCGCTTGCGCAACAGATCGAGATTGCCCATCACCGCCATCAGCAGATTGTTGAAATCATGCGCGACGCCGCCGGTGAGCTGACCGATCGTCTCCATCTTCTGTGCGTGCCGCAACTGCTCCTGCGCTTTTTCGCGCGCCGCCACTTCCTTCATCAAATCGGCGGTGCGTTGTTCGACACGCTGTTCGAGCGTCGCCGTCAGTTCCGCCAGCGCCGTGCGCTCAGCCGCCAATTGCGCCAGCAGATTCTCGCGTTCGATTTCGGCGACCTTGCGCGCGGTGATATCGGATGAGACGCCCACCAGCGATTTGAGGCTGCCGTCGGGCCTGCGCACCGCCCGCGCGCGGACGTCGACCCAATGCTGCGATCCGTCGGGCCAGATATTGCGGTATTCGATGCTATAGTCGCTGCCGGTTGCGATGGCCTGATTCAGCACCTCGAGGCGTCTCGCCCGATCCTCGGGATGAACCGCCGCCACCAGATCCTGATATGAAAAAGGCTCGCCGGGCTTGCGTCCGAAAAACGCCCTGCAGGCGTCGGACGCTTCGAGTTCGAACTCGGGAAGATGCAGTTCGAGGGCGCCGAGATGGCCGGCGTCCAGCGCGGTCTGCAGCAGACCTTCGCTTTCGGTGAGATCCGCAAGTATCGCGCGGGTCTGGTACTGGCGGCGCCGGCCCCTGACGGCAGAGCCAACAACACTCACCAGCGTGGTCGGATGGAACGGACGTTCGATGAAGGTGACATTGCCCAACACTTGCCCCAGCCGCACCGCATCCGGATTGCGCTCGGGACCACCGCCCTGATGCGTCAACAGCACGATCGGAAAATCCGACCATGCCGGCTGGTCGTTCAGCCAACGCATCAGGCCGCGCAAGTCCGCGGTCTTGATCGCTTCGGCGGCGATCACTGCAAGGCCCGCCCCGCCTTCGATCTCGCGCATCAGGGCCGCGAGATCGCCGCAGGCATCGGCGTAATACCCCGCCTCCTTGATCAGCGCCGCGGCCACCGAGGCATCGCGTCCGGTCGGCGCGAGAATGACAGCACGCTCGGAGGATGCACCGGGCTTCACGGAGCCAACTCTTGCAACAACGGCTGGTCTTCGCCGGTGTAGACCGGCACGCCGCGAAGAATCCCTTGAAATCCGTCGAGCGGATGGCCAATCGTGAGGCCCCGGCTATCAATTTGATATTCGCGAATCGTGGACTCATGTGCGCCGGTGCGTTTCTTGATGATCGACATCGCCCGTCGCATCCTGCCAAGCGCCTCGAAATAGCGCAGCAGGATCACCGTGTCCGCCAGATAGGTTACATCGATCGGCGCTTTCATGTCGCCGACCAGCCCATGCTGCGCCACCGTCATGAACGTCGCAGCACCGCGGCGGTTCAGATATTGCAGCAATTCGTGCATGTGGAGGATCAGCGAATTTTCCTCGGGCATCGCGGCCTGATAACCCTTGAGACTGTCGATCACCACGGTCCTGATGCGATCTTCATCGACCCGGTGGCGGACGCGGTGCGCGAATTCGCCCGGCGACAATTCCGCCGCATCCACCTGTTCGATGAAAAGGTTGCCGCAGCGCTGCATTTCTTCGAGATCGATGCCCATGCCTTTCATGCGCGAGAACAAAAGACCGAGTTCTTCATCAAAGACGAACAACGCCGCCTTCTCGCCGCGCTTGATGGCCGCGACGGCAAACACGATCGCGGCGAGCGATTTGCCGGTACCGGCGGGACCGAGAATAAGCGTGCTCGAACCGGTCTCGACGCCACCGCCCAACAGCCGGTCAAGTTCGGCGATGCCGCTCGACATTTTGTGACGGACAAAATTGCTGCGAAATTCCGACGCCACCAGCCGCGGAAACACGTTCAGGCCACCGGTCCTGATGATGGCATCGTGATAGCCGCCGCGAAATCTAACGCCGCGATATTTGATGACGCGCGCGCGCCGCCGCTCCGGGCCATAGGACGGCGCCAGTTCCTCAAGGCGGAGCACGCCATGGGCGACGCTGTGCACCGTCTTGTCGGCGACGTCAGCGGTCAGATCGTCGAGCAGCATCGCGGTGGTGCTGAATTTCGCGAAATAATGCTTGATCGCCAGTATCTGCCGCCGATAGCGCAGCGAGCTTTGCGCCAGCAGCCTGATTTCGGAAAGGCTGTCGAGGACCACCCGGTCCGGCCTGGCGCGGTCGACGGCCTCGAAAATCTGCTTCGTCGTTTCACCGAGTTCAAGATCGGAAGAATAGAGCAGGCTTTGCTGCTGCTCCGAATCCAGCAAGCTTTCCACCGGCAGCAACTCGAACACTTCGATACCGTTGTCCAACGCCCAGCCGTGGGACGCCGCGCCGTCGCGCAGCTCGCGCTCGGTCTCGGACAGGGTAATGTAGAGACATTTCTCCCCGGCCTTGGCGCCTTCGAGCAGAAATTGCAGCGCCACCGTGGTCTTGCCGGTCCCCGGCGCGCCTTCCACCAAAAACACATGGCCACGTGAAAATCCCCCCGACAAAATGTTGTCGAGCCCCCAAATGCCAGATTTCGCCTTGGTGGCGAGGTTTTCGACGGCGTTCATACCAACCCCTGACTGGGGACAAACCTCCGCGGCATCAAACGGTTCCTGAAAAAATGGAACTATTTTTGCGGGAAGAATTCCGGCCACATCGCGCGCCACCTCTCGGCCAGCGGCCCGAAGTCGTCGGGGCCTCTCTCGTGGCACTCGGCGTTGGCCGCGGGCAACACCCACGGCTGCGCGCTGCCGATGAACATATGCGCGATCGGATGTAGCCATTTTGTATAGTCGAGTGTGCCGGCGCGAAGGTTCATTGACTCCGGACGTCCGGCTCGTTCGCCGTAAATTCGGCCGCCGCAGTCGCCACAGAACCAGGATATGACCAGGACGCCCCTCGGCGAAGTGCGGTGCCATCCCTTTGGCTCGCCCCGCAGAATGTGAAAATCCTTTGCACGGACCGGCATGTTGAGCGCGAACGCGCTGCCGGATGAGCGCTGACAACAGGTGCAATTGCAGGTGTAGAGCAGCAGCGGAAACGACGCGATCCGGTAGCGGATGGCACCGCACGGGCAGCCGCCGGTCATGGGAAGCGCAGGTCGCGTCGAGCTCATGATCAACCCCGATCGAAGATACGATCGACAGATTATCCTGAAATTATCGCGCTGCGACGTCCATCTCTCCGCAAGCGCGTGAAGCTCGTTCCTGATAAGCCCGATCGTCAGCCAGCCGCCGCGATCCTCTCGAATCCGTTGGGCAATTCGATATCGACCTCCAGCGTCGATACACTTTCGCCCCGCTCCATCTTGACGATAACCTTATCCGGATCGAGCACGACATGCCGCGACACCACGGCTAGGATTTCTTCCCGCAGCAGTTCCAGCAAGTCAGGTCGCCCGCGCAGGCTGCGTTCATGCGCCAGCAGAATCTGCAGCCGTTCCCGTGCAACAGGCGCGGAAGCAGTGCGGCCCCTGAAGAACCGCAGCAGACTCGCGGTCATGCGGCCCTCCGTCCCAACAGTCGGTCCATCAAGCCTTTGCGCGCGGTCGGCACCAGCATGGCGACGGTCTCGCCCATCAGGCGACGGGCCGCGTCGGTGTAGGCGCGAGCCGGCGTACTCGCGGCGTTATTCAGAGTGACGGGAGATCCGACGTTCGACGCCCGCAGAACGTCCTGGCTCTCTGGGATGATGCCGAGAAGCGGGGTCGCAAGGATTTCAAGGATGTCCTCGATGGTGAGCATTTCGCCCCGTGCTGCGCGCGCCGTATCGTATCGGGTGATCAATACGTGCTTCTTCACTTGCTCGCCCTTCTCGGCCTTCACGGTTTTTGAATCGAGCATCCCGATAATCCGGTCGGAGTCCCGCACCGACGAGACTTCGGGGTTGGTGACGATGACAGCCTCGTCCGCATAGCGCATCGCAAGCGTGGCACCCCGCTCGATACCCGCGGGGCTGTCGCAGATGATCCAATCGAACTTGGTTCGCAGTTCCGCGATGATGCTCCCGACCCCCTCGTCTGTCAGAGCGTCCTTGTCCCTGGTTTGGGATGCCGGCAGCAGCCACAAATTCTCCAGGCGCTTGTCGCGAATGAGAGCTTGCGAAAGCTTTGCTACGCCCTGCACCACATTGATGAGGTCGAACACGACCCGTCGTTCCGCCCCCATGACGAGATCGAGGTTGCGCAGACCGACGTCGAAGTCGACGACTACGACTTTTTCTCCGCTTTGCGCGAGCGCCGCCCCGAGCGCGGCCGTGGAAGTGGTCTTTCCAACGCCACCCTTGCCTGACGTCACGACCAGAACTTTGGCCATTCTTACCCTCCTTACTCGGTTAATTCAGCGGTGTAATTTTCATGATGTCGCCTTCGAGCCACGCTTGAGCTGGCCGATTGCGCAGGGTGACGTCTATTTGCTCCGCGGTCTGGTAGTAGCCGTCGATGGCCAGAAGCTCGGCCTCGATTTTCTGGCAATAAATCCGCGCGGCGGGATTGCCATTGACACCCGCCATCGCGCGGCCGCGAAGCGTTCCGTAAATGTGGATGGATCCCCCGGCGACAATTTCCGCGCCCGAGCTGACCGAACCCAGCACTGTCACATCGCCTTCGGTAAAAATAACCGATTGACCGGAGCGCACCGGATTTTCGAGCAGCAGGGACGTTGGCTTCGGTTTGGCTTCCGGCTTTTCCGGTTTACTCTGCTGGACCACGCAATGGCGTCCGCCGGTGAGTAAAGGCGGCATGCTCGTGGTGACGAGAGCCGCCTCGACGCCCTCGATGCCGAGAACGCGAATATTCCTGTTTTCAAGGCTTGCCACGAGGTGCGCGATAGCGGATTGGCTCAGATCCACGGCGGATAGGTCGAGCACAACAGGTTTGCCAACAAAAAACCCGGGCGAGCGAGCGAGCGTCGCGTCTATTTCTTCAAGCCAGCCCACGATCGGCACGACAGGACAGAACACAAAGGCAACATAGGAGCGGCCCCGGAGGCGCACCTGCTGGCGTTTTGGTTCCGCCCTTGCCCCCATAATGGTCAACTCGCCTTTCTTATCGAATGATTAATTAATAATGGGCGATCTTGGTTAACGATTGATTAACGATCCTTTCGAGCCCCGACGCGCGCGATTCGACGTCGCGAATCAGCAAGCTCAATCAACCCAATCACTGCGATAATTGTGGCGCATTTGCGCGGACCCCGGATTCCGAGGAAGTTCGGCCCGTAAACGGCAAAAAAAACGACTCCCAAAAAAATTAACATTCCCTTAAGATTGCAATGGCGCAAAATGTTACCTCAGTTTCGTCTAGTTTCGGACCTACTAATGTCCGGTCACCGTTCCATCACATGCCGGTGATCTCCTGTGCTAAAAGCTGAGGGTCATTTCCGCCGCCGTTCAAGGTGGGCAATTGCCGAGGGGATGAGGCAATGGAAGCGGCGTGGGCAACGCGGTCTCGGGGTATGTCTCGTCGACTGACGCAGGTGACATCGAACGATGCTGATTTTGCATCGCTTGGCGTGATTCAACATCCAGACTTTACAACTCGTTCGAACCGATCGCGGGTCTTTCGGTGCGACAGACTTCATTGCTTGGAACATTTGCCGATTAACCAGAACAAGATCCAACAGGCCAGTTACTGCAGCGCCGAGCGGGTAACTGCGATACAACAACCAAGTGTAACCGAGCGATGAGGAGTGGCGTATGAGTAGCTTAGGTGAGAAGGACCCTCTCAATCCGAACGACCAGTTGTACTATGCGCCACGCTGGCTACGTGAAAGAGCTGAGCCATTGCCTCCCGCTGAAATAAAATCCCAGAGCCCGAAATCTCCGGGCCCGAAATCTCAGAGCCTGGGCCGCCCCAATTCACCTCCACATTCGTTCGACGCTTTGCTCGAGGAAGCGGTTGCCGAGTCTCTGCGGCATCCACTCGACCCTGAGGTGATGCACGAGCCGCCGGGCTTCGTGCGCGAACTGGATCGGCGAATGGCGATACTCAGCGTCGCCGGCCGCTTCGCTGCAGCGATCGGCGTTTCGGCCATCGTAGCGCTGTTCTTTGTCATCATGGTGCCGGCTTCGCGAGACTATGCGCGACAACCTGACGGCGAGGGTTCATCCGTTTCCGGGTTTTTGCAGTCGTTAAAGACCGCTCTGTCTCAGCCACGTCAAAAAGACGATGACGCGAAACCGGCTCTTGCCGAGTTTCAGGCGATCCTAGCGTCACCCCCAACCACCACCCAGCCAGTCACGCGCGAGGAATCCGACACGCTGCTTCAGCAATTCGTACAATGGCAGCAAAAACCTACGCCGCCCTCAGCACCTTGATTACGCAATCGATAGCCGAGACGCTGAGAGAACGACGATGCCTATTGAGAGCCTGATCTCAAGGAGCCTGCTGGTTATATTCGGTGCTTTACTCGCTAGTGGTGGGGGGGTAGCGGCCGGTGACAGGATCGACGTGGTACGCGATCTTGCGGGCCGGGTCGGACCGGTCGTTGGTTCGGCGTTGGCCTGCCGGGACATCGCACGGCCCCGGATTCAGCTCATCGTCGATAAGTTCACGGCCGTGATCACCGAGGCCTCGTCCAACGAGGCCGAGCGCTCCGACCTTACGCAGCTGCTTGAACGCAGTGTCGCGGACGGCAGCGGCGCCGTGACGTCAGGAAGGATTGATTGCAGATCGGCAGACCGCCAGCTTGCCGATCTCGAACGCTCGATCGCCACGCCGGCCTTGCCTGCCGTCATCGCACCGCCTTCGGTTGCCGCCGCCGCGTCTAGCGCATCATCGTCTTTTGCCGCCGCGGCGGCCACCGCGCCAACCGCACCGGTTTCGGTCGGCCCCGCGGTCCGCGGCGTAACCGATCAAGAAATCCGGTTCGGAATGGCGGCGCCGTTTTCCGGCTCTGCAAAAGAGCTTGGCCGCCAGATGAAGCTCGGCATCGATACCGCTTTCAACCGGGTCAACGAGGCCGGCGGCGTGGAAGGCCGGACGCTCAAGCTCATCGCGGCTGATGACGGTTACGAGCCGTCGCTCACCGTCGATGCCATGAAGCAGCTCTACGAGAAGGATCAGGTATTCGGTATCATCGGGAATGTTGGAACGCCCACCGCGATGGTCG
>Ga0137416_10001729_pt1 | contig 11302 bp, 14 predicted proteins | sample CZODoug3_1_1_16f_FD_108282 | JGI IMG/M metagenome (GOLD analysis project Ga0137416, IMG submission 108282) | Vadose zone soil fungal communities from Angelo Coast Range Reserve, California, USA - CZODoug3_1_1_16fungal (Illumina Assembly) | ecosystem: Environmental > Terrestrial > Soil > Vadose...
CCTGGAACTCGGCTTCTCTAGCCACAGCCATTTCAGCGCCGTGGTCCGCGAGGTTTACGGCCGCTCGCCCTCGGAGTTCAGACAGTCGGCGCTGCATCGTTAGCGACGGTCCAAGCAAATCGCTAAAGATTCTGACAGCGGCGCTCTCTTCTTGCGTGGCCTAATGGTCGCACCCGGACTTCGGGTAATTGGAGAGCGATATCATGGTTGAGAAAACTTGTGCCGCTTGCGACTGCCAGTTAGATGCGAATCTCATCAAGGTCAAAATCGGCGGCAAGACGGTTGAGGTGTGCTGTGATGAGTGCGCACAGAAGCTGAAGGAAGCGCACGTTTCCGCGACAGCGGCGAGGAAGGGCTGAGCCATGGATGGAAACAAGTCATCGGCGACCCATCTTGGCGTGCAGACCGCGTCAGGCCGTATCAGCTGCACGGAGCAGGGTACGGGACCGGTCGCGTTGTTTGTGCATGGCGTGCTGCTGAACGGGCATCTGTGGCGTCATCAGCTGACGGATTTGTCCGACATTCGACGTTGTATAGCCGTGGACCTGCTTGCACATGGCGACACCGAAATCGCGCCGGATCAGGACGTATCTGTATCGGCCAATGCGAAGATGCTCAAGGAATTTCTCGATGCCTTGAACATCGATCAGGTGGATCTCGTGGGCAATGACAGCGGTGGCGGTATAGCACAGATTTTCGCCGCGCTAAATCCGGAGCGCGTGCGCAGCCTCACGCTCACCGACTGCGACACCCACGACAACTGGCCGCCCGAGGCCTTCAAACCCTTCCTGGCGATGGCGGCGGCCGGTGGTTTACGTGGAACGCTAGAGGCGATGTTGTCGGACAAGAGCGTCTATCGATCACCGCAAGCTCTGGGACCGGCATATGAACACCCGGAACAGCTGAGTGACGACAGCATCGAAAAATATCTGCGCCCGCTGGTCAGGACCGAGCAGCGCACGCGCGACCTGCAACGTTTCCTTGCAGCTTTCGACAATAGGCACACGCTCGCCATTGAAGCACAGCTGAAGACGCTGAAGGCGCCGACGCTGGTCGTCTGGGGAACGGATGATGTGTATTTCGAAGTGAAATGGTCGCGCTGGCTCGCCGATACTATCCCAGGCACTCGGCGCCGCGTCGAGTTCAAGGGTGCCAGAATTTTCTTTCCTGAGGAACGCTGGGCGGAATTCGACAAGGAACTACGCGAACACTGGCAAGCGGCACAACAGAAGGCGGCATGACATTTGTACGCATTTCATGCTCACTAATTTATCTTTATCGGGAGAAGAGAATGGCTGATCAGACGCGCAAAGCTGAGCAATTCCGGGCGTTACATATTCCCGGAAAGCCGCTCATCCTCTTCAACATCTGGGATGCAGGTGGCGCTAAGGCCGTCGCCAGGGGAAGTGCCAAGGCGATCGCGACCGGTAGTTGGTCGGTCGCCAATGCAAACGGCTTCGCCGATGGCGAGCGGATCCCGCTTGCTCTGGCGATCGACAATCTGCGCCGGATCGTCGGCGCGACAGAGCTACCCGTCACGATCGATCTGGAAAGCGGTTATGGCGACGCGTCGGAAGTGGTCGCCGAGGCCATCGCTCGGGCGATCAACGCAGGGGCCGTAGGCTGCAACCTGGAGGACAGTTTTCCGGCGAATGGAAGACTCCGCGAGACAGTTGATCAGGCCGATCGCATCCGGCGCGCTCGGCAGGCGGCCGATGCAGCCAATAGCTGCTTCTTCATCAACGCTCGGACTGATATCTTTTTCCAGCGACCGCCCGAGCAGCATGACGATGCTATGGTCGTAGAGGCAATCGCGCGAGTACACGCATATGCGGAAGCTGGCGCGGATGGGCTCTTCGCGCCCGGTCTAGCGGATATCGCTCTGATCACCCGCCTGGCTGAAGTGTCGCCGCTCCCTCTCAACATCATGGTCGGCGACGCCACCCCGCCCGTGCGCGCACTAGCAGAGCATGGCGTCGCAAGGGTGAGCCATGGCCCCGCCCCTTACCTCGTGGCGATGAAGGCGCTGGAACAAGCGGCACGCGCGGCGAGCGCGTGATGCGAATAGGCCTGCCGCCGCGATCCAGGGAGCCATCACCGGCATCCGGTTGCCTGATCTCGATGAGAGATCATGTCCGAAAAACGCGAGTCTGCCCACTCAACAAATGGGAGAATGAGGGTATGGAACTTCCCGATCCAGAGATCTGCTATCGCGCTTTGCAGAGCCGGGATCCCCGGTTCGATGGCTTGCTGTTTGTAGGTGTGACATCAACCGGCATCTATTGCCGGCCGGTCTGTCCAGCGCGCACCGCGAAGTTCGAGAATTGTAGCTTCTTTGCTTCGGCGGCCGCGGCGCAGAGAGCTGGTTTTCGCCCATGTCTGCGTTGCCGTCCGGAGACTGCTCCCGATCTGGCCTCATGGCGCGGAACTTCGAACACTGTTTCCCGCGCGCTGGCTCTCATTAACGACGGCGCGCTTGACGGCGAGACCGCAAGCGTCGAAGCACTGGCAGAACGCCTGGGAGTAGGCGAGCGCCAACTCCGCCGATTGTTCATGCAGCATCTTGGAGCCTCGCCCATCTCGCTGGCACAAACCAGGCGTGTGCTCTTTGCTAAGCAGCTCATTCACGAAACGCGAATGTCTATGACTGGAGTTGCGCTGGCGGCCGGATTCGGCAGCGTGCGGCGATTCAATGAAATATTCCAGGACCTTTTTCACCGCCCTCCCAGTGCACTGAGGCGAAGAGTTTCCGTGAGCGCTGCGGGTGCGGATGCAGCTGTGACGCTCCGGCTCCGTTATCGTCCTCCCTATGACTGGGAAGCCATGCTCGGCTATCTGCGGGCGCGTGCGATTTCCGGCGTTGAGGTTGTCGAGAACGGAACTTATCGACGCACGGTTGAGATCAATGGCTTTACTGGAAGTGTCGAAGTCGCACATCTGCCCCAACAGCAGACCTTGGGTGTTACGATCCGGTTTCCTAGGGTCACAGCTTTACCTGCGATTGTAAGCCGCGTGCGCCGTCTCTTCGATCTTGGCGCGGACATCGAGACGATCGACGCACACCTCTCTCGCGACCCGATGCTGGCGCCCTTGGTAGCGCAACGTCCCGGGCTGCGCGCACCCGGTGGGTGGGATGGCTTTGAGCTGGCAGTGCGCGCGATTCTTGGCCAGCAGATTAGCGTTGCCGCTGCACGCCGGCTCGCGGGACAGCTGGTTGCACTCCATGGCGAACCTGTATCGACGGGTTATTGCGGTCATCAGAGCCTATCGCATGTGTTCCCCACAGCCGAGCGTCTTGCCTTGGCGAAATCTATCGGCCTTGGTATGCCGGCTGCGCGTCAAAGGTCGATGAAGGCATTGGCGGAAGCAGCGGCGGTCGATCCGAATCTGTTTCGGCCATTTGGAACCATGGAAGAAGCGATCGTGCGATTGCGCACCATCCGCGGAGTTGGCGAATGGACAGCACACTATATAGCCCTGCGGGCTCTACGCGAGATGGACGCGTTCCCTGCATCGGACATTGGCTTGCTTCGCGGCGCAGCAATGGTCGATGGAACGCGGTCAACCTCGGCCAGGCTTCTTAATCGTGCCGAGTCATGGCGGCCGTGGCGAGCCTATGCTGCGCAGCATCTCTGGACCGCAGAGGCAACTGCGATTCCGACATCCAGGGAGCGCGCATGAGCGAGCCCCTGCCATTGCTGATCGATCGAATCGACACTCCCATCGGCAAGATGTTGATCGTGGCCGACCGCGAGGGAAACCTGCGCGCTGTGGATTGGGCAGAGCACGAGACCCGCATGCGCCACCTGCTGCGGCTCCACTATGGCGAACATGGATTCAGGCTCGAACCGGCTCGCGATCCGAATGGCTTAACCTATGCGATCAGCAATTACTTTGCGGGAGAGCTTACGGCGATAGACATCCTGCCGGTGCAAACCGGCGGCACCCCTTTTCAGCGCGAGGTATGGCGTGCATTGCGAAACATCCCCTGCGGCACCACCGTTTCTTACGCAAAACTTGCCGAGCAAATTGGTCGAGCGGCAGCTGTCAGGGCTGTTGGTTTGGCCAATGGTTCAAATCCGGTTGGAGTTGTCGTGCCTTGTCATCGCGTCATCGGAGCTAATGGTTCGCTTACAGGCTACGGTGGCGGTATCGCACGCAAGTCCTGGCTTCTGGAACATGAAGCCAGCGCGCCCACGAAAAGGGAAAACAGCCAGCGCCATTCTGGTACTTGTCAATCTTCGCCGCCGCCGCTTAGCCCTGGCGAGAATGACTTGGCGAAAAAGATCTGATCTTGCCAACGCGACTCCCCCAGTTCCATCAGGTCGAAGATTTGGGCTGACAAACTTAAGTTTTGTGAGCTTCTGCCGATATCCTTAAGTTAGCGTAATTTTAAGGAGCAGAGGCATACCGGTGGGCCGCATTGCTGACATCAGTTGGCCGAAGAAAATTCTTGCCGTCTCCAGCATTTACATCGTTGGCCTGCTCACGGTGGGCGCCGTCGGCGGATATACCATTTATGCCCAGAATCGAGCCACCGGAGATGCGCTCAAGGTATCCCAGGCGCGCGCGGATGCAGCCGGCAAGGCTCAGGCTGCCATCTTGATCATGGGCAAGGCCCAGGCTGAGCTGATCAGCGCCTCGGGACTCGAAGACAGACGCGGTGCAGCCGTACTCGCTATCCAAGCATCCTCCACCCTGGACGAAAGTATCCAGCGGCTGCAACAAACTTTGGTCGGCAGCGAAAAGGTGGCGGAGCTGGCCCGGCTTTTACAAGAAATCGGACCAGCCAAGATGTACGTCATCAAAGCCGTAAGGGAAAACAACGACAGCCGTGCCCGACTAAAAGTCCGAGATATGCAGGGCGCAATGGCGCGGGTGGAGATGATCTCCGGAGAGCTGGCACAAGAGGAAACCAACAAGTTAACGGTTGCAGTTGCCAATCAAAAAGACCGGGCCAAGAGTACGCTCTGGGTGCTCGGCGTTCTGGTCGGTTGCGGCATTATGGTCAGCCTGCTGGCAGGTTGGGAACTGCAAGCGCGCGCGTCGGAGCTCACCCCAGGCAAAAAGGGCGGCGGACGAGGCGTCGCAAGCAAAGAGCCGATTCCTGGCACACATGAGTCACGAGATCCGGACGCCCATGAATGGCGTCATCGGGATGACCGAACTGGCGCTCTCGACCGATCTTACGCAGGAGCAGAGAGAGTTCCTGACCATGGTGAAGTCCTCGGCGGACTCCTTGCTGAGCCTCATTAATGACATCCTCGACTTTTCCAAAATTGAAGCCGGAAAACTGGAGCTGGACGCCGCGCCTTTCAGCCTGTCCGAAACTCTTCTCGATGCAACCAAAACCCTGAGCATACGGGCTGGTCAAAAATGAGTCGAGGTGCTGTGTTTCATTGAACCTTCCGTCCCGGATCAGTTGGTGGCGGATGCCGGACGCCTGCGGCAGGTTGTGATCAATCTCTTGGGTAACGCTATCAAGTTCACTGAAAAAGGTGAGGTTTTCCTCTCCGTTGCTCTCGAATCTGGTCTGCAGGAACGGCCGCTGCTTCATTTTGCGATCCGGGATACGGGAATTGGCATCCCGGCGGACAAGCAGGATCTTATCTTCAGTTCTTTTGAGCAGGCCGACAGCTCCACCACCCGTAAGTACGGCGGCACGGGGCTGGGCTTGGCCATCTGCCGAAGTATTGTAAAGATGATGAGTGGACGCATTTGGGTGGAGAGCAAGCCTGGTGAAGGAAGCACGTTCCATTTCACTGCCACCTTTGGCATGGGCCCCCTAGCGGTCGTAGAGACTTCACTTGCCCAATCCTCAGAACTACAGGGCCTGCCTGCGTTAGTGGTAGACGACAGCGCGACCAATCGATACATTCTGGGGAAAATCCTTTCTCACTGGCGCATGAAGCCGGTGCTTGTTGACAGCGGACAGGCGGGGATAGTGATCGCGACGCACGCAAAAAACAGCGGTAAGAATTTCGCCCTAATTCTGGTGGATGAAGATATGCCCGAAATGAGCGGGCTTGAATTCGTCCATCACTTCCGTCTGGATCCCACATTCAGCAACGCTACGGTCATGATGCTGACGTCTCCTGGCCAAACCAGCACTCGCCTCAGGGACCTGGGCATCACTCATCATGTGACGAAGCCCATCTCCCAAACTGAATTGCTACGGACAGTTTTGAAACTGGTGGGAGGGGCGGCGCAGCCAGAACCTCTTTCCGCGGATCCCGTCCATCAGGAATGTGAATCGCCTCGCCATATTCTGTTGGCGGAGGACAATATCATCAACCAAAAAGTGGCGGTCGCACTTCTACAAAGACTGGGACACTCGGTGGTGGTCGCGGCCAATGGCCAAAAGGCTCTTCAGGCCTTGGAGCGGGAAGTTTTTGACCTGATTCTGATGGACGTCCAGATGCCCGAAATGGACGGCTTTGCCGCTACGGCCGCCATCCGCTCCCAAGAGCGAATCACCGGAGCTCACATCTCGATCATTGCCATGACTGCCCACGCCATGAAAGGGGATCGTGAACGCTGCCTGGGTGCCGGAATGGATGACTATATCTCGAATCAGGACTTGAAAGCGGCGATCCAACGGGTCGCGAGCCATCCGCTAAGCCAAAGCGCAAGCCGCTAACTATGGAGCAGTAATGAGTGCAAATCAATCGCCACGTATGCTGTTTATAAACAGGGAAGACCTTCTTGAGAATCTCGGTGGAGACCGTGAACTGCTGCTCGTACTCCATGGGCACTTTCAATATAGAGACTGATTCCATGTTATGCAGCGTACGAAGCAACAAAACACAACCACGCGGCTGCTCTGGAACGTTCGCCGCATTCTCTAAAGGGTTCAGTCGGCATTTAGCTGCCCGCGCCGCCCTGGAATTGACCCAGAGCCTGGAAGCTCATGGGAAAAATCACGACTTCGTGAATGCCGAGGATGCATGCGGTTTGCGGGGTCGCGAACCGGCTCGGAACCGAACCAGCCGAACTGGAGAAGAACCTGCGCGTTGAAAGAGCTCAAGAGCTAGCGCTTTGACGGGCCTCCTGCTGACGATTCTGCTGTGACCGACTTCACTCGGATGGTGTCGCCCTGAACGATACCCGAAACTACAGCTCTGGTTCCAGACTGTTCGTCCAGCTTATCCGCCGCTCCCCCTTCCAGAGCGTAAACTTTATCGCCAAAGATCAAAGCGTGCTTGGACCCCTTTGGGCACATTCTCTTGTGCATTCGACGTCACTCTTGCCCGACATCGCGTGTCTCCGCCCGCAGATGGCATCGCTGATGACGCCAGTCATGACCTTCTCGTTACGAGCTGCAGACTCTGTACTGCGCCGATCGACCAGTTTGTGTTGTTCCGCGAACCCTGAGCTGAGAAGCAGCGTAACAATTGTGATCGACAGAAGCTGACCCTTCATACCGACATTCCTCCCCGTCGCAAACTCTGGATTTCGTAATCAGGCCGTCGCCTCAACGATGCCGCAAGTGCCGCATCACCACGGCGCCTTGGGTGTTACGGCCCACAATCTGAGTACCCTTAGAATCCCAATCCAAAATGTGCAGCAAACGTTACAGGATTGCTATAGGGCCCACCCACCGGCCGATTGAAACGCACTGGAAGGTCTGCCTCCGCGAAGTACGCTTTGAAGAAGCCACCCTCGCTCTTGATCGGCCAACTTTTGCTTAGCAGTGGAGTGAATCCGAATTGCGCGGAATTGACGTCGAAAGCGGCGCGTCCGCCAGCCCCAAACCCGTGCCCCAGCGCCCCAACAACTCCTGGATGAACGGTGAGTGCAACTGCCCGTGGTTTGTTGTGCACCGATGAAACCAATTCCATGTCGAACGCCATCCGGCCTCTTCCTTTGATCGTAATGCCCACCGGAAAGCCTATGGAAAAAGCGTCCCCCAGATTCGTGGTCTGCCCGCCGGCGCGGGTAACCAGGGGGAGAACAAAACCGATATGACCGCCGATGGCAGTTTGTGCTACAGCCATGGACGGGGCGCCGGCCAGGGACATCATGACTATCGCAGCAAGCAGAAATATTCGCCGCGAAGCTACACATATTCTTTTTTGTAAGGCTGGCACTTCCATGGTTTTTTCCTCTCTCGAACACTGCTTACGATTTATGTGCTGCGATCAAAAGCGCGTTAGCTCTGCGGCGGACCCGACTTCCAGCCTGGCGCTCGAGCTATTTCCCGGGCAAAGCGACCACAATCGTGCGCAGATACTGCACCACATCCGCGATCTCGGCATCACTGAGTCGCTCTTCCCACGCAGGCATGCCCGCGGACCGGCCCATCGCCGTGCTTCCTAAGCGAATGATGGTTGTCTTGTATTCGTCGTCTTTTTCACTATGCGTCAGGTGTGCCGGAGGAGGATGAAAGAGGGTAGCCGCGCGCCCCTTGCCGTCCGCCTGGACACCGTGACAGAGTATGCAATTCGTCTAGTACACAACCTCGCCACGCCGCACGGGATCGCCAACAATGGTGATGTAGGCGACAACATCGCCGATCTGCTCTTCGGATAACTCGTACTGCCGGGGCGGCATGAACGCGGATCCCCCCACCACTGGGCCTCCCTGGCGAATGATGGTTTCGTAGTATTCCGCCGAGCGGTGCTTGATCGCCAGATTGAGCTTTCCATACAGCTTCGCTGCTCGCGCCTTGCCGTCGCCATGCTCACCGTGAAAGAGTCCGCAGTAGGATTTGAAAACGATTCCGCCCCGGATCACCGGTTTGGACGTTTCCCGGTTTACGGCTTCACGGCTGTCCTGCCCTGCGGCGAGTGTGGCCAGCATCACAAAGAACAGACCTGCCACCCGAAGCACGACGGTCGCACCGCGGCGCACTATTTCACCTCCACGGTCATCCTCATCTGCGGGTGGATGGCACATTCCACCTCAACTTTGCCAGACTTGTCGAAAGTTACGGATTGGGATTGCCCCTGAGGATAAGAACCGAGATCGAACATCTTGGCATCTGAGAGCGAGAAAACGTTGTGGAAATAGGGATCCATGTTCTTGCACTGGATTACGTCGCCAACTTTGATCCTGAGTGTTTCTGCCTTCGCGGCCTTGTAGACGAAGTTCTTGTCTTTTTGTTCGACCGTGAAGTCTTCCGCCCCGGCAGTAATCGATGACAAGAGCCCCAGTGTTGCCAAAGTACAAATCAATTTGACATTCCTCATCAGACATCCCTTCTCTGTTACAAGATCGCTGGTGTCACTGCGGCAGCCTGGGCAGAGTGACTGCCACTTGTTTGCCGGAAAGAGTCTTCATGAACTGCACCAGGTCTTCCTTCTCCTGTTCTGTGAGTCCCAGCGGCTTGATGTTGGGATCAAGATTCTCCTTGTCATCTCCTCCGCGGTTGTAGTGGTCTACCACCTCGTCCAGGGTGCGATATGCGCCATTGTGCATGTAGGGAGCGGTAAGGGCGATGTCACGCAGTGTGGGAGTTTTAGAAGCGCCCTGCAAGATTTTGATTAGGGTCTTGGCGTAGCGACCCTCGTCCGTATTGTTCTTAGCCCGACGTTATGGAAGCCCGCATCGGTAAAATTGGGACCACTGTGGCAGAGGGCACAACTAGCTTTACCAACAAAGAGATCAAACCCTCGTTGGGCAGATGGACTAATAGCAGTTTGGTTCCCGTGGATCCACGCATCGAAAGCAGAGTTCTTCGAAATCACCGTGCGCTCGAAACTGGCGACCGCTTTGGCCAGAGTCTGTTTGGTAATGCCTTCACCGGGGTATGCTTTCTCGAACGCCCGAACATAACCCGGCATAGCCTGCAGTTTCGCCAATATCTGATCCATTGAGCCGTTCATTTCCCCGGGCGCTTGCATCGGACCAACCGCCTGCTCCTCGAGCGAAGCGAAGCGTCCGTCCCACATCTGTAACTTGTTAAAAGCTACGTTAACGATGGATGGGGTTGAGCGTTTCAGTATAGTCATGCCATTGCCGATTGCAGTTGGCTGGCCGTCCGACCATCCCAGAGCCGGGTTGTGACAGGTCGCACAACTGATCCAATTGGAGCCCGACAGACGCGGGTCAAAAAAAGCATCTCACCCAATTTCACGCGCTGTGGGGTCCCCTTGTTGCTGGCGGGCGCGGGTACAGCGCTGGGAAACCTGAATCCGCTCTTCTTACCAGTTCTTACCTGCGCGGATGAGAGGGAGCAACCCAATACAGCCGCGGCGAGAACTGCTAGCTGGAATACAACGTGGCGATTGTTCTTGATCACGAACTCCCCCTTGCACTCCGCCAGACCGATTACTTACTGCAACCGAAATCGCTCGACCATGCCGTTGAGACCGGTGGCTGCGACATTGAGTTCGCGAGATAGACCATGAAGCCACTCTGTCTGCTGCTTGGTCCCCTGGCTCAACTCATACAGACCACTGACGGTACCGTTTATCCCGGTTGCTGCCTGTTCTTGTTCGTTGATAAGCTGCTCGATCCCCTGCATAGTGCCGTGCATCTCGCGAGTCTGCTCGCTGCTCGTGGCAATTTCCTCCGCCACGTGCAGGAGGCGGTCAATGTTGTCGCGTGCCTGATTTACCGTTTGTTCCAGCAATCCCACCGTCTCGACAATGTTCGAGGCAATTCCCTTGGTCAGCGATGAGATTTCGGCCGTGGCACCATCGCTGCGCTTCGCCAGCTGCCGCACTTCAGCAGCCACAACAGCGAAACCCCTGCCGCGCTCCCCTGCCAGCGCCGCCTCGATGGTGGCGTTGAGAGCTAGGAACCTGGTCTGCTGTGATATGTCGTCAATGGTGTTAGTAATGGACTGGATGGTGTCTACTTTTTTGATTAGCCCGCGACTCTTGGCAGCCGTGCGCTCCATCTGGTCCTGGAAGAGGCGGAACCCCTTTACCGTTTCCGTAATCTCGGCGCCATTTTTCGTGGCCGCCAGCGATGTGTGTTGCGCGGTATTAGCGGCCTCGTGCAACCGCTCTAGGGTTGTAGTAGTGGATGACAGCACCATCAGAGCGTCCTCTTTGATCTGTCCCACGGTGCCGTGAAGTTTTGCGGAGAAATCGTAGAGTTTATTGGCGGCAACCGCTACACCATTCGCTTGCGTCGTCAAGGATTCGCCGTCATGGTGGATGTTGGTCACCATGGCGTGGAGATCGCGTACCATGCTGCCCATGGCGCTTACCGTCCGCCCGATCTCGTCGTTGCCGAAAGTCGGGACCGCAATTGTGAGATCGCCGGTGGCCAAGGAGCGTACCGATCGTTCTAGAACGGCCAACGGACCGGACATTTGGCGCCCCACGAACCAACTTGCCAACAAACTTAC
>Ga0137416_10001732_pt1 | contig 11300 bp, 10 predicted proteins | sample CZODoug3_1_1_16f_FD_108282 | JGI IMG/M metagenome (GOLD analysis project Ga0137416, IMG submission 108282) | Vadose zone soil fungal communities from Angelo Coast Range Reserve, California, USA - CZODoug3_1_1_16fungal (Illumina Assembly) | ecosystem: Environmental > Terrestrial > Soil > Vadose...
ACGAACCGGCCTTGGGACAACTGGATTGTCGCCATTTCGGAAGTCCCAACGATCGCGGCCGTCATCGCCGCGACGATCTTCGGGTCGACCCCCTCCGGCAGCGTGTGCGTCACGACGAGTCCGTCGCGACGGACGACCGCAGCAGACTTGATGTCCGTAACATGGGAGAGTTCCTCGATCGTCTGTTCGAGTCGGCCCCAGACGTCCGTCACGCGGGCACCTCCTCTGCGATGAGAATCCCGGCGATCGACTGGACGGCCCGGTCGACGCTGAGATGGATGAGACCCATGTTGGCCTCGTTGCGGAGCATCGTCACGAGGATCGCTTCTTCCCCGGCGCCCGTCGCCATCATCTTACCGATGTGTGTGTCAACGATTGATTGGTTGAACGTGCCAAGCCCCATCTCGACCGCGGCCATCTCTGACGTCCCGACGATGGCGGCCGCCATCGCGGCGATCTTCTTCGGGTCCATGTTCTTCGGGAGCGAGTGGGCAATGAGGATCCCGTCTCTCCGCGCGATCGTCACACCGAGGATGCCCGGGAGTCGCCGGAGCTCCGCGAGGACACTTTGCAGTCGGGCGGCTCCGTCCGCGAGCATTTAGCGCACCCCGATGATCATCTCGGCGAGGATCAGGAGGGCGTCCCGCACGCCCTTCGACTCGGTCGCCACGGTCGGCATGACGGGCGTGTCCGGCGGAAGGTCCATCAGGCGGGCGATGTCGGAGGCCGCGCGCGCCCCCGCGAGGTCGCTCTTATTCGCCAACACGACGAACGGAATGCGAGGCCCGACCAGGTCGAGCATCTGCTTCGCCCTCGGGAGCTCGTCCGGATGGGTCGCATCGATCACGAGGAGGACTCCGCTCACCTCCCGCGCGAAAATCTTGAAGATGAACTCGAATCGCTCCTGACCCGGAGTGCCGAAGATCTCCGCCTCGATGCCGGTCACGTTCACGTTGCCGTAGTCGAACGCGACCGTCGTGCCCATCCGATCGATCGAGACGGACTTCTCCGAGAGCGCTTTCACCACCGTGGATTTGCCCGCGTTGAACGGGCCGGTGACGAGGATCCGCGGGAAGTAGACGGTGAGTCCCACGAGGTCTTTGAACGTGTACGGGATCCAGTTCGTCCGGATCCCTTCCTGCGCCATCTGGGAGATCCGCATCGAGTTTCGGACGATGCCGCCGCGAAGGGAGGATTGGAACTCGACGACGAAGTCGGACATGCCGCGGATCTCCACGAGATCCCCCTCCGCCAGGGTCCAGTTGATGAACAGGAAACAGATTACGGCACCGGCGACCCGGGCCGCCTCGATGAGCTCGCGCCACAACCGCATCACGTCTTCCTTCGGGAACCGGTCCATCAAGAACTCCATCGAGTCGACGATGATTCGGGCGGGCTTCTCGGCTTCCGTCGCAGCGATGATCGCCTGGCGGATGTTCTCGAGGCTCGAGATGTCGTCGATGTGGTACCGCTCCGGGCTCGGGAGCAGCAGCTGGGAGGACGTCGCATCGACCAACACGAGTTTCGTGGGATCGACCGACCCGAAGCGCTTCATCTCCCCGCGAGCGAGCTGGGGCGCGCGGAAGAAATCGACGTACATGGAGCGCTCCCCCGCCTTCACGCCCTGTATGGCGAAGTTCTCGCCGAAGATTCGTTTCTCCGTTGGCTTGTCACTGAAAAGCAATAGCGTCGAGGGTCGCGGGAATCCACCCTGGAGGCGGTCGTCGAGGACCGGGATCCCCGTCTTCGCCCGAGCCGTCGGCGCGCGGACCGGTGCGGCCATCATAGGCTCACCGCCGTCTGAGGTAGCTGGAGGAAGGGATGCCAGGCGGCGTCGACCTGATAGCCGCGCATGTGGTGGACGCGGATTTCGTGTTCCATCGTGTCCGTGTAGCGCATCTCGACAACGCCATCGACGAGGGACCGGAGGAGATTCATTGTCATCGGTTCGTGGACGCCCTCGTGGACCGCGTACAGGATGAAACCGAGGTTCGTCTTCGCCCGCGAGGTGACGATCTGGAAGAACTTCGCGATCGCCTGGGTCGAGTTGTGTAGGAACAAGGTGGAGATGGTGTAGAAGTAGATCCGGACCGGCGTGCCGAGCTCCTGCGCGGCCTTGCTCATGGCCATGCCGATCCCCTCGAGGTTGCTGAAGCTCGAGACGAGGAACGTCTTCTTGCCCGCGACCGCCTCGGGTCGATCCGACGAAGTCGCGCTGTAGCAGTCGACGAACACGAACGACTTTCCTTCGTGCACGCCAAGGTCAAGGTGAAGTGCCTTCGCCCGCGAGCGGATCTCGTTCGGAGGCATGTCGAGGGTGACGAACACCACGCGCTCGCCGAGGCGCAAGTCCTCTCGGATCCGGGCGATCAGGTATTCGAACTTGCCAACCCCCGGCGGGCCCGCCAAGAGGACGGAGTAGTTCGTCGGGAATCGTTCCTCCATTAGGGCACCTCGTCCCGGGCTTGCGCTCGGTCGTTCGAAGGCGTCAGCTGATTCACTGGAGCGTGCGATGTTCTGTTTTGTCATATATAGGAAATGCCGTAGTTCTCAGCCCTGAGAATCCTCGGTCCATCGGGAGGGATCGGACCTCGCCGGCGCGACAAAACCATATAACGAAAGGGTCCCATGCGCCGCGAGATGCCGGCGTCGGCCGCGGAGCTAAGCTATCTCGAGAAGAAGGTCCTGCTCGCCCTCGGGAAGCGGAAGAAGGCGACCCCCGAGGAACTGAAGGCCGCGGGAAAATTCCGCGAACTCGTCGAGGTCATGAATGCGGCCTCCTGGTTGCAGGCAAAAGGCCTCGTGACGATGAAAGAGCGAGTCCTGCACACCTACCGACTCGGGCGGCCCGACGCGGCTCGGCGGCCCTTGCCGGAACGGAAGGCTCTGAAGGCGTTGATCAAGGCGGGCGGGCGCCTCCCGGTCCCGAAACTCCAGGCCGCGTGTCGGTTCAACGACGGCGACCTGGCGGTCGCCCTCGGCTGGCTTCGGAGGAAGGGATGGGCGGAGGTCTCGAAAGGTCCCCAAGGAAGCGTCGTCATCCTCACGCCAGGGGGGAAGGAAGCCGCGGACGAAAAAGGGCCGGACGAGGAGCTCCTCGCTCGCCTCGCGAAGGAGGAAATGCCGGAGGACGCGATCGATCCCCGGCTCCTGCGCGACCTGAAATCCCGACGCGAGCTCGTGAAGGAACGCGAATCGGTCCGAAGGGAGATCGCGCTCACACCCGCGGGGGAGAAGATCCTCGCGGGCGGCCTGGAACTCAAGGAGGAGGTCGCGCAGCCGACGACGGATTTGCTGCGTTCCGGAAAGTGGCGGAACGTGGACTTCCGGCGGTACGATCCGAAGGCCTTTGCGCCGCTCGTGCGACCCGGGAAGCGGCACGTGCTGGGCGCCTACATCGAGAAGATTCGTCGGATTTTCCTCAGCATGGGCTTCACGGAGATCGACGGGGACTTCGTCCAGTCGGCATTCTGGAACTTTGACGCCTTGTTCCAGCCGCAGGACCACCCGGCGCGGGACCAGCTCGACACGTTCTATCTCGCGAAGCCCTCGACGGTCCCACTCCCAGAGGAGCGGATTGTGAATCGCGTCGCGAAGGCGCATGAGGATGGCGGTGGGACTGGGAGCACGGGATGGCGATACCGGTGGAATCGGAGGGAGGCGGAGCGGGCCGTCCTTCGGTCCCATACGACGCCGATCACGCTGCAATGGCTCATGGAGCATCCCGACCCGCCGCAAAAAGCGTTCATCATCGGCCGCAACTTCCGTCCCGATGCGATTGACTGGAAGCACCTCCCGGAGTTCCACCAAATTGAAGGGGTCGTGATGGAAGACGGAGCGAACCTCGCCCAGCTGATCGGCACGATCGAGACGTTCTACCGACGCCTCGGCTTCACTCGCGTGAAGTTCCGGCCCGGATTCTTCCCGTACACGGAGCCGAGCATGGAACCCGAAGGACAGGTCTCGGACGGTCGGTGGATGGAACTCGGAGGGAGCGGAATCTTCCGGCCCGAGGTCACGACGCCCCTGAGTCTGAAGGCACCCGTGTTGGCCTGGGGCCTCGGTCTTGAGCGTGTCATCATGGCCCTCGAGGGGATCACGGACATCCGTCAGTTGTACCTGAGCGACCTCGATTGGCTCCGTGACCATCCTGCGATCGTGTGACCGCCGGACGCATCCCGATTGAGAATGCAACGGCAATCTTTATTGTCTCTCCGAGATTCTGCGGCGACGGTTGCCATGACGTCCGCTGCCGAAGCCGACATCGCTGCCGGCGAACAGGCCCTCGGTCAGCTTGATTACGACTCCGCGTACAAGCACTTCGACAAGGCGACGAAGGCGGATCCAACCAGTGCCGTCGCATTTTTCGGCAAGGCGGAGTCCGCCCTTGGAGTCCCGAAGGCGGAGTCCGAGGAGATCATGGGCCTGTACAAGAAGGCAATCGAACTCGATGGGGAGAACCCGCAGTATCGGGATGCCCTCGCCTCCTTTTGCGTCGACCTCGGACGGTTCAACGAGGCGGAGGAACAGTACAACGCCGCGGCGAAGCTCGACGACGAGAACGCCCCGTTCTACTGGTCGGAGTTCGCGGTCCAGTACGCGCGGAAGGCACCGTTGATCATGGAGCAGTTCCTCGACGACAAGACCCGGGACATGATCCGCCAGAAGGCCCTCACGTACGCCCTGAAGGCGCTCGGTGTCGAGAAGGAAGACGCGAAGCGTCTTCTCTAGGTCGCTACCTCAAGCCTGCACGCCGGGCCTCGATCCCCGTCGGCCTACGCGGCATTCGACGCAAACACTCCCCGCGAGATGTTCGTCACACGCCGGTCGTCCGCAGTTGCGGCAGGCCAGCAGCGTCGGACGATGGCAGATGTGACAGAGGACGGCGACGGCCACGAGGATGCGAATGCCGCGGGGAGCCATCAGGTTTTGTGGTGGACGCCGGGGTGAACCCGCTCACCGGGATGATCCCGGCGTGAGGGCAACCGACCGCCTCACATCGCCCGGAGCTCGCCGAAGGTCGTCGACCGTTCGGCCAACGCATTGTGCTTGTGGATCGACTCCTCGGCCTCCGACTTCACGCGGACCCAGGTCCCATCCGGCATTGTTGGATATCGTTTCAGGAGTCGCTCGAGGACGTCCCGGACGACATCCTCCACGAACTTCGGATTGCGGTGGGCCATCTCCACGAGGCGGCCTTCGTCGGGCCGTTTCAGCAGGCCGAAGGTCGGAGCCGACAGCGAATCCTCGACGAGGTCAATCAACTCGTCCGCCTCGACCTCATGGTTCGACGGCTCCTGCAGGATGACGGTCGTCCGGTTTCGTTGGTTGTGCGTGATGATCGGGAAGCCTTCCGGCCATTTCGCCAACTCCGGATGCTCCTTCAAAATGTCGTCTCGCACCGTTTCCATCGCACACGGGCAGGCGGTCATTCCGATGACCTCGACGCCAATTGATCGCTCGACTTCTCGTTCCCCGCGATGTGCGTTCGCGCGGGCCACGAGACGGTACGGCTCCAGCGAGGTTCGGCCCCAGGGGGACGTCCTCTCGAGGAAGTAGGCCGCGCTGGCCCATACTTCGGACGTCGTCGCATAGTCATGGCGTTTGAGCAGGGACCGCGCGATTGTGTCTGTGAGTTCCTCCAGGCTCGCGACCGGATCCCGCACGGATCGGTCGACGACTTCGTTGATGGCTTCGAGGTTCCTGGAAAGATGCGACCCTTTCTGGTCCGGCGGCAAGTCGACGAACACATCGAGCGTGGTCGTGAGCGTGACCGCCCGGTTGGGACGGCGCACCTGGACCGGCTTCACGACGCCGGTCACACCGACCTTGTTCAGCCGAAACGAGTTCGCGACTCTCTCGCCTTGCACGTCCTTCGGAATGGGATCGACCCGCGGCGGCCTAGGGTCCCGTCGGCTTAAAACTTGGCGCCCTCAGACCCGCAAGGTCTTCCATTTGCCGCGACGGAAGTGATTCGTGATCACGGCGGACCGGTAGTAGTACTCGATGACAAGCGGAATCCAGATCCCCACGATCCCCCATCCGAGGACGAATCCGAAGATCGCGGACAACGGGAGGCGGACGAAGTACATGCCGCTGAGGGACGTCATCAAGGGGAATCGAGTGTCCCCAGCCCCACGAAGAGCGCCGTCGATCGCGAAGAAGATTCCCACCGCGGGAATGCTGATTGCGTGGATCCGAATGAACGTCACACTCCACGAGACCACGACCGGGTCCCCGATGAAGCCTCGGGCGATCGGCTCTGCGAAGAAGAAGATTCCGACCGCGATCGCGCTCATTACAGCGACCGAGAACTTCATGGCCTCCCAGCCGCTCTTTTCGGCCTCGTCGGGATTCCGCGCGCCCAGGTTCTGCCCGACCAGGGCCGTCGCGGCGATGGCGAACCCAAAACCCGGCATGAACGCGAAACTCTGGATGCGCAGTCCGATCTGATGCGCCGCGAGGATCTCCGTGCCGAAGACGACGACCATGGCGACCCACACCAGGAAGGCGACCTGGAGGAGGATTTGCTCGAGCGCCGCGGGCCAGCCGATCCGGAAGATCCGCCGCACCGCATCCATGTGGACCCATCCGCCGGACAGATGGAGTTTCAAGCGATGCTTTCCTCGGAGCAAGATCGCGATGAGGGTGAGCGCTCCGACGATGTAGGAGATCGACGTCCCGATCGCGGCGCCGGGCACGCCGAGGCGAGGCACATATGCATTTCCGAAGATCAGATTCACATTGATGCCGAAATTGACGACGTTCACGAGTACTCCGAGCCACAGGGGCGTGACCGTGTCTCCGGCTCCGCGGAGCGCCGCACTTCCGAGGAACCCAATGAACTGGAAGAAGACGACCAGAGAGATGATCCGGATGTACGCGCCGCCGAGGGATACGACGTCGGAAGCGGCGCCGAACACCGCGAGCATCGGCTCCGCGAAAACGAGGCCGAACAACGTCAGCGGGATCGACAGAATGGCTCCGAGGACCAAGCTCTGTTTCAAGATGTGATCCGCCTCCGAAAGATTGTTCGCCCCGATGGCGCGTGAGACCAGGGCGATCGTGCCCGCGGACACGCTGATCATGACGCTGAAAAAGAGGAAGATGAATTGTCCGCCGAAGCCGACCGCAGCGACCGCGGCGGGGGCCTCGGACCCGAGGGATCCGACCATGATGACGTCGACCGTCGTGGTTAACGTCTGCAGCAGATTGGCCACCATGACGGGCCAGGCGAGCTGAAAAACGGAGGTCGTCGCGACCCTCGCGGACGCGTCCGCCGTCGCCCCGGCCATCCGGCCCTCGAAACACCCCTCGCTATTTGTCTCTTGGCGTTACGAGGTCCCCGACGATCTGCACGAGTACGTCCCGATGTCGTGGTTTGTTGTCGAGTTCCAGGAACGCGACCTGTTGCCAGGTCCCGAGGGCGGCCCGCCCATCGACGACCGGGATCGTGAGGCTCGGGCCGAGGAAGGTCGCGCGCACGTGGCTGTGGCCGTTCCCGTCGTGCCACCGACGTTCGTGACCATATCCCATGTTCTGCGGGAAGAGCCGCTCCAAGGCGTTCGGGATATCCTCGTTCATGAGTCCCGGCTCGAATTCGTTCGTCACGATCGCACTCGTGCTGCTCGGCGTGAAGATGCAGACGAGGCCGTCCCGGACGTGGGACTTCCCGACCGCGGCCTCGACCCGGTCCGTCAAGTCGATCGCCTGAACCCCCGGTTTCGTCTCAATCCGGATCGTCTCGCGGTAGGTGGCCATGGGGGCGGCAAGACCTGCGGGACGCAAGAAGATTGCCGCGTCCTCCCATGAAGAGAAAGAAAGAGGTCGCGAGGGCCGAGCCGCCGCCTCTTCGGCGGGGCCGCCCGAAGCCCTCGCGGGTGGGCGTTGGTTGGGGGGAGGATACTTGAGCTGCCTCTAGCGAAGTCCGATGAATCCTTGGTCGTCGAACGCGACGGGGCCGAGGTCCCAGGAGGCTTGAACGGTCTCCGGCGGCTGCACATCGACCGGGACCGCGTGGTTGTTCTGCTCCTCGATCTCCCGGGCCGCGTTCTCGATCTCTTCCGTCAGCGTCGACAGGTAGGATTTGCTGAGGTGGTCCACAACACCCTTCACGATCGTGACGACCATGAACGAGATGACCTGCATGGCTTCGTTGAAGGACAGCTGGTCCGCGAATCGGTCGAGAGAGTTGTTGTCCAGGACGATCACGCTGTCCGTCTCCGCGCGGAGCGCTTCGAGCCCGGACCGCGCCACCTCGGTACGGCCTTCCACGTCGAACGGGAGGATTGCGATGCCGACCGTCACGGCCCCATTCGCCCGGGCCGCGCGCGCGACGACGGGTGCGGCCCCTGTGCCGGCCGCGCCGCCGAGTCCCGCGACGATGAAGACGATGTCGGAGGAAAGCGAGGCCCGGAGGACCCCTTCCTGGTCCTCCGCGGACACGCGGGCCGCAACGACCCGATCCTCGTCCCCTGCGTGGGGAAGGAGGATCTTGACGTCGCACTCCGCTTTCGACAGACCCGCGGGGTCCGTGTTCACAGCGACCGTCTCCACTCCCTTGATCTCGCGGTCGTAGAGCGCGCTCACCATCTTGCCGCCCGCCCCGCCAACCCCGACGACCGAAATCTTCGGGTCCACGGCGTCTTCGAACAGGCTGCTGATGACCTCATCCACGTATTCCCTAGGTACCATCGATCCAACTCCGTCCTCATCCTGCGACTTGTCGAGGGAGGCCGGGAGGAGATCCCCTCGGTGAGAGGAGTGCATCCCATCCCTTCTGTTCGGGTCCCATCCCGTTTTTCCCTTCCCTTTCCATTGGAGGTTACTTCCTTCCGGCCTTCATCACGCCCGCTGCCTCACCGCGGGATGACTCCGTCCTTGTCTCCGGTCGAGACCGAGACCACTTTGCCGGTCGCCTTGTCGACTTCCTGCTTGTGGTCTTGGATCTCCTTGACCCGTTCCCGCGTAAACCATTCCTCGATGCTTCGCACGATGGCATGTTCCCGACTGAGGATGTAGCCGTCGGCAACGAGGCGGTCGATGAGGTCGAGGTAATACCGCGGGATGCGGATCGTGACGCGATCGCCACCGTCGCGGATGGTCTGAATGTACGCTTGGACCGCTTCGCGGACCAGTTGGGAGCGGTTCCCGTGGGAAGTGTTCTCTTTCAAGAACGCATCGATCAGCTCGAGGTTCTCCTTCTCGAGCCGAAGCGTAATCCGCTCGTTTTCGTCCATCCCAGACCCCTCGCCTCGAACGCGGGAATGAGTATGACGGGGTCATACACCACTCCGACATTTCTTGGCGTGTCAGCGGCTGTATCCAGGACGACACTACATATACGTTTTGTCAATTGTCATACGACGTAGGACAACGACCCTCCATCGTGGTCGGAATCCACCGCCGATCGAGGGCCTCTAATTTTATTTCGTATGCCAGATAGAAGAGGCGTTTTTTGCACCGAAAAGACGGCGATCCGCGGACGTCCAACACCGCGAAAGCTTTACGCGAACGCCTCCTATGGGCCGCCGTGGCCCGGAGAAAATCGACCCCGCGGGCTCGACGAGAGAGCCGGCGGTCAGGCCGTCCGGCATCGAAACCGGCTTCCGGTCGCTCGGTTCCGTCAAGGCGCCATCGCCCGAAATCGGCTCGGCGGGCGGCAAAGCCCCGTGCCCGGGCGCGTCCTCGTGCTGCAAGGCAGCGGACCATAACCAAGACCGTCTCGCCTAGAAGGGAGATTGACTTGCGGGCGTTTGAGGCGCGATGGCAAACGGCCTGGGACGACGCCGACGTGTACATGGCGAGGGCAGACCCGTCACGGCCCAAGTGGTATTCCACGGTCCCGTATCCGTACATGAATGGCTACCAGCACCTGGGCTTCGGGACCTCGTTCCTCAGGGCCGAGTTCCAATCCCGGTACCGCCGGATGCTCGGCTACAACGTCCTTCATCCTCAAGCCTTCCATTGCACGGGTCTCCCAATCCTGGGTGCGGCGAAACGCATCGCGGAGAAGGAGCCGAAGCAATGGGACATCCTGCGGAAGATGGGGATTCCCGACCGCGAGATCCCCAAGTTCGCCGATCCGATGCACTGGATCGAGGTGTTCCCCGATGCGACGATCCAGGACCTCAAGGGATTGGGCGCCGCCGTCGACTGGACGCGGTCCTTCATCACGACGCCGCTCAATCCGCCCTATGACGCGTTCGTTCGTTGGCAGTTCCATCACCTGAAGGACGGCGACTTCGTCAAGATTGACAAGCACCCGGTGATCTGGTGCCCGAAAGACCAAGCTCCGATCGGGGACCACGACCGGATCGAGGGCGAGGGCGAGACGCCGATCGAGTACACCCTCCTGAAGTTCCCCCTCGCGGACGGCCGGTTCCTCGTCGCGGCGACGATCCGACCGGAGACCGTGTACGGGCAGACGAACCTCTGGATTGATCCGGAGGCACCCTACGTCGTGGCGAAGGTCGGCGAGGAGCGATGGATCCTGAACGAGCCCGCGACGAAGAAGCTCTCGGAACAGGGCCGTGTCGTCTTCGTGGAGTCGACGATCCGGGGGGCCGACCTCGTCGGGATGGATGCGGTCGCACCCGCGATCAACCGCGCGATTCCGGTCCTGCCCAGCTCGTTCATCGATCAAGGTCGCGGGACGGGCATCGTGACGAGCGTCCCCTCGGACGCCCCGGACGACTTCGTCGCCCTGCGGGACCTGCAGCGGAACGACGCGCTCCTGGGGAAGTACCATCTCGACGCGGAGCGGATCCGGGCGATCAAACCTGTTCCGATCATTCGCACGCCCGGTTGGGGTCCTCTGCCGGGCGTCGAGATCGTGGAGCGCCTGGGGATCCGGGACCAGACGGACCGAGAGAAGCTCGAGGCCGCGAAGGCCGAGGTGTACAAGACGGGCTTCTATCGCGGGGTCCTGAACGAGAACTGCGGTCCCTATGCGGGCATGCGGGTCGAGGTGGCCAAGGAAGAGATCCGCAAGGAGCTCGCGTCCAAGGGCCAGGCCGACGGCATGTACGAGCCGAGCGGCGAGGTCGTGTGCCGCTGCACCACCCGCGCGATCGTGAAGGTCGTGGACAACCAATGGTTCCTGGCGTACGGCAACCCGGCGTGGAAGGCGAAGGTCCACGACGCGATCGCCTCCATGGAGCTGCACCCGGAGGCCCTTCGGAAGTGGCTCGATTACGTGACGGACTGGCTCCACGACTGGCCGTGCACCCATCACCGCGGCCTCGGGACGATCCTACCGTGGGACTCGGACTGGGTGATCGAGAGCCTGAGCGACTCGA
>Ga0137416_10001734_pt1 | contig 11297 bp, 12 predicted proteins | sample CZODoug3_1_1_16f_FD_108282 | JGI IMG/M metagenome (GOLD analysis project Ga0137416, IMG submission 108282) | Vadose zone soil fungal communities from Angelo Coast Range Reserve, California, USA - CZODoug3_1_1_16fungal (Illumina Assembly) | ecosystem: Environmental > Terrestrial > Soil > Vadose...
CGAAGCGACCATGGCTCGGGACGGTCGCGTCGACCAGGAGGTTCCCGGCATGATGTCCTGCATCGTTTTCCGAACCGCGCCGGGAGCCGCATAAGACCGTTTCGGCGTCCCGGCGTTCGTGAGCCCGTCTTGTGAACGCCGATCTGGAAAGAACGAACCCAACCGATGCCGAACCGCCCCTACCTGGACGCCAGCGTCCAGTGGCGCATTAACTCCGGGCAGCTGTCCCTCGAAGAACCGGACTACCGGTCCGTCGTGGAGGCGATCCTGTGCGCCGGGCTTGCGACGGAAGTCGTGGGCCTGATCAGCGCAGGCAAGGAAGCGAACGTGTACCTCGCGCGGTACAACGGCGCGCCGCTCGCCGTCAAATCGTACCGACTGTATCGGACCTCGCATCGCGGGGGAGGGCCTGTCAAGCAGGACTCCATGGGTTGGCGGGCCGCACACGAGTACGAGATGATGCGCCAGGCCTGGAAAGGCGGGGTGCGTGTGCCGACACCCGCGCGGCGAGTCGAGAACCGCTTCTCGATGCGATACCTCGGCACGGAGGAGGGGCCGGCTCCTCGACTCAAGGACGTCGTGCTCGAAGACCCAAGGGAATTCCTCGACCGGGTGCTCGATACGATCCGGCGTCTCATAGGGGCCGGCGTGGTCCACGGCGACCTGAGCGCCTTCAACGTATTGGTCTACGAGGACGAGCCTTGGGTGATCGACTTCTCCGAGGCGATTCGGGTGGACCGCGCGGGGTCGTCGCCCTGGGTCCGTCTGACGGAGGCTCGAGCGGCGCTGGAGAGCGGACTCGCGGCCCTCCAAGTGTACTTCCGCCGCTACGATCTCCGGATCGACATCGCGGCCCATGCAAACGAACTCGTGGAATCGCTCGATCGGTTCGGCGTTCTGCACTAGGGCGCAGCGACGCCTCAGACGACCTTCGTGATCTTCGCGAGTCGCTCCGCCGCTTCGAGCGTGAGGCCCTCATCACCGAGGATCGTGTACCGCTCCTTGTTGACCTCGTGCGCATGCACCAGAGCCTGGACGACCTCATCGTCCGTGACGCCGAGCGCCCGCGCCGTCGTCGGCGCGCCGATCGCCAGGAGCGCGTCCCGGACTTCCTGCCAGTTCCCGGCATGGAGGTACATCATCATGATCGTCCCGACGCCGCACTGCTCCCCGTGGAGGCCAGGCTTCTTCGCGATGCGGTCGAGGGCATGGGAGAACTTGTGCTCGCTCCCCGACGCGGGCCGCGAGGAGCCGGCGATCGACATCGCGACCCCGCTCGAGACGAGCGCCTTGCACACGAACCACGCGCTCTCTTCGAGTCGAGGCTTGATCGTCGACGCGTTCTCGATCACGAGGTGCGCGGCGAGTTCGCTCAGCGCGGCGGCGTACGAAGAATAGTATTCGTTCCGGAGGTTCCGTGCGAGGGCCCAGTCCTTCACCGCCGCGAGGTTCGAGATGATGTCCCCACATCCCGACGCAAGCAGACGGAACGGGGACTCCGCAATCACGCCGGTGTCCATGATGACCGCGATCGGCGTCTGGGCCGCGAGGCTCACCTTCTCCCCGTCCTTCTGGATCGAGGCGCGCGACGACACCACGCCGTCGTGGCTCGCGGCGGTCGGCACGCTCACGAACGGCACACCCGCATTGAAGGACGCGCACTTCGCGACGTCAATCGAACGCCCGCCGCCCACACCGAGCGCGAACTCGATGTTCCCCTTGCGAATCTTCTCTTCTCCCTCGCGAACCTCTTTCATCGTCGCATCCGGGATCAAGAATTCCGAGGTACGGATCTTCCGTGCCGCGAGTTCCTTCTCGACGGTCATTCCGGCGATCTTCATCGTCGTCTCGTCCGCGACGATCAAGGCGCGTTTCCCCAGTTTCAGCGACTGGCAGACCTCTCCGACCGCGTGCAAGGCGTCATGGCCGACGACGACGTTCCGCGGGAGCTCCATCACCTTCGTCTTCGAGAAGGACTCTGTGTCCATCGTCGACAATGCGTCTCCCCTAAACCCGCTTCAAGGAACTATCTCTACTTAAATCCGACGACCCCGTTCTCGGCCTCCCGATCGGCGGCTGCAACCGGAGGCCGGCGGTCGCCGATCAGCCGCGCTTCAGAATCCCGCGAGTCAGTGGCGGCACGGTTCGTCCATGCGCCGAATCGTTAATCAGCTGTTCGAGGCGTTTGAGCTTCGTCGTCTCCGTCTTCGCGGTGACGACCCACCAAACGGCCGCCTTCTGGTACGATGGCGGTTGCGCTTGAAAGGACTCCCAAGCGTTCCGGTTCGCGCGGAATTTCCTCAATTGCGCTTCGTCAAGCTCCGCCGTCTTGCGTTGCTCGTACGAATAGATTCCGGATCGATCTTTCGTGCGCGCCTCGAACGCCTCGAGGCCGGCCGGCTGCATGCGCCGTTGTGCGCGGAGTTCCTCGACGCGTTTGACATTCGCGACGCTCCAGATGCTGCCCGGCTTGCGCGGTGTGAAACGGATCGCATAGTCCACTTCGTCGATGCCTTTCCGTTGGCCATCGATCCATCCAACGCACAGCGCTTCGTCGACCGCTTCCGGCCACGTGATACTCGCCTGGCCTGAGCTCTTTTTATGGAACCCGACCCATAATTCTTGGGTCTCGCGGTGTCGTTTCTCCAGCCAGTTTCGGAACTCCGGCGCAGTTGTGAAGAAGATGGGCTTCATCGGTCCTCGAACCATCGACGCGAACGCGATGTCCTCATCGTCTCCCGGTCATTGACAGTTCTGCGGAGAGGTCGGCGAAAGTACGCAAACTGACGCCACCGGAACTCACCGCGGAACCATTAAGTCGACGTCGACTCTGATGCGGCCCCGATGGCCCTCCCCCTCGCCTTCGCGATCTCGGCCGTGCCCGCCAAGGCGGACCTGGCTCGCGGGGAGGCGGAGTTCCTCCGCGGGAACGCGCACTGCGACGCCCGCGAGTTCTCGGACGCGCTCGCTTCCTACGACCGCGCGGCGGCGTTCGGTTACGAGGACCACGTCATGTGGAACAATCGCGGGGTGGCGCTCGACGGGCTTGGCCGCCATGAGGACTCGATTCAGGCGTACACCCGGGCGTTGCAACGCCACCCGAAGTACGAGATCGCCGCTTACAACCTCGGGAACGCGTTCGCGCAACTCGGGCAGTTCGAGGAGGCGCTCGTCGCGTACGACCGCGCCCTCGCCATCAACCCGGCCTACGCGGATGCGTTGTACGACAAAGCGCTCGTCTTGGCGCGGCTCGGGCGCGCCAGGCCGTCGTTGCAGGTCTACGAAGCCCTCGTCCGCGCGGATTCCGGGAACGCGGTCGCGTGGACGCGGAAGGGCCAACTCCTCGAGGAGCTGAACAAGTTCGACGAGGCCGTCGACGCATACAACGCCGCGACCTCGCAGAATCCGGAGGACGGAGACGCGTGGACCGGACTCGGCGACGCGCTGTACGCCCTCGAACGATACGAGGAGGCCGTCGAAGCCTACGACCGCGCGATCGCGGCGGAGCCGAACAACGAGGAGGCGTGGAACAACAAAGGCTTCACGTTCTTCATGCTCGGGATTCACGAGGAGGCGCTCGCCTGCTACGAGAAGGCGCTCGCGATCAACCCGAGGTACAAGCAGGCGTGGTACAACAAGGGCTACACGTTCCACGGGATCAACCGGCTCGAGGAGGCCGTGACGGCGTACGAGAAGGCGATCGAGATGGACCGCGGCGACGAGGTCCTCTGGAACAACCTGGGAAACGCGCTCTACAACCTCGGGCGATACGAGAAGTCGATCCCGTACTTCGAGCGGGCTCTCGAGGTGAACCCTCGATACGAGATCGCGTGGAACAACATCGGGAACGCGATGAACAAGATGGGTCGCCACGAGCCTTCCCTGAAGTACCACGACAAGAGCCTCGAGATTAAGCCCGATTTCGACTATGCTCTGTACGCGAAGGGCCACGCGCTCGATTCGCTCGGCCGCCACGAAGAGGGCCTCGAGCTGATCAGCCAGAGTCTCGAGCTGAACCCGAACTACGATCACGCGTGGATGGCGAAGGCGGAGGCCCTCCATCATCTCGGCCGGCTCGAGGAGGCCCGAGATGCGCTGAACAACACGCTCATCCTGAACGGATCGTTCGACGAGGCGTGGGTCTTCCGCGGCAAAATCCTCGAAGAGATGGGAAACGCGCTCGAGGCGGAACGGTGCTACGAGGAGGCGCTCCAGTGCTTCCAGGCTTCTCTGGAGATCGAGCCGGACAACGCCGAACTGCGGTATCATCAGGCGGTCCTGCTCGAGGACCTGGAGCGGGTCGACGAGGCGATCGACGGATACGCGGCGTCGGCGTCGAAGGCGCATGGAGCCGACGCGCTGCTCCGGCTTTCCGCGCTCCTGCTCCGAGTCGGCCGGCCCGGGGATGCGATCGTCCCCGCGGAGGAACTGCGCTCGCGCGATCCGTCGGATTCCCGCGGTTGGCTCGCGGCCGGCCGCGCGTTTCTCGCGGCGGGGCGGGCCACGGATGCGGAGGCGTCGCTTCGAAAGGCCGCGGACCTCGGGGCCACCGAAGCGCGACCCGAACTTGCGCGCGCCCTGCAGGTCCTCGGCCGAGCAGACGACGCTCTCACGGCCCTGGACGGAATCGAGGGGCCCAGCGGGGAGACATTTCTGCTTCGCGCGGAAATTCACGCGGGCCTCGGTCGCATCGAAGACGCGATTGCGGATTGCGACGCCGCGATCCGGGCGACCGCGATCGGCCGAGACCTCGTCTACCGGAGGAAGGGCGAGTTGCTATTGCGCCTGGATCGGCCGAAGGAAGCGGTCGCGGCGTTCGACGCCGCCATCGGACTGAATCCGACGGACCCCGAGACGTGGTGTGATGCGGCGCGCGCTTGGCGCGCCTTGGGGCAGGAAGCCCGCGCACGAAAGATGGTCGACGAGGCGCTGCGGCTCGACCCGACCTCATCGGAGGCCCTCGATCTGCGGTCCGAAGGCGCGGCATCGAGCTGACATCTATCGATCCGAATCGATAAATGTCGGGACGCGCAAACGAGGAGTTATCTTCCCCGGCCGCGTGCCGGAATCAATGGCCCTGAAGATCCGTCGGCGCTCGAGGCTACGCCGGAAGGAGACAACGGACTTCCTCGGTCGACTCGCGGACGAATTCGGCATGGCGGTCCCTCTGGACGACGTGCCTCTCGACGAGGCCGAAGCCGGACCGCACCGACTCTTGCTGCGGGGGAACGATGCGATCGCGATCTTCCTCGATGGCGGGATCGCGCCGACGATCCGCGGGCTGCTCGCCTTCCCCGCAAAGAAACGCGCCGTCACAGTCGACATGGGGGCGGTGCGTTTCATCTACAATGGCGCGGACGTGATGGCGCCGGGCATCGTGGACGCAGACCTCGGGATTCGTGCGGGCGACATCGTCTGGGTCCGCGACGAGAAGAACGGCCGGCCGCTTGCGATCGGACGGGCGATTATGGACGGACCCACAATGGCCCGGGAGGAGAAAGGCAAGGCGATGCAGACGATCCACCACGTGGGCGACGAAATCTGGCGGCTCGGCGAGGAGGAGCCTTGACGTGTCGAGGCTTCGTGCCGTCCTCTTCGACATCGACGGGACGCTCCTCGACACGCGCGAGGCGTGGGTCACGGCGTTCGATGCGGGTCTCGCGGCAATCCGGAAGGCGTCGATCTCCGGCTCCGAGGCGGCGCAGTGGATCGGCACGCCGATCGAAGTCATCTATGCGGAGCGTTGCGGTCTGGCGGGCGACGAACTCGTGGTGGCGGTTCGCGAATTTCAGCGGGTCGAGGCCGCGTCCGTGCACGAAGGCATGCACGCCTACCCCGGCATCCAGGAGACCCTCGGTTCCCTCGCCGCCTGGAAGCTCGCGGCCGTGACGAACAAACGCCACGACACGTCCGTCGAGGCCCTCCGGGTCACCGGTCTCCTCCCGTTCTTCGCCCTCGTCCTCGGGGGCGACTCCGTGCCGCGGAAGAAGCCCGCCCCGGACCCGATTCTCCGGGCGGCGTCGGGACTCGGCGTGCAGGCGCCGGAGTGCGCCGTCGTGGGCGACACGGAGAACGATGTGCGCGCGGGCAAGGCGGCGGGCGCTCGGACGATTGGCGTCACCTGGGGCTACGGAACCCGCGCGCGGCTCGAGGCCGCCGGCGTCGATTACCTGATCGAGACGCCCGAGGCGCTCTCGCCGCTCGTTCGGGCCCTCACGCCCAGTACGGCTGCTTGAGGTACTTGTACACGGACATGACGGCGGTCACGGCCTCGCCGCAACCCGTGACGATACGCTTGTCCTTCCCCGGATACGACACCATGTCGCCGCAGGCGTAGATCCCGCGGACGGAGGTGGACATGTCCGCCTTGACGCGGATCAACCGGTCCCCTTCGAGCTCGACACCCCATCGCGGCAGGGGCGTAATCTTTGGTTCGAAGCCGATGTTCACGATCACCGCGTCGACGTCGAGGACGGTCTTCTTCAGCGTTCGGTTGTCGTAGACGACCGCGCGTTCCACCTTCCCGTCCCCCTCGAGGCTCGTGACCTCGGCGTTGAACAGGACTTGGATCGGGCTCTCCATCACCGCCTCGACGTTCTTCTCCATCGCCCGGAACTCTTCGCGGCGATGGACGAGGATGACTTTCTTCGCGGCCGCGACGATCTCGAGCGCGATCTCGAGGGCGCTGTCTCCGCCGCCGACGACGACCACCCGTTTGCCTTTGAAATCCCGACGGTCCCGCACGCGGTACTCCACGCCGTTCGACTCGAACTCCGCTTCGCCGGGCACTCCGAGGCGCTTCGGCTCGAGCAACCCCATCCCCATCGCGAGGATGATCGACCGCGCCTCGTGCGCGTTCCCTTCGCGGGTCGTGAGCTTGAAGCCAGACGCCTGTCGCTGGACGTCGACGACCTCCTCCGCGCGGATCTCCGCGCCGCTCTCCCGCGAATGGAGGACGAACAGCTCCGCGAGTTCGCCGCCCTCGATGGCGATGTAGCTCGGATAGTCGTACACGGACTTCGTCGGGTACAGCCACTCCAGCTGGCCGCCCGTCGCCTGCGCCTCGAGGATCAGGGTGGAAAGCTTCCGGGTCCGCGCGTAGACGCCGGCCGTCAGACCGGCGGGGCCACCCCCGACGACGATGACGTCGTAGACCATGGGCGCCCAGCGACAAAGGCCCTTCCTTCTTAAACGTTGTCCCCGCCGACGTGGCCGTGTCACGAAGAATCACGGCTATCTTATGATTGAATGGATAATTATCGACCGTTCCGGAACCGACGGACGGTCCTCCGCGATACCTTTAAATTCGTGGTGTCGGCTATGGGGCGGCGCAGAAGGGATGTGGCATGGCCTTCATCAAAAAGCCATTCCGACGATTGTCCGAGGGCGCTGAGGCAGATACGTACATCGACCTCGGGGAGCTGAGCTTCGAGGGCGATGGCGGGGCACTGGGTGAGCCCGTCGAACACTTGGTCAAGGTCGCGGAGGTCTACCGCTACGAGGACATCGCCGACCTGACGACCCACGTGTACAACGGGAACATCTTGTTGATCGACTACACGAGCCTCGCGAGCGACGACCTCGCGCTCAAGCGGATCACGGCGGAACTGAAGAGCGCGGTCCGAGACTGCGGCGGGGACGTGGCCGTCGTAGGGAAGAACGTCCTGATGGCGACTCCCGCCGGGATCAAGATCGACCGGGCGAAGATCAAGGGAGCCTTCTGATCACGTCCGCCGACGCCAGCGGGACGGCTTCGGGGCCTCGTACGGTTTCGCCGCGAACCCTTTGTCGTACGTGAGGACGAAGTAGTCGCGAGAATGGTTCGTGTGGCGCATCTTCGCGCATCGGAATAGCAGTTGGACCCTTCCCTCTCCCGCGCCGCTGAACCGGAGTTCGAAAACGCCGTCCGCGAGGAACGACACGTCGTTGGCGACGCCGCCCCGCGCGGGATCGATGTTCGCGATCACGTAGGTGGTCACGCCCATCGAACGCAGGAAATGGAAGAAGTGGAACAGCTCGTTCCGCACGTCTTGCAGGTGGGCCATCGAAACGAGCACGTCCATCGTGTCGATGACGACGAGGTCGATCTTCTCGCGCGCATTTCGTCGGACGAGAAAATCTCTCAGGACGCGGAGCCAATCCCGGATCTCCTCGGCGCCCTCGTGCTCGACGCGGAGGCGCGCGATGTCGACGAGGAAGTCTTCCTCGGTCCCGAGCCCGTGATGGCGCATCGTCCGGAGGATCGACTCTCTGCTCTCCTCGACGGTCACGTAGACCCCGCGGCGACCCGCGGCGCGGTTCTTGATCAGGATGTACAGCGCGAGCGACGTCTTCATCGAGCCGCCCGGGCCGGTGATCGCGATCACGCTGCCTTTCGGGACCCCGCCCTCCAGGGACGAATCGAGCCGGCCGACGTACGTCGGGAGGCGTTCGTCCCCCGGCGCCGGTCGTGCGGACTCGACGGCCAATGCGGCCACCTGCTCCCTCAGCCGTCGGACTTCGTCCCGCAACTCCCGCAATTCGGCCTCGAGGTCTTCGGGCGGCTTCGAAGGCTCCCCGGGCTTCGCGGCCCGCACCCACTCCACGTCCACACCGTTCGCCATCCCATACATGCATGCGAACCGCGCGCGTTAACCTTTTGCCGGGGTCGCCGACGGATCGATCCGGTTATCAGGGGTGAGAGGACGATCCGCTCTCGCCCAGGATGCTGAGAATCAATGGAGGGACGGCGGCGCAGAACTCTTAAATAGCATAGACCCCCCATAGGAGCCGCCCGAGGCGACCCATGGCCGTGAAGACGAAGTCAGAGCGGGGACCGGCCGGGACGCTGACCGTCGACGACCTCACCCGGGCGATCAAGAACTCGATCGACCGGACCGGGATGAAGGAGGAAGAGGCGCGGGCGATGGCCCAGCACGTCCTCAACTTCTTCGGCTACTCCGAACGGATCATCGACAACGTCCTGGAGCCGGAAGACCGGGACGCCTTCTACATGCTCGAGGACTCCGGCATCCTGACGACGGAACGCGAGGAGACGACCCTCTACGACGGGCGGGAATGGCGGATCCACTACTGGATGTTCCGGAAAGAACGGATCGCCGAGCTCGTCGAGGCGCAGAAGGCGAAAGAAGAGGCCGAGAAGATCGGGTCCATCTACGATGACGTACCCGAAGATTTCTGGGCATCCCGCAAGGAGAGGCCCGAGGCGCCGAAATAGGCCTCAGGCGAAGGCCACCTGAACGGCGCCGCCGAGGCGCCGGACGAGATCCATCGCGAGCGAATGAGGGAGGGCCATCCGGCCGTCGCGGAACGGGAACGCCCGATCGAACTTCTCCACGGCCCGCAGGGCCTTCGCGCCCAGTTCGTCCGTGAGATAGGCGCTGTCCGAGTCCCCGGAGGCGACCAGGGTGAGGGGCAGCCGGAGGTCGTCCGCTTCTTCGCGGGTGAGGACGGCCGCGAGGCGGTCGAGGGCCGCCCGGTCGAACGGATGCGGGTCCCCCTCCCGCGTGCGGCACTCCGGCTCGGGCTCCCCGAGGAGACGAGTCAGGCTCTTCTTCTCGACGACGAGCCCGGCGTTCAGCCGGCCGAGTTCGAACGAGATCCATCGGTCGAACGGGCCGGCGGCCGCCATGCCGCTTTCATGGCCTCGGGCGGATTAAGCTTTCCGGGGTCCGATAGGATTTTCAACCCCGATTCTGTTCCGGATGGCGGAGGGGGAGATTGGCAACCAGCCTCACTTGTCCTCGCTGTGGCACCACGAACAAGCTCGGAACGATGTTCTGTACGAACTGCGGGAGTCCTCTGTCGGCAGGGGCGCCGCCGCCGTCCGGCGCTCCGCCGATGTATCCGGCGCCCGGACCCTACGGAGGCGCGATGCCCGGCCTGCCATCGGCGTGGGACGCGGAGCGGCGCAAACAAATCGACCGCACGAAGACCGGACTTCTCCTGCTCCTCATTGGCGGGCTCATTTCATGGATTCCGATCATCGGGTTATTGGGAGCGTTGCTCTTGCTCATCGGCGCCATCCTCGTCATCCTCGGGCGCAAGGCGTTCGGCTCGACCCACGCCCGGAACGTCGTCATCGCGATCGTGCTGTTCTTCGTCGGGATCGGCGTTGGGATCATCGCGGGAGTGCTCTTCGCCGCCGCCGTGTTTTCTGCGGTCGCTTCGCAGAACCCGGCCGTCACGGCGTCCGCACTCGCGAGCGCCTTCAATACCCTCCTTGTCGGAGCGATCATCGCGGCCGCGATTAGCGGCATCGCGTCCGTCCTGTTCACGTACGGCTTGCAGAAGCAGACCGGAAGGATCCTGCTATGGGCCGGATACGCGGCCAATCTGGCCATCTCGATCGCGATTTTCGCGATTATCGCGCCGCTCATCTCGAACGCGGTCAACCAATCCGTGTCCGGGGGAACGTACAACCCCGCCCCCCTCGCCGCGCTCCAGGGCCAGTTGACCGCTCTCGGTTATCTGAGCGTGGTCCCGGCTCTCCTGTTCGCCGCCGCGACCTATCTGGCGTGGTCCCGCGTGAGCCACGGGGAGATTCCGGCACCCACGGTTCCACCGGGGATGCCCATGTCGACGATGCCGCCGCCGGGCGGCCCGTTTCCCCCGCCCTAAATCTGCTCGGCGATCGACGTGGCAGGAAGCACCTGTCACGTTCACTTCTTCTTCGAAATCACGTGGGTCACGAAAAACTTCTGGCCGTCGTGGTTCAGTGCGAGCGCGTTGTGGTCGTGGTTCATCCAACGCATCTTGATGCACCGCAGCCGTAGCTGGACATCGGTCTCGCCGACCTCGACCTGCCGGAGGTTCAGGATTCCGTCGGCCAGGAAGTCCTCCCCCCATTGGGCGAGGCGCGTCGAGCCGAACGGTTGTTCCGCGATCAGGAACGTCGTGAGGCCGAGCTCCTTGATCGACGACAGGAAGTGAAACATTTCCCGCCGCGGCGTCTTGATTTCGGAGAGGGCGTAGAGGGCCTCGAGGCTGTCCAAGGCGAGCACGCCGTAGCCGCTCGCGCTCACGGCCTCCTTGATGATCTCGTAGAGGATCGTGAACCAGTCTTTCGAGGACTCCGAGCGCGCCAGCCCGCGCCGGAGCTGGCCCATGTCCAGGATGTACACGCTCGACTCGTGGAGGTTCTTCATCCCCATCCGCGAGGCCCCCGCCTTCAAGCTGTCCATGTCCTGCTCCAAGCTGACATAGAGTGACTTGACGCCGTTCAGGCGCGCGTTCTCGTGCATCATCCAGAGGATGAGGGAGGTCTTCATTGTCCCCGGCGTGCCGGCGACGAGGAC
>Ga0137416_10001737_pt1 | contig 11287 bp, 9 predicted proteins | sample CZODoug3_1_1_16f_FD_108282 | JGI IMG/M metagenome (GOLD analysis project Ga0137416, IMG submission 108282) | Vadose zone soil fungal communities from Angelo Coast Range Reserve, California, USA - CZODoug3_1_1_16fungal (Illumina Assembly) | ecosystem: Environmental > Terrestrial > Soil > Vadose...
TGGAGATCCTGCATCGCGTTGGCCAGACGGTGGCCGGGCAAAATGACCTCGACCAGGTCGTCCAAACAGTGACGGATGCAGCGACTGAGTTGTGCGGCGCCAGTTTCGGAGCGTTCTTCTACAACGTAGTTAACGATAATAAAGAGTCCTACTGGCTCTACGTGTTGTCGGGTGTGCCGCGTGAGGCCTTCGCACAGTTTCCCATGCCGCGCTCCACGGCAGTGTTCGAACCAACCTTCAAAGGCGACGGCGTCGTCCGGTCCGGCAACATCAAGCTCGATCCCCGCTACGGTAAGAACGCGCCGTACACCGGAATGCCCGCGGGTCATCTGCCGGTCTGTAGTTATCTCGCTGTTCCCGTCATCTCCCGCACAGGCGAAGTCATTGGGGGGTTGTTTTTCGGACACGCGGCGGAAAATGTCTTCACAGAGCGCTCTGAGCAGCTCGCGGTAGGTATCGCGGCGCAGGCGGCCATCGCGATCGACAAGGCGCGACTGTTCAAGGGGCTGCAACGGGAATTGGAGGCTCGCAGGAAGGTCGAAGCGGCGCTGCTCGCCAGCGAGGCACAGCTCAAACAGGTCATCACGGAACGCGAGCAACTGCTGCAGTCGGAGCGGTACGCGCGCTCGGAAGCCGAGCGGCTCAGTCACATGAAGGATGAATTCCTGGCAACGCTTTCGCACGAGTTGCGAACCCCGCTCAACGCCATTCAAGGCTGGGCCACACTGCTGCGGCAACGGGAAGTCAGTCCCGAGGATCGCACCCGCGGCCTGGAGGCAATCGAGCGCAACGTGCGGGCACAAGCGCAAATCGTCAGCGATCTGCTCGACATGAGCCGCATCATCTCCGGCAAGATCCACCTGGAGGTCCAGCCGATCAGCCTGCACGAGGTGATCCACAACGCCATCGAGTCGGTGCGCGCATCCGCCGACGCCAAGAAAATCCGCATCCGCACACTGTTGGATTCCAGCGTGGGATTTGTCAGAGGTGATCCGAACCGGTTGCAGCAGATCCTGTGGAACCTGTTGTCGAATGCCCTGAAGTTCACACCGGTGGGTGGCCGCGTGCAGGTGATTCTGGAGCGAGTGAATTCTCACGTTGAGTTGGTGGTTGAAGACTCCGGTGTCGGCATCGCCGCGGAATTCCTGCCCTTTGTGTTCGAGCGCTTCCGCCAGGCCGACGGCGCCATGACCCGGCGCCACGGGGGACTGGGAATCGGTTTGTCCATCGTCAAGACACTCGTCGAGTTGCACGGCGGGTCAGTGCGTGTCAAAAGCGCGGGTGAGAATCAGGGCGCGAGTTTTGCCATCGCGCTGCCTGTTTCTCACGTAACGGACGAAGAGGCCGAGCGTAGTCAGCGACTGCCGGTGTTGGCTGATCCGCTCGAAGCCATCGAGCTGCCGCGACTCGACCGCACTACCATGTTGATTGTCGACGACGAGCCGGACGGCCGGCAGTTGATGGTCCGGATTCTCGAAGGCCGCGGAGCCCGCGTAACCGCCGTGGCCGGGGGAGTCGAGGCGCTGGAGCTGCTGAAACATCATCGATTCGACATCCTCGTCAGCGACATCGGCATGCCCGACCTGGATGGCTACGAGCTCATGCGTCGCGTGCGCCTGCTCGATTCGAGCCGCCCGGGCCCGATCCCTGCCATCGCCGTCACGGCCTATGCCCGGGCCGAGGATCGCCAGCGATCACTCCTGGCCGGCTATCAGATGCACCTGGCCAAGCCGATCGAAGCACGCGAGCTCGTCGCCGGCATCGCCAGTCTGTTGCATCTACGGCGCTAGCCCAGACGCTCGAGCCGTGTAAGCACGTCTCCCGCGTCGCTGCCACTCCCAACAACATCCCCAGCCGGCTGCAGCTGCGCCGGTAACGGCGGAGCCTCCGGCTCCTCGACAGGCTTCCAGGTCCGTTTCTCCACGAGACTGGGAGCGCGGTCGATGGCGCCGATAGGCTCGATCCCCAGCGCGCCCAGGCGCTCGAGGAGCTCTGCGAAGACTTCGTCCTTGCGTAGAGTCCAGGTCGACGCGAAACAACGCCAGAACGTCCAGCCAGCGCGCTCGAGCACTCGCTGTCGGGCCGTGTCGTGGTGCCAGCGATCGTGACCGTGGAACTCGTCGCCGTCGCACTCAACTGCGAGCCGCGTGTCTCCGCTGCCTTCGACGACCAGGTCGATGCGGTAAGCGCCCGTCTTCACCTGCGGAATCACACGATAGCCGCGTGATACCAGCTCGCTGTAAACCTCGCGCTCGAATTCGGACTCGCACCGTTCGAGGAGGCTCTCGGGTTCCTGGGTGTCCGCAGCGAGCGGTTTATCGAAGTGTGCGAGCAGGCCCGCGCGGATGTCGCGGTCCGACAAGTCGGAGGCAGTGACTGAACGCACCAGATACATCCGATCGCGGGCACGGCTGGCGGCAACGTTGAATCGCTGTTCGAACATGAGTCCCGACAGGGGGCGGCAGCTGTGCGGATCGACGACCATCGACAGGAAGATGATGTCGCGGTCGCTGCCCTGAAAATTTCGGGCGTCGCCGCATTCAAAACGGCGACGAATCAACTCGGCTGCATCGCATTCCCGACGGACCATGGCATCGACGTAGGACGCCTGTTCGGCACCGAGGAGCGACACCACGCCGATCGTACGGCCAGCGAACCGCTCGTCGGCGATCAGTGCGGCTACCTCGGCTGCGATTGCCTGCGCTTCGAGGTCATTCCGATCGCGCTTGTCCCGCTCGCCGCCCGGGACGTGGATATCCACCAGCGGTGGATCGATCCGTTCCGTGGCGTTTGGAATCCGGATCGGTTGAATCTGCCCGCCGTAGTGGGCCCGGTTCGAATACGCAATGATGGGTGGCACGCAGCGGAAGTGCTCACGGAGCATGATGTTGGCGGCCGAGTAAACGCGGACCGCCAGCTCGTACAGCGATTTCTCCGGCGTCATCTCGTCGCGATAGGGCTGCTCGGCGAGGAACCGCTGCTTCAGTTCCTGGATCCGCTGCGCGGCGATGAAGCCTGCGTCCGGAGATACCTGCTTATGGTCTCCCACAACCAGAATTTTCTTGCCGCGCAGGATGGCCGGCAATGCCCACAGGTCTGACTGACTGGCCTCATCGACAATGACGAGGTCGAAAGCCCCGATTTCGGCCGGTATGGACTCCGAGATCCGGGCGTGGCTCATGATCCAACACGGCACGGCGCCGGCGGCATCCAACATCGCTTCGCGGGCGTCCCGCCGGTAGCGGGTCGCGTTGGGCCCGGTGCCCTGGCCGATTCGGCGAATGGCCGTCGCATAACCCGACAGTGCCTGCAGCAGCTTGGGACTCGCATTACGCTTGGTCGACAGCCACGCTGCTTTGGCCACAACACTGACATACCGGCGGGCGAGCCCGGACTCAATCTCCCGACGGCGCTCCGACAACGTAATCAGCTCTTCACGCGACTCGATGCTATCCAGGTGCCTGCGCATCCGCGCCCAGTTCCAGGCATCCCGCCAGGTCGCCGGAAACACCCGGTCTTCTCCCGAGCTTCTGACGGGCACGGACACCAACCGTGTGGCTAATTTGGTCGCACCCGCTTCTGCAATTCGTGTGCGCATGTCCTGCACAATTGCGAACTCCGTCGCGAGCCCCCCGATTCGTCGCAGCTCCACGCAGATTTCCGCGTAGTGAGCGGCAACGCGCTCCGACGACAACTCCTGGTTGCCCAGCTGCGAGTCGATAAACAACCGCAATTGGCTCGACACCGGCCCCGAAGTACCTGCAAGCTTCTCCTGCATTTCGGCCAGCAGCGTCAACGCCTGGGCCAGGTCGGCCCGCGTGAGATGGCGACGGAGCTGTTCCAGGATGGAAGCCAACTGCGCGGCGTTGCCGGTGAGCTCCGCAACCGGCACTTTGTCGAACACCGCTTCCGCACTCCGCGGCAACATCACATCGTGATGAGTGGCGAGCCGATGTGCCATGCGCGCCAGATTCGCGGTCACCTCAATGTGGCGAAGCTTGGAAACCCCGCCATCCAGCTTCGGTATCGAAAGCTCCGCGGCGCAATGATTCCACCGCGTAACGAACGACAACACCTGCTCGTGCAGCTCCACAAAGCGGCGTACATGCGCCCAATCGTTTGCATGGGCGGGCGGCAGGCCCGAGATCCGGATGAGCTTGATGTGCTCCTTGGCTTCGGCAGCGCCGATGGCAATGGCGCCGAACGGCCGCCCCAACTCCGCGCCGCGAGCAATCGCCTCGCGCGTCTTCGCGGAATACAGTCCCCCTTCCGGGAAGTCCACGGGCCGCTTCAGAAAGGCCGCCCGTGCCTCGATGAGCAGGTCCAGATCACCGAATAGAGCCTTGAGTGCTGCGCGCTCAGAGGCGAACGACGGCTGGCGGCACTTGATCCGCAGTTGACTCGGCCAATCGTCCGCCGCCGCTTCGAGACTCTCCACGAGCAGCGCAGTCTCCTGGATCTGATCAAACAGCAGCCGGGCCGCTACGAGCACGTCCGAGGTCGTCGCCGATAACGGCAGCACCTGTCCATTGGCGACGGCATCCTCGATTTCCTTGATCTTGGAAAGGAGGTCATGCAGGGCTCCCACCTCCACGGGTGTCGGAAGCTCTTCAACTGCAGGAATGTGCGAGTTGGCATACACCAGGTCCGGTCCGAGCCGCCGGCGCGCGTCCCGCAGGCGTCCCGCCTCATCATCCGAAAGGGGTGGCGCATGTTCGGGATCGAGTGTGACCTCGTCGTCAAACCAGGAATGCCAGGTCGCTCCTGATACAACCAGCTGAGCCAGCTTTTGCGCGCGCATGAGCACGCCATCCACATTGATGTCCGCCAGTTGCGCGGCGGCGATCTCATCAACGCGCTTGTCCAGGTCAATCAGCTCGCTGTGCGCCCGATCGATGGCACTCGTCGTTGTGAGAATCTCACGCTTCGTGATCTCCGGGTTGAGCTGGGAGACCTGGTGTTGAATGGCTTCGATGGCAGTCTGGAACTGCCGGACGCCTTCGCGGTCACTGGCCAGCAGCGCTACGGTGAGCGGGCGTACTTCCTCCGGGATCTTGTCTCTCAACACCTCCAGTGCACGTTCGCCACGTGACGTGACGAGCACGCGGCGGCCTTTAGCCAGGTAGTGGCAGACGATGTTGGCGATGGTATGAGTCTTGCCGGTGCCGGGCGGACCCTGAACGGTCACACCAGGTGCCCGCTCCAGGTACTGAACGATCGTCACCTGTTCATCGTTGTAGGGCAGGGGAAAATACAGCTCCTCCTGCACCTTGCCACTGTCTGGAACGCCGCGACTCGAGAGTCCGCGAAACCGGACGGGCTCGTACTCGACCGGCTGATCGGAAGAAGGTGTCACCAGGGCGAGTGGACCCGCCGGCAACTCGCAGCCGCTGTTCAGGGCGTCCTGGAGCCGCTCGAGATCGGCAAACAGGTAATTGTTGGAACGCGGGCGCGAGAGCAGAACCCAGGAGTCGGTGACGACCAGATGCTCGCCCGCCGGGGGAACCGGCTCGTTCTCTTCGATGGTCTCGCGGTAGGTTCCGAAGCTGTCGAGGTTGGACGCCGCCAGTTTCAGCACGTCTGTATAGCTGGCAGGATCGAACGGAGTGACCGGGTGTTCCTTGTTTCGCACGAGGTACTCGCGCGCGGCCCGCTCGACTTCGGTTGCTCCAGGAACCGAGCACGCTACGAACGCATCGAGCTCGACACGGGTGTCGGTCGCGCGTGGCCGGATCTCGAGTGACATTGTCATCTCATCGAGCGCGATTTCCGCAGCCTGCGTGAGGATCGGATATTCGAAATCAAACCCGGCGCGCTCGAAAGTGAGCTTGCGGCTCGAGATGCCGATACCCCACACCAACTCCTGTGGCCGTGCGGTCTCCTCGGCGGCGAGTTGGTGGCGCAGTGAAAACAAATCCGCATACAGCGCGATAGTCTTTCTTCGCGGTCGCTCCTCGTTCGCCCAAGCGTTCCAGAGTACGACGTACTCGTGCAGGACTTTGCCTACCGTGGCGCGGCCTTGTTTCTCCAGCTCAGAACGGCGATCGGGGGCCTTGCCGTCAGCGGCTTTGCCGAGCCATTTGCGAAAGGCGCCATCGTCGAGCACGGGTGGATTGCCATCAGGATCGTTTTCCGCGCGAATGAACGTGCGAAACTGGTCCGGCACTGCAGGCGCGTTGGTGGGCGTGAAACGCGCGACCCGCAGCCAGATGTGGTCGCCCTCGACCTTGATGTCATATTCAACGCCGGGGAGCCCCGCGATCTCGTCGCTGCGGCGGATGAATCCCTTGGCATTGCTCAAGCAGAATTGACGCGGGTCAATCTCCTTTGCCTGTTCCTCAATGTACTCGAGCAGTCGCGTCAGCAGACGGCGCGGTTCGGTCATCTGGCACGTCCTTTCCGATCGGCTGACGCCGGGTCGGCTTTTGTGCCACTACTCGCGCTGCGATGCCAGACGTCTTCGAATTGCGACGCGAAACGAGACCTTCGGGTTAGGGTCCCGGACCGTCGGTTAAGGTTTGAGTTCCCCGAGGATCGTTGGAATCAGCTCAGATACAGTAGGGTGTATATGTACAGTATCCCGTAACGTGCTGTACGGCGCCTTTGCGGACATGGTGTCAATAAAGCAATGGACGGCTTCGTCACCGCTGGGGCCCAGGACCGCGGCACCGAGAATCTCGTTGCTGTCCGCATCTACGATGACCTTCATGAAGCCCTGCGATTCCCCTTTTTCAACAGCGCGCTTCACACGAGTCATGGGCCGTTGGCCAACGCGGATGTTGCGCTTGCTGGCGCGCGCCTGCGTTTCTGACATGCCAACACGCCCCAGGGGCGGATCGATGAACAGCCCGTAGCAGGGAATCCGGTCGCTGACGCGGCGGGAGCGGCCGTCCAGCAGGTTCTGGGCCGCGATCTCAAAATCGTTGTACGCGGTATGGGTGAAAGCGCCCTTGCCGTTGCAGTCGCCCAGCGCCCAGATGCCCGGCACGTTGGTTCGGAGTTGGTCGTCGACTTCAATATAGCCGCGCGCGTCGAGCTCGATTCCCGCTTTCTCGATGCCGAGATCGTCGGTGTTGGGACGGCGGCCCACCGCGAGCAACACATGCGACCCCACGACCTCGGGCTCGCCGTTGACGCAATTGACTCCGGCCGCAATGTCCTGCCCGCGTGACTCAAAGCGAATGCACTCGGCTTGCGCCCGTATGGTGATGCCTTCCTTCGTGAAGATTCCTTCGATGGCGGTGCAGATGTCTTCGTCTTCGCGCCACAAAAGGTGTGGGCCTTCTCGATGACCGTCACTTCGCTGCCGAAGCGGCGGAACATTTGTGCGAATTCCAGCCCGATGTAGCTACCCCCCACCACAACGAGGTGGCGCGGAACAGTCTCCAGTTCGAGGATGGAGGTGTTTGTCAGGTAGGGCACACTGTTGACGCCTGGCATGTCGGGAACGATTGCCCGTCCACCCACGTTGAGATAGATCTTTTCCGCGGCAATGACGTCATCACCCACGCGCATCTGGTGGGGTGACTCGAAACGAGCGTGGCCTTTGAAGACGGTGCAATTCTTCATCCCCCGGAGCCAGGCCTCCAGGCCGGTGCGCGAGGCACCCACAATGGTTTCCTTGCGCGCCATGACCGCACGCATGTCCGTGGCAATCGAGCCTTCGATGCGAATTCCGAATTCGGCCGCGCGCCGTGCCTGGTGGATGACTTCGGCACTGGCGACCAGCGTTTTCGTTGGCGTACAGCCCGTGTTGACACAGGTTCCGCCGAAGAGGTGGCGCTCGACCATGGCCACGGTCATGCCCGCGCTCGCGAGGCGCTCGACCATTGAAGGGCCGGCCTGGCCGGCGCCGACTACAATTGCGTCGAAGGTTTTGTTCACGGCTGAGTTTTCCCAGGAGCTGAAGGTATATGACGAAAATGACTTATGAGATTGTTCAACACGACGGTGGTTGGGCGTATCGCGCCAACGGGACCTATTCGGAACCCTTCCCTACGCATGACGCCGCCCGCAAAGCCGCGGAGCGGGCTGCTCGGGAGCAATTGTCCCCCGGCGAATCGACACCGATCTCGTATGAAGATGATAAGGGTCATTGGCACAACGAAGTCGCCAAAGGCGACGACCGCCCGGAGACCGACGTCGAGGGCTGACGCAGGGCCGCGCGTCCCCCCCGCTCCGCGGGGTCGGACAGGTGCCGTGGGGAATGCTACGATGAGAATAATTATCATTCGTATTGACGGCGATGCGCGGACTCTGCGTCATTCTGCACCGCTACATCGGTCTGGCGACCGCGCTTTTTCTGGTGCTCCTGGGGCTCAGCGGGAGTGTGCTCGCCTGGCGTGAGCCGGTGTCGGCCTGGCTGGCTCCGGAGCTGCATGAGGCCCCGGCACGCGGTCCCGTCCTGACGCCTGAGCAGCTGGCGCAGCGGGTTGCTATTGCTGATCCACACGCGGCGATCGTTTTCTTTCCCTTGAACCTGAAGGCGGGGGAGGGCGCGCCCGTGCGGGTGGGGAGTCGTGACCGCCTCGGATACGACACCCTCTGGTTGGATCCGGTCAGTGGCCATGAGCTGGGCAGGACCGACAGGGAGGCCGCCTGGCCGACCACCAGAACCTGCGTAGATTGGCTGTATCACCTGCATCGACAGCTCGCCATTCCCGGAAGATGGGGAGTGTGGATTCTCGGCATCGTCTCGCTCTTGTGGTTCTTTGACTGTTTTATCGGTGCCTATCTGACGTTCCCGCGCGGTCACCCCGTGTTCCGGCGCTGGTGGCCCGCCTGGACGGTCCGATACACACGCGTGAATTACGACCTGCATCGCGCTGGGGGTTTGTGGCCATGGCTGTTGCTGGCGGTGATGGCATTGTCCGGCGTGTACTTCAACTTGAACCAGGAGCTGTTCATGCCGGCGCTTCGGACCGTGGCGACCGTGAGTGCGGAGCCTTTCGACTCCGTGCCGCCTGCGCCTGATTCCACTCCGGCTAATGTGACGCTGTCGCAGGCAGCTACCATCGGGCTCAACGAGGCCCATTCACGAGGTTGGCCCGCAGTCCCCGAAGGGATCTATCACGATGTAGGCCGCAGGTTCTGGTTCATTTATTTCGAGAAGGCCGAGCCGCAATGGGCGACTGCGGGAAGTTACGGGGTGTTTGTCGACGACCGCAGCGGCGCGGTCACTTACGTGCGGACCCCCAAGGGAACCGCCGCAGACGTGTTTGTGAATTGGCTCAGTGCCCTTCACATGGGCGAAGTGTTTGGATTCCCCTACAAGGTCGTGCTGTGTCTGCTGGGGCTGGTGGTCGCAGGATTGTCGGCGACCGGCGTTCTCATCTGGTGGCGCAAGCTCCAGAGCCGTCACGCCATGCATCGCCGAAAACTCGCCCGTTCCGGTGTGCAGGGCCTTGCAGCACGCTCACTTGCGGCGTTGCTCTGCCTCGTCGCGGGCATCTTGCTCACGGGTGCGCTGACTGGCGCGTTCCATAACATCCTTTGACGGCATTCCCTGCCGGGCTGTGGTGCGCAAAGTCATGATGGTCCCCACCACGGTGGCGATCACTATGAGAATAACAATCAGTGCTGTAGTCATGTCGGGTTAAAGCATGAGCAAGCCGCATTCCTGATCATGCAACCCGGATGACGATCCCTTCGAATGGCTGCAGGGTCGTTGCCAGCGCCGCAGAGTCTTCCACATTGTGCTCGCCGACCGGGCGCTCCGGGTGGGTCGATGCCGCAATGGCACCGCTGGTTCGCAGATGAAATGGAAGCTCATGGCTGCCGAAGTTGAGCGCAATGACAAAGCGTTGATGTCCCAGCAGTCGTTCATACACGAAGAGATCCCCATCAACCTGCATCTCACGGTAGGCGCCCACGGTCAAGGCGGGCTCCAGCTGGTGGATAAAAATCAAGCTTCGGTACAGGGACAACAGGGAGGTGTCGTCCTGCGACTGGACCTCGACATTGGTTTGTGCGACCGCCACATCACGCATCCCCAACTCGTCGCCGTTATAGAGGATCGGTGTGCCGCGAAGTGTCAGCAGCGACATAGCCGCGAGTCGCGTGTGGTCATGGTTGCCGAGCGCCCAGGTAGGCCAACTCCCGTGCGGTAGCGCGGCTTCGGATTGCTTGATGAGCGCCGCGATGGAAGCTGCATTCCAGGGAGCGCTCAGGAGGTGAAGATTGAGCGGCAGAGGCGTCGGCGACATCCCCCGGATGACGCGCAGGCCCCGGTTGTGCGCTTCTGCTGCGAGCCGATCGAAGTCGGCCCCGGGCGAGGGATTGTTCGGCGCTATCCAGATAGCGGTCACGCCCAGCCAGGTGAAGTAGTCGAGCCGGGAAATGATGCCCGGAATGTCGCTATTGGTCTTGTAAACGATTCCTTGCTGCCACCAGGTAGCGTCATTGCTCACGTTGGGCCTCCTCAGGCTCGGTCCTTCAGTGGGACCGATTCATGCTACATGATTTCCGGAGTTGGCTCGGCAGGAGGCGTGAAGTCATGAAATTCAATCCGTACCCTGTGCTTCTCACGACAGGCGCCCTGATGCTCGCCACGGTTGTATTCGCCCAAGTGGGACCGGTCGTCTCGCTGGTGAAGGGCTCGGCTCCAAAAGCGGGTGTGGCTTCACAGGCGAATGTGTTGGTCGCAGACGACGCCTCCGATCCAGACGTAGCGCGCCATCCTGACACGCGAGTTGCGTCAGTCGACGTAGCCGCCACTGAGAACGGTGGGAGTCGAACGCTGAAAGAGTGATAGGCGGGGAGTTTGGCGCGGACGGTGGGTAGAAGCTCGTGCCACCAACACTCTGACGGCTTCGGGCGCGAGCTCGCGCCATTCGATACCAAACCCTGTTGCATCCTTTCTGACAACCTGACCTTCGACGGTTGTCATCATCCGCTTACCCTCCCGCAGCGTCGTAAACTGGACGCGAACGTCGGAAAACAAACTGACCGGCAGCGGGCTCTCTACGAATGCGCCGCTTATGCTGACGTTGCAAATCCGGCCACGCCCGGCGATCCCGTTGCGCGTTCCGAGGTGAACCGGGCTGCTGATCTCGTGCCGATTTCCCCAACGGTGTTCCATTGCGCGTCGCTACCAAGTGAATTCGAGCAGTGAGTGCGAATGTTGCTGTGCGACAGCGACAAAAGCCATGACCGGAAGGGTTCAGATACGCCTCGCTCAAAGTGGGTGTGTAAACGTGGCCGCGCGCTTCGCGTCTGAAACATTCGAGGGGTGTCAGTCAAGCAGCGATTCCCGTGTCGGCATCGTCTGACCCTCAGCCAAAATCAA
>Ga0137416_10001740_pt1 | contig 11280 bp, 7 predicted proteins | sample CZODoug3_1_1_16f_FD_108282 | JGI IMG/M metagenome (GOLD analysis project Ga0137416, IMG submission 108282) | Vadose zone soil fungal communities from Angelo Coast Range Reserve, California, USA - CZODoug3_1_1_16fungal (Illumina Assembly) | ecosystem: Environmental > Terrestrial > Soil > Vadose...
GCATCTCTCTCGGGCCAACCGCGAGCACGGCCCCGATGAGGACGATCCAGAAGACCGCGACCAGGTCCTTGACCTGCATGGATACCGCGGTGACCAGGCCGGCCATCAGCAGTAGGCGGTCCTGCCGGGTACGCACCCAGCGGACCAGCAGCCAGGTGAGAAGGGTCCAGATGAAGGAGTCGATTACCGCGGTGTTCAACGTGTTAGCGGTCACGAGGACGCCCCAGGACACCGCGTAGCTAGCCGCCGCCAGTATCTGCGCGCGGCGGCCACCGCCGAGTTCCCGCGCGATCAGTGAGGCCACCACGATGCTCAGGGCGGTGGCCAAGATGGCCGGCAGCCGCAGGGCTGTCACCGAGTCCGGGAACAGCGTGTCCATCAGTCGGGCCAGCAGCGGCACCAGCGGCGGCTGGTCGGCGTAGCTCCAGGTCAGGTGGCGCCCGGCGGCCAGGAAGTACAGTTCGTCGCCGAAGTAGCCCGACCGCCCACTGCCTACCCCGAGGATCCCGGCGAAGGTCGCCGCGATCGCCAGGACCGGCCACCGGGCCCACGCGGAGACCGCGCTCCCCGTCCCGTCGCCTGAGGGAGGGCTCGCAGCGGCTACCGAGATGTCCTCGGTCAAGCCTCCGGCCAGGTTGACTGCCGCTGTTCTCGAGCGGATCCGCATCGCTACCCCCGGGCGACAGAAGATCACTGGCGAGCACAGTGTCGACTGTGAGCGGGCGCGATTGAGGCCGATTGTTTCTCGCGTCACGATGGAACCGTTCACACTTCACCAAGCGACCGCGGCCGCTGGCCGCGCGGCTGCGGAAGGAAATGAAGTACCCATCCGAAGACATCGCCTGGACCGTCCTCCACGAGATCCTCGCCGAGGACAAATACGCCCCACTCAGCTCGAGCGGGACGCGATCAAGAACGCGATCCTCGAAAGCCACCAGATGCCACTGCTGCGGCTGCCGACTACAGGCAGCGGAGAGGAACCAACAATCCGGCGGGCGCTGGACGCCGCCGAAGCACACTGGGCCCGGCTCACTACCACCAGGGAGCGAACGGTGAATCCGCCTACGCACTAACTTGCCGAGGTGTGGGTGGGCGGACCGTGGTCGGGCTGAGTGGGCTGGCGCACCAGGGCAGACGACCGTCGTCGATGGCGGACACACGATCGCATGGCGGCCGCGGTCATCCGGTGGCGATCAGCATGTTGTCCAGGATGCGCAGGGCGGGGTTGTCCGCCACCGAGAACGTCGCACCAAGGTCGATGCCGACGCTGGCGTGGAGACTAACGGTCTGAACGACGAGCGCGGTCATTCGGTAGGCGGCGAACAACTCGTACCAGGCGACGTCGTCGGTGGCGATCCCGGTCAGCTCACGCCAGCGCCGGCAGGTGTGCTCACGATCGGCGAGCCCGGCGAGACGGGGAACGCCAGAGACGGCGCACGCGAAGCGGTCGACGAACAGCCACCAGCCGAGGTCGACCATCGGCCCGGCCATGCCGGCCATCTCCCAATCGAGGACGGCCACGCAGTCCAAGCGATCGTCGAAGAGCATGTTCTCCAGGCGGGCGTCGCCCCACGAGAGGGAGAACGGCTGGGCATCGGGCCGGTCGGCCCGCAAGCGGGCGAGAGCCCGCGCCATCGTGGGTGATGTGGCGCCGGCCCAGTCGGCGAAGCGAGCCCAGTAGTCGAGTTCGTCGCCGAGCCCGTCACCGCTCGAACCTGGGCGGGTGGCGTACGGCGCCATCGCCTCGGCGCTCACCTCGGTGTGGACGCGGCAGAAGGTGGCCATCGCGTTCTCCCACAGGCGCTGCTGCTCGGACCGGGTCAGCTTCGCCACCCAGGTCCCCGGGCAGTTGTAGGAGGGCCGGTCGCCGGGAGCGCGCCCGGCAATGCGATCCATGATGAAGAACGGCGCGCCTAGCACGGTTGGGTCGTCCTCGAACCAGCGGACCCCCGGCACGGGGACGGCGGAATGGTGGCCGACGGCCTGGATGAGCTGGCGCTGCCGGGTGAAGTCGACATCGAGGAACATCTGGTAAGTAGTCGGCGCGATGCGCAGCACCAGCTCCTCAGCGACGGCGACACCGGCCTCGTGCCGCGTGACGGTGAAACAGATCGTCTCGTTGGCGTTGCCGACGTCTGAGGGCACCGCCAGGTTCGGGTCCACGACGACGTCCGTCGCGACCGGGAACCGGGCCGGCAGCCAGGCCTGGAGAGCATTGAGCACGTCCGGCAGCGAACGTTGCACCGGGATGGGCACGGTCGCTAATCCTTCCGGCGGCCGAGCCCAGGGCGGCGCTGGAACGCCGTCGGCGGGATCCAGGTCTCCTGGTCCTCGCCGTGCGCGACCGTGCGCATATGCTCCTCGCCGCCGCGGGCCATGGCCAGGAACCATTCGCCGGCCGACGCCGCGCCGTGCAGGTAGCTGCCGAGCACCGTCGGCAGTCCCAGATCCGGCCGCGGGCTCCACGTGCGGTCACGCATCGAGATGCAATCGATGGGCACGACCTCCTCGCCCAGTCGCAGTGAGCCAGTGACTCGTATGTGCTGGTTGAAGTGCCCGGTACCGGGCCCGGTCCACGCGTTGGCCGGATGAACCGCTTCGGTCACGAGATCGAAGCTGAGCTCGCCCGGGTCGTCGTATCCGGCGATGCGCTGGCAGCGCCCTGACACGGCTCTCCTCTCCGGGACACGAGTGCGCCACCTGCACTCGTTATAGCGCACACTATAGGTCGAACGCGAGCGCGCGTTCACCGCAGGCCGCCGCACCGAGTGGAGCCCACGCCAAACCAGCAACCCGCGCCAACTCATGAAGTGAACGTGACAGCAAGCTCCTCGCGCAGCACCCGGCGCAGGAGCTTGCCAGTCTCCGTGAAAGGCAGCTCAGCGCGGATCTGGATATGTTCGGGAGTCTTCGTCGAACGGAGCCTGACACGGACATACTCGCGCAGCTCGGTCTCTTCGACCACGAAACCCGGCTCCAGGCACACCGCGGCCACAACTTTCTCGCCCCACTCGACATCAGGGACTCCGACCACGGCCGCCGAGGCGACGGCTGGGTGCGCGAGAAGCACCGCCTCGATCTCACCAGGCGAGAGGTTTTCCCCGCCGCGGACGATGACGTCGTCGAGCCTACCGTGCACGAACAAGTACCCGACCTCGTCGAGGTGGCCCGCGTCGTTGGTGCGAAACCAACCATCACGGATTCGGCCCGCGCCGCCCAGATACTCGCCGGAGACCTGCTCACCTCGGACCCAGATCTCTCCCCTGCATCCCACCGGCAGCGGCTCACCAGCATCGCCGCGGATCGAGACGTCGACTCCCGGCACCGGACGACCAACCGAGCCCAGCCGAGCCCGCACCGCCGGATCGGCCGACGCGAACGCCTCGCGATGGTCCAATGGCCCGAGTAGCGCGATCGTGCTCGACGTCTCGGTCAACCCGTAGGCATTGACGAAACCCACGCTCGGCAGCATCCGCAAGGCACGTTCGATGACTGCCACCGGCATAGGGCCACCGCCGTAGGACAACGCCCGCAGCGACGGCAAGCCACCCCCGTCGTCCTGCGCGACATCAAGGACGCGCGCGAGCATCGTCGGCACCACCATCGCATGGGTCACCAACTGCTCACGTACCGCCGCAACCCAGCCGCGCGCCTCGAACGCCTCAACCTGCACCACACGACGGCCACCGTAGGTCGACGACAGCACCGACGACACCCCAGCAATGTGGTAAGGCGGAACACTGACAATGGCCGCCTCGTCTTCCCCCGCACCAGCGAACTCAACGGTCGAGACGACATACGAGGCGAGGTTACGATGACGCAAGACCGCGGCCTTCGGAGCCCCCGTGGTACCGCTGGTGAACAGCAGGACCGCGATATCATCAGGATCCCCAGCGCCCAGGACAGCCCTCGGCCGACCAGCATCAGCGGCGATCTCGAGCAACTCCGTCCGGGTCACATACTCGATCCCCTCAAACTCTCCAATCCGCCGCACCACCCCCTCCCCCACGACCACCACAGCGGGAGCGGTGCGCTGCACGAGTGCCCTCAGCTGGTCGTCGGGAAGCCGATAGTTGATCGGCACGAACGGCTTGCCCGCCACCGCCGAGCCAAACAGCGCAATCGGGACGGCGGCAGAGTTGAGATCGACCAGCGCCACACGATCCACCGGCCGCCCGGCGAGAAAGGCGCCGACCCGCGCTGAGCGGGCCGCAAGCTCCCGCATCGTCATACCGCCATCGCGCGGCCCGACGACCACCCGATCAGGCATGCCCTCGACCGCCATCTGCAACAACACCGACAGGTGCATCCGTGGTTCCCTTCCGTCAGTCCGACGGGTGCAATCGCCGCTCCTGTCTGACAAGCCTCAATCGGTCCGAACAGAACGAGTGCGCAGCGGCGAGAACTACGAGGGCCTGGGAGGTCCGAGAGCGCTCGCTCGCGCGCGCCGACCCGTTCGTGTTGTAGGCACACATCCGCATAGAGTATACAATACACTATACTTCCGATCGGCCCACCGGCCAGTACCTGACCTTGCCCGAGCGCCGCCAAGATCGCCTCACGGCTGGTCCGCGGATTCAGGCCTAGACTGCGTCGGCTGACGGATTGCAGCTAGTTGCAACGGGCATTAGGCAACCTGTCACGATCTTCGGCATGCATGTCGCGGCCGATCGCGCTACCGCCCGGAAGCGCCTTCCTGTTCGATGAGCAGGCAGAGAGCGCGAGCCATCAGTTTGCGTTGGCTCGGAGAGCGAACTACCTGGCCGCGTGAAAGGCGAGCGGGCAAGGTGCCTACCATTACATGACTCAAGGCAATGCCGCGTAGTGCGTGGAACAGCAGGTTTTTGAGTTCCTGGCCCCGGACGCCGGTGCCAGCAAAGACCTTGTTCACCAGCCGCTTGAGTTCGGGGTTGGCCGTCAAACTGATGTCGGCCATTGTCCTGCGCGTCTCGGCTGAGGTGCCGGGGTCGTGGCTGAGGTTGAGCAGTACCTGCGTGAACGCGAGGTAGTCAGGCGACTCGTAATACCGCGCGAGGATGTCGGAGTATTCCTCCACTCGCTCGACCAGCGTTTCGCCGTGAACGTCGGCCGCGCGGAGCTGACTGGCCAACCGGCTGGTGCCTTCCTCGAGCACGGCGAGCATCAGGGCTTCGCGCGTGCCGAAGTGGTACTGGATGACACCCCAGCTCAGGCCGGCGCGCTCCGCGATCGCATTGGAACTGGCCCGGTAGAAGCCCTGCTCCAGGATGCAACGGATGGCGGCTTCGATGACACGCGTCCGGGTGGCGTTGTCGTTGTGCTCCGGCAGGTGTCGCGAGCGTGGCGCCGCACTGCGCGGTTTGCGCCCCTGGCTGGTGGGCGGAGACTCGCCCTCAGCCTCGACCACAGTCAGCTTGCTGGACCGGTCAGCGCGTGAGCGCGCGGCGGGAGCACGCCGAGCCTTGTCTGGGTCCATGTCGATAGTCTATCGCCGAGGGATCGCGACTGGCCGGCGCGGCTAAGCGCCAACGGCCGGCCGTTCGGAGTCAACTCCACGAGCCGTGGTCGGTTTCCCGCTCGGAACCTCAGAGAAACTCTTGCCCGGATGTCCCCCGACGGCGTAACGTGTCGCGAGGTTATAGTGATCACTATGTCAGGAAGCGGGCGAAGGAGTGTGGTGGTGCCACGTGGCATACATCCACGGCGTTAACAACATCCTGGAGGGCGTTCGGCAGTCTCGGAGACGCCTGACCGCACCGTTTGAGCGGTCGTTGTAGTTCCCACAATTCGGCGAGAATGCGATTCATCATGTCAACAGGAGACTGAAGATGCCACAGCGCTTGATCTCAGCAGACGATCACGTTGACCTGAGCCACGGACGGGTCAAAGAATTCCTCGACCCGAAGTTCCACAGCGACTACGACGACGCCGTTGCAGAGTTCCGGACATCGATGGGTTCTATGCTCAGCAACGAGACCAACCAGCGTTGGCGAAAGCAGGCGGGCTTGGACGCAGCCGGCGCGGACTTCACCCGTCGCGTGCATGAGGCGAACGGCCGACCCGGCCACACCGAGTCGTCCGCCCGGCTGAAGGACATGGACCTCGATGGTGTGGAGATGTCCTCCACATATTGCGAGGTCAGCGCATTCCGTTACCTTTACATGGTCAAGAACGGCTGGAGAGAGTCGACCCGCGCCTTCAACACTGCGCTGGCTGAGTTCGCGTCGGCTGATCGGCGTCGACTGATCGTCTCCTACCAGATCCCGATCCACGATATCGACGCAGCCATCGCCGAAGTCAAGTCGGCGGCGTCGGAAGGCTGCAAGTCCCTTCAGCTACCAGTCTTTCCGGCCGAGCTCGGGTTGCCGGACTATTGGGACAGCCGCTACGACCCGCTGTGGCGAACGATCCAGGACGTCGATCTACCGATCTGCTGCCACATCGGCATGAACACCCAGCTCGAAGGCTTGGCCCGTCGCGATCCGACGCCTCAGAAGGGCATTTTCGTGCCGATGGTAGCGCTGTCTGCCGGGGAGGCCATCGGGATGTGGCTCCTGACCGGCGTCTTCGAGCGCCACCCGAAGCTCAAGGTCGTCTTCGTCGAGCCGGGCGTCGGCTGGGTGGCCTGGTGGCTACACATCGTCGACGATCTGCAGGCCCGTCAGGGGTACGAGTTCCCCGGCCTGAAGAGGGCGCCCAGCGAGTACTTCCGTCAGAACATATACGTGACGTTCGTCGACGAACCGAATGTGGTCGCCCACGCTCACGACATCCTCGGCGTCAAAAACCTGATGTGGTCGTCTGACTACCCGCATCCGGTTTCCAGTTGGCCTAAGTCACAGTCGATCGCCCAAGAGGTGACGGCTGGAGTGGCGCCCGACGAACGCGAGCTCGTCCTCAGTGGGAATGCCGCACGCGTCTGGAATCTGTGATTACGGCACACAATTCGCGCCCGTCTGTCGAATGGGCTTAGGAGTAGAAGAGTCGATTGGGCTGGGCGCGAAGCCGTTGAGCCCAATCGGCGCCCGCTGACCGCGACTTCCTCGGACGCCGAGTGGAGATATGGACATATTTCGCATTCCGTTGCGGGCCGATGTAGCGAACGTCGCGCCCGCGGGTTGCAAGACGCTCGCCGCTGAGATTGTCGCCGGCGACGACATCGCGCACGATTCGACCGTGCTTTTCTGCTTTCCCGGCGGTGGCATGTCGCGCCGGTACTTCGATCTGGCCGCGGACAGCTACAGTTTTGCCGAATACGCGGCGCGCCGCGGGTACGTCGTCGTTCTAGTCGATCACCCTGGTGTAGGAGAGAGCGATGTGCCCGACGACGGTTGGACTCTGACCCCGCAAGTCGTGGCTCGAGTAAATTCGGTAGCGGTCACCGAACTGATCGAGACTTTGCGGGCCGGCACCGTCAAGGGGCTGCCCGCTCTCGACCCAAAGCTGACCCTCGGTGTCGCGCACTCGGCGGGATCACTGATCCTCATTCATCATCAGTCCGGCTATCCGCGGTTCGACGGCGTCGTGTTGCTGGGTTGGGGGGGTCACGGCCTGCCGGAATACCTCGATGCGACCGAGCGCGCACTCGCGTCCCAGCCCGATCTGCTCTTGCCTCGTTTGATTGAGGGCGCAAAGAAGCGTCATGATGAGCCGCTGGCGACGATAGCCCACGGTGGTTCTCGGATGTTCGTCGCGAATTCAATGTCGCCGGAGGCGCATCAGGCGCTCGTAGACGCACGGAGCAGGCTGCTGGCCGTCGTCGGCTATGCCTCTATGATTCCGCGCAGCGCGTCCGCCGCCGCCGCGCTGATCGACGTTCCGGTCTTCGTCGGCGTCGGCGAGAAGGACCTCGCCGTTCGGCACCACGAGATACCGGCCGAGTTCCCCGTCTCGCGCGACGTCACTCTCTTCGTTCTGGAAGGCGCCGGCCACAACCAAAATGTCGAACCGAACCGGGCCGAGCTGTGGGCCCGCTTCCTAGGCTGGAGCCATACGTTGACAGCACAGGCCGGCGCGCGCCTCGATGCCGCAGCCAGCTGACCTGACCATGCGCTGGACTTCATCTTCACGCGCCATAGTGAACACTATAGTTTGACGACCCATGGTCGGAGAGGATTCTGATGGGCGTTCTCGACGGTTTAAAGGTGCTCGACCTCTCCTGGGGGATCACCGGCCCCATCACCGGCATGCTGCTCGCCGACCACGGCGCGAGCGTTACCAGGATTGAGCCACCGGACGGCGATCCATGGAGCCACCTGTCCGGGTATCGGGTGTGGAACCGTGGCAAGCGGAATGCCGCGTTGGACCTGAAGTCCGAGGAGGACAAGCGTCGTTTCTTGGCCCTAGCCTCGGTCGCCGATGTCGTCATTGAAAGCTTCTCGCCTGGCACCACCGGCGAACTGGGCATTGGCTATGGCACGCTCTCCGAACTCAATCCGCGGCTGATCTATTGCTCGATCACCGGCTATGGCAGCGATGGGCCCGACGCCGATCGGCCGGGCATCGATGCGCTCGTGGCCGCTCGGACCGGCCAGCAGTGGGAAGTTCGCGGAACTGTGGGCGGCACGATCGGTCGGCTGTCCGGCACCGAAGGCATGCTGCCTGGCGTCGAGGCACCGGAGAACTGCTGGGTCGGTCCGGATCGTGACGGCCCGCTGTTCTCGGGCGTGCCGTGGCCGAGCCTGGCGGCGGCGTACATCGCCACGGTAGACATCAACGCCGCGTTGTTGGCCCGCGAGAGTACGGGGCACGGTCAGTACATCAGTGCGTCGTTGCTGCACGGAATCCTGGCGACCACCATCGCTGCCTGGCAGCAGGTCGAGCGCCCCGAGTCGCAGTACTTCGAGTCCTGGGTGATCGACCCGCGAGCGCCCATGGGTTTCTTCCGCGCCTCCGACGGTCGATGGAGCCATCACTGGCCGCCGCTGCCGGAGTTCATCCTGAACGCAGTCGCCAACGGCATGCAGCCCACGCCGGACGTTGCCTCGCCGAAGAACGCCTCACTGCGGATCACGCCGATGGCCAACGATATGGTGCTGCTGCACGTATACGAGGAGCAGCTCGCTGAGGCCGTCGCCACCCACACGGCGGACGAATGGGCCGAGCTGGCCGCACACGTGGGGGTGCCTGTGCAGACTGTGAGGTCTCCGGAAGAGGCACTGCTCGACCCGCTGCTTCTTGCCGACGGCTGCGTCGTCGAGGTTGACGACCCGGAGATCGGGCCAATCCGCCAGGTCGGTCGGGTGGTCGAGCTGAGCCGACATCCACAGAAGACGCCCGAGCCGGCCGTGGCTCCCGGTACCCACACAGCGGAGGTCCGTGTAGAGGCCGATCAACTGCTTGCCGAGAGTGCCCCTCGGTCGGCAGGTACCCACATGCCGGGGCGGAGCTTGTCCGCGCCGCTCGCCGGGGTCACGGTTTTGGACCTGGGTTTGGCCGTGGCCGGCCCGTTCGGCACGCAGGTGCTCGCCGAGCTGGGTGCGCGGGTGATCAAGGTGAACACCCTCACGGACAAGTTCTGGTTCAGCAGCCACATCGCGATGTGCTGTAACCGCGACAAGGAATCGATCGCGCTCAACCTGAAAGACCCAGCGGCAATGGACGTGCTGCATCGCTTGGTCGCCCAGGCCGATGTCGTCCAACACAACATGCGCTACGACGCGGCCGAGCGCCTTGGCGTCGACTATGAGTCACTCCGCCAGATCAACCCGGCCCTCGTCTACTGTCATACGCTCGGACACGAGCAGGGTCTGCGGCAACAGCACCCAGGCAACGACCAGACCGGAGCCGCGCTCGCCGGTACCACGTGGCTCGATGGCGGGCTCGACAATGGCGGCCGGCCGATCTGGTCGGTCACCTCGCTGGGCGACACCGGCAACGGATTCCTGTCGGCGCTGGGCATAATCCAGGCCCTGTACGACCATAACCGGACCGGTGCAGGTCAGTTCGTCCGGACTTCGATCCTCTACGCCCACCTGCTCAACACCTCGACCGCCTGGGTCAGCCCGGACGGCAGTCTGAAGGCGGATCGACAGCACCCGGATGCCGAACAGTACGGCTGGAGCGCGCTCTACCGGCTCTACCGCACGGCCGACGGATGGCTGTGCCTGGCCGCACTGACCGAGCCGACTTGGAAGGCGCTCACCAAGGCGATCGACCGTGCGGACTTGGCCCAGGACCCACGCTTCGCTACTACCGAGGCCCGCGCCCAGAACGATGCCGCGCTGGTGCGGGAACTGACGGACGTCTTCGCTTCCGGAGCGGCAGCCGAGTGGCAATCCACGCTGGATCGCTTCGGCGTGCCGGCCGAGCTGTCCGATCCGGATTATGTGCTCCGGCTGTTCGCCGATCCCGAGGCGGAGCGCCGGCAACTAGTCGCCGCCTTCCCGCACCGGATGGTCGGCAACATGAAGATGGCCGGCCTATATTTCGATCTCTCCGACACACCCGGCGTAATCCAGGGCCCGCCGGTGTGGCCCGGTCAGAACACGCGGGCCATCCTCGCCGAAGTCGGCTATTCAGCCGACGAGATCGACAAGCTGATCGAATCCGGGGGGGCTGACGACACATCCGAAGAGAGCGATGCCGTGGTCTGACTCAGAGTACGGACAAGGGCGGGTCGAACCCATAGCGATCACTAGGTTCCCCCTTGTATCCTGCCGCCAAGATGGATGTGGATAACACATCTTATACTTTGTCATACATCAATGTTCACTCCGGCTCTCGCGCTCGTAGCCCATGGAGGTCTCCGTGTCGAAGACCGCGCTCATATCCGCCGACTCGCACGTCGCCGTGCGCCTGGAGGTGATCCGGGACCGGGTCCCGCAGGCCCTTCGGGAGGCGTTCGACGACGCGACCGCCGAGCAGGCACGCAAGGACGAGGTGCTTCGCGGCGGCCGGAAGTTGTCCCTCGCGGACTGGGATATGGAGGCGTTCAAGGATCCTGGGTACTACGAGCCGACGGCCCGGCTGGCTGCGATGGATCGCGACGGCGTACGCGCGGAGGTGCTCTACTCGGAGGTGAGCGCCTTCCGGGCCTACGGCCTGGTAAAGGGAGACTGGCGGCCGATCAGCCGGGCGTTCACCGACCACCTGACTGACTTCGCCGCGCATGATCCCGACCGGTTAGCGGTGTCCTACCAGGTGCCGATCATCGACATCGACTACGCCGTCCAGGAGGTCGAGCGGCTCGCCGCATTGGGCGCCCGCTCCGTGCACCTGCCCAACTTCCCCAGCGAACTCGGGCTGCCCGACTACCACGACACGTGCTACGACCCGCTCTGGTCGGTGCTGCAGGAGACC
>Ga0137416_10001741_pt1 | contig 11278 bp, 7 predicted proteins | sample CZODoug3_1_1_16f_FD_108282 | JGI IMG/M metagenome (GOLD analysis project Ga0137416, IMG submission 108282) | Vadose zone soil fungal communities from Angelo Coast Range Reserve, California, USA - CZODoug3_1_1_16fungal (Illumina Assembly) | ecosystem: Environmental > Terrestrial > Soil > Vadose...
AGCGGTTGATGCTGGTGCGCCACTTCTGCTGGAAGAGGAGGAGGATGGCGCTGATCAGCGTCCCGGCGTGGCCGATCCCGATCCACCAGACGAAGTTGATGATCCCGAACGCCCAGCCGACCGGGATGTTGTTCCCCCACATCCCGATGCCCCTCGCAACCGTGATCGCGATCGCCGAGAAGAGCACCCCGGTGCCGGCCAGCCCGATCAGGAACAGCGCGAGCCACCCCCGTTGCGGCGGTTGCCAGACGTAGGCGTTGAGCGACTTGTTGAGCGTGCCGTCGTCCTGCCTGCCCTCGATCAGCGGGGGCGGGATCAGCTGCGGGGGCAACGCGATGGCCGTCTCCGCCAACAGGCAAGCTCCGGGTTCGGGTTGGTGACGCGCGCCAGGTACGCGGTGCGCGGCCGCGTTCCCAGCTCGTGCAGCAGATCGTAGCGGCGCTCGTCCTCGTGCAGCCTGCGCACCTTCGCGTTCGCATCGTTCAGGTCGCCGAACACGATCGCCCCGCTCGGGCACGCCTGCTGGCAGGCGGTGAGGACCTCGCCGTCGCGGATCCGGCGATCCTGGAGCCGGGTCTCGATCCGGGCCCGCTCGATGCGCTGCACGCAATACGTGCACTTCTCCATCACCCCGCGCGCGCGCACGGTGACGTCGGGGTTGAAGGCCATCTTCTCGGTGTTGGTGTAATCCGACGTATAGGAGAAGAAGTTGAAGCGCCGCACCTTGTACGGGCAGTTGTTCGAGCAGTACCGGGTGCCGACGCAGCGGTTGTAGATCATCTCGTTGAGCCCCTCGTCGCTGTGCACGGTGGCGTTGACGGGGCACACGTACTCGCAGGGCGCGTACTCGCAATGCACGCACATCAGCGGCTGCACCACGACGCCCGGGTTGCCGGTGTCGTCGCCGATGAAGTAGCGGTCGACGCGCAGCCAGTGCATCTCGCGGCTGAGCGCGACCTGCTCCTTGCCGACCATCGGGATGTTGTTCTCGGCGACGCACGCCACCATGCAGGAGCTGCATCCGGTGCAGCGCGACAAGTCGATCGCCATGCCCCAGCGGTAGCCGGGATAAGCGGGCCCCGGATACGCGGTGAGCAGCGGCCCGCGGTTCTCGGCGAGCTCTTCCCCGGTCTCCTTGAGCTTCTCGACGGTGGTGGTGGCCGCGATCAGGCGCCCCTCCATCGAGTGGTGCTCTTGCGTCTGGGCGAGGCGCGCTCTCTTGCCGACGGGAGTGACGGTCAGGCCGGGCGAGAACCAGGGGGCGTCGGTGTGGCGCAGGGGGCTGGTGTCGAATCCCAGGCCCCGACAGAGCGCCTCTCCTGCGCCGCGGCGGCCGTAACCGAGCGACGCGGTGATGGCGTCCTCCGCGTGCCCCGGCGCGATCACGACGGTCGCGTGCGCAGGCGGCCCGCGCAGCCCGAGATCGACGCGGTCGCCCTGGCGCAGGCCGAGCTTGCGCGCGGTGTCGGGCGCCAGCAGCGCGGCGTTCTCCCAGGTGACCTTCGTCACCGGATCCGGCAGTTCCTGCAACCAGGAGACATTGCCGAACCGTCCATCCCACACCCGATAGTCCGGGACGATGTTGATCTCGATGCCGGCGCTCGAGTCCGCGGGCGCGACCTGCATGGCGGCGGCAAGGATCTGGTCGTGGCGGACGTCCGGCGTCTCCGGCGGGGTCGCGGTGCCGCCGATGAACCCGTCGGCCAACCATTTCTCCCAATTGAGCGCGAAATGGTCTGGCCTTTCCGATTCCCAGAACGCGCGCAGCTGCGTGTACGCCGTGCGATCGCCCTCGCCGAGGAACGCCGCCAGCGTCTCCACCTCGCTCGCGCCGGAATAGAGCGGGGAGATGAGCGGCTGGATGAAGGTGACCGTGCCGTCGTGGGCGCGCGCATCGCCCCAGCTCTCGAGCGGGTGCAGCGAGGGGATGACCCAGGTCGCGCGGTCGGCGGTCTCGTCGAGGTAGAGCGATCGGTAGACGGAGTACGGCACCTGGGAGAGCGCCTTGCTGAAGTTCAGATCGGCCGGGGCCCCGTAGACGGGATTCCAGGCGGTGATCACCAGGGTATCGACCTTGCCGCCGCGCATCTCCTCGACGAGCTGCTCGAGCGTCCGCGGTCCGGCGTTGGTATCGTGCAGCACGGGGCGTGCTGCCGCCGCGCAGGCGCTCCCGAGCGCCGCGTTGATGGCGTGCGCGGCGGCATGCAGCACGGGCGGCTGGCGCGGTCCGACGGAAACGAGCGCGCCGCGACCGGCGGCCACGAGATCTTTCGCCACCGCATCGGCGAACTTCGCGCTCTCCGGCGGCAGGGGAAAACGCTGCTGCAGCGGCGCGTAGCGCGAGAGCGCCGGAACCTGCGCCGCCAGCCGGCCCAGCAGCGCCAGACCGAACCGGTGCAGATGCGTCGGCTTCAGACGGAGGCGATGATCGGCGTTCATCCCGGTCACCGTCAGGTTCGTCTCCACCGCGTAGAGGCGAGCCAACCGCCCGTTCGCCGGATCGCGCTTCTCCGCCCAGTCCCGCATGGCGGGGAGCGTCCCCGGCAAGGCCGCGAGCAGATCGGAGTCGAGCGAGAGCACCACCCGCGCCCGGGAGAGATCGAGGCGGACTTCGTACGCCGCGCCATACGCGAGCTGGGCGCCGTCGTGGATCTGCTGCAGCGGGATCGCACTCCAGGAGGAGAATTTCGCCTGCGGATATGTATCGGCGAGCCGCTGGCGCAGCCGGCCGACCAGCGGCGAGGAGCCGGGCTCCATCAGGAAACGCAATCCTGCGCCGCGGCTGTCGCGAAGCGCGCGCGCCTTCTCCGCAGTCGCCTGGAGGAAATCGCGCCACGCGCTCGGCTGACCGAGGTGCTGCACGACCCCGAGGCGCTGCGGGTCGTAGAGCCGCAGCAGCTCGGCCTGCTCCAGGGGACCGACGGCGCCGCGGCTGGACGGATGGTCGGGATTGCCTTCGATCTTCGTCGGCCGGCCCTCGTTCGCGGTGACGAGCAGCCCGGTGGCCCTGCCGTCGATGACCGCTGCGGTCGCGTAGTGCAGCGGGTTCCCGGGGGTCACCTCGGGCGGTTGCCTGGTGTAGGGGAGGATCTTCTCGTCCGGCGGCTTGAGGCAGCCACCGAGCGACGCCAGCGCAGCGGACGCCCCGAGCAGCTGCAGGACGCTGCGCCGCGAGGTCGCGTCATCGGGCGGCGGCGCGGCCCCCAGCTCGCGCGAGGGAGCCGGCGGCGCCCCGTGCTCGTCCAGGCCGCGCCAGAGCTTCTGCCGCTGGCCCGCGATCGGCAATGACTTCAGCGATGGCATGTGGTGCAACTCGTGCGCGTCTCGACGTGGTACTGCTCCTTCAGCTGCTTGCCGATCGCGAGCTGATCCTCCGTCGGCTTGTACGTCATGCTCGTGATCTGATCCCGGGGACGCAGGTACCTCTCCGGGTGCCGGTGGCATTCCAGGCACCACCCCATGGCCAGGGACTGCGCCTTCTCCACCTGCGCCATCTCGTCCACGCGCCCGTGGCAGGTGACGCAACCGACGCCCTGCCTCACGTGGATCGAGTGATTGAAGTAGACGAAGTGGGGCAGCTTGTTGACCTTGTTCCAGACGATGGGACGATCCGCGAAGTAGCTCTCGCGCACCGGCGCGAGCTTTGGGCTCTTGTTCCAGATCTGCTCGTGGCAGTTGAGGCAGAGCGAGGTCGGGGGCACTCCCGCGGCGGGCGACGTCTCCACCAGGTAGTGGCAGTACCGGCAGTCGATGCCTTCGTCGCCGACGTGGTGGCGGTGATCGAACTGCACCGGCTGGTCGACGGGATCCTGCTGCTGGGTGAAGAACGGGGTCCGCACGTAGATCATCGGGCCGGCGATGAGGCCACCGCCGAACAGGAGCGCGAGCGCGACCAGGGCCACGCGGAACGCGGTGTTCGACGAGGGCTTGAACAAAGAGCTCATTCCGTTCTCACGTGGCTCCGAGCCGAGCAGCGGCGCTTGCTAGCCGAAGGATTTTTCGCGGTGGAGGGGTGCGGATTGCGGCAGCGACCGAACGTCGCAGTCCCTCAGTCGCCTGCGAGCGCGCGAGGGTGACGGATGCTGCCCATTTCTCCGCCGACTTGGCAAGCGCCGAGTCGGCCCGTGTCTGCTGCGCGTCAGGTACTACCCTGACGCGGAGGTCTTTCCATGGCGAAGACGGTGGGCGATTTCCTGGTCGAGCGGCTGCGCGCCTGGGGCGTCCAGCGCGTGTTCGGCTATCCCGGCGACGGCATCAACGGGATCATGGCTGGGTTCGAGCACGCCGGCGACGAGGGCCCGCGCTTCATCCAGGCGCGCCACCGAAGAGCTGGCCGCGTTCATGGCGGGAGCGCACGCAAAATTTACCGGGGAGCCGGGAGTGTGCCTCGCCACCTCCGGACCGGGGGCCATCCACCTGCTCAACGGGCTGCACGACGCGGGCATGGATCACCTGGAAGGACCCGCGCTTCGGCGTCCTGGTGCTGAACAACCGCGACCTGAACATGGTGACCTGGGAGCTGCGGGCGCAGTCGGGTCAGACGAAGTTCGACGTGGCCCTGGCGGCGGACCGGCCGGTGCTGGTCGAGGTGGTGGTCGATCCGGAGTTCCCGATGATCCCGCCTCACGTCACGCTGGAGGCGACCGCGTACGCAAAGTCGGTGCTCAAGGGCGACCCGGACGCGAAGCACATGATCGGCGAGACCATCAAGACCGCGGTCGCCGGGGTGTTCAGGAAGGACGGCGAGAGAGGCGAGTAGCGGTCGTCGCTCCGTTCATCGTGCCGGTCAGTCGTGAAGTGCGGAGACGGGAGAGAGACATTGCTGTGACAGCGCCGAATGGAGCGGTTTCTCCTCGGCCGCGACGGCCTTGCGGGGCATCGTCGCCGCGCTGAACGACGCGAAATCGACCACGGCCATCGCCGCCATCAGCACCCAAAGGATCGCGAGCGCGATCGGGAACCAGTTCCTCCAGACACCCATGGCCGTCTCCTCCTGCGTGCCTTTCTCCAAGGCCTACGCAACAGGAGTGGCCGCATTTCAGCGGTGGTTTCAGAGAAAGAGCGGAGCGCTCTGGCGGAGCAGTGTGAGGACGGCGGGCAACATGCGCTCGGCCCACACATCGTATCCGCGCGCGCTGGGGTGGAAGCCGTCCGGCGAGAACAGCTTGGGACGGCCGGGAAGCGCCTCGCGGCTCCAGGCGTAGAGATCGACCAGCGACAGCCGATGCCGCGCCGCGGTCGCGGTGATGTGGTCGTTGAAGAGCTCGATGCGGCGTTCGTAGAGCGAGCGCGGAACGACGCGCGCGACGGCCGGTGCGAGCGCGAGGTCCGGAATGTTGGCGATCGCGATCGGCGCGCCGAGCTTGCGCAGCGGCACCACGGTCTCCTCCAGGTTCAACGCGAACGCGTCGTCGGGGATCTGCAGTCCGACGTCGTTGATGCCGATCCCGAGCGTGACCAGCCGCGGGCGGGTCCGCAGCGCGCGCGGAAGCTGACTCTCGAGGAGATCGGAACTGGTGGCGCCGCTCTGCCCGAGGTTCAGCAGCTTCAGCGTGGGGAATGCCGGCCGCAGCTTTGCCACGATCCGCTCGGGATAGCCGCCGCCCGACCCCGCGCCGATGCCGATGGCTGTGGAATCGCCGAGGGCAACGTAGAGAAGCTCCGCCGGCACTGGAACAATGTAATCATCGGGGCCTCGCCGACGGAGGTGCGACCGCCGCCTACCCTGGCCAATGAACAGGCGAATTTGCACCCCGATGCTAAGCTGGCAAACGCCGATGATCGCGGGGAAGGACCTCCTCAACCAGTTCAAGGCTGCGTCGTGGAGGGCACCCGACGAGGTGGAGGCGTTCATCGCCGCGGCGGAGGCTCCGCAGACGGCGGAATTCTTAAAAATGCTCGACATCGTCTCCGGGAGGGCGCCCGACGCGGCCGTCCACCGCGCGCGCCTGACGGTGTTCGCGCGCCTGATCGACAAGAACCCGGACAAGACACTCTTCGCGCCGTTCGTGAAGGCGCTGAAATCGGCGGAGCCGGGCCTGCGCACTACCTTGGCGGCCCTGCTGCCGAAGGTGAACAGTGCGACCGAGCACGGCGCCCTGGTCGAGTACCTCCGCTCGGCCGACGCCGGGTTGCGCGCGACGGTGGCCCGGGCGCTGCAGCAACTCGGCGGCAGCCGGACCGTTTTCGAACTGCTCACGCATGCGGTGAGCGAGCCGGGCTTCGCGGGACGCGTCGAGGCCATGGACGTGCTGGTCGGATTCGCACGGCACCAGGCCATCCCCGCGCTCCAGGCGGCCCTTCTGGCAGGTTCGCCACAAGAGAGGGTCCACGCCCTGAAGCACCTCGGCAACGCTCCGGTGATGGGCAAGGATCCCGCCGCGGCGCTGAAGGCGATCGCGCCCCTGCTGGACGCCCAGAAGGAGCAGGAGCCGGTCGTCATCCAGGCCATCCTTTCCTTCTCCGCGCTCTCCACCGAGGACGACTGGTTCGAGTACGTGGGCATCTTCCTCGACTCCGACACGGTCGGGATGGTGAAGGCCGCGGTGGAGGGCCTGCGCCGCTACAACTCCGCGCGCGTGATGGCGGCACTGGAGCGGAAGATGCGCGCCGGCCCTCGCCTCATCCGCATCGCGGTCCTGAACGCGCTGGAGGGGATCGGGAGCGATGCGGTGCTTCCTCCCTTGGTGGAAGCGCTCGCCCACAAGCAGATACCCGTACGCAACCGGGCCGCCGAAGTGCTCAAGCAGCTCTCCATGGAGGGCAAGCTCGACGTCTCGCGGACGGTGATCTGGCTGCTGCGAAGCCGCGACGTGAACGTCCGGCGCATGGCCACGGAGATCATCCGCAGCGTCGCCGATCCGGATCAACAGCTCTGGCCCAAGCTGATGGGCGTCCTGCGAGACGAGGACTGGTGGGTGCGCGAGCGCGTGATGGACGCGCTGGTCGAACTGGGCGGACAGCGGCTGACCTCGCACCTCGTCGGGCTGCTCGCCGATCCGAGCGACGTGATCCGGCGGTTCGCGGTCAGCGTGCTCGGGCGCATCAAGGACCCGAAGGCGCTGCGCTCGCTGGTGCAGATCGCGACCCAGGACGCCGATTGGTGGGTCAAGGAGACCGCCATCGAGTCGGTGGCGGCGATCAACGACGCGCGCGCCGTGCCCTACATCGTCCACATCATGGCCGCCGATCCGGACCTCCAGCCGGTCTGCATCCAGGCATTGATCGACATGGAGGCGAACACCGCTGCGCCGCAGGTGGCGCCGCTCTGCGGCTCCGGGAGCGCGGACGTCCGCTACCTGGCGGTGAAGTTCCTCGACAAGTTCAACGCGAACGAGCACGCGGCGGCGGTGGCGAAACTGCACGACGATCCGCACCCGAAGGTGCGCGCCGCCGCGCGGGGCCTGATCACCCACTGGCGGCTCACCGCGCAAGGACAGGCGGCCCACTCCGTTTCCATGCTCGAGCGCCTGCTGGTCCAGCTCGCGCAATCTGAAGGAGACGATCTCATCGTCGCCGCCGGCAAGCCCGTGTTCATGAAGAAGTTCGGGCGGGTGACCGCGGTGAATCCCACCGTGCTCGACGAGGAGCAGGTCAAGGCCTTGCTGCTCCCCCACTTGTCCACCGAGCAGGTGATGGCGCTGCAGGCCATGCAGGACGTCGATTACTCGCACGAGGTGAAGAGCGAGGGCCTGCGCTTCCGCGCCAACATCTTCTACCAGCTGGGCGGGCTCTCCGGCGTCTTCCGGCGAATCCGCGGCGCGTTGCCGGAGTTCGAGAAGCTGGGCCTGCCGCCGCTCGTGCAATCTTTTGGAAACCTGAAGAACGGCCTGGTGCTGGTGGGTGGTCCGACCGGGTCAGGCAAGTCCACCACCCTGGCAGCGCTGATCGATTACATCAACCGCACCTCGTCCCGGCACATCATCTCTCTCGAGGATCCCATCGAGGTGATCCACAAGCGCAAGCAGAGCCTGGTGAACCAGCGCGAGGTCGGCGCGCACACGAACAGCTTCGCCGCCGCGCTGCGATCGACCTTGCGCGAGGATCCGAACGTCATCCTGGTCGGCGAGATGCGCGACCTGCCGACCATCGAGTTCACGGTGGTCGCGGCGGAAACGGGACACCTGGTCTTCGGGACCGTGCACACCGTTTCCGCCGCCACCACCGTAGACCGGATCGTGGCCGCGTTTCCGCCTGGCCAGCAGCAGCAAGTGCGCTCGACGCTCGCCGATTCGCTGCGCGCCGTGGTCTGCCAGTATCTGATGAAGGAGAAGAGCGGCGCCGGTCGCGTGCTCGCGGTCGAGCTGATGGTGAACAACGAGGCGGTCTCGAACCTGATCCGCAAGGGGAAGGCATTCCAGCTGCCCTCGGTGATCTCCACCTCGCGCGAACAGGGAATGCAGCTGATGGACTCCGATCTGATGCGGCTGACGAAGGAGGGAAAGATCACCGCCGGCGACGCCTACGTGAAGGCGGTGAGCAAGAAGGACTTCGAGCCGTTCGTGGAGGAGGAAGAAAAAGCCGCGGCGCAGAGGCGGGCGCCGAACTTCAAGACCGTCGCGGTGGCCGCCATGCCCACGGCGGCCCCGCCGCAGGCGCCCGCGGCGGGGCCCGCACAGGCCCCCCCGACGCGGCCCTCCGCGCAACCACACGCGTCCGTGGTCCGGCCTGCCGCCGCCAGCGGCACGAGGAAGCCATAGTGCCCCGCATCGACTCATTCTTGCGGTTGGTCGCGGAGCAGGGGGCGAGCGACTTGCACTTCCATGCGGGCAACGTCCCGATCATCCGTCACGAGGGGGAGCTGATGCCGCTCCCCTTCCGCATTCTTTCGGAAGTGGAGACCGGCCGGTTCCTGCTCGAACTGCTCGGCGAAGAGCAGCGGGCCCAGTTCGAAAAGACAAAGGAAGCGGATCTGGTCTACTCCATCGAAGGCGTCGCGCGCTTCCGCGTGAACATCTTCGTGCAGTCCCACGGCCTGGGCGCCGTGTTTCGCGTGATCCCGAACAAGGTGCCCACGCTGGACGAGCTGAACCTGCCGCTGGCGCTGAGGCGGCTCACCCAGCTCACCAACGGCCTGGTGCTGGTGACCGGACCCACCGGATCGGGCAAGAGCACCACGCTTGCGGCGATGGTCGACGAGATCAACAAGACCTCGCAGCGGCACGTGATCAGCATCGAGGACCCGATCGAGTTCCTGCACAAACCCATCAAGGGGGCGATCACCCAGCGGCAGGTGGGCAAGCATGCCGAGTCGTTCTCGAGCGCGCTCCGCTCCGCGCTGCGCGAGAGCCCCGACGTGCTGGTGGTGGGCGAGATGCGGGATCTGGAGACCATCCAGCTGGCGATCTCCGCGGCGGAGACGGGCGTGCTGGTGATCGGCACGCTACACTCGAACAGCGCTCCCAAGGCGATCGATCGCATCATCGATGTGATTCCGGAGGAGAGCCGCGATCAGGTGCGCAGCACGCTGTCGGTGCTGCTGCGCGGCGTCGTCTCGCAGCATCTCGCCAAGCACGCGACCGGCGAGGGGCGCGTCGCGGTGATGGAGGTGCTGCTGCAGAGCTACGCCGTCTCCAACCTGATCCGCGAGAGCAAGGTCTTCCAGATCGACGGCTACCTCGACACCGCTTCCTGCGACGGGAGCGGGATGCAGAGCCTCGACACGAGCCTGTTCAAGCTGGTGAAGCAGGGCGAGGTCACCCTGGAAGAGGCGCTCAAGCTGGCGAACCAGCCAGAGTCGCTGAAGCGCCTCGCCGCCGAACTGCCCGAGGATTGACCCGATGGATGCGAAGGCCCGCGACAAAGCGCTGGAGCGCGCCCGCAGCCTGGAGAAGGGAGGGCAGGGCGACGCCGCGGCGAAGCTGTTCCGCGAGGCCGGCGCGGTGGAAGATGCGGCGCGGGTGCTGGGCGCCTTGCGGCGCCCGCGCGATGCCGCGCAGCTCTTGCTGGAAAGCCTCGGTGTCCCGCCGGCGCAGGCGGGCCGCCTCGATCCGGCGGGAAAGAAGCGGGCGTTGATGGCCGCGATCTTTCTCGGCCGCTCAGGCGAGAACCAGATGGCGGTACAGGTGTTCATGGCGCTGGGCGAGCAGCAGCGGGCAGTCGAACTGTTGCAGAAGGCCGGCGACGCGGTGGGCGCCGCGCGCATTGCCTCGATGAGACCGGGGCAGTTCGATACCGGCGCGATGCTCGCGCCGGCCAAGGCGACCGCGGTGGGAGGCCAGGCGGTCTCCATCCTCTCGGCGCAGAAGATGGAGGAACAGGGCAAGCTCGCGGCGGCCCTGGAGGCTTACGTGCAGCTCAAGCGATTCGCCGACGCCGGCCGCGTGGCGAAGGCGCTCGGGCGCACGGCGGATGCGGCGCAGCTTTTTGCCGATGCCGGCGCTCCGCTGAAAGCGGCGCAGGCCTATCTGGAGTCGGGGGACACCGGGAAGGCGCTCGACAACTTCTGCCGCGTCCCCGCGGACGATGCGCAATACCGGGTTGCGGCGGCCATCGCGGCACGGCTGGCGACGAACCTGAACGTGCTCGACTTCCGCTTCGAGCATTTCGTCGGCGCCTACGTGCGCAGCGGTCCACGCGACCAGGCGGAGCTGCAGGTCTTCGATCTGCTGGGAGCGTTGTACGAGACGCACGGGTTTCCGGAGAACGCACGCGAGGTGTTGCAAAAGATCCTGGCGGTGCAGCCTTCGTTCCCGGGCGCGCGCGAGCGGCTCGCTCGGCTCGAACAGCAGCTGCGGCCTACGGCGATGATGGCCCGCCAGGTGCTCTCGAACGCCGACCTGCACAAGAAGCGGATCCCGTCGCTGCCCGATCTGGGCGAGCTGCCCGATATGGGGGATTTGCCGGCGGGCGACTCGGCAACCATGGTCCGCAGTGACCCGGCCCTCGCGAAGCATGTCGCGGGCGCGCAGGCGGCGAAGGGCGAAGAGGTGATCGCGGAGGCGGAAGTGCTGCCGGACGAGCCGCGCACTCGCGCTGGGAAGTTCGAGCCCGGTGCGACGCTCGCCGGTCGGTATCGTCTGGAGGGGAAGATCGGCCAGGGCGGCATGGCGGCCGTGTTCCGCGCCTTCGATCTCGAGCTGGAGGAGAACGTCGCGCTCAAGGTCTTCAACGTCGAGCAGACTTCGGAAGTGCTGGTGGCGCGATTCAAGCAGGAGCTGAAGCTCTCCCGCCAGCTCATCCACCCGAACATCATCCGCCTCTACGACATCGGCGTGCACCAGGGACACCGGTACATCAGCATGGAGCTCCTGGTCGGCAAGAGCCTGAAGGACCGGAT
>Ga0137416_10001742_pt1 | contig 11277 bp, 8 predicted proteins | sample CZODoug3_1_1_16f_FD_108282 | JGI IMG/M metagenome (GOLD analysis project Ga0137416, IMG submission 108282) | Vadose zone soil fungal communities from Angelo Coast Range Reserve, California, USA - CZODoug3_1_1_16fungal (Illumina Assembly) | ecosystem: Environmental > Terrestrial > Soil > Vadose...
AGCTCTTCCAGGAGAAGCTCCAGGCGATGTTCGGCGACGCGCTTGTCCTGACCGAGGAGCACACGGTCTGGTGGAGCTACGTCGGGCACTTCATGCACACGCCGGGCTACGTCTACGCGTATGCGTTCGGCAACCTGCTCGCCCTGTCGGTCTACCACCGCTACCTCGAGCGGGGGCCAGACTTCGTCGACGACTACCTGGAGTTCCTCGCGGCCGGCGGGTCGACCAGGCCTGACGAGCTGGTCAGGCGGCTCGGGATGGACATCACCGACCCAGGTTTCTGGGACGCCGGCCTGAAGATCCTGGACGGGATGGTCACCGAGGTCGAGCGGCTGAGCCCCTCCGCCGGCTAGCGCAGCCCCTCCGGCGCTTCGCGCCACCTCCCCATGAATGGGGAGGAGCCACCTTCTGATGAATGGGGGAAAAGGTTCTTCACCGACGGTCGATAAACTAGACCAAACAGCTGGTTAACGCCGCCGCGCGGCGGGTTTCGCAAGGAGTGACATGGCAGTCACCGAGACGATTGCGACCACAGATCTCGAATTTGCGCGCCAGCTCGGCCAACAGCTTCGGGTGGACTCCATCCGCTGCAGCACCGCGGCCGGATCGGGCCACCCGACATCGTCGATGTCCGCCGCCGACCTCATCGCGGTGCTCATCAGCCGGTACCTGCAGTACGACTGGAGCAAGCCGAAGGACCCGAACAACGACCACCTGATCTACTCGAAGGGACACGCCTCACCGCTCTGCTACGCGATGTTCAAGGCGGTCGGCGCCGTCACCGACGCCGAGATGATGACCTTCCGCAAGTTCGGCTCGCGCCTTCAGGGTCACCCGACACCTGCCATCCCATGGGTCGACGTCGCGACTGGGTCGCTCGGCCAGGGCCTGCCGATCGGCGTCGGCGTGGCGCTGGCCGGCCAATACCTCGACAAGCTGCCCTACCACGTGTGGGTCCTCTGCGGCGACTCGGAGCTGGCCGAGGGATCGATCTGGGAAGCGGTTGACAAAGCCGGCCACTACCAGCTCTCGAACCTGACCGCGATCTGGGACATCAACCGGCTCGGCCAGCGCGGCGAGACCGAGTTCGGCTGGAACCTGGACGCCTACCGCCGCCGCGTCGAGGCGTTCGGGTGCTACCCGATCGTGATCGACGGCCATGACCTGACCTCCATCGACCGCGCGTTCGGCGAGGCGCTCTCCAACACGGGGAAGCCGACGGTGATCATCGCCAAGACCATCAAAGGCAAAGGATTCTCGGAGATCGAGAACAAGGATGGCTGGCACGGCAAGACGCTGCCTCCTGACATGGCGGAGCGCGCGATCAAAGAGCTCGGCGGCGTCAAGAACCTGAAGGTCAAGACGCAAAAGCCCGAGCGCGCCGTCGCGCCGAAGCGGCCGCCGGCGAGCGAGCCGGTGCTGCCCACCTATAAGAAAGATGACAAGGTCGCGACGCGCAAGGCATATGGGGACGCGCTGTTGGCTCTGGCGGCGATCCCCGAAGTCGTGGCGATGGACGGCGAGGTCTCCAACTCGACCCACGCCGACGAGTTCGCGAAAGCCCACCCCGAGCGTTTTTTCGAGATCTGGATTGCGGAGCAACAGCTCGTCGCGACCGCAGTCGGAATGAGCGTGCGCGGCTACAAGCCGTTCGCCTCGACTTTTGCCGCCTTCTTCTCGCGGGCCTACGACTTCATCCGCATGGCGGCGATCTCGCAGGCCAACATCCGGCTGGTGGGCTCGCACGCGGGGGTGGAGATCGGCCAGGACGGGCCCTCGCAGATGGCGCTCGAGGACCTCGCCTCCATGCGCGCGATCCACGGCTCGACGGTGCTCTATCCGTGCGACCCCAACCAGACCGCGAAGCTGACCCGGATCATGGCCGACACGCCGGGCGTCGTGTTCATGAGGACGACCCGGGGCGCCTACCCCACGCTGTATGGCGCCAACGAAGTTTTCAAGGTCGGCGGTTCGAAGGTGCTCCGCCAGAGCCCCAAGGACAAGGTCGCTCTGATCGGCGCGGGCGTCACGCTGCACAACTGCCTCGCCGCTGCTGACGCCCTTGCGGCGAAGAAGATCCCGGCGCGAGTGATCGACCTGTACTCGGTGAAACCAGTCGATGTCAAGACACTGCGTGAGGCCGCGCGAGTGACCAAAGGCAGGTTCATCGTCGTCGAGGATCACTACCCGGAGGGTGGGCTCGGCGCCGCGGTGCTCGAGGCGCTGGCGGCTGACCCGGCACCACGGGTTGTCCATCTCGCGGTCAAGGGATTGCCCGAGTCGGGCAAGCCCGAGGAGCTGATGAACGCCGCCGGAATCTCCAGCAAGCACGTCGTCGCAGCGGCGATCAAGCTCGCGGCCACCAAGTGATGGCGACCGCGACCGAGCGTAAACCCAATCCGATCAGGGAGCTGCGGCAGATCGGTCAGTCGCTGTGGCTCGACAACATCCGGCGCCAGCTCGTCACTTCGGGTGAGCTGGCCCGACTGCGTGACGAAGGTCTGACCGGGGTCACGTCGAACCCAACCATCTTCGAGAAGGCTGTCAGCGGGTCGAGCGACTACGACGAGGCGATGGTCCAGCTGGTGCGGGCGAAGAAGAAGCCGGCCGAGATGCTCTGGGAGCTGATGGTCGAGGACATCCAGGCCGCGGCCGACACCTTCCGGCCGGTGTACGACAAGACCAAAGGCAAAGACGGCTTCGTCAGCATCGAGGTTTCGCCGACCGTCGCCCACAACACGCGCAGCACGATCGCGTGGGCCGAAGGCCTGCGCGACCGCTGCCACCGCCCCAACGTGATGGTCAAGATCCCGGCCACCAGGGAAGGGCTGCCCGCCATCCGCGACCAGATTTCCAAAGGTCACAACATCAACGTGACGCTGATCTTCTCGGTCGATCGCTACGCCGAGGTCGTGGACGCCTACCTGTCCGGTCTCGAAACCCTTCACGGCAAGGGGGGCGACCTCAGCAAAGTGGCCAGCGTGGCGAGCTTTTTTGTCAGCCGCCTCGACACGAAGGTCGACAAGATGTTGACCGAAAAGATCAGCGCGGCGCCGGATCCAAAGGAAAAACTAGCGCTCGAGCGCCTCTACGGCAAGGCCGCGATCGACAACTCGAAGATGGCGTACGAGCGTTTCGGGGAGCTGTTCAGCGGGTCGCGGTGGGACAAATTGAAGAAGGCGGGAGCGCGCACGCAGCGCTGCCTGTGGGCGAGCACTTCGACCAAAGACCCTCGCTACCCGGACACGTACTACGTCGAGGAGCTCATCGGTCCTGACACGGTGGACACGGTCCCGCCTCAGACGCTGGCCGCGTTCCGCGAGCACGGCGAGGTGAGGCGCAGCCTGGACGAGAACGTGGAGCTCGCCAGGCGGCAGCTCAGGCAGCTCGCCGATGCCGGCATCGATCTCGATCAGGTCACCTACGAGCTCGAGGTCGAAGGAGTCGACGCCTTCACCAAGTCGTTTGAAAGCCTCGTGGCGACGCTCGCCAAGGCGTCGAAGGACATCCGCGCGGGGAAGGGACCGCGCCAGTGGTACAGCCTCGGTCAGCTGCAGCCGGCGGTCGACACACAGCTCGCCAAGCTGCAGAAGGACGACGCGCCGCGACGTCTGTGGGCCAAGGACTCGACCCTCTGGAGCTCGGATGTCGGCAAGCGGCAGGAGATCCACGATCGCCTCGGCTGGCTGGACGTCGCCGACAAGATGCTCGAGAAGTCGGATCAATTGGTCGCGCTCGCCAAAGACGGTCGGGCTTATTCGGACGTCGTCTTGCTCGGCATGGGCGGTTCCAGCCTTTGCCCCGATGTGCTGCGCCACACGTTCGGTGCGGTCAAGGGACATCCGAAGCTGCATGTGCTTGACACGACGGACCCAGCGACAATCCTCAGCGTCCGGTCGAAGATCAAGATCCAGAGCTCTCTGTTCATCGTCGCCTCGAAATCCGGCGAGACCACCGAGACGCTGTCCCACTTCGCTTATTTCTGGGAGCAGACAAAAGGCAAAAGAAGGCAGTTCGCGGCGATCACCGACCCGGGCTCCGGGCTGGAGAAGCTCGCCAAGGAGCACGACTTTCGCTGGATTTTCACGAACCCGCCGGACATCGGTGGCCGCTACTCTGCGCTCTCTTACTTTGGACTGGTGCCGGGCGCGCTGATGGGAGTCAACGTCATCGAGATGCTCGAGCGCGCGATCGAGATGGAACACTCGTGCGCCGACTCGGTGCCGGTCGAGAAAAACCCAGGCGTGTGGCTGGGTGGCGTGATGGGCCGCCTGGCGACCCAGGGCCGGAACAAGCTGACGCTGATCACTTCGCCCAAGGTGGCGACGTTTGGCTACTGGGTCGAGCAGCTGATCGCCGAGAGCACCGGCAAAGAGGGCAAGGGCATCGTGCCGGTCGAAGGCGAGCCGGTCGGCAAGCCGGCCGTGTATGGCGACGACCGCCTCTTCGTCTACATCCGGATGGACGCCGACCCGCCGCACCGCGGCGTGCAGGCGCTCGAGAGGGCGGGTCACCCGGTGATCACGCTGACCATGCGCGACAAGCTCGACCTCGGCGGCGAGTTCTTCCGCTGGGAGGTCGCGGTCGCGATCGCGGGCTCCATCCTCGGCATCGACGCGTTCGACCAGCCCAACGTGCAGGAGTCGAAGGACAACACCAAGAAGGTGCTGGCGAAGTTCAAGCAGGCGGGCAAGCTGCCGGCCGCCGAGTCGGTTGCGGCGTCCAAGGCCCGGCCCGGCGTCAAGTCGCTGCTCGGCAGGGCCAAGCGCGGGGCCTACTTCGCGATCATGGCCTACACCGCGCGCACGCCCGCATCCGAAACCGCGATCGCGACAATTCGGGCCGCGGTTCGCGACAAAACCAGGATCGCGACCACCGCCGGCTACGGGCCGCGCTTCCTCCACTCGACCGGCCAGCTGCACAAGGGAGGCCCGAAGACGGGACTCTTCCTGCAGATCGTCCAGGACGACGCCAAGGACGTGCCGATCCCGGGCCAGCCTTACAGTTTTTCGATCCTCAAGCAGTCGCAGTCGCTCGGCGACCTGCAGTCGCTGACGTCGCGCCGGCTGCCGGTGCTCCGAGTGACTTTGGGGCGCGATGTGGCCACGGGCTGGCGCGCGCTCGCCGCCGCGGTCAAGTCGGCGGTCCGCTGACCATGGAGATCGGGTTCGTCGGCCTCGGGCGGATGGGCGGCAACATGGCCCTCCGCCTGCTCAAGCGCGGTCACCGCGTGGTTGCATTCGATCTCTCCGCCGAGGCGGTCAAGCGCCACGCATCGCAGGGCGCGGTGGGGACGGAAACTTGGGAGGCGTTCGTCGCGGGCTTCCACGACCGGCCTCGCATCATGTGGATCATGGTCCCGGCCGGCGATCCGACCACTCAGGCGATCAACAAGCTCATCTCGCTCGGCGATCCCGGCGACATCATCGTCGACGGTGGCAACACCAACTGGAAGGTGGCGCTCGACGACTGCGCGCGGATCAAGGCGAAGGGGATGCACTACATGGACGCCGGCACCTCGGGCGGCATCTGGGGCCTCGAGTACGGCTACTGCCTGATGGTCGGTGCGGAGCAGCAGATCTATGACCACTGCCTTCCGGTGCTGAAGGACCTGGCGCCTGACGACGGTGGGCTCACGCGGACGGGACCCGAAGGCTCAGGCCACTTCGTGAAGATGGTCCACAACGGCGTCGAGTACGGGCTGATGCAGGCTTACGCCGAAGGCTTCCAGGTCATGAAGCTCTCGAAGTCGTTCCCAGGCATGGACATGCGCGCGATTGCCGAGACCTGGCGCACGGGAAGCGTCGTGCGCTCGTGGCTCCTGGACCTGATCGCGCGCGGCCTGGCCCAGGACCCCGAGCTGTCGGCGATCAAGGGCTGGGTGGAGGACACTGGGGAAGGACGCTGGACGGTGGAAACCGCGATCGATGAGTCGGTGCCGACACCGGTGATCGCGGAGTCGCTGTTCGCGAGGTTCCGAAGCCGGATGGAAAACACCTTCGGCGACCGGATGCTGGCGATGATGCGGCAGGAGTTCGGCGGCCACGCCGTGGTCAAGGATGCCGCTCACGAAAAGTGAGGGTCGAAGAAGCCCCTAACCCGCTCGCGGAAGGCCTGCACGACTACCGGGTGGCCGACCCCGCGGTCATGGTCATCTTCGGCGCCACTGGGGACCTGAGCGGGCGCAAGCTGCTGCCGGCCCTCTACAACCTCTCCAAGCAGCGCTCGCTTCCTGCGGGTTTTGCGGTCGTCGGGGCGGCGATGAACGACATGACCGACGACGCGTTCCGCAAGCTCGCGTCGGACAAGATCCACACGTTCTCGAGGACGCAGCCCATCGATGACCGAGTGCTCGAGGCGTTCCTCTCCTCGTTGTCTTACGTCAAGGTCGACTTCAGCCGGCTCGACGATTTCCGGGCGCTGGGCCAGAGGCTGCAGGAGCTCGACAACACCCGCCTCATCCCCGGCAACCGCCTCTTCTACTGCGCGACGCCGCCCCCGACCTACCAGACGATCGCCCTCCAGATCCAGGCCGCCGGGCTGCACTCAGGCAACGGCTTTCACCGCATCGTGGTCGAGAAGCCGTTCGGCTTTGACCTGAAGTCGGCCCGCGAGCTGACCCAGACGCTGCAGAAGGTGTTCGCGGAGGACTCGGTCTACCGCATCGATCACTACCTCGGCAAGGAGACAGTCCAGAACATCCTCGCGTTCCGTTTCGCCAACGCGATCTTCGAGCCGATCTGGAACTCCAACCTGATCGACTCTGTGCAGATCACCGTCGCGGAGGACATCGGGATCGAGAACCGCGGCGCCTACTACGACCGGGCCGGCGCCATGCGCGACATCATCCAGAACCACGGTCTGCAGCTGGTCACGCTGACCGCGATGGAGCCGCCGCTGGCCTTCGACGCCAACGCGGTGCGCGACGAGAAGGTGAAGGTGCTGCGCGCCATCCGCCCGCTGATCGGCGAGGACATCGAGCAGTCGACGGTGCGCGGCCAGTACACGAAGGGCTGGGTGCTCGGCCAGCAGGTGTCCGGCTATCGCGCCGAGCCGAACGTGGCGCCGGACTCGCCTACGGAGACGTACGCCGCGCTGCGCCTGTTCATCGACAACTGGCGTTGGGCCAACGTTCCCTTCTACATCCGCGCGGGAAAGCGGATGCCCAAGCGGGTCACCGAGATCCGCATCCAGTTCAAGCGTCCGCCGCACCTCACATTCGGCCGCGAGGCGATGAAAGAGGTCGATCCCAACGCCATCACGCTGCGCATCCAACCTGAAGAGGGCATCTCGCTGAAGTTCGGCGCCAAGGTGCCGAGCGCGGGGCTGCGTATCCGAAGCGTCACGATGGACTTTCAGTACATGACGTCTTTCCTGGTCGAGGCGCCGGAGGCTTATGAACGGCTGCTGCTCGACTGCATGATCGGAGACCCGACGCTGTTCACGCGCGCCGACGAGGTTGAGGCGGCGTGGATGTTCATCGACCCCATCGAGGACGCGTGGCGGAACGGACGGCCTCCTCTGGGCGTGTACGCGGCGGGCACCTGGGGACCGCCGGCCGCTGAGAAGTTGCTGCAGGCCGATGGGCGGGAGTGGCACAGGCCATGAACACAGAAGTCAAGCCGCAGGCGGCGACCGCGTGGCATGGCGAGGACGTGACCATGCAGGAGGTGCTCGATGCGTTGAGTGAGATCCGCGGCAAGTTCGCGCGCGAGGAAGCAGGCGACGACGAGCACGCCCGTCCCCGCAGCTGCGTGATGACGTTGGTTGCGGTCGCCCCCAACGAAGGTGATGAGCGGCTGGCACAGCGCTCCGCCGAGATCATCGGCGCGCGGCATCCCGCGCAGGCGGTCGTCATTCGCGAGGCCGCGCCGGTGAAGGGTCATCACCTCGACGCGTGGATCAGCACCGAGGTCCAGCGGCCGGAAACCGCATGCGCCATGGAGTGCGAGATCATCACCCTCCACGTTCGCGGCGCCGCGGCGGAGCACCTTGGCGCGCTCGTCGATCCGCTGTTGGTGAGCGGCGTGCCGACCTATCTGTGGTGGTTGGGCACGCCTCCGTTCCGCAAGCACGAGCTGCTCGAGGCGCTGCGGGTCTGCGACGGCCTCGTGGTTGACTCTGCGCGTTTTGATGAACCCCATCACTCCTTTCGCGGTTTTGCGCGGCTGCTGAAAGTGGCGCATCACCGCCTCGGCCTTGGCGACCTCCAATGGGCGCGTCTCGGCCCGTGGCGCGAGGCGCTGGCGCAGTTCTTCACGCCGCATGACAGGCGCCCCTTCCTGCGCGGAATCTCGGAAGTGGGCGTCGACTACGCGGGCGAGGGGCGGGGCAATCGGATCGCCGCGGCCTTGATCACGGGATGGATGGCGTCGGCCCTGGGGTGGCAGCTCAAACGAGCGGCGGCGGGGACCGGGGGCGTGGTGGTAGCCCACTACGAGGCGGACGGACGGTCGATCGAGGTCGCGTTCCGATCCGTGCAGCGGGAGCATCTAGCTGCCGGAGAGCTGAGCGCTGTCCGCATGGGGGGCTCATCGCAGGGCACGACCTTCCGCCTGTCGGTGCAGCATGACCCGGAACGCAGCCGCGCCACGCCTGAGCCCGCCTATCGAACCCTGCACCCGACGGGCGGGGAGGACGACGCGGGCCTGGAGCTGGCCGAACGCCGCGCGGAGTGGCATCGCGACGTGCTGCACGAGAACCTCGACTCGCTGCATCACACCGCGACCGGCGACCCACCAGGCGAGAGCACGCCGAGGAGTCCAATGGTGTTCACCTACGAGCGGCGGCGGCCGGACTCGGCTCGCGTTCTGCTCACGGTGATCGAGGTGGGCGACGCGGCGCCGCTGCGGCACGTCCAGCAGCTCGACCCTGAGGACGAGGCGGCGCTGCTGCTGGACCTCCTTTCGACGGGCACACACGACGAGGTTTTCAACCGCTCGCTGGCCGCGGCCGCTGAGCTGGTCGACAAGTTCTAGATGCCTGAGTTCACAGTCTTGGCGAACGCAGAAGAAGTCGCGGAAGACGCCGCCGCCGACATCGCGCAGGCCCTCCGCGACGGCGCGCGGAGCCTGGTCCTGGCGGGCGGCACCACACCTAGGCGCTGCTACGAGCTCCTCGCGCAGCTGGATGTCGAGTGGGGTCGCGTTTCGGTGCTTTTTGGCGACGAGCGATGCGTGCCGCCGCTGGACCCGGCGAGCAACTACCGCATGGCGAAAGAGGCGCTGCTCGACCGCGTCTTGCCGGCGTCGGTCTACCGGATCCCTGCCGAGCTGGGTCCGGACGAGGGCGCGGACCTGTACGCGGAAGTCGTCGAATTTGTCGCGCCGTTCGACCTCGTCGTGCTGGGAGTGGGGGAGGACGGGCACACCGCCTCGCTCTTTCCCGGGCATCCAGCGCTCAAGGCGGATGGATTGACCGTGGGCATCCACGACGCGCCAAAACCGCCGCCCGAGAGAGTCAGCCTGACGCTCGAGGTGCTTCGGGACTCGCGCCGGGTGATCATTCTTGCCACCGGCGCGGGCAAGGCAGACGCCGTCGCGCGCGCCAAACGAGGAGAAGTGCCATCGGGCATGATTCCTCGGGCACGATGGTTGATCGACCGGGCCGCCGCGGGTCAGTGAAGCCCCATCCCCCGGCTACGCCGGGTACTTCCCCATAAATGGGGAAGACTCGGATTGAGATCGTCCCGTCCATCCTGTCCGCCGACGCGGGGCGGCTTGCGGAGCAGGTGAAGGAGGCGGAGGCAGCCGGCGCCGACCGCATCCAGGTCGACGTCATGGATGGTCATTTCGTGCCGAACCTGACGTTCGGTCCGCTGGTGGTCGAGGCGGTGCGTCGCGCGACCAAGCTGCCCATCGAGGCCCACCTCATGGTGCAGCGGCCAGAGCTGTTCCTCGAGGCGTTCGCCAGGGCGGGCGCAACTTTGATCGAGGTACAGGTGGAGGCAACGAGTTCTCTCTATCGGACGGTCCAGACGATCAAGGAGCTGGGTGCCCAAGCCGGCGTGGCCATCAACCCCGCGACATCAGTGGAGGAACTGCGCGAGATCTTGCCGTACATCGACCTGGTGAACGTGATGACCGTGGAGCCGGGATTCGGCGGCCAGAAGTTCATCCCGCACAGCCCGGACAAGGTCCGGCGCCTCCGCGGGCTGTCGGCTGAGATCGAGATCGAGGTGGACGGCGGGATCGACGCGCGCACCGCGCCGCTGGTGGTGGCGGCGGGGGCGACAGTCCTGGTCGCAGGGAGCTCCGTCTATGGATACAAGGGCGGGGTGGCAGCCGGCATCAAGGCGATCCGCGAAGCTGTTGACTGACGAGTTCAAGCAGGCGGCCGCGGAGAAGGCGCTGGAGCTCGTCCAGGACGGGATGCTGGTCGGGCTCGGCAGCGGTTCGACCGCCCGGTATTTCACGGAAGGGCTAGGGCGTCTGGTCGCCGGCGGTCTGAAGGTGCGGGGGGTGCCGACCTCGCGTGATACCGCGGAGCTGGCAGCCGAGCTAGGCATTCCCATCGTCACAGAGCTCATCGGCCAAATCGACCTGGCGGTCGATGGAGCGGATGAGGTCGACCCGGCGCTCAACCTGATCAAGGGCCGGGGCGGCGCGCTGTCGCGGGAGAAGCTTGTCGCGGCGGCGTCGAAGCGCTTCGTGGTCGTGGTCGACGAGACGAAGCTGGTCAAGCAGCTGGGAGTGGGGGTGCTGCCGGTCGAGGTTCTTCCGTTCTTGTGGCGCTTGACCGCCGAGCGGCTGGCGGCACTTGGCGTCAGCCTCGTTTTGCGAGGTGGGGAGGAGACGCCTTACATCACGGACAACGGCAACCTGATCGTCGACCTCACTGTCGACGGCGGGATCAAGAATCCAGGTGAGTTTGGCGTGGAGCTGAAGAAAGTCACCGGCGTGGTCGAGCACGGGTTGTTCGTCGGGATGACCGACACGGTGATCGTGGCCGGCCCAGAAGGCCCGAAGGCCATCGGTAGGTCGTCCGGCTCCGGGGGCAGCTAGACAGGGCCTCCATCCGCGCGCGCCGCCCGAGCTAGGCGACTGTCGCTTGTTGCCACAATTTCCCTGACGGACGGGTCGCCTAGCTCGGTCGAGGGCGCGGCACTGGAAATGCCGTAGGCCCGCAAGGGCCTCGTGGGTTCGAATCCCACCCCGTCCGCCAAACTAGATTCCGCACCGTTGTATCCAACGGAGCCACTCGAGCGCGGGGATTCGGCTCCGTTGGCGTCAGCGGTGTGGAGTGCGGCGATCAGGGGCGGAAGAAATCGACCACGAG
>Ga0137416_10001744_pt1 | contig 11275 bp, 9 predicted proteins | sample CZODoug3_1_1_16f_FD_108282 | JGI IMG/M metagenome (GOLD analysis project Ga0137416, IMG submission 108282) | Vadose zone soil fungal communities from Angelo Coast Range Reserve, California, USA - CZODoug3_1_1_16fungal (Illumina Assembly) | ecosystem: Environmental > Terrestrial > Soil > Vadose...
CAGCTCACCCTGCTTCACGCGTTGGACGTCCCCAGGCCGGCCTATCCAATGATGCTGCCGCAAGTGGCAGAGGAGCACTATAAGACTCTTGAACAGAGCATGCGGGAAGACGGCGAGCGTCTGCTCGATCGGGTTCAGTCCCTCCTCCCGATGCAAGCAGGCCCCTCGACGAAACACCTTCGAATCGGCTCTCCGGCAGAAGTGATCGTGTCGACGGCCGAGGAGCAGAAAGCCGACCTCATCGTGATGGGAGCACGGGGTCTTGGTCCCGTCAAGGAGCGGCTGCTCGGCAGTGTGTCGCACCGCATCCTCACCCTGGCCCGCTGCGCCACATTGATCGTGAACGGCCCGGTCAAGGACATAAAACAGATCTTGCTGCCGCTCCAAGGTCCATTCGACGCGGAAGCTGCGATTCGTTTTCTACAACTCAAGCCGTTTCACGATTCGATTGAGATGACGCTGCTGACCGTATTGCCTTCGACAGAGCCGCCATGGCCGGGCGATGCCGCTGCTGCCGCCGCTGCCACCGAGATACTGGAGAAGCAAGCCGACTACATCGAAGGTGTGGCAGAACGTCTACGCGCCATAGGTTATCAGGCGCACGGAGTCGCCGTGGTCGGGACACCGTCTACCATGATCCTGCAAGAAGCTACCACACTGCGATCGGATCTGATTCTGATGGGCACAAGGGGCCGGCAGGGAATCACCCGCTTCGTGCTCGGCAGCGTGTCTCATGCCGTGTTACACAAGACGCCGTGCCCTGTACTGGCGTTTCACTGAGGAGACGGGCGGGAAAGGGAAGAAAAGCGAGACGGGCGAGACGCGAGGGTTCGATGTCCGAAGTTCGAGGTTTTGGAACTTCGAACCACGAACTTCGAACTTCGGGTCGCGCCCTTCTCGCATGTCTCTCGGTTCACGCGCCATGGTCTGTGGCGCTGGCGGCTTTTTCAGCATCCGGATACTGGCAAACAGGGACCGGTCGCCCTTTGGATACCCGACGATGACGGGAAATACCACGGTGTCGGTCGGTGAAATGGCGAGTGCGCGCGCTTGGTCTTCGCCAAATTCAGCCACGGTCGCGCGAACCTGACAACCGGTCACGCCGCCTTTTCCTGGATCACTGCAATGTTCTCACGGCAGTTTGGAAACGAGGCCCCAGGATTCCTTCCGTCACTATCTTGAGATCGGGCGTATGGGGTTCACTTCCTGGCCCATGATCGCGAGCGCACAGTTGCTCTCTCAGCGGAATCAGTCGCTCGACTTGTCTGACGATGCTCTGGAGGGCGGCTTGTGCTGTGCCGTCCTCTGTCTGCTCCAGGAGGGACTCGGCATGCCCGAGGATCACATTGAGCGGGGTCCCCATCTCTTGGGCCAATCCGGACGTCTTCGCGTGCCACGCTGCGAGTTGAGTCATGACTCTCAAGTGCTCGGCCTGGCGTTGCCTCTCCTCAGCTGCCTGCTTGTTCTGTGCAAGATCCAGGGTCCTCCTCGCCTCGTTCGCGTCCTGCCTGGCTGCCTCTACCCAGTCATCGCGCTGTTTGAGGGAGGCGCTCATCGCCAGCTCAAGGTCATGAAAGATCACTTTCAGTAAGGCGTTCCAGACCCTGTGGTACAAATGAGGCCTCGTCCAACAAATGGCTTCGAACACCAGCGGCTGAATGGAGGTCAGAAAATGGACGAAGGTGCGGAGGTGCCAGCCTGCGCCGAGACCGAAGGGGTCACGATATTCTGCTGCCTGTACACCGGCTCTCCCGACAGCTTCCGCGTTCTTCCAGTTCAGGAGGGAGAGCAGATACTCTTGCTGCGACCGCTTCAACCGGGCAACCGCAAGGTCGTCCGACAGCAACGAGGCCAGGTCAGGGTCGCTCCCGAGGTGAAGGGCCAAGGTTTCAAGAATGAGGTCGAGATGGCGGGCGAAGAGCGGTTCCAGCAGACGGAGCGAGACTTCCTCTTCCCGCGTGAGCAGCATCCCGTTCTCCTGTCGGCCATCTCGTTCTTCCATCACGATCTCCCTTTCTTGCCCATCGTTCAACCCCTCACCTCATGCTTCAGCGAATCCTGTGCCCTCCCATCCCACGATGGTGGAAAGCATGACGCCAGCTCCTATGGCACCGACCTCCACGTCGAAACCTCGGCTCCATCGACAGGTGCCCACTCGTCTCTCACCCCCAGCCCGATATAGTGATCGCCCGCGAGCACGTGCAGAAGGGCATGAGACAGTTCTGAACGGAGGGCAGTTCTTTTGAGGAGGTAGCCGCAGGCTCCCGCATTAAACGCCAAGGTCACGTAGACCGGTTCCCGATGGACCGTCAGAACGATCACCTTGCTCTGGGGCGCACAGGTTTGTAGGGCACGAGTGGCCTCAAGGCCATTCAGCCTTGGCATCGAGATATCTGTAATAATAACGTCCGGCTCCAGCCGTTGTGCCGTTTCCACGAGCGCCTGCCCATCTGTCACCGTCCCCACCACCTCACCCAGTCCGTCTTCGAATAAGCCACATAAAGCGTTCAGCATTTCTGGGTGGTCGTCGGCAAGAAGGATCCGTGGTTTCTTCATGTGTCGTCGTCTTCCTCTCGGGAATGCCAGGGGTATCGGAATCATAGGTCTATTGGAGAGATGGTGGAACTAGGAGGAACCCTGGCGTTGAGGGGCAATCCTACTAGAGACCGGCAGGGGCAAAACTGGGATAGCCCGGAGGGAACAGGGTACGCACGATGCGGAAAAACTATGTTGGCACGCGAGGACTTCGATGGTCCGCGCGTCTGGGACAAGCTCGGTCTGTCTGGTTATCTGGTCTGTCTCATGCAACCAAACAAACCAGACAGACCGAACAGACCAAATGAACAAGACGGCTGGCAGCCATTTTCAGCATCCTGCCTATTAGAGGCCGGTGATGCCGTGGGTGATCGCATACTTGGTCAAGTTGGCAGTGGTATGAATGTCCAGCTGCTGCATGATGCGGGACTTATGGAACTCCACTGTTTTCACCGACACGTTGAGGATCGTGGCGATCGCCTTCGTGCCGCGGCCCTCGGCGACAAGCTGCAAGACTTCCCGCTGGCGCGCGGTGAGCGTTCCGGACGCAGCATCGCGTCGCTCGCCGGTGGATGGTTTGAGGACCAAATCCAGCACATCTTTCGTGAGCGCCGGTGTGAGATAGTGTTGGTCTTGGAGGACGGACTTGATCGCCAGGCTGAGTTCTGAAGCCGCGGAGCGCTTGAGGAGATAGCCGGAGGCCCCGACCTGGAAGGCTTCGGTCGCATAGGTCGGGCTGGCATGCATGGTGAGGAAGATCAGTTTGCTTTCCGGTACCAGGGTGCGAAGTTGCCTGGCCGCTTCAAGCCCGTTCAAGAGGGGCATGGAGATGTCCAGGAGAATCAAATCCGGCCGCAGCTTCTGCGCCGCCTCAACCAGTGCCCGCCCGTCTTCCACCGTGCCCACCACGTCGCACTCACCCTCCACCAGCTTTCTCAAGCCGGCGAGGATCAGTGAGTGGTCATCGGCCATGAGGACGCGCGGTTTCTTCATGCCCCATCCCGATGACGAGGAATCCAGGCACAAACCTTCGTGCCGTTACTTGGCAAGGAATGGATACGGAGAAACCCGCCCAGACCACGCGCACGTTCCTGCATGCTCACCAAGCCGAGTCCTTTCACGCGAGCGTTCTTACTCTCAAGGTCGAACCCCTTGCCGTTATCGCGCACCGACAAGCCGACCCCATTGGATGAGCCGCTCAACCTGACGGTGACCCTGGTCGCCTGGGCATGCTTGGACACATTCTGCAGACTCTCTTGCATCACGCGAAACAGATTGGTGGCAATCTCCTGCGAGACCATTGCGGGTACCTCACGAGCGTCAAACGTCACGGGTAACCCGGTCCGCTTCGTGAACTCGGCGACGTGGTCTCGCAGAGCCACCTCCAAGCCAACGTGCTCGAGCAAAGACGGGTGCAGCCTGTACGCGAGATCGTGCAGGTCGTCGGAGAGGTGCCCGACCTGAGCGCGGATCGCAGCGAGTTGTCGAGCGACCGGCCTTGGTGGGGCGACGGGGGTTCGTTCCATGCTCTCCAGTTCGACCGATAGAGCCGCCAATCGTTGATTGAAGTCGTCGTGCAGTTCGCGCGCGATCCGCTTGCACTCCTCTTCCTGGGCCTCGATCAGTTTCCCCGTCAGGGATTCCAGCTCCTCCCGCTTTCTCCCGAGCAGCAGGACACTTTGCTCTAATACCTGCCCCATCCCGACCCGCTCTGAGATATCCGTATGCGAAATAACGACGCCCTCCGCCCCTTTCAATTGAGTCACCCGCATCAGGAACCAGCGGTCTTCTTCCATCAACGGCGCGTGATACTCGCCGCTAAAACTAGACTGGTCCCCCGTCAGCACGGCTTCAATACCCTTGAGAATGGTCTGGCCTCCCGACGTATCGGCGGTGGCGATGTGGCGGCAGTGATCAAGATAATTGTCCCCGACCTCCCCAATGATGAACACACCATCCGCGTGCTGTCGGACGAATTCCGTCCAGACATCGTTCGTCTTCAAGATAACCCCGTCCTTGTCCAGCACGCAGACATGCGCGGAGAGCGAGTCCAGGACAGCGCGGGCGAAGGCGTCGCTGGCCCGCAGTGCTTCCTCCGCAATTTTCCGCTCGGTGATGTCCGTTGTAATGCCGCAAATCGCGTACGGCGTGCCGTCGAGTCGCCGCAGCGGAAACTTGGACACAATACTCGTGTGGGGGCCGTCATTGTGGAGTGCAACCTCTTCGAACTGGAGCGACCGCCCGGCTTCCATTACCTTGAGGTCGTTGGCTTGAAATGCCGTGGCCTGCTCCGGCGGGAAGATATCATGATCCGTCTTGCCGATGATGCCCTGGCGGATGAGATGGAAGGTCCGCTCGAATTGTTGATTGACTTCCAGATAGCGGCCCTTCAGATCCTTGAGGAAGATCAGGCTCGGGCTGTGATCCAGCATGGCTTGAAGCCGGGCTTCGCTTTCGCTCAAGGCGAGTTCAGCAAACTTGCGATCGCTCACGTCCAGAAGCGCCGTCCGCCAGTGGGTAATGCGCCCCGGCTCCTCGTGCACCGCGAGGCTCTCGAGATAGATCCAACAGGAAGTGCCGACATTTTTCCGGAGATGCAACTCACAGGTTTGTCGCGTGCCTGTCTTCAAAACCTCCTGACAATGCCGGTGGAACATGTCTTGATCAGCCGATACAAACAAACGTGCGAGTGGTTGTCCGATCAGCTCCTTCCGGTTGATGCCGAGGAGCGTCCCGGACCTCAGATTGGCCTCCACAATTGTGCCGTGCGTATCCAACGTGAGATGGCCGACCGGGGAAAAATCATAGAGATCCACATAGCGGTCGCGCGCCGCCTCGAGCTCCATTTGAGCCCGACGGAGCTCCTCGTTCTGCATTTCCAGCTCGATCTGATGCACCTGCAACTCGTGCACCAGTTGTTGCACGTCCTTGACCGGCATGGCCGCGACGTCGCGCCTGGTCGCCCGGAGCAGCTCTTCAGCCTGCAGGCGGAGTGCAGCGCCCTTCGTTGATCCGTCTGGCTTCTTTGCCATCGACACCCCTCTCAAGAGACGCCGAGGTTGCGGTCCAGGTTAAGGGTTTCCCTCAACCTGGGTCGTACCGTTACCTGCCCCTTGCCCCTCCCGCCCCTGCACCTCTTCCATGGCTAACAGAATTCGGCCTGGTTGCGACACGGCCTGCTCAAGGCGCCGGCCATTGAGCGCCAGCACCTTGCGACCGATGTGGGGAAACGTCTTGTCCACGATAAAGTCCTGGAATGTGGTCTGCTTCGGCAAAACCTCTTCCAGCAACCGGCGCAAGGGGGGCAGGTTCCAGGCCCCGCTGCAGAGGTGGTAGAGGAGCTGCTGCTCGACCTCGCGCGGCGTCACCTGAAACGTCCGGTAGAAGGCCTGGTTGGTCGAGACCACACGGAGCTGGTCGTCCAGCACGAGCAAGGGTTCACGGACCGTCTCCACGATGCTGGCGGCCATGCCGCGCGAGGCTTCGATGACCCGCTCCGCCTCCTTCATTTTGGTGACGTCCAGAAACGTCAGCACGAGCCCGTCGATGGTGTTCTTGGAGGTGCGATACGGCAGGATCCGCATGTAGAACCAGCTCCCGTCGGCGGTCTGGGCGTCCCGCTCTTTGACGACGAGCGTCTGGAGCACGGCCTGCGCCTCCTCCACCAACCGGTCATCGGTCAGTTTCGAGACGATGTCCGACAGCGGGCGTCCGACATCGCTGACGATCAGGTTGCTCACCCGCTTCGCCTCCGAGGTGAACCGCTTGATGCGCAGCTCGTTGTCCAAAAAGATGGTGGCCACCTCCGTACTGTTCAAGAGATTCTGCAGATCGTCGTGCGCCTCCGCTAACGCATCGAGCTTGCCCTGGAGTTCGGCGTTGACGGTCACCAGTTCTTCATTGAGGGATTGCAGTTCTTCTTTCGTCGTCTCCAGTTCCTCATTCGTGCTTTGCAGCTCTTCGTTGGTGGATTGCAGTTCCTCGTTGGTGGACTTCAGCTCCTCATTGGAGGTTTGCAGCTCTTCGATCGTCCGTTGCAACCGCTGCTTGGTGAGCTCCAGTTCCCGCTTGAGTCCGGACTTATCTTTCTTCAGCGGCGCCGGTGCACCCTTCCGTGCGGCAGCCTTGTCCGCCCGCGCCCGGTCAAACGTCACCAGGAACAACCCCTGGAGGGCCTCAGGCTCGGCAATTTTCTTGACGATCAGGTTGACCAGGATGACGTCGCCGTCGGCCTTCACCCGCACGTTGTGGTGCACGACGTCGTCCTCCTTGCTGGCCGCCTGATGGAGGGCCAGGGCCAGATCATGCTTCAATCCTTCTCGCGCCATCTCGAGCAAATGGTGTGTCGGCAGGCCGGGCGCCAGCTCGAGATAGGTGCCGGTGTGCCCGTGAATGTAAACGACCTCGCCCCGCTCGTTGACGATGACCGCCGCCGGCGCGTACCGCGATACCAACAACTGCTGGATCAGATCGGGAATCGAGACGGCGCGCATGGGAGGGAGGCGAACCTCGGCCTCCGCGCGGGTCTCGGCGGTCCCTTTCATCATTCCGCCCGGAAACCGTTCCAGGCGAGGAATCGCACCGGGCTCTGCCGTCCGTCTGAAGAGCTTCCCTTTCCGGTCGATGACGGTGAAGAGACTCTCGAACCTGCCGATCGTTTCGGAGGAACCGAGAAACAGGATGCCTTGCGGGTTCAAGGTGTAGTGGAACAGCGGCAGGAGTTTTTCTTGGGCCTTGGCTTCCAGATAGATCAGGAGATTGCGGCAGGAGAGGAGGTCCAGCTTCGTAAAGGGCGCATTGGTCAGGACGTTATGCGTCGCGAACACCACCAGATCCCGAATCTCCTTCTTGACCCGATAACTGTGGTCTTCCTTGGTAAAGAACCGGTGCAAGCGCTCCGGGGTGACGTCGCCGGCGATGCCGACAGGGTAGAGGCCGAGGCGCGCCGTCTCAATGGCCCGGCTGTCCAGGTCCGACGCAAAAATCTGCACGATGAGGCGACGCTTCTGCTGCGTGAGGTATTCACGGATGAGGATGGCGAGCGAATAGGCTTCCTCTCCGGTGGAACAGCCGGCCACCCACAGGCGCAAGGTCGCGCCCTCGGACTTGCCCTCGACGAGAGACGGCAATCCCTTATGAACGAAGACTTCGAAGGCCTGCGGGTCCCGAAAGAAACTGGTGACCCCGATGAGCAGCTCCTGGAACAACGTATCGAGTTCATGCGGATTCGCCAGCACGAACCGGAGATATTGTCTCACGCCCTCGATCTGGTGCACGTGCATCCGGCGTTCGATACGCCGGTGAATCGTGTTCTCTTTATAAAGTGTAAAATCGTTCCCGGTTCGGTCGCGCAAGAGGATGAAGATTTTACGCAACGTCTGAGACCCCTCGTGTTCAGGGAGAGGCAGAGCCGGCCTCGTGAGGCTCCGCGTGTACGCCAGCAACGGCTCTGACATCTGGTCCGCCGGTTTGACCACATCAACCACCCCGGCGGCGATGGCGCTGCGCGGCATGCCCTGATACTTGGCCGACGACGGCTCCTGCGCGATCGTCAGGCCGGACTCGTCCTTGATCGCGCGCAACCCCAGGGTGCCGTCGGTGCCGGTCCCGGAGAGGATGATCCCGACGGCTCTCTGCTTCTGGTCTTCCGCCAACGAACGGAAGAAATAATCGATGGGCAACGGCACGCGATCCTGCGAAGGGGACTCCATGAAATGCAGGATGCCGTGCAGAATGGCCAGATTGGTCCCGCCCGGCGCCATATAGACGCGATGGGCTTCTACCTCCATCCCGTCCGTGGCCTCCACCACCGGCATCGCCGTGCATTTACTGAGCAGGCTCGGCAGGAGACTGACATGGCCCGCATGCTGGTGCGACACCACCACGAAGGCCATCCCGCTGCTGGGAGACGTGTGGCGGAAGAACTCTTCCATGGCTTCCAACCCGCCGGCGGAGGCGCCGATGCCGACGATCAGGAAACCGGGCGGTGCTGCGGGCAGGTCTGTCGATGGAGGGGGCTTCACCCGAGGGAGCAGCACGGCGATGCGTTTTCGCTTGGCACCAGCGTGCTTGGCGCCGATCTTGGCAGGAGTCGTGCTTCTCGGAGTCTTTCGTGCCGCAGCCATAGAATCTTCTCCTTGGCGTGACGGAGACCGCGGCACGGGCAGTCATCGCCCGCGGCTGAAGGGCTGATCAGGTGCCAGAGTCTAAGCCTTTTCTCAATATCAGACAAGCAGGGCAATCGCCGCTAGTAATGTCTCCCTCCAGGACTAGGGGTCCTCCTAGTTTCCCTAAAGAGGTCCTTGCCTTATACCATCATTCACTGTCGATTGAGCTACGCCGTTGCGCGTGACAGGCGCACCGATTTCATCACTCGTTTCTTGGCGTGGGGGGGGACGATATGGCACAGGAACTTTTGATCGAATCGGCAATCCACCAGCAACTCGCTCGGGCCGGCACCTGCTCGCTGGATGAACTCGCTGCCCAATTGCCCAGTTATTCCTGGGCCCAAGTCTTTGCCGCCGTGGACCGGCTGACGCGGGAAGGCACCATCGCCCTCAAACATCCAGCTCCATTCCGCTACATACTTTCGCTCGCTCCCCATCGATCGGCCGAGACGCGCCACGTGATGCAGAGCTGAATCCGGATCGAGCACGTCACCCGCAATTGTCCAGTTGTCAGTGAGACATCCATGTTGTTTGTTGCGTCATCGTCATCCCATCCCACACCATCGAGTCCTTCTTTCGTGGATCATGGCATCTTAACGAAGGAGCCATTACTGTGAATCAGGAACAAGAGGCGACCGGTCCTGGCATCGTCGTGCTGTCCCCCTCTTTGCAAATATTGCACATGAACCGGCGAGCGATGGCCTTGCTCAACCAGTTGGAATATACCGCACAGAGCATCGGAGCGGAGCGGGCCGTCGCCGCTCCGCTGCACCAGCACTGTCGGGACATCATTGAGACATTGCAGGCACGCCTGGGATCGAACAACTGGCAACAATTCCAGCAATGCCGCATGATCGGTAATTCAACCCACTCGATCTTACTGAACGGATTCGGCCTCCCTGACCGCAGGGGCCTGCCCCATTCTCGGATCGTGATGCTGCTCTCTCCGCACACCCATGCGCGTGAAGCGTGACATGCAGAAAGGGCGCGACGTGAAGTTGGTAGCTCGAAGTTCTGGGTCCGAAGTTTCTAAAACTTTGAACATCGAACCCTCATCCGTCTCGCCCGTCTCCCCAGTCTCGATCGGCAATCCTGCGGGGAGGCACCATTCATGACACGATTGCGCCGCAGCCTCTCATTGAAGACCTGCGAATTCCTATGGCATGAAGCAAGAAAGCGTTTGGGCTCTCCGGCAGGCTCCTCCGCAACTTCCCTCAGAAATTTTTAGACGCTAGTAAGTTGTTCGAGCGGAACTGGGGGGTTCCCCAGTTCCATAAACGGCTGCGTGTTCTTATAACCATGCCTCTAAGGCTCAGCACATCGTTGCGTAACTGTTCCCTGTCTGGCTGACGAATGAAAGAGGTGGTATATGCCTATTGAAGAACCGTCCGCTCAGACCACTCGTGGGGCGTATTCCGCTCCGAGAAGAATAAGAGAGACGTTCATCGCACCAACACTGCTCCCCGTCTGTTGTATCTGCAGACTCATTCGAGACGATACTCGATTTTCTCCTGGTCGTGAGCTCTGGGTCACGCAGCAGACCTATCGCAAGAACCATGGTGTGAACCCGACCGAGCTCGCTCTCACGCACACCTACTGTCCGAAATGTTTCACGAAGGCCCAGGATACGGTGAGGCAGTATTTCCGGGAGATCGGAACGTCGCCATGACTCTGGTCGCCGGTTCTCCGGACATCGACTCCTCTCCCTCCGTCCTGCCCGACGCATCCCATCGGGCAGCAGATCGGGACAGGGAGCCGCGCATCAAGGCATCGGCTCCGCCTGGTGGATTCTGTCTGCGCTGCAGCGGATTGCTGGTCCCCAGCTACACGGAGTCCCTGGAACGGGACGTCACAGGCAAACCGGTGACGCTGTGGCGTTGTGTCAACTGCGGCGACTGCGTGGATAGCGACATCCTGGCTAACCGAGGGAAGGGCTCTGGGTCGGCTCGGTCGCGCGCAAGACCACCGGCAGGGCCTCAATACACCGGACAGCCGTACGGAGTGGGGACAGGCATGACTCGGTGATTGGTTCTTGAATGTGACAATCAGGGAGGTCGCAGATCATGAGTCCACACAGCACATCGGGTCAGCTCTGGTCTATTATCCTGGCAGGCGGTGAAGGCACACGGGTGAGTTCGCTGGTGCATCGCTGGTTGGGCCGGCCCAAACCGAAGCAGTATTGCGCATTCGTCGGCACGCGCTCCATGTTCCAGCACACGTTGGACCGGGCGAGCCGACTCACGCCGCCGGATCGTATGGTCACGGTGGTCGCGCACAGCCATCGCCACGAAGCGCTGGCCCAACTGGATGGCAGGGGGGGCAACACGATTCTCTTTCAGCCGGCCAACCGCGACACGGCCGCGGGTGTATTCTTGCCTCTGACCTATATCCGCGCCAGAGCCCCGCAGGCCACCGTGGTGCTCTACCCGTCGGATCATTTCGTCTATCCAGAAGACCGATTCCTCGAAGCCCTCCGACGTGCGGTTCGGATCGCAGAGTCGCACCCTGATCGGGTGGTGATGCTGGGCGTCGCCCCTGATCGTCTCGAACTGGACTATGGGTGGATCCAGCCC
>Ga0137416_10001749_pt1 | contig 11261 bp, 6 predicted proteins | sample CZODoug3_1_1_16f_FD_108282 | JGI IMG/M metagenome (GOLD analysis project Ga0137416, IMG submission 108282) | Vadose zone soil fungal communities from Angelo Coast Range Reserve, California, USA - CZODoug3_1_1_16fungal (Illumina Assembly) | ecosystem: Environmental > Terrestrial > Soil > Vadose...
GAGATCCCCTACGAGGGCACCGTGCTGCACGGCTACTTCTACCGGGCGGCCACCGCCGCCGCCGGCGAGCGCCGGCCGACCGTGCTGATGCACAGCGGCTTCGACGGCAGCGCCGAGGAGATGCACTTCTTCGGCGCGCTGGCCGGCGTGGAACGCGGCTACCACGTGCTCTCCTTCGACGGACCCGGCCAGCCCAGCGCCATCCACCGGCACAAGCTCACCTTCCGGCCCGACTGGGAGCACGTGGTGACCCCCGCGCTGGAGTATCTGCTGGCCACCGAGCCGACCGCCGACCCGGACCGGATCGCGGTGCTCGGCGTCAGCCTCGGCGGCATGCTCGCGCCGAGGGCCGCCGCGTTCGAGCCCCGGTTGGCCGCCCTGGTCGCGCTGGACGGCGTGTACGACGCGAGCAGTGTGGCGACCGTCGCGTTCGGCATCGACCGGGAGACGCTGTACCGCCGGGCGCACGCCGACCGGGATGACGAGCTGGACCAGGTGCTCGAACGCGTGCGCGCGGCCAGCCCGACGATGCGTTGGGCCTTCGGCCACGGCCAGTTCGCGATGGGTGCACCCGACCCGAGGCGCTTCCTGGCGGCCTATCTCGACTACCACGTGCGCGACGGCGTGGCCGAGCGGATCAGCTGCCCGACCCTGGTCTGTGCCGCCGAGGACGACCTGTTCTTTGCCGCCCAGGACGGCGCAGCCGCTGAGCCCGACCAGCTGTTCGAGCACCTGACCTGCGCGAAGACTTTGCTCCGGTTCACCGAGGAGGAAGGCGCGGACGCGCACTGCCAGGCCGGCGCGCAGCGGTTGGCGATGGCCCGGATCTACGACTGGCTGGACGACACGCTGCGCTGACCCGTACCCCGCCGGCCGTACCCCGCCGGCTGACCCGCACCCCGCCGGCCCGCTCTCACCGGCCGACCGGGGTGTCGGCCAGCACCTCGCCCCGGTCGGCGGCGCAGTCCGGGCTGACCACCAGGGCGCGCAGCCGGCCCGGCTCACCGCCGGGCAGCACCAGCAGCACGCCGGGGCGCCCGGCCCAGTCGACCTGGCGGGCGCCGAGCACGGTCGCCCCCGGCGCGCCGACGTGGGCCAGGCAGTCGGCCCGGCGCGCTGGGTCCCGCAGCGGCCCGTAGTCCTGGCCGCCCAGCGGGAGGTCCTTGCTGGTCAGCGCCATCGGACCGACGGGCGCCAGCGGCCCGCCGGACGGGGGCGCCGGCGCGGCGGGACCGGGCAGCACGAGCAGGGCCAGCGCCGCGACCGCGGCAGCGGCGGCCAGCCCACCGACCCACCGCACCGACCGCCGGCCATCGAGCCGGCGCACCGGTGCCAGCCGGTCACTGAGCCGGCGCACCGGTGCCGGCCGGGCCGGTACCGGTGCAGGCAGCTCGGCGAGTGCCGCGTTCCAGCGCTCGACCAGGTCGGCCGGCGGCGGCGGGAGCCGGCGCAGCTGCGCCGGGTCGAGCTGATCCGAGTCCAGGGCGGCGATCAGCTCCGGGGGCAGGGCGGCCAGCTCCGCGAGGTCGGTGTCGGTCGAGGTCGACGGCGGGTCGATCTGGCGGCGGGCCGCGCTCCGGTCGGCCTGGTTCATCTCGTTCACCGCTCCTCCGTCACGGGTTGGGTAGGGGTCGCGTCGCCCCGATAGAGCTCCGCGAACCGCTTGCGGCCGCGCCAGCCCCGACTCTTCACCGTGCCGGCGGCGACGCCGAGCAGGTCCGCCGCCTCGCTGACCGGATAGCCGGCCAGCTCGACCAGGAAGATCGCCCTGCCCTGGTCGAGGGGGAGCTGGGCGAGCGCCGCCGACACGTCCATCCGCTCCTCGTGGTCGACGATCGGGTTGCGCGGCGCCGGCAGGCGTTCCAGCACCTCGTCGGGCACCGGTTCGGCCGCCCTGGTCTGCGCGCGGCGGTGCCGGTCCAGGCAGATGTTGCGCAGGATCGTGCGCAGCCAGGGCCACACGGAGTCGCCGGACGTGCAGTTGGCGGCGGCCAGGTGGGCGCGCAGCAGGGTGTCCTGCACCGCGTCGTCGGCGTCCTCTCGGTTCTGCAGCGTCCGCAGCGCGTCCCACCACAGGGCCGACTGGTAGCGCCGGAACAGCTCGGGATAGGCCGCCCGGTCACCGGCCAGGTGGGCGCGGAGCAGCTCGGCATCGGAACGGGTCACATCCGGGCACGCTAGGCAGCCGGCTGGGTCCCTGAGGCCGGAACGGCGGAACGCTTCGCGATCGCGATCGCGACGGTGGGCGCGCGGTCAGCCGGTGACGCGCTCGAACCGCAGGTCAGAGATCTCGGTGACGTTCTGGTCGCCGTCGCCACCCAGCTTCGTGATCCACACCAGCACGTTCTGCACCGGTTGGCTGCCGGCCAGCGAGACCACCGTGCTGTTGCCCACCACCGTGGTGGTGCCGAGCGGGATGGTCTGGGCGAACGTCGCGTCCGGGGTGGGCGCGGAGCGGATCTCCAGCTGGCTGCCCACGCTCGGCGAGGTGATCGTCAGGGTGGACAGCTGAACCGGCGAGGCGAACGACACCATGACCCCGACGCCGGGCTTCAGCGCGGGGAACGGCTGGTGGTAGATGTACGTGCCCCAGCTGGAGTTCGGGTCGTCGTCCACCAGCCGGCCGACGCGGCCGGGGTTGTCCGGGTCACCGGTCGGGTCGAACACGCGGACCGAGGCCGGGTGCACCGCGGCCTCCCGGTTGGCGTCCGGCAGCGCGTCCGGCGGGGCGTCCGGCGCGGCGACCTGGCCGGCGTCGGTACCCGGCGCCACCGGGGCCGCGGCGGCCGGGCCGGTGCCGGTCGGACCGGTCACGGTGATCCGGGGACCCGAGGTCGGCGTGATGCCGAGCATCGACCCCACCTGGATGGCCACGTAGGTGAGCACCGCGACCATGCCGAGGGCCAGCCCGCTCATCCCGATGCTGAGCTTGCGCTTGCGGTCCGGCTCGGGGGCCGGCGGCGAGTCGACCCGCCAGACCTCGTCCGGGTCGACCGGAGCGCCGTCGTCCGGCGGCGGCAGTAGGGCGGCCTCCTGCTCGGCCTCCAGCAGCTCGGTGAGCACCTTGTGCACGCCGGCGGCGGTGTGTACCCGGCCGTGCGGCGCGCCCGCTCCGAGCGCGCCCAGGGCCAGCGCGGACACCTCCACGGACACGCCGGGACGCAGGATGCCGGGCGGTACCACCATGTCCTGCAGGTCCCGGGGCGCCGCGGTCAGCCCGGCCAGCTCGGCGTCCGTGCCGGACAGCGGCCAGCGGGCGGTGAGCAGCGCGTACAGCAGGGCGCCGAGGCCACGTACGTCGTCGGCGGGGGTGACGTCGGGGTGCGGCAGCGCGAACGCCAGCCGGGCCTTGCCCTCCGGGGTGATCCGCACCCGCTGCGGGTGCGCGCAGCCGAGCACCAGGCCCTGGCGGTGCGCCACCTCGGCGGCCTGGGCGAGCGGGTCGAGCATGCCGAGCACCACGCCCGTGCGCAGCGGCCCGGCGGCCACCGCCTCGGCCAGGCTGCGCCCGGGCACCCACTCGGTGACGGCCAGGCCGAGCACGTCGTCCGGCAGCCCGCCGTGGTCGTTGCGCATCACGTCCAGCAGCCGGGCACAGCCCACGTGCTCGAAACGGCCCCAGCGCAGCGCCTTGCGGATCATGTCGGCGGCCTGCGCGGACTGGCCGGACTCGCCGGTCTCCTGCAGCAGGGTCAGCGCCACGTCCCGTTCCAGCACGGTGTCCCTGGCCCGCCAGAACTCGGCGTGCACCGACATGTCCGCGCCGGCCTGGGACAACAGGCGGTACCGCTCGGCGATGACCGTGCCGGCGCCGCGCGGCGGCTGGCTGGCCGGGCCCAACCCGGTGGGCGGTTTCGCCGGGCCGGCGGCCGTGCTCTCGGCGCCTGGCCTGGGTCGGGGGCGGGGGGTCGGACGGTAGGGCGGGGTCGGGCGGGAAGGGTCGGCCGAGTCAGCTGACCCGGCGACCGGAGACCCGTTCGCCTCCCCGTCTGCTTCGGCGTCGGTGGCGGTATCGGTGGCGGCGTCACCACTGAGTATCGCGGCCGAGCGCTGCTCGAATTGACCGCTCACCCTGCCTGACCCCCCTCCGCCGACCGGAGCCCACGAACCCCGGGCCAAGCCTACGTCAGCACCACGCGGAAGGAGCTCATTGCGGCGTAGCTGAGACGAGAGCGTCATCTGTCTCTCAGCCGGGTGACAGACAGGTTTCGGCGGTTGGCCAACCAGGTTTCGGCGGCCCGACAAGTCCGTCCCGGGCCGTGCCACGGCGCCCCTCGGAACCCGTCGCAGGGCCCCGACCAGGGCGTTCAGCGGCGGGCGAGCCGCCGCCACAGCGGGTCCAGCTCCGCGAGCCGGACCACCCGCATGCCGACCAGCGTGACCACCAGCGCCGCGATCGTGCCCGCCACCAGCACGATCCAGGCCTGCGCAACGGGCCCCAGCGTGTCGCCGAGCGGGCCGCGCACCCAGAGCACCAGCCCGAGGCCGGCACACCCGCCGAGCGTGGACGCCACCGCCGTCTTGCCGAAGGTGATCGCCATCGAGGACGTGTCCAGCGCCCCGAGCCGGTGCCGCAGCCACACCTGGCCGAGCACCGCGCCGACCACGAACGAGGCACTGTTCGCCGCCGCCAGCCCCAGCACCACGTCGCCGGCCGGCAGCAGCACCGGGCACAGCAGCAGCATCGGGATCTTCACCACGACCATGACCAGCTGGATCATCGTCGGCGTGCGCGCGTCCTTCATGGCGTAGAAGACCCGCAGCTGCAGCAGGCTCAGCGCGTACGGCAGCAGCCCGAACGCGGACACCGCGAGCGTGGCGCCCAGCCGGCTCGCGCCGGCCTCCGAGGTACGCCCGATGCTGAACAGCGCCACCCCGATCGAGGTGCCGAACAGCGTGATCCAGACGGTCACCGGGAGCAGGGCGATCGTCGAGTAGCGGCTGCCCAGCGACAGGTCCTTGATCACCTCGCCGATCCGGCCGGCGGCCGCCGCGCGGCTCATCCGGGGCAGCAGGGCGGTCAGCAGGGACACCCCGAGCACCCCGTACGGCACCTGCAGCAGCAGCCAGGCGTTCGCGTAGGTGGACACGCTGCCGGCGAACGGCGCGGCCACCCGGGTCGTGACGATGTAGCCGGCCTGGCCGATCAACACGTAGCCGATCACCCAGGCGTACAGGCCGCCGGCCTCCAGCAGCCGCCGATCCCAACCCCACCTCGGCTTCCATTCGAACCCGGCCCGGCGCAGCGACGGCAGCAGCACCAGCGCCTGCACCGCGATGCCCACTGTGGTGCCCAGACCCAGTACCAGCACCTTCGGATCGGTCAGCTGGATCGGGTAGAGGTTGATCTCGCCGGGCATCAGCATGTAGACGCCGATCACGCCGAGCATCACCACGTTGTTCAGCACGGGCGCCCAGGCGAACGGCGCGAACACCCCCCGGCTGTTCAGGATCGCCCCGAACAGCGCCCCGAGCCCGTAGAAGATGATCTCCGGGAGGAGCAGCACGGCGAACGCGGTGGCGAGCTTCGGGTTCGCCGCGCTGTGCGAGTCGCCGCCGAGGTAGAGCCAGGTGAGCAGCGGCGCGGTGGCGATGGCGACCACGGTGGACAGCACCATCACCGCGGTCGCCACGGTCAGCAGCTTCTGGGTGTACGCCTCGCCGCCGTCCGCGTCCTCGGCCTGCGCGCGGACCAGCAGCGGCACCATCACGCTGCTCAGCACACCGCCGAGCAGCAGCTCGTAGACGATGTTGGGCAGCGTGTTGGCCACCGTGTAGGAGTCGTTGAGCACCGAGAGGCCGAGGGCGGCGGCCAGCGCCAGCTGCCGGACGAACCCGGTGATCCGGCTGACCAGGCTGGCCAGCGCCATCGAGCCGCTGTCCCGGATCAGCGAGGTGCGCCGCGCCGAGGCGGATGAGGTCACCGACGCGGGGTTCTCGGGCTGGTCGGGTGCGCTCCGGTGCCGCCGCCCGGCGGTCCCACCGACCGGCTCGGGCGGGCCGTCGTGGTCGGCTGGCTGGTCGGCTGCTTCGTCGGTTGGGTTGCTGACGGGTTCGCCGGCTGCTTCGTTACCGGTGGGGCGGGCTTGTTGGCCGGCTGGCTGGTCGACCGGGTGCCCGGCTGGCCCACCGAGCGGCCGGACCGGCTCGGACGATCCGCCGAGTGCTGGCCGTCCGTCCGGCCGTTGGCCGGCTGGCCGTTCGGCGGAACGACCGCCGGGCGGCTGGTGGTCGGCCGGGCGGCCGGCGGGATCGGCTGGGTGATCGGGGTCGCCGGCCGCGCGGTGCCTCGCCCCGCGGTGCCGCGCGGTGCCGAGGGGCGGGGGGTCGTGGGATGGGGGTTGCCCGGCGGGACCGGACGGCTGGCGGGTGGGACCGGCTGCGTGCCGGGGCGCACCGGCTGGATACGGGTCGGCACCGCCCGCGTGGCCGGCGGACCCCGCACCGAGTCGGGTTGCGCTGGCGGGGTCTCGGGCGGGATCGGCGGAACCGGGCTGACCGGCGGGTTCGGGCTGCCCTCGGCGCGCCACCCGGCCGCCGCGCCACGCAGCCTGCGGGTGATCCGTCGCACCGCGAGGATCACCAGCAGGAGTCCAGCTGTGCCCGTCAACCACAACGTGATGGTGCCGTAAGCGGTGGACCGCAGCTGCAACCGGCTGGGTAGCCCGAGCGGACTGCCGGCCAGCGTGGTGAGCCGCGCCTCCACGCTGAACTGGCCGGACCGGGTCAGTTGGGCGTTCACCCGCAGCTGCAGCCGGCCCATCGGTGGGATCCGCTGCTCGCCGATCGCCTCGGTACGCAGACCCGGTGTGTCGGACAGCGCCACCCGCACCCGCATGGCCACCGGCAGCCCGTTGGCCAGCGTGATCGGCAGCGGGGCCTCCTTGTCGCCGAGCGCGTACGGGCTCGGCGGTTCGAGCACCCGGACCAGGGCGCGCAGCAACGTGACCCGGTCGGTGATCACGGCGGCGGCCAGGTCGGCCCGGTCCGGCTCACCCCGCCAGACCGCCGAGCTGGCCCGCAGCAACCCCTCGGTGACCGGGTCGAACACCTGGGCCGGCGTCGCACCGACCCCGGGCTCGGCCTCGGCGGCGGAGCGTAGGTCCTTGGTCGCGTTGCGGTCGGCGCGCAGCTCGGCCGTGACCGTGCCCGGCACCTCACGCGCGCCCGCCCGCAGCGGGTACACCAACGTCGCGCCGGGTACTGAGGTGCTGGGCGCTGAGGTGCTGGGTACTGAGGTGCTGGGAACAGTGGCGCCGTCCGCCGTGGCGTTGTCCGGCGCGCCGCCGGTGCCGCCGCCCGAGGTGGCGGGCTGACCAGCGGCCGAGGTGCCCGCCGCCGGGCTATCCGCCGGGGTGCCTGCCGCTGGGGTGCCCGCGGTGGGGGCGGCCGCGGTGGGCAGGCCGCCGGTGGCGGGGGTGCCGGTCGACGTGCCGGGCAGCCCGGCCGGGGCCAGCCGGCCGGCGTCGATCAGCGTGCCGATGCCGTTGAGCAGCTCCCTGGCGTCGGTGCCGGTGGTGTTCCAGCGGTGCGGTGGCGTGATCAGCAGGGGCGCGGCCGCCGAGCCGGTGGACGAGCCGGTGGACGAGCCGGTGGACGAGCCCGCGCCGGCCAGCGCGCGGAACGCGGTCGCGCCGAGGGCGTCCTGGTCGGCCAGCGGGGTGCCGGAGCCGGCCGGGCTGACCGTGGCGCCGGCCAGCGAGCCGAGCCCCCTCGCGCCGTCGGCGCCGACCTCACCGGAGTACACCCCGTTCGGCTGGTCGCCGTCCTGACCTCGGGCGGCCAGTTCGATCAGTGGGTCGGCCAGCAGCCCGGTGGCCTCCGCGCCGGAGGTGGTCAGCCGCACCAGGCCACCGGTGGTGCTCCGGCTGGACCGGCCACTGACCGCGACCGCATCGGCGGCCAGCACGACTTCCCGGCCGCCGTTGTGCACGTAGTCGGTGAGCGAGCGCTCGTCGAGCAGTCCCTCGGCCGGCCAGGTGGTGTCCGTGCGGACCGGGGTGCGCAGGATGTCCGAGGCGATCCGGGCGGCGTCCTGGGTGGCGTAGGCGGACAGGTCGTCCAGCCCGGCCCGGGACAGCGCCACCAGGTCGGCGTCCGCGAACGGCAGCGCCACCACGCAGTGCCCGGCGGCCACCGCGCGCAGCCGGTCCAGCCACTGGCCGGCCACCGCCCCGCCCCGCCCGTCGGTCTCCTGGCCGTCCAGCGCGTGCACCCGATAGCCGCCGGTCATGTCCGACACGGTGCGCAGCAGGTCGGGGTCGACGGCCAGGCAGAGCGCGGAGCGCACCGGCGAGCCGTTCGGGGCGGCCGTCTCCAGCGCGCCGACCAGTCCGTCCAGTCGCCCGCCGGGGCTCAGCGAGGCGGCCAGCTGGTCGTCGCGCAGCTGCACCGGCTCGCCGGGCCCGGTGGGCAGCTGGCGCGGCTGGTCGGCGAGCGGGTAGAGCATGGTCACCGGCGTCGGGCCGCCGGCCGTGTCGCCGACAGCGGGCTCCGGGGCCCGGCCGGTCGTCGCCGGCAGCCCGAGCACCGGCAGCAGCATCCGGACCCCGGCCAGGCGGGCCTGATCGCCGCTGTCCGGGGTGCCGTTGACGTTGATCAGCAGCTCGTACACGCCGCCGCGCTGCAGCCCGAGCGAGCTGCCGTCGGTGCCCCGCAGCGGCACGCTGAGCTGCACCGGCGTCTGCTGGCCCGGCGCGAGCTCGTCGGTGACCTGGGTGAACCCGGGGGTGACCGCGTCGTCCGCCGCGTTGCCGGCCAGCGCGGTGCGCACGTCGCCCTCGGTGCGCAACCGGTCGCCGCGCTGCGCCCTGATCTCCACGTCGTGCACGACCTGGTCGCCGATGTTCACCAGCTGGCCGGTCAGCGTGAGGGCGTCCGGGCCGATGGAGGTCACGACGCGGGGGGTCATGGTGGCCACCCGCAGCTCGAGGCGCGGACCCCGGGTGGGCGCCGCCGGGTCGGCCCGGAAGCCGGCGCCCGGCTCGGTCGGGGACGCAGTCACGGGGGAGCTGGGGGCCAGGGAGTTCGTGGCCGGGGAGGCCTCCGCCCAGCCGGGTACCGCGGCGGCGACCGTCCAGCACAGCACAAATGCCAGCACGGCTAGCGCGACCAGGTTGGTCGCGAGCCGTTGCGGGCCCGATGTCACGCTGATTCCTCCAGCATGGCGGTTGCCCGCCGCACCAGTCGCCGCTCGTCGGCATAGGCCAGCCGGGTCTCCAGCTCGTCGAGCGGGACCCAGGCCACCTCGGTCACCTCCACGTCGGTGTCAGACAGTTCGCCGCCGGTGGCACGCAACAGGAAATGATGCACGGTCTTGTGTACGCGACGGTCCTCCGCCACGAACCAGAAGTCGATGGTGCCGAGTGGGGCGAGTACCTCACCGACGATGCCAGTCTCCTCCTGCACCTCGCGCACGGCCGCCTGCTCCGGTGTCTCACCGGCCTCGATGTGTCCCTTGGGCAGCGACCACAGCAACCGGCCGCGCCGGTCCAGCCGGCCGATCACGGCGGCGATGGACAGCGCATGGTCCACGACGAGACCACCGGCTGACGTCTCGTCGACGGTGCGCAGCCGCCGACGGCGTTCCGGACCGCGCCCGCGGCGCCCATCCGAGCGACCGCGGGAAGGGGACATGCCGAGATGGTAACGACGTCGCAAACATCACGTCCGGCGCACGACCCGGTTCGGTGTTCGCAGCGTGCGCTAGGTATCGGGGTCCGCGCATCAGTGCCGCGCTGCGTGGGTGTGCGCGCGCACCCCGCTGATGTGCATAGACTGGTTCGCCGTGCCCGCTTCCGCCGCCTCGTACCCAATGTCGCGTGATTTGCCCACTCGTGCAACCCACCGCCTTTCCCGGGCCAGGGAGAATGCGGTAGTGGAGTTGTTGCGGGTGGCGCCGCTAGCCGACGAGCTCGCCGAGCGGTTCGTCGCGGCGGGCCACCGGCTGTACCTGGTCGGCGGCAGCGTGCGGGACGCGATGCTCGGCCGCCTCGGCGACGGCGGCAACAGCGACCTCGACTTCACCACTGACGCCACCCCGGCCGTCGTGCAGCGGCTGCTGTCCGGCTGGGCCGAGCGGCAGTGGGACACCGGCATCGCCTTCGGCACCATCGGCGCGATCCGGCGCGGCCAGACGGTGGAGATCACCACGTTCCGGGCGGACAGCTACGACCGGCAGACCCGCAACCCCGAGGTCGTCTTCGGCGACACCGTCGAGGCCGACCTGCAGCGGCGCGACTTCACGGTCAACGCGATGGCCGTCGAGCTGCCGTCCCGGGTGTTCGTGGATCCCTACGACGGGCTCGCCGCGCTGGCCAACGGCAGCCTGGACACGCCGGCCCGGCCGGAGGACTCCTTCGCCGACGACCCGCTGCGGATGCTGCGGGCGGCCCGGTTCGTCTCCCAGCTCGGCTTCACGCCCGCGCCCCGGGTGCGCGCCGCGATGACCGAGATGGCCGACCAGATCACCCGGATCACCGCGGAGCGGGTGCAGACGGAGCTGTCCAAGCTGATCACCGGAGCGCACCCGAGGGCGGGCCTCGAGCTACTGGTGGACACCGGGCTGGCCGAGCACGTGCTGCCGGAGGTGCCGGCGATGCGGCTGGCCACCGACGAGCACATGCAGCACAAAGACGTCTACGAGCACTCCCTGGTGGTCATGGAGCAGGCCGTCGAGCGCGAGGTCGACGGGCCCGATCTGGTACTGCGCCTCGCCGCGCTGCTGCACGACGTCGGCAAGCCGGCGACCCGCAAGCTGGAGTCGGACGGGCGGGTCAGCTTCCACCACCACGAGGTGGTCGGCGCGAAGATGACCCGGACCCGGCTGCGCGCGCTGCGCTACCCGAAGTCGGTGATCGACGAGGTGTCCCGGCTCGTCTACCTGCACCTGCGGTTCCACGGCTACGGCACCGGCGAGTGGACCGACTCCGCCGTGCGCCGCTACGTGACCGACGCCGGCCCGCTGCTGGAGCGGCTACACCGGCTGGTCCGCTCCGACTGCACCACGCGCAACCGGCGCCGGGCCGCCGCCCTGCAGCGCAGCTACGACTCGCTGGAACAGCGCATCGCCACCCTGCGCGAGCAGGAGCAGCTGGACTCCATCCGGCCCGACCTGGACGGCAACGAGATCATGCGGCTGCTCGACGTGAAGCCGGGGCCGCTGGTCGGCAAGGCCTACAAGCATCTGCTCGCGGTGCGCATGGAGCGCGGCCCCCTCACCCATGACGAGGCCATCGCCGAACTCCGAGCCTGGGCCGCCA
>Ga0137416_10001764_pt1 | contig 11213 bp, 11 predicted proteins | sample CZODoug3_1_1_16f_FD_108282 | JGI IMG/M metagenome (GOLD analysis project Ga0137416, IMG submission 108282) | Vadose zone soil fungal communities from Angelo Coast Range Reserve, California, USA - CZODoug3_1_1_16fungal (Illumina Assembly) | ecosystem: Environmental > Terrestrial > Soil > Vadose...
GTCTAGGGCAAAAACCACTCTGTGGGGCTCCCCAGTACCCCGGCCCGTGGCAGACAAGGTTGGCTCCGTTTCTTAGAAGTCCTCGATGTGGAGTGAGCTGGCCGGATCTCCACCACGCCATGAGGCTGCAAACTCACGCTGAACCCAACCGGCGCCTGAAGATCTTCCCTGAGCTTCGAGACACTTCCAAAGGCCAAAGAGAAGGCGTGGATTTCGCGGAGAGTGGCGCAAGCCTTCGCGAAAAACGGGTTCTGCCTCGGCAGCGCGACCGCTGCGAAGAAGCGCCGCACCGAGAGACTGCCGGATCCAGTTTATACCAGGCTGGCGGCTCGTCATAACTGAGAGCATCTTGCGCTTCCACCGCCCGCCGCCAAATGGGAATTGCGGAGTTGGCATTGGTCGCGAGTCGCGCCTCCAAGAGAAGTGCCGCGATGTTCATGATTTTATCGGCGGGATTGAACAGAAACATCGTCTCCCGCGGGAGTGCCCCTCGCGCTGCAAAAAGGACCGCTGTTCTTCCAGGGACTTGGCACGATCGCCTTTCCGCGCGTACGCCAGCACTCACGCGTAATGACGGAGAGCCGCCGTCATCATCATTTTGCTGTCTCGCGCAGGTTCGGCCAGGACCTCGTCCCAGCGCGCGAAGCGGACCAGCAGAAAGAGACGGTTCGGCAAGTAGTTGCACTGGTAAAAGTCTTTCACCATACAGCCATAATGGGAAGTACGCACGAAAAAGTATGTTAGGAAAATATGATGACGAAGCGCTATACGTCGACCTCTGCCGCTGCCCATGTTGAAGCAGCGCTGCGCCTGCTCGAAGGCAGATGGAAGCTCGTCATTCTCTTCTATCTCTTCGATGGCAAGGTTATGCGTTTTTCCGATCTTGAGCGCGCAATTCCCAGCATTACGCAAAAGATGTTGGGGTAGCAGTTGAAAAGCATGGAGGCTGATGGCATTTGTGCATCGCACCGCATACCTCCAAGTTCCACCGAAGGTGGAGTACCGATTGACCAAATGGGGCCAGTCTCTCTGTCCAGCTCTGGATGCGATCCTCAAATGGGCGGACCGGCGCCGGAACAGCGGAACAGCTGAGAGTTAGCGGCATTATCCTTGATCCCGGAAATAGTCGATCAGGAAGTGCCAAGCCGCACTATTTTGTCACTGAACAGAAGCCGACTTGCACTAAGACTTCCGGGTACCAATCTGGCAGCGATGTTTCAGCCCAGACGCACGCCAACTATAAATGTGGTGGTTTGTCAGGGACAAACATTCGAGCTACCCTGCCCGCTGAACTAGTGCATCGGCCGCACAATGGGGTATTCTGGCTCGATCAGGAGGAACAAATGAAGGACTACCTTCACGTCGGCGGTAGCGGTCTCTTAAGAAGATTGGTAAAGACGAGCCAATGTAATGACAAACGCCTCCGGGACTAAAGACGAAGCCTCTGCCGGCGACCCGATTCCTCCGAAGTGCTCTGTCATCGAGGTGCATGTCGGCGAATTGAAACAGTTATTCAATGCCATCGATCCTTCTCCGTTTCGCGACAAGGACCTAGACCCCAAAGCTGAGGAGTTCATTGTAGGTTGGGCCAAGGAGTTGCCCCGTGACGAAACGCTTGCTCTGGTGGTTGATCTCGACCGGGAGGCCGGGTTACCCGACGAGGCTGCGGTGCTACGCGACGCGATTCACGAGTTCTTCAGTCAACGCGCTCAAGCATATGGGCGGCGTCTGCGCGAATTGTTTCGTGTGGGCCGGACCAGCCTTGTGATCGGGCTCGTTGCTTTAGCGTCGGCGATTGCATTGGGCGATTTTCTAGCTGCTTTGATGAAGGGCAGCCGTATTGGCGAGATCGTTCGCGAAAGCCTTATGATCGGTGGCTGGGTTTCCATGTGGCGCCCTCTCGAGATTTTCTTGTACGACTGGTGGCCGATTCGCAGTGAAACTCGGCTTTCTGAGCGGCTTGCAGCGATGCCGGTCCGCATCAGATACATGAACGCCACAGCTCCCGATGCATGGAGAGCAGACTGGCCAGCGGTGTCGCCAAGAGGTGAACGGTCGAGCAGCGAGGCCCAACCGCGAGCTCTAAATCAGGCAAGTTGAGCCCTTACGCACAACGCCGTGAATGATCACATCGGTCTAGAGCCGAACGCGCCCTCATGAGGAGCAGGCGCAGAAATTGTATCCCCTAGCCGACTTCCCGTTACCTAATGTGCTCGACAAAGCGATCATTTCGGAGTCGCCGACGATCCACGGCAACGGCAGCGAATGAAGAACTCTCCACGGTCATCGAGAGAGGAGATTTGCTAAAGAGGCTGTGGGTTTCTGATGTGATTGCCACGCACGCATGTCATCTTGAACGGGTGGTTCTTCACGGCCGCGAGGAGGCCTTTCGATCTGGGTCGTTTCGAGGAGCAGTAGGGCATTTTCGGCATCATCCCCAATTTCTACGTCGTCTATAATCACAACGCCGCGCCGCTCTGTTACGATTGTCGGCTCAGGCATGCTTGCCGGCATCTACCAGGCGGGAGGCGTCTGCAACTACGGCCAGGGTGCAAAGGGTTACGCTGAGCGCTATGGCGCTATCTATGCCGACGGCGTTACCGACATCATGATCGGCGGCGCCATCCTGCAATCGCTCCTGCACCAGGACCCACGCTATTTCTACCAGGGCACGGGCACAAAGAAGTCTCGCGCTCTCCAGCCCAATTCATCTGCAACGGGGACAACGGACGGCGGCAGCCGAACTACTCGACTTTAGGTGGCGACCTGGCCACGGCTGCCATCTCGAATGCCTACTATCCGGCGTCGGATCGCAAGAAGCTTCACATTCATCTGTCTACGATCTCCTACCGACTGGCTTTGGTGACGAATTGCTGACGAGTTTTTCTGCGCGTGCCAGAAGGAAACAGTTTCGGCCAGGCAACCATTCGAACGATTCCAGCCTCCTTTCGCAGGAATCTTCGCGTTGACAGGTTTCATCTCCGCGGAGTAGCGTTGCCACCATCATCGGCCGCCATTTTCCTTCTATTCTCCCAAGGAGGCTTCGATGAGAAAACCCCACCTTATTGCAGGACCCCTTCTTGCGGCGGCCGCACTCGCAAGTGGCCTGTGGTCAGCGGTGGCCCAGGAGCGGTCATCGACTGGGGTTCCGGTCCATGTGGTGGTGACCGTGGAACCTCGTCACGGTTCCAACGTTCCGGTCATTAACCGCGAAGACGTGATGGTATATCAAGGTCGCGATCGGGCTAAGGTTACCGACTGGATCCCACTGCAAGGAGAGCGCGCAGGACTTCAACTGTTCATCCTGATCGACGACGCTGCCAGCACCAGCCTCGGTTCGCAGTTGGAAGACATACGCCAATTCATCAGTGCGCAGCCCTCAACCACGGCGATCGGTGTGGCGTATATGCGAAACGGCACCGCGGAAGTCCTGCAGAATCCCACCAATGACCATACGCAGGCGGCCAAAGCGCTGCGACTTCCGTTGGGAGACGCGGGCGCGTCTACCAGTCCCTACTTCTCCGTGGTTGACTTGATCAAGCGCTGGCCCGAAGGTCCGGTTCGGCGCGAGATCCTGATGGTTTCCGACGGCATCGATCGCTTTGGGGGTAGCGGACCCAGTAACCCTTATGTGGACTCCGCCATTGAAGAAGCGCGGCGCGCGGGGGTCATCATTTACTCGATCTACACGCCTGGCGTGGACCACTATGGCCACAGTTTCTGGCGCATGAATTGGGGCCAGAACTATCTTTCTCAGCTTTCCGACGAGACCGGAGGAGAATCCTACTACCTGGGTTTCGGCGCTCCGGTCTCGTTTGCTCCTTATCTGGATGATTTAAGCCACCGGTTGACTCGCCAATACCTGCTGACGTTTCTCGCCAAGCCAGAAAGAAAGGCTGGGCTCCAACCATTCAAGCTTCGCACCGAGGTGCCGAATGCGGAGTTGGTCGCAGCCGACAGAGTCTACGTGCCGGCCGGAACGTAGCTGCGACGTCAAGCGCTTATGGGTGTGGCAGCAGGCTGTTTTGAAATCTGTTTTGAAATCTAAATCCTTTTTTTATCGCCGAATAGGATTTGATATTGCTTTTCACTTCATGCGGGCGAGCTTCGCCCGCCTAACGCGAAGCGGAAGGTACTTATTGGGAAGGGCGGCCTGGCCGACACCGCCCCGCACGCTAGAACGCCGACGGAAATGCAGTCGATGAGCGAGAACGATTTCGAGTGTTTTGCGAGCACCCGCGTAAACGCGTCTCTGGCTCGGCCAAAACGGCTGTCCGATGGGCTGGCTTCAAGGGTGAAATTCAGGCTGTCATGGTTTGTGATTCGCGGGTGTCTTTAACCTAGCCATCTGGGAGTGGCAGCCAGTTCTTTTAGGGTAGAATGAGCCGCGCGCCACTCAGGAACTCGCTGCAAGCATTCGTTGACGCTGGTGAGGGGTTCGGTCCGGTGCTCCTCCATCTGCTTGAGGGCGCTTAGAAAACAAGATCCACAAACAGGAAGGAGAGGCCATGCGGAGCCAATGGCACATCTCAAGGTCGGGAATCAGATCCTCCACACAAGTCGGCCGCGCCAACAACAGCAAGGGTTCCAATGACTGCCGGAATTTCGCGACAACGCTTTGTGTTCTTGGTTGCGCGGTTTTCACTTTTCTATTGCTGAGTGGATGCGGAAACAAGAACGTGTCGGCAGCAGCCTCTCCGCCGCCAAACGTCCAGATCGTCGAGGTCATCGAACGAGACGTCCCCGTTTACCACGAGTATCTCGCGACTCTGGACGGTTTTGTGAACGCACAAATCCAGCCGCAGGTTTCAGGCTACCTCATCAAACAGAATTATTTGGAAGGCGCCCTAGTTGGCAAGAACCAGGTACTTTTCAAGATCGATCCCCGGCCTTTTCAAGCCATCGTGGATCAAGCCAAGGCGCAGGTCGCACAAGCCGAGGCGCAGCTTGGGAAGACACAGTTGGACGTGCAACGCGACACTCCGCTGGCAAAAGAAAAAGCAATTGCGCAGAGCCAACTGGACAACGATATTCAAGCCAATTTAGCCGCCCAAGCGACCGTCCAAGCCGATAAAGCTGCCGTTGAACAGGCGGAACTGAATTTGGAGTTCACGAATGTTCGTTCGCTCATCGATGGTGTTGCCGGAATCGCCAGCGGCCAAGTGGGAAATCTTGTAGGCCCGCAAATTATCCTTACAACAGTTTCTCAGCTCGAACCCATTAAAGCTTACTTTACGGTGAGCGAACAGCAATACCTCGCTTTCGTGAAACGCAATCCGACGGTAGCAGCTCGAGAGGCGCGTCAGAGACAGTTTGAGTTGGACCTGATCCTCGCCGATGGGTCTATCTATCCCCGAAAAGGCAAATTCTACGCGGCCGATCGTCAGGTTGATATCCAGACGGGAGCGATTCGGCTGGCTGCTCTTTTTCCGAATCCAAGCAATGTTCTTCGTCCCGGCCAGTTTGGCCGCGTCCGTTTCGTCAGCTATACCAGGACAGGGGCGCTGCTCGTGCCCCAGAAAGCGGTCGTGGAGCTTCAGGGAAGCTACCAGGTGGCGGTGGTCGGGAACGATAACAAAGTCACTCTGAGGACGGTGAAGGTCGGAGAACGAACCGGCGCAATGTGGATTGTTGACGAAGGTCTCAAACCAGCGGAGCGAGTTGTGGTTGAGGGTGTGCAAAAAGTCAGGGACGGTATGCTGGTCCACCCCACTCTGGTGAACGCTCCAGCAGAAGGCAATTGAACCATGTCCAGGTTCTTCATCAACCGTCCAATCGTCGCCATGGTGATTGCGATCGTCACAGTCATTGTCGGCGCAGTGACGATCACCGGCCTTCCCGTCGCTCAGTTTCCCAACATCGCGCCCCCGGAAATCCAGGTACTCGCTACCTATGTTGGGGCGGATGCGCAGACACTCGAACAGTCGGTTGCCACTCCCATCGAGCAGCAAATGAGCGGAGTGGACAACATGAATTACATGTACTCGTTGAATGCGACGGGGAATTCACAAACCACTCTGATCGTGAATTTCGATGTGAAAACGGACCCCAATACCGACCTGATTCTCGCCCAATCAAGGGAGACCCAGGCAGCATCTCAGCTTCCTATTGACGTTACCAATTATGGAATCACCGTCAGAAAGTCAGTGACCGCCCCGCTGATGCTGGTCGCGGTGTATTCACCGCATGGCACCTACGACGCGAGGTTCCTCGCGAATTATGCCTTTATTAACCTCATTGATCCTATCACTCGCTCGCCCGGAATAGGCCAGGTCCAGGTTTTTGGAGCAGGCCAGTACGCTATGCGGTTGTGGGTCAAACCGGACCAGTTGGCCAAGCTGGGCATCACCGTCACGGAGATCGTCAGCGCGGTCCAGTCGCAAAACGCGGTCAATCCTGCCGGACGAGTGGGGGGCGAGCCTATTCCTCCTGGCCAACAGTTCGCCTATGCGGTCCGTGCGCAAGGCCGGCTGGTCTCACCAGACGAATTCGGAGAGATCGTGGTCCGCGAGTCGCAGGGCGGTGTGGTGCGCGTCAAAGATGTCGCCCGCGTTGAGCTCGGGGCCCAGGACTACTCAGTAGCCGGACGCTTGAACGGTAAACCCAGCGCCGTTGTTGCCGTCTACCAACTGCCTGGATCAAACGCGGTTGACGCAGCCGCCGGCGTTAAGAAACTGATGGCGGAGATGAAATCCCGCTTCCCGTCCGACATGGACTATACCTTATCGCTTGACTCGACTCGATCCGTCGTCGAGGGAATGAAGGAAATCATCATTACGTTGCTGATCGCGATAGGCCTGGTAATCATGGTCGTGTATCTGTTTCTTCAAGGATGGCGCGCGACTCTGATTCCTCTCCTGGCGGTGCCTGTCTCTCTGGTCGGCACGTTCGTGTTCTTTCCTTTGTTCGGCTTCTCCATCAACACCCTCTCGCTATTTGGTTTGGTGCTGGCGATTGGCCTGGTGGTAGACGACGCCATCGTGGTGGTGGAAGCAGTGGAGCGTCACATCGAACACGGGATGGCTCCGAAAGATGCCGCCCTGAAAGCTATGGAAGAAATCTCCGGCCCGGTCGTCGGAATCGCGCTGGTGCTTTCGGCCGTATTTATACCCACCGCTTTCATACCAGGCATTACCGGAAGGCTCTACCAGCAATTCGCAGTCACCATTGCGATCTCCGTCTTGCTCTCGGCGTTCAACGCATTGAGCCTTAGCCCGGCGCTGGCTGCACTGCTGCTCCGGCCCAAAAAGGTCAGCAGGGGCCTTCTGAGAAGGGTCTTCGACCAGTTCAATCGGTTGTTCGAACGCGCCACCAACGGCTACGTCCGCGTTTGTGCGGCCCTGATTCGCAAGAGTGCCGTCGCTTTGATAATGCTCGTGGGGTTCGGCGCCGCCGCCTGGTTTTTCAGCGGCAAGGTTCCGTCGAGCTTTCTTCCTGACGAGGATCAGGGATACATGTACGTCAACTTGCAGCTGCCGAGCGCAGCTTCGACCGAGCGCACCGACCTTGTTGCAAGAAAGATTGAGGACGTTCTGGCCCACACTCCGGGAGTGGCGAGCACCACCACTGTCGTAGGCTTCAGTTTGCTCAGCTTCACCCGATCTACATACAACGCGTTCTTTTGGGTTACCTTGAAACCGTGGGACGAACGAACGAACCGGGAAACCCAGTTTCAAGTGATAAAGGCCCGCTTGAATCGAGCGCTCAGCCAGTTGCCAGAGGGGATTGCCTTTGATTTTTCGCCTCCCGCTATTCCCGGTGTGGGCACCTCGGGCGGATTCACGTTCGTCCTCGAAGATCGTGCCGGCAAGGATGTGCAATTCCTCGCCAGCAACTTGAACACGTTCCTGGCGGCTGCCCGCAAGCGTCCTGAGATCGCGGGAGTGAGTACAACGTTCCTGGGCAGCGTGCCCCAGCAGTTCATCAACGTGGACCGCGACAAGGTAATCAAACAGGGAGTGCCTATCAGCGATGTCTACCGGACCATTCAGGCCTTCATGGGGGGATTGTTCATCAACTACTTCAACCGCTTCGGCCGCCAGTGGCAGGTTTACATTGAGGCGGAGGGCGACTACCGTACGAACGCGGAAAACGTGGGGCAATTTTATGTCAGGAATCAAAATGGGCGAATGGTTCCGCTCTCCGCACTAACAAGTTTTGAACCTCTCTCCGGGCCTGAATTCACCATGCGTTACAACTTGTATCGCTCGGCGCAGATCAACGGGAGCGCCGCTCCGGGCTACAGCTCAGATCAAGCGACGGCTGCCCTGGAAGAAATCTTTGCGCAAACGATGCCGGCCGAGATGGGCTACGACTACATCGGCATGTCGTTTCAGGAAAAAAAGGCCCAGCAAGGCGTACCTCCGGCGGCGATCTTCGGGTTATCGCTGTTGTTTGTTTTTCTCATTCTCTCCGCCTTGTATGAGAGTTGGACGCTGCCCTTCACCGTGCTCCTAAGCACGCCAGTGGCGGTGTTTGGCGCGTTCGCGATTCTGTGGCTGCGCCGGGTGTTGCTGAGCGCTTTCTATCCCCCGTTCATGGTGCAGATTGAGACCGATGTGTACTCGCAGATCGGCCTGGTCATGCTGATCGGCCTGGCTGCGAAAAATGCCATCCTGATCGTGGAATTCGCCAAAGACGAATACGAAAAAGGCAAGCCTCTGGTGGATGCGGCTCTCACGGGAGCCAGGCTCCGGCTCCGGCCCATATTAATGACCTCCTTGGCCTTCATTTTCGGGTGTATCCCGCTGTGGACCGCATCTGGCGCCGGAGCGGTCGCCCGCCAGATCATGGGCACCACCGTGATCGGCGGCATGCTGGCGGCGAGCGCGCTCGGTATTTTCTTTGTCCCGGCAGTGTTTTGCGTGGTGGAGAAATTTTCCGGTGCTGAGAGCAAGAAGCCATCTTCTGCGAGCGCGATGCCTCTTCCCGCGCAAAATCCTGGAACAGGAGACGACTAGGATGAGAACGCCGGCTGATCTTCTAGTCCTGATAGTAATTCTGGGATTCGCTTCCGGTTGCGCCGTCGGGCCAAATTACAAGAGGCCAGCGGTCAACGTGCCTCCTGCCTATCGCGGCGTCGCGCCGGAGGAAGCAGCCAAGGGCGAAGCCCGATCCCTTGCCGACGAGAAGTGGTGGGAGGTTTTCCAGGATGAACAGCTGAAGGAGCTGCTTAAGACCGCGCTGCAACGAAATTATGACGTGCGCATTGCGGCCGCACGGATTCTGCAAGCCCAGGCGCAGTTGGGCATCACGCGAGCCGGTCAGTTTCCCACCATTGCAGGCGATGTGGAAGCCGTGAATCTGCGGTCCCCGCAATCAAAATTCTTACCGGCATACGAAACCAGCGCAAACCAGGTGGGTGGGTCCCTCGCCTGGGACGTGGATTTCTGGGGCAAATATCGACGCGCAACCGAAGCGGCTCGTGCCGACCTGGCGGCGAGGGAGTGGGCCCGGCGGGAGGTCATGACCGCCCTGGTTGCGAATCTGACCGATGCTTACTTCCAGCTTCGCGCGGTTGACTTACAGCTAGAGATCTCCCAGCGGACACTGGCATCGCGCCAGGATTCCCTGCGATTGACCCGCCTGCTGGCCGACGGCGGTTCAACCTCCATGCTCGATGTTCGGCAGGCGGAACAGCTCGTTTTTACCGCAGCTTCCGAGGTCCCCAGCCTGGAACAACAGATCGAGCAGGATGAAAATTTCATCAGCACTCTTCTCGGGAACAACCCTGCGCCGGTTCCACGAGGACGAAAATTAACGGAACAAGAACATCCCCCCACGGTGCCTGCCGGGCTCCCCTCTTCCTTGCTGGAACGGCGGCCTGACATCCGCCAAGCGGAAGAACAGTTGATCTCCGCCAACGCGCAAATCGGAGTCGCGCGGGCCGCGTACTTCCCCCAGATCTCACTCACCGCGACGGCCGGATATCAAAGTTCCGCATTGACTGGTCTATTCAGCGGACCGGCGGGATTGTGGAATTTTGGCGGATCTCTCACCCAACCTATCTTCACTGCGGGGAGGCTGCGATCGAACGTCCGCCTGACAGAAGCCCGGCAGCAAGAGTTCCTGCTCGGCTATGAACAGACCATCCAGGGTGCGTTCCGGGAGGTTTCTGATTCCCTGGTTGCATACCGCAGAACCCAGGAGTTTCGTCAGCAACAAGAACTCCTGGTTGCTTCCGCACAGGACGCTACGCGCCTCTCGCAGATGCGGTACAGCGGTGGGGTCGCCAGTTATCTCGAAGTCCTCACCAACGACACCAACTATTTCTCTGCCCAACTCAGCCTGGTACAGGCTCAGCTCAACGAACGATTGGCTCTGGTACAGCTCTACAAGAGCTTGGGCGGAGGATGGGAGCAATGAGTTTCACTTGTACTTGGCAGGAAACCACGCACAAAGCGGCTTCGTTCAAACGGGCTTCCGAGAAGTTAGTGGTGGCAGTCCGTTGACCTCCACATCCGATGCTCAAGGTCGTCGGCTGGCACACGTTCCGGCACTCGTACTCGTGCCTGCTGCGTGCGAACCACACAAATGTGAAGGTGCAGCAGGAATTATTGCGGCCCTCCAACATCGCCACCACGATGAACGTTTACACGCAGGCTGTGAGCGAACAGAAGCGTGCCGCACATGGTCAGGTAGTTGAGCAGTTGCTTGCCGTATGAGCGGAAAATGAGCGAATGGGCTTGTAACCGAAAGCGCAACTGATTGAAAAGATTGGTTGCGGGGGGTGGATTTGTTCCCCAGTCGCCCATTGATTCCTCGGAAGTTGGTGATTCTATGATGGTCGGCAATGCCGAAAAAGGCCAAAACGGCAAGTTCTTCATTCAGTTTTCATTCAGCTTCCCGTTTTCATCGTTCCCAACGCCGATAGGTGCGCCAGTGATCCCTCGCCCGAAGATTTCATCCTAATAGCAGCACGTTTGTCCCGGAGGAACCAGGTCTGGTCTTGGGGATTCTGGGAAGGTTTTCTTCGAGCTTGTCCAGCGGCACTCGGATCGCTACTGGTTCGTGGAACACTCGACTTCACATTTCAATCCTGACGATCCGAAGCGGGCGCAAGCCGGAAGGATGTTCGCGTATGAATGGGATGCGGCCACCGACCGCAGTTCGCCACGTTCAGTTTAGTCCGATTTTTGGCGGCAAGCAGATTCCGTTTTGCGCCTATAACACTATCGGGTATCCCACTGCCAAACGATTATTTGAGCGCCAGA
>Ga0137416_10001765_pt1 | contig 11212 bp, 7 predicted proteins | sample CZODoug3_1_1_16f_FD_108282 | JGI IMG/M metagenome (GOLD analysis project Ga0137416, IMG submission 108282) | Vadose zone soil fungal communities from Angelo Coast Range Reserve, California, USA - CZODoug3_1_1_16fungal (Illumina Assembly) | ecosystem: Environmental > Terrestrial > Soil > Vadose...
AACAAACGGCAATGCGGTATCCAACCCGCGCATCAGAGCTTGATCACCGACGTCTTCAGGTCCCGCCCTCTCCTCTGCACGATCCATCACCTAATCAACTCCACGCTGGCGAGCGTGGAGAACGTTCCAGTCGTGCCCGCGGTGCTTGACAAAGGACATGACCCGCCCGCCGGTGGCCGCCGTCTCAGCTATGGGCCAACAACGGACTCCTGCGGTGCACACCGGATCAGAGAAATTCTTGAATCAGCCAAGCGATCTCCGCGGCGGTTTTGAAGCCAGGTCGATCACGATTAGGCCGTCTTGCTGACGCCCCAGAACAAGGGGAGCGGCGCCGGCACAATGCCGCTGACATTCTTGCGCCAAGCATAGTGACGGAGAAACACGCCGAGCGGCGCGTAGAGGACATGGTCGAGGCAGGCCTTGTTCAGCCGTCGAGCAATCGTCTTCTCCTCATCGGGACTCTTTGCGTCAAACCACGCCGCGACCTCGGCTTCGACTTGCGCACTACTCGCCCAACCGTTCGCCAGATTGCCGTCGGCGCGAAGGAGCCGGATCGTTGGGTATGCGAAGTCGATTCCAAAAGCGCTGTTGACGACGACCGCATGTACTGTGACCGCGGCCTGGTCTGTTATGAAAACGGCCACCATGATCGAGCGATTGCCGATTTCAATCAAGCTATCAAGCTCGATCCGAACTCTGCCGCCGCCTGCATTCAAGCACGGCCTCATCTTGCATCGTACCAGCGAGTTCAAACTCGCGTTCGCCAGCGTCATTCAAGCGATCCGCGTTGATCCGAGTATATTCGATGCTCTTCGACGTGCCAATTTGCGTCCCTGAGCTGAACCGCTGCTTCGAAAGCATGCAGGCGTCACGGCAGGCGGTCAAGGAGTCGGTTACCAAAGAACGGGACGAAGCCCAGCCGGAGGTACTCCGAGGTCGCGGCCGCAACCAGCGGAGCATCGTCCAGATACTCGATGGCGAATATGGTCAGGCCTGCGTTCCGTGCCCGCCGCAGGTATTGCAGACTCCATTCGATGTCGGCGTTCGAGTTCGGCACCTCTTGCCCTTTTAATCCGGTCAGCAAACTCTCCTTGCTGACGCCGTCGATAGCATCGAGATATCGTTTCGAGGCCAGCAACGGCTCCGCATTCTGGCCGACCAGCAGAAAACCGGAATTACGACTGCGGGTTGCCTGGGCGATCTTGGTGACGAGATCGGCCATGTCCCGCATGGCACTAGGGCGGATGTCGCGCCAATCCTGGAACGCATCGATCCGGTCAAGGAAGATGCCGTCGAAACCGGCGTCGACGAGCCGCATGGCTGCATCGAGCACGATCCTCTGCCACTCCGGGTGCCAGTAGCGCACCGAGTAGCTCCTCGACCACTCGAGGCTCTCCGGGCCGAGCCACTCCGGCGCGGGCCCATCCCTCCAGTGCGGCGACCAATACGGCCGGTACTCCTCCGCGGCGCCGATGCTGAGATACGCCAGAACGAGGCGTCGCCCGCCATTCGGCTTGCGCTTCAGCGACTTCATTTCCTCCAGGTTGGGCCCTCGCCCGACCGCTGCGTCAACGATGGGGTCTATGACGATCAAATCGAGGCGCGAGTCGGCGATGGCCTGCAGATCGATTTTCTGGTATTGGCATCCCCATCGCGCGACGCTGGCCAGAACCCTTCGCATCTCTACGCGTTCTGCATCCATAGACGACGCCGTCCGCTCCACATCTTGGCTGAGGCTGGCCTCCCGTTCCGCTTGCGACGCCGCTTCCAGCCTGATCTTGAGCACATCGCCGGGGGACAGCGGTGTGCTCTCGTGCGCCGGTAGGACGGCGGGCCCGTCCGGCCCCTGGCGCACGATCTCGTACACGGGCCGCGCCGCGGCAGCCGCGTGCGCGGTGACCAAGCCTCCCCGACTCAAGGGGTCAGCGAGCAGCCCTGCGGCGTCGAGGGCCCCGCGCATATCCGCGATCTCGTCCTCGGTTGCCGCGATCGACCTCGCGAGCTCGGCAGCATGATCGAGCGACAGACGTGCCAGGGCACCCTCCGCCTGTGCCAACCTCCCTTCCGCGTCGGCGAGTGCGCGGTGGGTATCCTGCCGACGCGTCTCAATTTCAGCCACCTCGCTGCGCGTCCTGAAGAGGGTGGTTCGCGTCGCCAAGCCTCCCAGCTTGCGCAGCTCATCGAGGTGCTCGCCCGCAATCTGGCTTTCCGCATCGAGCTGGGCGAGCTTGGCGCGCATGGCCTCGATCTCCTTGCGTATCGTCGAAAGGCCTGCGAGAGCCTCAGCGCGCTGCTGCTCGCGCCGGGTCTGATCGAGCTCCAACATGGTCCGCTCGGCGGCAATCAGGGCCTCGGCGCGATCCTTGCCCGCCAGCGCAATCAGCTGCTGGGGAGCCTGCATCGCAGCGTCACCGCTGCGCTCCGCTTCCAGCCTGACGCGGCGCGAAAGGAGGCGCTCAAGCTGACGGGTGAGCTTGCCGACCCGCTCCTGCTCGTGCACGCCCTCGATTAGCTCCGCCGCATTGCCGCGGTCGAGGCCGCCGGCCAAAGCCATGGCCTGCAGGACGGTCATGTGGCCTGCATGCTTGACGGCGCCAGGGACGCGCACCGCGCCCACCACGTAGACGGGCCAGCGGTCCTGGATGGCGACGCTGACGTCCCCGGGGCGTCCGATAGCGCGCGTAAAGGCGGTCTTCAGCTGGTCCTCGAGATCGCGGGGCGACAGGCCGGTGACCTGGAACCTGCCGAGCACCGGCAAGGAGACCACGCCCTCCTCGTCGATCGTGTAGTCCCCGCTGAGATCCGCGCGCTGGTAGAACATGCGCTGCATTGAATCGGCGTCCTCGCGGCCCCCCGGTGCGCCGCCGCGGATATCGATTGTTTCATGAAACGTGATCCTGAGACGATCGCCGGCGCCGAGCGCGGCGGCACTGGCGCGGCGGTCCGCCCGCGTCGCGTCGGCCGACGGTGCGGGCCGAGCGGCGTCCATCCGCGCCGACTCGGCCGACGGTGCGGGCGAAGCGGCGCGGGCGTTGGAAGCTTCGTCGTGTGTACGCAAGGCGGTGGCGATACCCGCGACCAGCGCCAAGCACAGCGTGAGGCTGAGGACGTAAGGCATGGTCAGCCGCATCGTCTGCATTACTCACTCCAGCTTGGTGATCGGGAACTTGCAAGGAAGAAGGCGGCGGAACCCCCGCCAGGGCGCGGCAGGTCTTCCGCGCGTTCGGCAGAACGTGATGAACGTCAAGTTCTCCATAGTGCTCTCGAGGGCTGAGAAGGCGAGCGCCGCAGAGATCACGCAGGCGGCGAGATAACCGAAGCCGTAGTACGCCGCGCCCATCTCCATGGTCGCCATGGCAAAGGTTCCCTGTAGGGCAAGGAAAATCGCTTGCAGAGCCAGAAAGCGGCCGTGCTGGTCGAAGAACAGCAGCAGGGAGGTCGCCGCGAAGAAGACGAACTGGAAAAGCGCACCGACCGCGCCCAGTCGCAGCACGCCGATCTGCTGATAAAACAGTCCGGAGACCTGCACGATCGTCGGCGCGCCAAGCACAATGACCACGCAGATCGCAGTCTGGATCAGCGTGGTCTGGCCCAGGCTCGCCAAGGTCGCCTGCTTGAGACTTTTAGCCCGGGCCTCGATCTGGCCGAGGGTGCCGTGGTCTCGAATCGCCGAGTAGTACGACCGGTACCGGGCATAGAACGCCGTCTCGACATGGGTGACGAACTGCGCCAGTGCCGGGATGATGGTCAGATACGCGGCGAAAATCGCGCTGTCGTACAGCGGCGCGTGAACAAGACCCAGCTCGTGCCTTATTCCCGCAGGGCCGATCCACATCACCCACTTGTCGATCCATATGGCGATCGCGCCCAGGAGCCCTGCCAGCGCCAACGTCAGATGGCGTGCCATTCCCGCGCCAAATGCAAGGATCGCGGTAGAGGCGCTGGCGACGGGCTGGGGGAAGGTCACCAGCACCCGACTTGCGAGCGTCACCAGGACGATCAGCAGGCCCGCGTTGAAGGCCCAGATCATCCCTATCCATCCGCCATCCGCACGTGCGGCGAGGACCGTAGCGATCACAGCAAAACCGAGCCCACACAGAAAGCCCTGGGTAATGCTCTTATAGTCGCGTACCGCCCCGCAGAACGCCAAGGCCACCCAGATCAGGGCGCCAATGCCGCAGCAGCCGGCCGCCGGAATAGCGGTAGCAGCCGGAACCGCATACGCCGCCAGGTGACAAAGAAGTGCTATGGCGATCGAAGCCCCCGCGCTCAACACCGAGGCGGCAAGAAACAGCGGCCTAACCCGGCCCGCGTCGCGGGCGTAGAGGGCGTCACCGACGAGGCGCGCTGCCACGAGCACGATCGGAGCAGAGGATATCAGAGAGATCGCGAAGGAGTAGATGACGACGAGGCGAAAGCCGTCGATCACCGATTGGGACACGTGATCAGCGGCGAGGATGCCGATCACCTCCAGCGCGGTCACCGTGAACAACCAGGGGCCCGCTGCGATCACGGCCGCGTGCCCAATCGATGCCAGGGGCGCCAGCAGATTGTCCTGCTCGCCGAGTGCCCTCAACCTGAAGCCGATGCCTGCCATCAGGAGAAGTCCCCCATGTGGCGGGCCGTTCCATTCTCCAGGAAAGCGCCGTAGAGCGCCGCGTAGTTCGCCTGAGCGGTCATCGAGGCGTAGCGCCGGCGAACGCGCCTGCGTAGGCTCTCGCCCATCTCCTTCCTCAGCGAGCTGCTGCGCAACAGCCGGCACACGCGGTCAGCCACCTGCTCCGGCGAGACCAGGTCCGTTATGAAGCCGCCATGCTCCAGCGGGTCGTCCGCGTCGCCGGCGCCCTCGATGATCTCGCGGCACGCGCCGACATTCGTGGCCACGCATGGAATGCCTGCAGCACCGGCCTCGAGCAGCACCAGGGGCTGGGCCTCGCTGAGGCTCGTCAGCACCACGACGTGCACCTTCGGCAGCCACTCTGCCAGGCCCACCGGTCCTGTGAGCTCCACGCAATCCTCGAGGCCAAGCTCCGCTATGAGCCGGCGGCATTCCTCGGCGTAGGCGGGATCCTCCTCCGTCGGCCCGATCACCAGCGCTCTGATGTCCGGAACTTCGCGGTGGGCCGCCGCCGCGGCCGCAACGAATGTCCGTATGTCCTTGATCGGCACGACGCGGCCGATCAGAGCCATGGTCGGCCGCTCATCCTGTCCGGCAATATCGAGGGCGGCGAAGCGCTCGACATCGACGCCGTTGGCGATGACCTTGAGCCGGTCGGGCTCCGCGCCCAGGGAGACCTGTAGCCCCTGATTGTCGCGATAGAGGGTCGTGACCTGCGAGCAGACCTCGTAGCAGGAGCGCGCGTAGCTCTCGAATGCCTTGATCCAGAGATCCCGCAAGTCCATGCGGGGATCATCCACGTTCAGTCCCTTGTCGACCGTATCGGAGATCCAGTCCGCCATCAGGATCTCGATGCGGCGCTCGTTCGTGTAGATGCCGTGCTCGGTAACGAGAGCTGGTCGGCCGGTCTCGATCGCCGCACGCGCGGCAAGCAGCCCAGCATAGCCCGTCGAGCTCGCGTGATAGATCCTGGCGTCGGGCAACTCCAGCTTCAGCGTCGCGAACAAACCGCCACAGAGCGCCCGCCACGCCCAGTAGAACTGGAGGAACGAAGCCTGCGGCATCAGCGCTGCGTACATGCCGCGCACGGTCTCGAACGCCTCCCGCGATTCGAGCAGGTCGTAGAGCGACATCTCCTTCCCCGGAGTGTTTACCACGCTGACCAGCTCGCGCAGCTCCGCCGATCCGCCGCCGCTGAGAAAGCGACTGAGCACCGGCACCAGGCGTTGCGCAGCACTGGTGCGCTCCGGTCGTGAAGGCCGCCGTGCCCGGGACAGAGCAGAATGCAGTACAAGATCGTGTTGGACAACCTGGTTGGGCGGAGGCTGGTAACGCGGCCGGAGCTGCTCAGGGCCCGGGCTGATAGCCACGACCGAGAAGCTCAAATCCGGCTGACTCCGCATCAGCCAGTCAACCCATGACGAGACGCCGCCGGTAACATATGGATAGGCGCCTTCGACGATCAGGCAGACATCGGCCTTTCTGGCTGCTCCTGCGCCGCACTCGTCTCCTCGAATCGAGGCGCCGCGCATCATCGCGCTGCCTCGGGGACAAACAGCGCTGGGAAGGCTTGCGCGCGGGCGACGTGGTCCTCGCCCGCGAAGAGCAGCCTGTGCAGATCTGCGTGCCGTCCTGTAGCCACGAGGCAGCGCGCCAGAAGCTGCCGCATCTGGAGACCAGCGTTGGGCGCCGCTGCCAACAACCGGTCGAGCAGACCGTCGTCCTCGCCGGTCGCCGCGATGATCCGGCAAAGAATCATCTCCGGCTCGGCGTCGGCCGCATCCGACGAAGCACAGATTAGGCTGAGCGCCTTGGCCTCTGCCAATGCCTCGCGCACCTCGGAATGACGGAGGAAGCCAGACTCGGCGCACGCGAGCATCGATCGCGCACACGCCAGCATGGCCGGAGCATCGCCGAACCTCCGTGCCTCTAAGCTGCGGTGGCGGTCGTCGTGCAGCCGCCGCCGAAACTGCTCCTTCAACCTGACGAAGACCGCAGCTGCCTGAGCCCTGACGGGCGATTGCGCACTGCGCAGGGCAGCACAAAGCAGGGGGAAATAGTCATGATGATAGTTCAGGCCTATGTGGCCGAGCAGGGCTTGCTTCTCCGCCAACGTTCCGTGCTCGAGCACGGAGGCGAAGCGCCGTGGCCCTTGCGCGGGCGGCTTGAGCTCGCGTCCCGTGAGGATCGCCTCGTAGAGTCGCCGGGCAGGATCGGGGCGCTCCTCACCCGAGAGCCAGTCATACCAAGCCTCCAGGACGTCGCGCTCAGGTGCGCCGAACCTGGTAGCAAGGCCAAGCAGGATGATGCCGGCGCCGCCGAGTGGGCCGGCGATCAAGACCAGGATCAGGCTAAAGGTCCATAATGTGCAATCGTGCGCCCGGGTGGGTCGGAGCCACCACGCACAACCTGCAATGAGCCCGGCATGGGCGACGAGAACGACGAGCGGGTCGATTTCGGCGACTGCGCCAGCGCAGATCAAGAGGAGGTCGACAGCAACAAGGCCGGCCACAAGCCGCGCCCGCCGCCCATCGATGCCTTTCGGGCCTTGCCGGCACCTGCCGCCTCCGTTGCCAGACTGCTCTGTCATCTGATCTCCTCGCTATCCGCTCTTCCTCAGCGATCTCCGGGGACAGCGCAATCCGGCCAGTCGGGCACCGCTGATCGTGCAGGCGATGCTGCGCCCGTGGCCAATGGCACCAATCTCGCGGGCGGGCGCGGCCGTCCGAAGCTGCACAAGACCCGCTCCCTGCTTAGGGCCTGAGACAGCTCACGACAAAGAACGCACAGGCTGTGCTCAGTGGCCTCCGTAAGTCGCATGGGGTCCATTGATTGAATGAGAAGCGCACCTATCAGCCGGTCGCCTGTTGGCGTGAGGATGGGGGCAGCGATCAGCCCGACGCCGGCGAGCTTGCCTACAGCCTCACTCTTGCGAATCGACAAGAGGCGCTGCCCGCGTAGCAGCTCCATCTCCAGCACCTCGGGCAAGCGCTCGATGCGCGGCGGCTTGCGGGAGTCACCGAGAGCGCTGGAAATCTCACCGTCAACGGCCAGGCGGCCGTCGCGCAACGTGAGCACAAGGTAGCTTGCCGGACCGACGAGCATCTCCATCGCTCCCACCAGGGCAAGTTTCAAGGTCTCCGGACTGGCTTTGCACACCTCGTCCAACGCCGCGAGGCCGGCCTCGATCGAGCGGTCGGCAGCACAGGCGATCTGCCGCTCGAGGGCCTCGCAGTGCGCGCGGAGCTCCTCCGCCAGCTCCCCGATTGAACGCAGCTGCGCGTCAGCCTCGACGAGGCGCGAGCGAAGCGCTTCCGTCTTCTGGGCCTGCCGATCCCGAAAGCCGCCCAGCACGACCGCAGCCACCGGCCAGAGCATCGGCTCGCGCCAGATGCGATAGAGATACTCGTAGATGTCCTCGCCGCCTGCCTGAGGCGGCGCACCCGCGAGCCAATGCACCACCATCGAGGCGACAGCGGCGGCGACGCCCGCCTTCGTGCCGTACTGGCTGGAGAGCAGAAGCACCGGAATCCAGAGGGGATTCGGACTGATCGATCCGAGGTGAGCACCGATCGGAGTGGCCGCCGCGATCAGCAACATCATCGAGAGGATGATGACGAGCTCGAGCGCCCACGGTGCATAGCCGTCTCGCCGATGCCTGGACCAGACCGACGGCGTGGGCAGGCACTCCAGCCATGGGGGCGATGACATGAAATGCTTCCCTCGCCTGGACAGTCGATGCCATGACTTAGCCGCTCGCCGCTGATGGTGAACAGCCGTTTCGTCTGATCTGCGTCAGATGACGAGGGAAAATCGGCGCGTTATCTGCCGCCCCTGCCCAAACCGCACCATGCTATTCGGAGGTGCCCGCGACGTTGGTTTCGTCGGCCAGGATGTGGGTGAGCTCGGGGGGCATGCGCCCGCTCTCGCGCAGCTTGATCAGGCGCTCGAGGACGAAGGGCGCAGGCTTCAACGCACGTAGCAGCGTGAGCCACACCTTCTGCTGGTGCCCTGCCAGGCGCGATGGGTCGACACGATCGAGATACCACTCCGCCAGCTGCCGGTTCTCACCCAGTCGCATGATCTGAGCAGCCAGCAGGGGGCGGGCACGCAGGGCGGCGCGCGGGAGCAGAGGGATCAGCTGGGCTAGCATCTCCGGCCCGTATCCGTAAGCGATTTCCTCCGCGAACCCCGCCTGGATCTCCGGTGGAGCCCTGCTACGCACCAGCTGAAGCAGCTTCTCGAGGGGCCTGCGCCACTCGCCAGCAGCAAGAGACGCATGCACGTAGCTCCTTGCGGCGTCGGCGGAGGGCTCGCTCGCCAGATCGACCCACCGAGCCAACAGCTCGCGGGCGATCTCGGAGTGGCCGCTCTCCGTCACGACTCCGGCAACCTGAAGTGCCGTCTCCGGCATCCGCTCGGCGCACAGACGCGCGACCGCGACGGCGGAGCGGGCGGCGCCCGCCTGCGCCAGCCTGATGATCAGCCTCCCGGCCAGATACGGGTTTTGCCATTTGGTTAGCCACGTCTCTGCCAGGCGTTGCGCCTCCTCGACGCGGCCGTTCCGCAGCAGGACGTGCAGCAATCTCAGTCTCGCAGAGGTCTCGCCCGCTGGTGCCTTTCGATCGACGAGCCGGAGCCAGCGCGCGGCACCCTCCCAGTCGCTGCGCGCCGACAGGAGTGCTCCGAGCCGCTCGTAGTCCGGCAGCGAGAGATAGCGGCTGCCAGCGAACGTTTGTAGCAACCCGAGCTCTACATCGTAGCGGCCATGATGGCGGTACAAAGCCAGAAGGTGCGACAGGCGATCGGGATCCGGATGGCTCCGGACGAGCCGATCGGTGACGCGCAGATACTCGTCGAGCCGTCCGCTCTGCAGCAACAGATCGGCCATGATCTCCTGCGCTCGGCGGTCACCCGGTTGAACGGCGAGAACCGCCTCGACCGCCTCGAGGGCGCCCGGGATATCGCCCAGCTTGATGCGCAGCACCAACATCTGCATCAACACCTGAGGTCGCCGATCTCCCGCCCCGCGCATCGATAGGAGCATGCGCGAGGCTTCCTCATAACGCCCGTCGCGCGTCAGCATCGCCACATATTCGTCTTGCCGCGGGATCAGAAGGAAGCCGCCAGCTAGCGCGAAGATGGCGACGACACCGGTCGCGATGATGTGCCGCCTCAGGCTTCGCGTCATGGCTTGCAGGCACCGATCTCGATCTGCAAAGGCGTTACCGCGGAGACGGGCACGGTGAAAGCGAGACGACCATCATTGTCGGCCGCAATGAAGCCGGCCCAAAGCTCGTCAGAGCCCCGCCTCGCCGCCGCGCGGCAGGCCATGCCAGCTGGCACCCGCCAGGTGAAATCGCCGGGCCCGTAGCCTTCCGCCTCGAAGGTCGCGAGGCTGGCCTCGCGGGCGAGCTTGCGCAGCCTCCAACGGCTGTCGACCAGCGCCATGTCGAGGATGCCGGTTATTGGCGCGGGCGCGTCTGTGACCGCGATCACGACAGGCTCAACCGCCTCGTCCAACGTCAAATAGAGGGCACCGCCATGACGGGTGTAACCGATGATCCCCCGGCTGACCTGCATGTCGATGGCGGTTTCGCCGAGGTTGTCGAAGCGGACGGTCTGCATCTGGCCGCGATTGGCGATCCGCCATTTGCTCACTCCGCTCTCAGCAATCGCGGCGGTGAAGAAGCCGTCAACGATGTCCGCATAGATTCCCGCGGGAAGCGGCACCAGGTCGACCGAACTTGCGTCCTCGAGGTGCCGGCGCAGGATGTTGAGCGCAGCACGCTTCTGGCCGACGCCCATGTGGAAATTGATGTTGGCGGGCTTCAACCGCCGCGGTAGCTCGCTTCGGCTGAGCGTGTCCCGAAGGCTGAACAAGTCCGTGGGCAAGCGGGTGCCCCTGGCCTCGTATGCCAGCTCGTCGCCGGTGGCCGTCAGGATCACCCGCGGCGTGCTGGCTGTCGCGAGGGGTGTTAGGTTGGAGATGGAGTCGTAGCTCGCGTCGAGACGCGCCAGCCTCGACCCGACGGCGCGCTTGCCGGGCCGCGTGACCTGGGGCAGCGCCAGCAGGTGCTCGACGAGAGTGCGCGACCGCGCCGGATCGCCGCCGGGTCGAAGCGTGTCGGCATCGCGCAAATCGACAGTGACGGCGAGGTCGGGGAACGGCTCGATCAGCTCGCGCACGACCAGCTCGGCGGCGATCTGATGCGCCTGCCAGCCCCTTTCGGACTCGAACGGAACCGACCAACCGTCGCTGTCGACCAGGCTGAAATAGATGCGTCGTCCCGACACCGTCGTCGTATCGGGTATCGGAAAGGTGCGTGCACCCATCGCCGCGCGGAAGAATGCGAACGGGTTGATCAGCCACTTGCCGCGGTCAAGCGGCGGGCGCTGATGACAGAACTCATAGTTGAACGCCGCGAAGCCGCCGCGCTCGCCGATGGCGACGAGGGTGCTTGTTTTGTCGCCTTCGTGCGCCGGGACAGCGAGCTGCAGGCCGATTGTCGGCTCAGTCGAGTCCGTCTCGATGATGGGATAGTCGGCCAGGACCGGGTCGAGACGGCACTCGAACTCGTAAAGGTCGTGGTC
>Ga0137416_10001770_pt1 | contig 11205 bp, 10 predicted proteins | sample CZODoug3_1_1_16f_FD_108282 | JGI IMG/M metagenome (GOLD analysis project Ga0137416, IMG submission 108282) | Vadose zone soil fungal communities from Angelo Coast Range Reserve, California, USA - CZODoug3_1_1_16fungal (Illumina Assembly) | ecosystem: Environmental > Terrestrial > Soil > Vadose...
CATAAGCGTGCCTTCGGAAGTCAGCGCTGACTTAAGGGCTAGATGGATGGCATCGGGACCGCCGGCAACTACTCCAACCGCGCGCACCGAAGCGTGCAGCATGACTGTATCCCCAGCCCTGATGCCCAGCTTGCGAAAGTCGATCGCTAGTACATCGTCCAGTTAATTCTTTATACTATACGCCTTGCGGCGCCGCTTCCTGAGTTTGCGCGGGTGAGCCGCCTGATATTCCTTGGTCGCCTCGATGATGCGCTGGAGCTTCTCCGGTCCCTTGGTCCACAGGAACGGCTTGGGGTTCTTGTTGTTCTGGGCGATGTAATTCAGCAGAAACTCCTTGAGTTGGCGTTGCGACGTGTGGACACTTTGCGACAGACCTCGCCTGCCAAGGATGCTGAAGAAGCATTCGACCATGTTAACCCAGGAGGCATGTGTGGGTGTGTAGTGGAAGTGCACCCGAGGATGTCGTCTCAGCCAGCGCTTGGCTGCTTCGTTTTTGTGAATGTTGAGGTTGTCGAGGACGACGTGCAACTCCCGTTTTGGAAAGGCGCCGACCACGTCATTCATGAATCGCAGAAAGTTTACCGAGGTGCGGCGTTGTTTGACGTGGGCCACGACTTCTCCGCTGGCGATCTCCAGAGCCGCCAGCAGGGTCTGCGTGCCGTGACGGACGTACTCGTTGGTCCAACTTCGGGGCTTCTTCGCACTCAATAGCAACAGAGGCTGGGTACGGTCCAGCGCTTGAATGCCGGTCTTTTCATCGACGCAGAGCACCAGCGCGTGGTCGGGCGGGTTCAAGTAGAGACCGACGATGTCCAGCAGTTTGGCCTCGAAATCAGGATCGGGACTGAACGTGAAGGTGCGAATCCGATGGGGCTGCAGACCCGAAGCCACCAACATCTGATGCACGGTGCTGGGAGGCAACCCCAGGTCCGTGGCCAGCGTGCGCACGCTCCAGCGGCTGTAATGTTCCGGCTGCTGGCACACCCGGCTCTGCAGTTTCTGCAGGATTTCCTGACCATGTTTCGGTGGCCTTCCGGAACGAGCCGCATCCTGCAAGCCATCCAGGCCCTGGCTCGCAAAACAGCGGCGCCACTTGCCTACCGTGACTTCGGGAACCTGAAGGGCGGTGGCGATCTGCTGATTGGCCTGTCCCGCAGCCGCGGCCAAGACGATGCGACTGCGCAACGCCAACGCTTGCGAAGTAGACGCCGACCGCGCAAAGTGGTCCAACGTGGCCTTCATCACCGGATTGAGTTCGATGGCGGGTGCGACTCTCGGCATGCCTCACTATAATTGAGGCCGCCGATAATATAAATAACTATTTGTACGATGTACTAGACGGGATCCTGCAGCAGCTGAGAAATGCCTTGCAACGGAATCCGGACCCAGGACGGCCGGTTGTTGAGTTCATACCCTAGCTCGTAAACAGCCTTATCCAGAAGATACGCATCCAGCAGAAGCGACAGTTCTTCCCTGCTCTCAGGAATAAATTGCGAACCGCGTGAGACGTCGAGATACGTTTTCAGAAACGCGGCTGACACCCACCTTTGCCAATAATGAGCCCAGGGGCCCAAAGCCCGCAGCCTCTCATCCGGGCCTTGGCCAATCGCCTGCTGCAGAAGCGGCGCATACGCGGCGTAGTGAAATGAGCGCAGCATTCCCGCAACGTCCTGCAGCGGTGAGCGTTTCTTGCGCCGCTGTTCCAGAGGGCGGGCAGGCTCGCCTTCGAAATCAATAATGACAAAATCGTTGCCGGTGAAGAGAACCTGGCCGAGATGATAGTCGCCATGGACGCGAGTGAGTAGGGCCGACAGCCTCTGCCTACTGAAGAGTTGGAAGCGCTGGCGGGCTTTGTATTCAAGGCTAAGAATTTTGCCGGCTTCCTGCCGCATGGGGTCAGGCATTTCATCTTTGAGCCGGCGAAGCAAGCCGAAGTTCGCGGTCAGCAGGTGCATGGCCGAGATCACAAACGCCTGCTGCTCGGCTTCGGAATAACGCTGGGGTGTGAAATCGGGATCTTCCTGCGCCGACGCTAGGGCCATGTGAAGCTCCGCCGTGCGCCTGCCCAGCAGCGCCGCTGACTCCAGATAATGCCCGATTCGTCGCCTGGCCTCGTCCGGAGTCGCCGCGTCAGATAGTCTAAGAATTGGCCCTGGTGGAATTTCGCCCACCCCAACAGGGATTCCTTGCTGTGCCTTCTCGTGATACTCGGAGAGAGCTCTTAACGTGAACTGCCACGCGTCTCCCTGGTTGGCGACATAACCCTGAAGCACGCCCAGTGAGGTTCGGGTTCCCTCCTTGCTCAGATATTCGAGATGACCTGCAACCGGGGGAACATTTCGGAACGAAGATTGTTCGGTCAGGAATAAGCCGATTTCCAAATCCGGATTGAGCCCCGTTTCCACCCGACGAAATACTTTGAGCACCAGACGCTGGCCGTAGACCACCGAAGTGTTGCTCTGTTCCGCCTTCATCAGGGATGGCGTGAGCATGCCTTGTGCCGGCTGCCAGAAGGCAGCAAGCGTGTTCGTGGAAACGGCCCGGACCTCTCCTTTGGCCCCGCGAAAAGAAGCGCCCTGAGCTATCGCGTCGAGAAGACATTCAAGAAATCTCTCATCCGACAGGGCATCAGCGAGCACAATGTCTTCAGAAAAATCCTCGAGTCGAAACATCAGAACAGATTGTGGATCGAGGATGGTCTGTGGCCTCCCGCCTGGTACGCGGGCTAGGGGAATGTCGTAGGTTTCGTCGGTGCCGCTGTCATAACTGACTTGGACAAGAACCAGATACCAGCGCAGAGTCTGCCCACAAACCGGTACGACGTCGGAAACTTTGACAGCACGGATCCTGCGCGCTTTGCCGCCAAACCAGCGACGATGCATGAGGAATTGCGGCAGAATTTGAGGAAGACCGCTGTGCAGGGCGGCGAGAAAGGAGTCTTCCGGAATTGAACTACGTGCCATTGGCAGCTACCGTGTAGAAGCTGTTCTTCTAACCCATGCCCGGTCAAATTCCGAGCTGGGCAGTTTCCTCGGAACACATCGTCGAATTCCCGCAGAGTTTGCCCTGAACGTGTCCAAGGGAGCCGCGCAATCACATTCGCGCATCACTTCACTCGCAGAATTAATTGCGTTCCACTGTCGAGGTGTACGTTGTCTGTCTTCGAACTCACTACGGAAGCCGGCCCCGACGAGTCCAGAGAGAGAGATTTGATTCCTATTACTCCTTTGCTGGTCGGGCCCAGCGGACTGACCGTTGAGCCGGTCGCCCCCGCGGGATCCGATGGCGATCCGGAGCCGCCGCCTGGTGGGTATCCGCTGGGATTTGGGTACGGGGTTCCGGTCCCAACCGGTCCTGCCATCGAGCCTCGCTGGCTCTGCGAGGCTGATGGCATGCCGGGGGCAGTCGCGGCCATGGGGTCCTCTGCCGGGAAAGCGGGCGCGGTCTGCAACGGCCGTGCGATGGCCTGCACGGCAGCTTGCAGCGGCAGTTCGCGGCCATCCTTCATCAGCACTCGGTCAAAAACGATACCCACGATCGAGTCTGGAGACTGCTTGCTGTGGGCTTTGGCTTCGGTCACGTGGCCAATGATTTTTGTGTTTCTGGGGATTACGATCTGGCCGTGGGACAGCAAATCCATGACGCTTCGGGCCTCAAATTTGTCATTCGCCTTGAGCTTCTTCGCATCGAGCGATTTCGACAACTCCACCGAAAGGATGGTCCCGGGTGCCAGTTCATTGGCCAGAGCCTGCGCAGTGGAACTGGGCCCGGGCTGGGGAGAGACTTGGCCGCAAAGAATTGTAGTAAAGAGAAATATTGCCAGCACAGACAAAATGTGTCGATTCATGTTCACCTCCTGGTCCGCTCCTGCTGCGACTGCCGAGGTGGCCAGCACCACCACACAAGACGCAGGGCAAAAAGCGGCGTAATTCTTTCATTACTCGGCATGGAGCTATTCTACAAATCCCCGGCGCACGCTGTAGATGAAATCGGTGGAGGCTGGGATCAATCCCGCGCTTCGCATATCCGCCGCGATCTGCCCGCGATGATAAGCCGAATGCGTGACCACATGGGTCAGGATGTCGTCCTTGCGGCTGCTCCAGTTTTCACCTTTACTGTTGCGATAGCTGACCGATTTCGCCAGATCAGCTTCCCGGCCCGGCGCCAGGTAGTTCTTCCACAGTTGAGATAACTCGGCTGCCTGGCTTTCGCACCCTTCAATTGTGAACTCCGGCCAAACTGGAAGCGTCTGTTGTTTCTGTTCGAGCCGTTCCAGCCACACTCGCTCGGACGCCAGAATGTGAGAGACGAATCTTAAACAACGTGCCGGAGGCGCAGGCGCGGCCCGCAGACCGGCCAGCACTTCGTGATTCGCCCAGGCGTCGTAAGTGAAAAGGCGGGTGAAATATTCTACTGTGTCCATGATTCTCTATATTCAAACACAGGTGGCTTGCGGTGTCGCCGTGGCGGCGGGTGGGCGGGTGGGACATCGCCTCTGCGCGGGACATGGAAAGCTTCCAGCAGGCAAGAGTACCCGTTGCCTCAAGATACATGCACGGAAATACAAACAGAAGTAAAAAAGCCCCACCGAGGCGGGGCTTGGGGACAAAGTGGCGATGCCAAAAGTACCTTGGCCTATTTCTTTTCGTCTTGCATCTGTTCCTTGGCTTCGTGCGTGGCTGCCTTGTGCCCCGCCATCTTAACTGCTGACATGAATGGCGCCGCTGCAGCTGGCGGAGTGACATCCCCGGTCAATACCTTGCGAAACGCGATGTCCTTGCCGTAGATGGCGATGGTCGAATCCGCGTCCTGCTCCACTACTGCTCCCTCCAGCGTTAAGCCTGCAAACGCGCCTTTGGAGCGAGAGTAAGTCAGCAGCTCAGCATTCATTTTCCAGTCGGTGCCGGCAGAAGCATGCCGTCCCACTGGACCCGCGGCAGCTGAGCCTTCGCCGCTGAGCTGAAATTTACTGGAAAGCAGGTGTTGCAAGCCTTTGTCGTTCATCACCAGCATCACCAGGTCCACACCCTCGGCACCGATCTGAAGTCCCCAGCTTCCGCCGCCCACGGAAATGAAAGCGGGAGCGCTCCATCCGGTAGCGGTGCGGCAACTCGCCACCCCGCGGCCATGCTTGCCGCCGACGATGAAGCCAGCTTTAATCAGGTGGGGGACCACCACGATGCATTTCGCATCGTCCAACACTTCTTCCGGTATACCCTTGTCGGGCGTGGCCATGATTTCTTTAAGAACGTCCGCGGATTTCTGCAGACGTTCCACAGAATCATCCTTGGCCGTGGCCCAGGCCATGCTGCCAAGCAATGTGACCAAACTTAGCAAGACCGCAAATAGAGATTTTTTCAATTTTCCCTCCTGGAACTTCGATTTTCGCTTCGCGGGGCCGATACTTCTCTTCGCCAGAGCTCCCCTTGGGGAATTCCGGGCTTAGAGCGCTGGCCTGCGTCCGGTGATCAGATTGATCAAGAGCACTACGACCGCGATCACCAACAGAATGTGGATGAATCCGCCTAGCGTGTACGAACTCACTACTCCGAGCAGCCACAGCACCAGCAAAATCACAAAAATTGTCCAAAGCATGTAAATCACCTCGTGAATGGAGTACGAGTACCTGCCACGGCTACTCTGATCCAGGTTGGCGCCAAAGAGTTGTGTCCGTGCCGGTAAAGGAAAGACTGTAGAAATGCTAGGGAGACCACACTACGAATCCAGCTATCCCCGATTCAGGCAAGGGAACGCCGGGGCTTGAATTCATCGATCCATGAGGGTAGCGTTGTCTGAACTGGGTTGTTTCGACCTGCTTGATATCCAAAACCAGGATGGCTTCGTCCTATTGGATATGCCATCCACCGGAGAAGCGTTCGAGGAGGCACCATGAAGCGCAGAGAATTCATCATCGGAGCAACCTTTGGAATGGGGGCGGCCTGGATCGGGTCGCGAGGATGGACCGCCTCCGCGAGGGCGCTACCCGCCTTGCCGCGCAAGTTCAGTGCAGCCGATACGGTGACGCTAGGTAAAACCGGCATCACCACCAGTCGCCTGGCGATGGGAACTGGCACGGTTGGTAGCGGACATCATTCCCACCAGACCGCCCTCGGCGTGAAGGGTTTGTCCGACCTTCTGCTCAACGGCCACGATAACGGACTGCGATTTTTTGACGCCGCAGATGCCTACGGGAGCCATCCTCACGTGGCGGAGGCGCTAAAGCACATGCCCCGCGACAAAGTCACCGTGCTCACTAAGACCTGGGCGCGCGATCCAGCGGAAGCTCGCGCCGATCTAGACCGTTTCCGCAAGGAACTGGGAACCGACTATCTGGATGTTTGCCTCATGCACTGTCTCACCGAAGGTGACTGGACCGAGCGCTACAAGGGAGTCATGGATGTCTTCTCCGAAGCGAAAGCTAAAGGGATCATCCGTGCGCACGGCTGCTCCTGCCACAGCATCGAGGCCCTGCGCGCTGCGGCCAAGTCTCCCTGGGTGGAAGTCGACCTGGTGCGTATCAATCCCATCGGTTCGCACATGGACGCTGACCCTGACACGGTAGTGAGCGTGCTCCGCGAGATGAAGGCTGCCGGAAAAGGAATTGTCGGTATGAAGATTCTCGGCCAGGGGGACATGCGCGGGCGGCAAGACGAAGCCTTGAATTTTGCGTTGTCGCTGGGCGTGCTCGACGCTTTTACCATCGGCGCCGAGAGCAAAGCCGAGCAGGAAGACCTGATCCGGAGGATCGCCTCTGCCTGAGACATAGGCCGCATGGATCATCGCAGCATTGTCATCAATTTCCCACTGGGGGCGCTGGCCCACCTCGTTCTGGCTCGCAGCTACGCGCTCGCCGGCGACACCGCCAAGGCCCGCGCCGAGTACCAGCAACTTTCTTGCACTGTGGAAAAACGCCGATCCGGACACTCCCATCCTGCATGAGGCCAAGACTGAGTACGAAAAATTCAAATAGGTGGAGCCGGCCGCAAATCACTCTTCGCGGGGCTTGGCGAACGCCGCGTGGTTAGGCTTGACGCTGTCAGGTTAGGCTTTCGGTGATTCACTCTGGCGTGAGGCGATCTGTTTGGGCAGTTCTTTGATAGCGTATCCGGTCAGTGCGGAAATGATCGAACCGGCAACAGTCAGCAGCAGCGATCCGCCGTAGCGGCTGAACCAGCCGGGACCGGATGGGTCCGGACTAGACGATGAAGTCTCGGACACCGCGGTTTCAGGATGACGCCAATCCAGGGAGAGATCGTCGTGACGTGCAACCACGGATAAGGTCTGCTGTGCATTGCGGGCGAAGTCTACGTTGGCGGTGTTTTCCTGTACCGAGTCGTCGTCGGAGACAACCCGCACACGCACCTGCTTCATACCGGAAGATACGGGAATGGTTTCTGACATACTGCCTTGCACGTCGGGGATGAGGCCGAACTTCTTCCGCGGCGAGCCGACTAGCTTACCGGAATAGGCGAGGTCGCCGTCTACCCAGACCGAGAGCTCTGCGCTGCGCAAGTTATGCTGGACTTTTAGGCGGAGGCTCGCGTCCCGGCCGCCGAATGTACTGTGCATGGCCATCAAGAACGCTGCAAGCAGGAAAATCCCAAAAACGATCCGAGCAGAAACCGGAATACGAAGAGCCCACGCACTGGCCTGCTGCCAGTGCATCGCCGCTTGGGCACGGTTATGGGAACCGCCGGCGTTGCCCTGCTGGCTGTTCCCCTGACGATCTGTCGACTGATCCATGGAAAGACTATTCTCACGCCTTGTCCGACAGAGGTTCCAGTTACCAAGGTGTAAGGGTAGTCGCGAGTCGACAGTCATCAGTGCTCAATCGCGAAGACTTAACCACAAAGGGCGCCCAAAAGATGGCAGGGAAACCGCTGAGTCCTCCCCGTGTCCTTTGTGGTTAAGCTTTCTTCAGCGGCACGCGCAGGTCATGCCCAGTCATCTCCCTCGGCTGCGGAATACCCAACATGCCGAGTATGGTAGGCGAGATATCGCGCAGCGAACCGCCAGGCTTCAGAGTGAACCGCTTGCTATCCTCTGCGATCACAATTAGTGGCACCGGGTTCGTTGTGTGCGCGGTGTGCGGACCACCGGTGGCGGGATCGATCATCATTTCGGCGTTGCCGTGATCGGCCGTGATCAACAGCGCTCCTCCCTTGGCGCGGACGGCAGACTCGATGCGCGCCAGGCAAGCGTCAACGGTTTCGACGGCCTTGATGGTAGGCTCGAGCTTTCCGGAATGTCCGACCATATCGGCGTTGGCGAAGTTCACGATGACAACGTCAAAAGGTCGGTCCTCCACCGCCTTGACCACCGCATCGGCGATGCCGCCGGCGCTCATTTCGGGCTTCAGATCATAGGTAGCGACTTTCGGCGATGGCACCAGCACCCGGTCTTCGCCCGGGAAGGGCTGCTCAATTCCACCATTAAAGAAATAAGTTACGTGCGCGTACTTCTCAGTCTCCGCTACGCGCAGGTTGCGGAGATTCGCCTGCCCCATCACGTTGGCAAGAATATTATCGAGTGACTCCGGCGGAATCACCACCGGCAGCAAGAATTTCTTGTCGTACTGGGTCATACAAACGTAATGCAGGTTCTTGGGCACGCGATCGCGCGGGATGGCCGCATCAAGATCTGCGGCGCCCGGCAGATCGCTTCCGCCTTGCGGGTTCAGTCCGCTGTTGCGGGCCAGGGCGCGGGTTATCTGGCGCACACGATCGGCGCGGAAGTTGAAGCAGATACAGGAGTCTTCATCGCGTATGCGGCCCAGCGGTTCGCCGCGATTGTCTACGCAGACGAACGGTACGATGAACTCGTCGGTCACGCCCTGGTTGTAAGAATCTTTCACCCCCTGCACCGGGTCGACGTATTTGCCGCCTTCGCCATCGCCAAAGACCATCGCGTTGAACGCTTTCGCAATGCGCTCCCAGCGGCGGTCACGATCCATGGCATAGTAGCGTCCACTCACGGATGCGATCTTTCCGGTGTTGTACTCCCGCATCTTCTGCTGAAGTTGCTCCAGGTATCCCGCGCCGTTGGTGGGCAGCGTGTCGCGTCCGTCCATAAAGGCGTGCACAAACACTCGGTCAACGCCGTTTTGCTTCGCCATCTTCAGCAGCGCGTAGAGGTGTGTCTGGTAGGAATGCACGCCGCCATCTGAGACCAGGCCAAAGAGATGCAACTGGCGTTCGCCCAGGCGCGCGTTTTTCATGGCGTCGAGCAATGTTGGATGGGAGAAGAAGTCTCCGTTCTGTATCATCAGCTCGATGCGGCTGCTGTCCATATGCACGACGCGACCGGCGCCGATGTTAAGATGGCCGACTTCGCTGTTGCCCATTTGCCCGTCAGGCAGGCCCACAGAGTGTCCGCTCGTTTGAATCAAGGTGTTGGGATATTCCTCCAACAAGCGGTCGTAAGTGGGCTTGCGGGCAAGAGCGACGGCATTGGCCTTGGTTTCGCCACGATAGCCCCATCCGTCAAGAATAATGAGGACAAGAGGTTTGGGACGGTTCATTAGACTCCTGATATCTTTTCTGCCCTTCGAACAGCAACGGCGGCACAGAGGAACAAGTACAAGTGGAAACAATAGAATTTATAGGAGAGTGGAATAGGTTTTCAAATCCGCAAGTCCATAATATAGTCGTTTGGGCTAAGCTGACCGCTGGCCCTGCTTAAGCTCGGGCGGGTATGCGGGCGAGTAACCGGAAATGATGGAGAATCTATGACCATAAACAAGCTTTTGCTGGCTGAATTCAACGAAGAAATGAAAAAGACCCGCACTACCCTGGAGCGTGTTCCTGTGGACAAGAAGGACTTCGCGCCACATCCCAAATCAATGCCGCTCGGCAAACTTGCACCTCACGTTGCCCAGCTCGCCGGCTTTGGACTCACGGTTTTGACAACTCCGGAACTCGACTTTTCCAAGGGCAGCTACAAACCCCTGCCATTCGAGTCGTCAGAGCAACTCCTGAGCGCTTTTGACGAAGGTGTAGCAAAGGTTCGCACCGCCCTCCAGAACACGCCTGACGACGCGTGGGAGCAGAATTGGAAGCTAAGTTTTCAAGGCAAGCCCCTTTTCAACGGACCACGCTTTCTCGCTTACCGGCAGATGTTCCTGAACCACCTGGTGCATCACCGCGCCCAACTGGGCGTATATCTGCGTTTGAACGAGAAGGCCGTGCCCGCAACATACGGGCCATCGGCCGACGACACTATGGGATTTTGATCGGCGACATTGTTGTTGTTGGCGGGCCCTGGAATCAAAGCGCTCCGGTTTTGAGGGTTACAGTTCCCCGCTTCAGCCGTGATAGTTTAACGCCGTGAGGCCCAGAAATCTGGCCCCTCCTCCCAACTCTTCTTCAATTCTCAGCAACTGGTTGTACTTTGCGATGCGATCGGTACGCGAGGCGGAACCGGTTTTAATCTGGCCTGCTCCCGTCGCCACAGCCAAATCGGCAATAAAGGTGTCCTCGGTCTCGCCTGAGCGGTGCGAGATGATTGACGTATAACTGTGGCGCCGTGCCAGGTCGATGGCATCCAGGGTTTCGCTGACCGTCCCAATCTGGTTGACCTTGATCAGGATCGAATTGGCCACGTTCTTATCAATCCCCTCTTGCAGGAAGGTGACATTGGTCACAAACAAATCGTCGCCCACAAGTTGAATCTCGTCGCCGAGTTCTTTCGTGAGATTCCGCCAGCCGTCCCAGTCACTCTCGGACAAACCATCCTCCAGTGAAACGATCGGGTAATCTTTCGCCCATTTCACCCAGAAGCGGACCATGTCGTCAGAACTCTTTGCTGATTTGTCGGATTTCTTGAAAACGTACTTGCCATCTTGATAAAACTCGCTGGCCGCAGGATCAAGGGCAATAGCGATTTCTTCACCCGGCTTGTAGCCCGCCTGCTGAATTGCTTCCAGAACTACTTCGATGGCTTCGACGTTCGATTTCACCGAGGGTGCGAAGCCACCTTCGTCGCCGACCGCAGTATTGTAGCCTCGCTTTTTAAGCACGCCTTTTAACGTGTGGAATACCTCGACTCCCCAGCGTAGCGCGTCGGAAAAAGACTTCGCACCTACTGGCATGACCATGAATTCCTGAAAGTCCACATTGTTGTCGGCGTGAGCGCCGCCGTTGAGGATGTTCATCATCGGTGTCGGCAGCGTGTTGGCGCCGGCTCCGCCGAGATACCGGTAAAGCG
>Ga0137416_10001772_pt1 | contig 11203 bp, 12 predicted proteins | sample CZODoug3_1_1_16f_FD_108282 | JGI IMG/M metagenome (GOLD analysis project Ga0137416, IMG submission 108282) | Vadose zone soil fungal communities from Angelo Coast Range Reserve, California, USA - CZODoug3_1_1_16fungal (Illumina Assembly) | ecosystem: Environmental > Terrestrial > Soil > Vadose...
CGCCCGTGAGCACGTTGAACCCGGGCGCGAAGTGCACCTCGAGCTCCTCGATGATCGCGAACGCCCGCACCCGCACCAGCTCCAGCATGCCGGGCAAAATAGCAGACGGGTCCGACATCGGTGATACGCTTCGCGTGATGTTCGAGCCGGGCGATCCGCGCTTCGGGGAGATCGCTTCGACGGGTACCCGCTCCGCGACTACCGCGTCCCCCAGCGGAGCTTCTCGCGCAAGATGGTGAAGTGGTCCACCTCCGGGTTGCGCAGGATGAGAGTGCGGCGATGGGAGGGCTGGATCCAGACTTCATGGCCGATCTCGAGCGGTCGCCCCCGTGCCCCGTCCAGGGTGACGAACATCTCGCTCGGGCTCCCTAGCCGGACGCGGACGACGCTGGAGGGCGGAAGCACCAGCGGCCGCTGCGTGAGCGCGTGCGGGCAGATCGGGGTGAGGAGAACGGCGTCGAGTGACGGCACCACGATCGGCCCGGCCGCCGACAGCGAATAAGCGGTCGATCCGGTCGGCGTCGCGACGATCACGCCGTCTGCCTCGTAGTTGGTGGCCGGGCGCGAGTCGACCATGACCTCCAGCGTCGCCAGCCGGCTGAGCGCGTTCTTCGAGATCACCGCATCGTTGAGCACGGTTCCGGAGAGCAGCGCCTGGTCGCGGTAGCGAACCTCGACGTCCAGCATCAGTCGCTGCGAGATCGCCAGATCTCCGTTCAGCGCTTTCTCCAGCAGCGGGAACGCGCGCTCGCGCGGCACTTCGGTGAGGAAGCCGAGCGCGCCCATGTTCACGCCGAGGATGGGGACCTCCCGATGATCGCAGAGCCCGGCGGCGTGGATCAGCGTGCCGTCGCCGCCCAGGACCACCAGCAGATCCGCGCGCGCGGCGATCTCGCGCCCCGGCGCGGAGGGAGCTCCCGGGACGCCCGCTTCCTCCTCGACCATGGCCGTGTGCCCGCGCGCCTCCAGCCAGCGCGCCATCTCTCGCGCCAGCTCGGCGGCCGCTTCCCTGGCGAGACGGGGGATCAGTCCGACGGTTGCCACCGCGCGACTCTACCGCATCGCGGCGTTACACTCGTACGAATGCCAGCGCGAACCGGCCAGACGGGCGATCTCTTCCGCGCCACGGCGGCGAGGGATCTCTCGCTCGTCCCCCTGGCGGAAAGGATGCGTCCCCGGACGGTCGACGAGATCGTCGGCCAGCCGCACATCCTCGGGCCGAATTCGCTCTTGCGCGAGGCGATCGAGACCGATCAGGTTCCCTCCCTGATCTTCTGGGGTCCGCCCGGCACGGGAAAGACCACGCTGGCCCGCGTGATCGCGGCGGCGACGCAGGCGGAGCTGGTCGCGCTCTCCGCCGTGGATAGCGGGATCAGGGACATCCGCGAGGCGGTGGCACAAGCGGAGCGCAGGCTCGCCGAGCACCGCCAGCGCACCCTGCTCTTCATCGACGAGATCCACCGCTTCAACAAGGCGCAGCAGGACGCGCTGCTTCCGCACGTCGAGCGCGGGACGGTGACGCTGATCGGCGCCACCACCGAGAACCCCAGTTTCGAGGTGATTTCCGCGCTGCTGTCGCGCTGCCGGGTGTTCGCGCTGCGGCCGCTGGAAGAGGCCGATCTGAAGCTCCTGCTCGAGCGCGCCCTCGCGGACAAGGAGCGCGGGCTGAAAGGCGCTTTCGTGGCCAGGCCGGAGTTCCTCGATCACGTGGCGCAGCATTCGTCCGGCGATGCGCGGCGCGCGCTGTCCGCGCTGGAGATCGCCGCCGCGCGGGCCCGGGCGGAGCGGCGCGACGTTCTGGAGACGCGCGACGCCGAGGAGGCGCTGCAGCAGAAGACCCTGCTCTACGACAAGTCGGGCGACGCGCATTACGACACCATCAGCGCCTTCATCAAGAGCCTGCGCGGCAGCGACCCAGACGCGGCCGCCTACTACCTCGTGCGCATGCTCGAGGCGGGCGAGGAGCCACGCTTCCTTTTGCGCCGGATGGTGATCTTCGCTGCCGAGGACATCGGAAACGCCGACCCGCGGGCGTTGGGGGTAGCGGTCGACGCGCTGCGCGCCTTCGAGCTGGTGGGCCTTCCCGAAGGCGTGCTTCCCATGACGCAGGCGGCGGTCTTCCTCGCCACCTGCCCGAAGAGCAACTCGACGCTGACGACGTACTCGACCGCGCGCAAGGCGGTGCTCGAGCACGGCCCGCTTCCGGTCCCCTTGAAGCTGCGCAATGCTCCAACGCCGCTGATGAAGGCGATGGGGTACAGCGGAGGCTACCGTTACCCCCACAACTTCTCCGGCAATTACGTCGCGGAGCAATACCTGCCCGACGCGCTGCGAGGCGAGCGGTTCTACGAGCCGTCCGGCAATGGCGAGGAAGCGGAGATCCGCGACCGGGTTGCCCGCTGGCGGCTGGAAGTCGAGGAGCGGCGCCGCGCCGAGGAGGCCGACGACGCCGCCGTCTCCGCCGCCGCGCGGAAGATCGACGAATGATTCCGCTCAGGGTCGGAGCGGCTGCCCGGTTCCGACGGACGTCGTATACTGGCCGGGTGGACGCTCTTTATGCCGGCGCTCGCCGGATCGCGGTGATCGTCGCCGGCTCCGTCCTGCTGGTGGTCGGGATCGCGCTGCTGGTGCTCCCCGGTCCTGGAATCCGGCTCATCGTCGCGGGGCTGGCGCTGCTCGGCACCCAGTTCCCCTGGGCATGCCGGGCGCTCGAGTGGCTGCGGGCTCGCGCCAGGAGCGCGTTGGCTGCCCTGCGCGCTAGGGACCAGCGGACCCCGTAGGCCGCTGCAACTGCACCGTCCGCGCCACCTTCACCGGGATGGACGCTCCCGCCGCGTTCAGGATGGCGTCGACCTTCACCTCCGCGACGCCGCTCCGGATCGCCTGCGCCACCGCGGCGCCCGATTGAAGGAAGCTGATGTTCAGCGGGACGGTCACCGTGGTCTCGCCGTTGGAGGGGACCGGAAGGGCCTCCGGCATCGCGATGCGGCCGACCGTGGAGCCGGCGATGTCGACGGTCCCGAGGATCCCGCCGAGCGGCAAGGGGAAGGCGTTCACGTTTGCGATCTTCAGCGGGAGCGCGAGCCGAGCTCCCGTCAGCATCAGCGAGGTGATCTGCGGAGACCCGACGTCGATCTTCGGCATTTTCGGCGCGGCGAACGCGTGGCGGAGGGGCAGCGTGACGGCCCCGACGCCGAGCTCGCCGCTCGCCTTGTAACGCACCTGATCCATGGCGAAGAGCGCCTCGAGCGCAGGGGCGATCTCGTTCCACTGCACGTTCGCTGGGAAGGTCACTTCCGTCGTGGCGCCACCCGGGATCTTCAGGCCGTTCTTCGGCATGCCCGATGCGACCTTGTGGCCCTCCACTTCCAGGTCGTAGCTGGCGCTGGTCAGGTCGAGGCCGACGGAGTTCGGGTTGGTGACGAGGAACACAAGGTCCAGCTCGGCGCCGCGGAAGTCCACCTAAGGCCGCTGGCACAAATTACCTTGTCAACTGGACTTGGCCGCCTCCGAGGTAGACATAGTTGTCCAAGCCGAAAAGGTAGTTTCGATCGGCGGCCTAAGGGAGCCGGGCCTCCTTGAACGAGAGGGTCGGCCGCTCGAACATCGACGAGCCGGCCTGCCTCAGCAGCGAGCAACCGAGGAGCAGCGGTAGGAGCAGCGATGTCTTGCAGCATGCGAAAAGCTGACGCACGCACGGTTGCGCCGCAAGATCAAGTCTGGTTCGCGCTGCCGGATCCGCGGTACCCAACGCCCACCGGCATGGCGCTCGATCTTTCGCTCCTCAATCCGCAGCAGCGCAAGGCGGTGATCCAGACCGAGGGACCGGTGCTGGTGCTCGCCGGCGCCGGATGCGGGAAGACCCGCGTGATCGCCCACCGGGTCGTGCACTTGCTCGAGCAGGGCATTGCGGCACGCGCCATCCTCGCGGTCACGTTCACGAACAAGGCCGCGGCGGAGATGAAGGAACGGATCGTCAGGCTCGCGGGCGGCGCGTCCGATGCGCGGCGGGTGACCGTCAGCACCTTCCACGCCTTCGGGATGAGGATCGTCCGCGAGCACCACGAGACGCTCGGACTCCCCGCGAAGTTCGCCGTTCTCGATGCCGGCGATCAGGCGGCGCTGCTGAAGCGGCTGCTGCGCGATCTGAAGGTCGACGACAAGCGCTTCGACGTGAACCGCTTGCTCGGCATCATCTCGCGGCTACGCATGGGCGGAGCGCGCGGCCATCCGGACGACGAGTACGAGCTCTGCGCCGCGGAGCTCGTGCCGAAGTACCAGCTCGGGCTGCGCGCGATGGGCGCCATCGACTTCGACGACCTGCTCCTCGTGCCTCTGGCGCTGTTCGGAAAGGACAGCGGGCTACTGCGGAAGTACCAGGCGCGCTACCGCTACCTTCTCGTGGACGAGTACCAGGACACCAACGACGCGCAGCACGCGCTGCTCACGCAGCTCGCCGGCGTGCGCCGCAACCTTTGCGTGGTCGGCGACGACGATCAGAGCATCTACGCCTGGCGCGGCGCGCAGGTCCGGCAGATCTTGAAATTCGAGCGGAAGTTCCCCGGCTGCGCGGAGATCTTCCTCGAGCAGAACTATCGCAGCAGCGGCGCCATCCTCGATGCGGCGAACGCGGTCATCGCGAAGAATGCCGCGCGCAAGCCGAAGAGACTGTGGACCGACCGCGGCCGCGGTCCAAGCTTGCGCCTCGTGGTTGCGCCTTCGGACGAGGCGGAGGCGAAGTACGTGGCGGACGAGATCATCCGCGTCTCGTACGAGGAAAAGATCCCCTTGCGCGAGATCGCCGTCCTCTACCGGACCAACGCGCAGGCGCGGCCGTTCGAGGAAGCGCTGCGGCTCGGCGGTGTCCGCTATCGCGTGGTGGGAGGGACTTCGCTGTTCGACCGCAAGGAAGTGCGCGATGTCGTCGCCTACCTGCGGGCCGCGCTGAACCCGCGCGACGAGGTGGCACTGCTGCGGATCGTGAACGTCCCGTCGCGCGGGATCGGCGATCAGACGGTGGCGCGGGCGCAGGAGCTGGCGCGGGCGCGCAATTGCACGGTCTGGGACGTCTTCGTGGCAGCGCCGGCGGAGCTGTCGCATGCGGCGGAGCGGATCGCGGACTTCGTCGCGCTGATGCGCAAGCACGGGGAGAGGCTGGCTGGAAAGGGATTCTCCGAAGCGGCGCGCGCCCTGGTGGAGGAAGTCGGGCTCTTCGACGAGGCGCGCCGCAGCGCGCAGAGCTTGCCCGCGCAGGCGCGGAAGGTGGAAGCGGTGCAGTCGCTGCTGCGGCAGCTGATCGAGTACGAGCAGCGCGAAGAACAGCGCGCCGCGGAGAACGCGGGGCAGCAGGAGGACAGCGAGCCGTTCGCGGGCGGGCTTTCCGGCTATCTCGCCCGGCTCGCGCTCGATTCCAGGGAAGCAGACGGGGACGCGGGCGAGGCAGTCACCCTGATGACGCTCCACGGCGCCAAGGGCCTGGAATGGCGCTGCGTCTTCCTCTGCGGGATGGAGGAGGGTCTGCTCCCTCATTCCGGGCGGGGCTTCGACGACGCCGGGCCCGAGCCGCGCGCGGACGGCGCCCTCAATCTCGAAGAGGAACGGCGGCTCTGCTACGTGGGCATGACGCGCGCGCGGGAGCGGCTGATCCTCACGCGCGCCGCGGAGCGCACGAAGCGCGGCAAGCCGGTTCCGCGCACCCCGTCGCGGTTTCTGGAGGACATTCCGGCCGAGCTGGTCGACGCCATCGACCTGCGAGGGCCGCTGCCGGCGGCCCCGAAGGAAGTGCAGCAGGCCAAGGCGAGGAGCTTCTTCGCTTCGATGACCGAGCTGCTCGGCGAGGCGGAGCCGGACGGCCAGGCGCCTGGCGGCAGTGAAAGCGCGCCCCGGTAGCATCTGTTGACACCCCGGGCTGATTCGCGTATCTACCGCCGCCCCTCAGCGGCCTGCCGCAGGGGGATTTCTGCTCTCGGGGTCTCTGCAGATGAAGACGGTGATGGGCAGCAAGAAGACCGTCCGGCGTGACTGGGTGGTCATCGACGTGAACGACAAGGTGCTCGGCCGCGCGGCGACCACCATCGCCAGCGTGCTGCGCGGCAAGCACAAGCCGATCTTCACCCCCCACGCCGACTGCGGCGACTTCGTGGTGGTGATCAACGCGGACAAGGTGCGGCTCACGGGCAAGAAGTGGAAGGACAAGAAGTACATCCACCACACCATGTACCCGGGCGGCCTCGTCCAGTTCTCCGCGGAGCAGGCCCTGCAGCGCGAGCCGACCCGCCTCGTCGAGGACGCCGTCCGCCGCATGCTGCCGCGCACCGCCCTCGGCCGCGCGCTGATGAAGAAGCTGAAGATCTACGCCGGCGACAAGCACCCCCACGCCGCCCAGAAGCCCGTCGCCATGGAAGCGGCGAACGCATGAGGATTCGAGAGAGATGGCCAAGGACCTGATCGTTTCCGCTACCGGGCGGCGCAAGGAGTCGATCGCGCGGGTGCGGATGAAGCCCGGCTCGGGCGAATTCGTCGTCAACGACCGCACGCTCGACGAGTACTTCGGGCGCGAGACCAGCAAGATGATCCTCAAGCAGCCGCTCGAGGTGGTCGAGCAGCTCAACAAGGTGGACATCGCCGTGATCGTCTGCGGCGGCGGGCTCTCGGGACAGGCTGGCGCCATCCGGCACGGGATCAGCCGCGCGCTCACCAAGCTCAATCCGGAGTACCGGCCGCCACTGAAGAAGGCGGGGTTCCTCACGCGCGATGCGCGCGCCGTGGAGCGCAAGAAGTACGGGAGACCGGGAGCGCGGAAGCGGTTCCAGTTCTCCAAGCGGTAGGCGTCCGGTCCTTCCAACGCGTTTTGGCGGCCCTGCTTCGGCGGGGCCGTCGCGCTTCGGGCGCATTCACAGATCACCACATCCGAGCACAGCGCCTACCTGTGCGTTCATTGGGAGCGTCGAATTACGCATGCTACCGTCGTGGGATGGAACTGAACGAGATCCTCCAGGTCGCGCTGCGAGGCGGAGCATCCGACATCCACCTCAAGGCGGGGCTCCCGCCCATGTTCCGCGTCGACGGCTCGCTGGTCCCCCTCAAGGACGCCCGCCGCCTTCCGCCGGAGGAGATCTCGCGGATGGCGTTCGGGATCATGAACGACTATCAGAAGGAGAAGTTCAAGGCGCAGAACGAGCTCGATCTCGCGTACGGCGTGCCGGGTCTCGGTCGCTTCCGCGTCAACGTGTTCCAGCAGCGCGGCACCATCGGGGTGGTGCTCCGCGTCATCCCCTTCAAGATCGCCACCATCGAGCAGCTGCTCCTGCCCAAGGTGCTGGAGAAGGTCGCCGGCGAGCAGCGCGGGCTCATCCTGGTCACCGGCACCACCGGCTCCGGCAAGAGCACCACGCTCGCGGCGATGGTCGATCACATCAACAGCAACGAGACCTGCCACGTCATGACCATCGAGGACCCGATCGAGTTCCTCGTCCGCGACAAGCGGAGCATCGTCAATCAGCGCGAGGTCGGCGTCGACACGCTCTCGTTCGCGCAGGCGCTCAAGTCGGCGCTGCGCCAGGACCCGGACGTGATCCTGGTTGGCGAAATGCGCGACCTGGAGACCATCGAGACCGCGCTGACCGCGGCCGAGACCGGACACCTGGTGCTCTCCACCCTGCACACGCTCGATGCCACCGAGACCATCGCCCGCATCGTCTCCGCGTTCCCGCCCCACCAGCAGAAGCAGGTGCGTCTGCAGCTCGGGTCGGTGCTCAAGGCGGTCATCTCGCAGCGGCTGGTGCCGCGCGCAGACGGGAAGGGACGCGTGGCCGCTGTCGAAGTGCTGGTTTCCAACTCGCGCGTGCGCGAGATGATCGAGGACAAGGATCGCACCAAGGAGATCACGCAGGCCATCTCCCAGAGCTACACCACCTACGGCATGCAGACGTTCGATCAGTCGCTGATGAGCCTCTTCAAGCAGAGCATCATCGCTTACGAGGAAGCGCTGCGGCAGTGCTCGAACCCGGACGACTTCGCCCTCCGCGTCTCCGGCATCAGCGGCACGAGCGACGCCACCTGGGACGATTTCGAGGGCGGCAAGGGCGACGGACCGAAGCCCGTCGCGGCGCAGAAGGACGGCCGCCCCGCGCCGCCGCCGCGCGCGCCGACGGTCATGGGGAAGTCGGGTACGGCCGCTCCCGCGAAGCCCGGCGCCGCGCCCGCCAAACCGGCCTCGCCGGCGGCGGACGATGATTTCCAGATCGAGCGGTTCTGATCCGCCTGTTGACGGCAGCCGGAGCCGACCGCCACGCGGTATGTTGGCGGCGTGGCCAGCGACACACCGATGGACAAGGCGCTCCGCCTGCTCGCGCTGCGGTCCCGCACCGCGCAGGAGCTCGATCGCGCCCTCGCGAAGGCTGGAGTCGCTTCCACCGACCGCGAATCGGCGCTGGCGCGCCTGCGCGAGCTGGGCTACATCGACGACCGCGAAGTTGCCCGGGCGCGCGCCCGCACCCGCGTAGGGCAGGGAGATGCCCCGCGGCGGGCGGCGAAGAGGCTCGCAGCCGCCGGGATCGACGAGTCCGACGCGCGCGAGGCTGCGGCGGAGGCAGCGGAGGGAGCGGAGGAAGACGAGCTGGCCGCAAAAGCGTTGCAGCGCCGCTTGCGGGGGCGTAAGCCGGCGGACATGCGCGAAAAGCAGCGGCTGCTGCGAGGGCTGGTTGCGAGGGGCCATCGGCCTTCGGCCGTGGCCAAGGCGCTGGGGATCGAATGGGAAGGCGACGATGAGACCGACGATCTGTAGAGCGCTCCTCCTCGCGGCGCTGTGCGCCTGCGCGTCGGGCGGCTCCGGCGTCGACATCACCAAGCCCGTGACCGGCGCCGAGGCGAGCAATGCGGCCAAGGCGTACGAGAAGGGCATGCAGGAGAAGAAGGACCACAACCCGCTGGAGGCCACGCGGTACTTCGAGTACGTCCGCAACAATTTCCCCTACTCGCAGTACGCGGCGCTGGCGCAGCTCGCGATCGCCGACATGGCGTATGAACGCGACGACTGGTCGCAGGCCGCGACCCTCTACCAGGACTTCGTGAAGAGCCATCCCTCGCATCCAAAGGCGGATTACGCCGCGTTCCGGGCCGGGATGGCGTACTTCAACGATCGGCCTTCCGACGTCTTCCTGCTGCCGCCCGGGTTCGAGAAGGACCAGGCACCGGTGCGCCAGGCGCTCGAGGCGCTGAACCGATTCGTTTCCGGCTACCCGAAGAGCGAATACGTTCCCAAGGCGCGCGAGATGATCCACGACTGCCGCGAGCTGCTCGCCCGGCACGAGCGATACGTCGCGGAGTTCTACTGGAAGCGCGAGCAATGGCGGGGAGCCGCCGGCAGGTACATGACGCTGGCGGATACGTACGGCGATCTGCAGGGTGGCAAGGTGCAAGCCGACTCGCTCTGGCGCGCGGCGCAAGCGTATCGGAACGCGAACGATCCCGGCGACGAGCGCAAGGCGCTGCAGCGGCTGGTGCAGGAGGCGCCGCGCGATCCCCGAAGGGCCGAGGCGGAAGCGCTCTTGCGGCAGATTCCGGCGAATGCGCCGGTGACCTCACCCACCGACGCGAAGCCCGCCCCGACAGCGCCACCGGAAGGAGCGAAGCCGGCGGCGCCATCGAACCGGCCGGCGGCCGAGCCTGCCCCGGCTTCCAATCCGCCTCTCACCCCGCCGCTCGCGCCGTCCGGCGGGTAAACTGTGGTACGCTCTCACCCGGGGGACTCGACGGGGAGAGCATGGACGACCAACTGAGGGAGCTGGTCGCCCTCGCCAGGGAGCACTTCCAGCGCGGCGATTATTCGCTCGCAGCCGGGCACCTCGAGCAGGCGGTCGCGCGCGGCGCGGCTTTCGCCGACGTCCACCACATGCTCGGCGTCGTCTACCACCACCTCGGGGAGTTCGCTGCGGCGCAGCGCGCGCTGGAGAAGGCGCTGGCGATCAACCCGAACTACGTCGAGGCGGGGTTGAACCTCGCCATCGTCTGCAACGATCTGGGGCAGTACGAGCGCGCGCAGCAGGTGTACGGGGCCGCCCTCTCTCGCGCGCGGAGGCGGGGGAAGCGCGAGCCGAACGGCGACGAGCCGATGGACACCTACACGCGCGGCAAGATCGCCAACCTGCACGCGTCGGTCGCCGACGGCTATCTCTCGATGCGGCGGCCGAATGACGCCGCCGCCGAGTACCGGCGGGCGCTGTCGCTCTGCCCTACCTTCGTGGATCTGCGCCTGCGGCTGGCGCATGCCCTGCGGGAAGCGAATGACATCGAGGGCGCCGTGGCCGAGTTCCGGCTCGCGGTCCAGCACGCGCCAGCCTATCTGCCGGCGCGCGTCTCGCTCGGCATGGCGCTGTATGCGGGCGGCAAGTTCGACGAAGCCCTGGCGCAGTGGCAGGAAGTGCTGGGGATGGACCCGCAGCACCGCACCGCCAGCGTCTACTTGAAGCTTGCTCGATCCCAACCACAGAGGTCGGGCACATGAGCGAACGCGCGTACGCGTTGCGCTTCATCTCCGGAAAATACCAGGGCGGCGAGTATCCGCTGGCGCAGTTGGGAGACCTGGTGATCGGGCGCTCGAGCGAGCTCGACCTGGTGCTGATCGAGGACATGGTCTCGCGCAAGCATGCTTGCATCACCCTGGCTTCCGGCGGGATCACCATCGCCGACCCCGGCTCGACCAACGGGACGTTCGTGAACGGCGAGAAGGTGCGGCGGGCGCAGCTCAAGGAAGGCGACCGCATCCTGATCGGCACCAGCATCCTCAAGCTGGTGGCGCGGACCGCGGGGATGACCCCCGTCGACCCGAAATCGGCGCAGCAGGACCTGGAGCGCGCCGCGGCGGCGCACGAGAAGAAGCAGGGCGGCCACAGCGCCGTTCAGGGCCGGCTCGAGGAGGTGCCCCTGGTCGATCTGCTGCAGCTCTTGAGCACCTCCAGGAAGACCGGCGCGATCGTCATCAGCGGATACCGCAGCGGCCGCGTGCACCTGCGTTCGGGAAGGTGGTGAGCGCGGTGATCGATGCGGACCCGACGCTGCCGCCCAAGAAGGCGCTCTACCGGATGATCTCGTGGACCCAGGGCGGATTCGAGTTCGTGGCGCAGGGTGGCGACCTGCCGCCGATGCCGAACGAGATCGCGGATGCGACCGAGCACCTGATGATGGACGCCCTGCAGCAGGCGGA
>Ga0137416_10001781_pt1 | contig 11191 bp, 16 predicted proteins | sample CZODoug3_1_1_16f_FD_108282 | JGI IMG/M metagenome (GOLD analysis project Ga0137416, IMG submission 108282) | Vadose zone soil fungal communities from Angelo Coast Range Reserve, California, USA - CZODoug3_1_1_16fungal (Illumina Assembly) | ecosystem: Environmental > Terrestrial > Soil > Vadose...
CAGGCAGCGGCCGGACTGGTCAACGCGTTCCGCCCCCCGCAGACGTTCGTCTCCGCGCCCAACGCGTCCGACTTCCCCCGGCAGGGTGACTTGCGCGGCCGTCTGCTCCTGATCACGCCTCGCGAGATCGGGCACTCCCCCTCTCAGCTCAACCCGGGTCAGACCAGCGAGTACGTGGTCTCGGACGTAGTGGTACTGGACGGCGGCCCGGTCCGCAGCGTAGACCCCAAGGCCAACGGCAAGGTGTTCGACGGGCACGAGTTCAAGGGCGTGTGGCTCTCCGGGGTTCGCGTCATGAACCAGCTCCGCGGACTGGTGGGCGGAACAGACAAGGTGCTGGGCCGGATCAACACCCAGCAGGGCACCGGCGCACCGGCCAAGGGCAACGCCTGGGGAGTGGAGACCAACTTCACCCCGCAGGATGCGGACCTGGCCACCCGGTACCTGAACGGTGACCGGTCCATGGTCGTCATGCCGGGTGCGGTGCAGCCCGCGTACCAGGCCCAGTCACAGCAGCAGTTCCAGCAGGCCGTTGCGCAGCACCCGGCGCAGCAGTACAACCAGGCTCCGCCGGCTTTCGCTCCGCAGCAGGGGCCGCCGGCAGGATGGGGCCAGGCTCCCGCCCCGGCCGCTCAGCCCCAGGCCAATCCCTGGGACCAGGGCGGGCAGCCGCTCCAGCCCGGAGCCAACCCGTTCGCCCCTCAGGGCTGACACCCCGCAAGACCGGCGCCTCCGCCTCTTCCCCGGTGGAGGCGCCACCCAGGGCCCGTAGCTCAGTGGCAGAGCGCGGTATCCGGAACCCTAAGAACCCGTTTCGCACGGCGCCCCTGGGTGCATCCGAGGTGGCAGGTTCGAATCCTGCCGGGTCCACTTCACATCAACGGAGGGAAGCGAAAGGAACATGATCGGTTACGCGGGCAGGGGAACGTCCAATCCGTCCCCCGATGACTGCCCGGACTGCCTGAACCCGCGTCGGGACTGCACCTGCGGCCAGGGCCGAGCGGTTCCGGTGACACTGACCCTGGCCGTTGCCGGTTGGACCCTGCGCAAGCGTGCGGGGGACCTGGTGGACGCAGGCGCCCGGGTGCTGTTCGCCGGCCTGGCCACCGCGCTGATCTACACGCTGTATCTGGCGGTGTCGGCACGATGACCAATCTCCTGATCGAACCGGAAAAGCCGGACGGTATCGAGCGCACGTACCTGCCGGGTCACACGGCCGCTGTCGTGGTGGTTCGTATGGTGTTCGACATCCCGGATCGGGGCCGGTACGTGTCGGAGTTGCCCGTGACTCCATCCCTGCTGAGCGACGCGGACTCCCTGATCCTGGACCGCCTGATAGCGCATACCCGCTACATGCAGTTCCCCACGGTCGGCGACAGCCCCTGCACCATCCACCTGATTATTCCGGAGCAATACCGATGACCATGAACCACAACGACCCGCCCCGCGGCACCAGGTGCGTACCGTACATTCTCCTGATCCTGGCCATGGGCGTACTGGTCTACCTGGTGGCCAGCTCGGACGCAGGGGGTGCACCGAAACCCCTTCCGGCTCCTCAGCCGAACGCGGTAACCGTGACGGAAGTGCGGCCATGATCCCGACCAAGACCGAGATCGTACGGACCACGGTCCCCGGGGAATACGCGCTGCACCGCGCCTTGCTGGCGGAACGGGAGACGGCCGCCCTGCCCCTGGACGATGAGGCTACGCAAAAGATCGCACGCGGGCTGTACCAGGTGATCTGGAACGAGGCTGTTGATCACTGCATAAGCCGCTACCCGGGGCTGAAAGACCTGCACAAGTGCTATCAACTGCGACTCATCCCCGAGCCCGAACGAGAGGAAGTACCCATGCCCGACCTGCCCGAACCCGAGCCGGAGCACGACTACGCAGAGGACCCGATCCCCGTCACCGAACCCGGTGGGACCACCACGGACGGGGACTCCCGGGAAGACGGCCACTGATGGCGGGCAAGCACAAGAAAGCGGAGACGCCCCGGGAGCGGGAGGACGGCCACCCGATCGACATGAGCCCGGAGCGCCTCGCGGAGGACATCGCCCTGATCGACGGGCGGACCTACGCGGCAGATGACCCGAGCGACCGGAACAACCCCTACCTCCCGCCCGCCACCTGATCCGCGCACCGAACGGCCCCGGCGCAGTCCTCCTGCACCGGGGCCGTTCGTTTGCCCACCTTACGCCCGGCGCCGGTACCGTGCGAACGACACCAGGCGGACCAACAGCAGAACGTCTATGGCCGCAAGGGACCCTACGGACAGCACAGCGTCCGTCCAGTTCTGCGAAGCCCGTACGCCGCCGTGCAGGGCGATCAGCAGCAGCGCCCGTGCGTACACCGCCAACACAATGATGATCCATCCGGTACCGTTCCAGGTCGCGGCATCAGCCCAGGCACGCGGCCGGTACCCGACCAGGAACCCTCCGGATACCAACAGGCCCAGACCGTACAGGGCCACGTAGGCAGCGGTCACCTTCCACCTCGCAGAACCTGGTCTTCCAACCACCGGTTGTACCCATTGGCCACGTTGTGCCTGCGCAGCGCCGCGGTCACCGGGGCCGCCTCATCCCGCCGGGCGGTGGCCGCGTTCAGGTCCCGCTGAGCCCGGAGGCGCGACGCCTCCGTACGGCGCCGCGCCTCCTCTAGCTCAGTGTCCACTGACCGGCGCCGTGCGAACAGGTGGCGGATCACTGGCCACCTGCCGGCGGCAGCGGAAGGTGGCCCAGGGCGGACAGCAGCGTCACCGCGGTGCGGGAAGCCTCCACTCCCGCGTCCGACCGCTCCCGGTCCCGCGTGGCCGCTTGCCGTGTCACGTCGTGAGCCTCCGCTTCCCGGGCGTACTGCTGCTTCCACTCGTCAGCTCTCCGTTCGGCGCGATCGTACTCCGACTTGCTGACCACCCGACCCGTGAGCCACAGGACCAGGAAAGCGCCTACCGGCCCCAGGTTGAGCAACAGGGTCAGCGGGTCAGCTTCCTGGCCCACCCGGCTACGCTCCCAATTCTGGACGGGGGGTGTGCTTGGTCAGCCACCCGGTAACGAAGGTGATCAGGGGTGGCACTGCCACAGTGATCAGGCCCTGTAGCCACCCGGGCACCGATCCCATGAGGGAAGCGTTCCCGGGTATTTCGTTGAGCAGCGTCACCGCGATGCCGATCAGAGCCGCGGCAGCAGTCGAGGCAATCACCTTCGCCTCTACCAGCCACGGACTGGGCTTGACCGGAACCGGCGCCGGTACGGGGACGGGTGCGGAAACGCTCATGACGAGACCTTTCCGTTCAGGACGGCCACGGCCGCGGTCAGGGCGTCCAGTTTGGCGGACAGGGCCGCGATCGCGGCCATGGTCTGCGCGTAGTGCACGTCCCCGTACGTGAGGAAGGTACCGGCGGGGCGGTGCGGATCTGTTCCTTCCACAGCTGTCTCAGACACCAGCAAATGATTCCAGAGCACGGCCGCATCAGCATCGGTCAGGGTCACGGGTACCTCCGGTTTGGGGGCGGGCGGAACAGGCGGAGCGGGGGGCTTGATACCGGCCCAGGTACGGAGCGCTTCCGGACTGAGGTAGATCACGGTCTGATCCCGGGGGACGGACGCGAACTGCCAGCCCCACACACCGGTATTGCCGGCGGACGGGCGCGGCAGCGCGGCAGCCGCGGCGAAGGACCGGCCCTGGACGGGGTAGGCCGGGTACCAGTACCCGTCGGAGTTGGCCGGGTAGTGCCGGGCGTAGTTGCCGCCCGGGGTGTAGACCAGTACGCGCTGTCCTGGGAAAGCAGACTTGACGTAGGTAACCCAGGCGGTGGCGTAGTTGCGGATCTGTGCGTCGGTCCGGCCTGCGTAGTTGCGCGGCGGAACACCGGGCTTCTCGCTGTACGGCTCAAGATCCAGGATGTGTACGAAGCCGGAGCCGGCGAACGGCTTGACCGCGGTGATGTAGTTGTCCGCTTCCGCGCTTGCGCCCTGGTTCGGCCAGGCGAAGTGGTACCCGCCACGGACCAGTCCGGCCGCCTTGATATCCGCGATGTGCCGGGCGAACCAGGCATCCCGGGAGCGCTGCCCCTCGCTGGCTTTGGCGATCCCCATGTGCACGCCAAAGCTTTTCCAGTCCTGGTGTGCCGGCTGGTTCCCGGACACGTCTACCGCGTAGCTGTGTGTCGCCATGCGTCTGCCTCCCTTGTGTCCTGACCAATGTACGCGTTCCGGGCAGTGTCGCAGAGAGTCACCCTGAACTCGATTGCGGTCTACTCTTGACTAGTGGTGTCTACTGGTGCCATACTGAACAGACCAGCCGGACAGAGGGAGCGGACATCATGGGAATCGTCATCAGCAGCCGGAACAGTCTCAACGGACTTAGCTTCGCCGCTCTGGGCACCGGACACCGCAACGTTATTCACCTGTCCGTGCGTAACGACGAAACCCTGTGCGGGAAGTACGGCGGCAGCTTCCGTTACCTGGACGTGGCAGAGGGACGAGACGCAGACCGTGGAATGTGCGGCCGGTGCTTCAACGCCGCAGAGCACCGGGTGAATAAAGCCGAACGCGCGGCTGACAAAACCCGCTTGTCCATGGAAGACGCCCTAGAACTGTGCACCCCGGATCCCGAAAAGGTAGACGCCATGGCCCTAGGTCTTAAAGTGGAAGAGTACCGGGCGGAAAAGGCCAAGCGGCAGAGCGCTAAAACCATCTCTAGATCGTTTGGAGCGCTCCAGTGGGACTGTGTGACCCCCGGTTCGCACTGGTCTTTTGACGACGGGTGGGGGCGATTCGATCTCCGACGATACAACGGCGAGGGTCAGCCCTCCGGCTGGTACTTGGACACTCCTGACGAGTCGGGGGACTGGGTGGGCAACACGCTCGTACAGGCTGCCGCTGCCGCGCAGTCAATCGTCTTGGCCGCGCACCCGAAGAAAGATCCGGTCTACTCTTGACTAGTGCTGTCTACTGCTGCCATACTGAACAGACCAGCCGGACAGAGGGAGTCACCATGAATGCCAGGGCCCGCGCCGCACGCCAGACCATCCGCACCATGCGCCGCGCCAACCGCGCGTTGAAGGCCGAGACCGCGGCCGGCCGGGTGGAGCGGCTCGGGTTCGGCGCGGTGGCGCTGGAGGCGGTGTACGCGGTCCCCGAGCGGCTGGCGGTGGACCTGGTGGCGGAGTACAGCGTCCGTCAGGTAGACGACGCGCTGGAACTGATCGCGGAAGGCGCCATTGTCCCGCTCCGCCGTCCCACCTGGTTCTTCGCTATCAGTTCGGACGGCACTGACAAGTACTTCACCAACCTGGACAACGGGACCTGCACCTGCCCGGCGGGCGAGAACGGCCGGACCTGTTACCACACCGCTGCCGCGCGCCTGCTGGCCGCGTGCTGAGAAGGGAATTTGATCATGGCGAATCACTGGCGCACCGAGAGGTGCGACGACTGTGGAGCCGAAAAGGACCGATCCTGGAACGTCCGGGAACTGCCCAAAGGACTTCCCGTACCTGCCGGGTTCCACGTGGAACGCCGTGGCCCTACCTGGAAGCGCATCGCACGGGCAACCGATCTCACCACGCTCTGTCTGTGTGACGCAACGGAATAGGAATCGATCATGAACGCCATCTGCATCATGCTCGCCGGCCTGTTCGCGTGATGCGTCCTGACCGCGGGACACGCCACTTACCAGGTAAATCCGGTACCCGCCGCGGCCACCAGCACCGCCCGGCCCTGACCCCACCGGGCCCCGGTACTCCGCGACGAAAGCCCCCGGAGGGCAGCGCAAGCGGGTACCGGGGCCAGCTCACGTCAGGGTCGCGGCGTTGAGGAAGTCATCGGAGTCGCCCACATCCTCGGTCTCCAGATAAGCGGGACTCGTCACGCTAGCGGTGATGTTGATGTTTCCGGTACCGCCGGTCACCCGCATGAACGTTCCCACCAGGGGGACCGATATATCCGCGCCGCTGGTGTTGATGAACACGCTCCGGAAGTAGAACAGGTACGTTCCCGCGGCTCCCAGATTGACCCGGAATGAATCGAGCAGTATAGGGGTAGTGGTGGTGTTGGTCTTTCGGACCTTTACGCCTATCTGATCATTGGCCACCGTATTAGTTGCCAATCCCTTGAACGTTACCTTGAACGCTCGGCCGTTTCGGAAAGTGATCGATGGCGTGGTAATGGCCACCAGTTCCGTAGTACTCGCGGACGTGGCGGAGTTCGCGGTGATCGCAGTGAAATCGATCGTCCGCGCGTGGTTGTCATTGAGCCGGTCAGCGGTTTCTGACTGCCCTGCAAGCCACCCGGATACCATGGAATCCCCTTACAGACCTGCGTAGTTGATGTCGAACAGGGCAATGGGGTCATTGGCCTGGTGGGTTTTCACCACGCCGTTCACGGACCGGACAACGGTGAACGTCTGCGGTGAGGTGGCGTAGCTGGAAACGGGGATGAGGCGGACATCATCGACGTACAGCAGCAGACCCGCACCGGGAGTGGCTGAGAACGCGGTAGCGATATCCGCGAACGCCGCGGTCCCCGGGGCTGTCGCTGTCAGGTCGAAGAGCTGCCACACACCCACGGAAGGGACCGCGGACATGGCGGATGTGGACAGGTAGGCGTGCGACGCGTCGAACCAGTTGATGTCCAGTTCCACCCCCGTACCGACCGCTGCCGGCACATACATCCATCCCCATGCCCGATATGAGGCGCCTGCGGTGACGGCTTGCTGGCCGCACTCGGCACGCGGATTGGAGCCGGCCCCGGAGGTGATCAGCCCGGACCAGGTACCCGTGTGCGCCTGCACAGTGGTCCGGGTGAGGGTCGAGTTGATCTGGCTCCAGTCCGTCAGGTCCGCCTCGAACGTGGGGTTGGCGTTGAGGGTCCGGCCTACCGCCTGTACGGTCATCTGCTCCCCTCCGGACGTGATGTCGAACGGAACGTCTGTGGGGTCCGCAGTCCACATGGCGCTTGTCGGCGGCGTGGCTACGGCCACAGCCGTACTGGTAGGCGTCATGTCCCCCGCAAGGGTCGACGTATCCGATCCGGCCCGGGAAGTACCGACGACGCCCACGTGGTACGGCGACTCGGGCACGCACACGAACGTGATCCGGTGCTCAAAGTGGGTCAGGGTCTCCTGTATTCCGATCACCAGCTGGGAGATGTCTCCGCCGATGCGCTCCGGAGGGGAGTCGATAGCGATGCGGGACCCGAACAGCACCTTTAGAACGGGCCTGCGCTGAGTGGCCATGGAAGAATGGGAGAGGTTGGCGCTGATCGCCGGGTAGCGCGGCTCGTCCACCGTTCCCAGGTGCAGCCGCCACGACGCGTGCTGTCCCAGATACGCATCCCCCCGAAGATTCAGGGAAATGCTGTCAGAATATCCGGAACCTACCCCGTTCGGAGGATCCTGTACCGATAGCGGACCGGCATCCAGTGTGGACGTTGCCGACGACCCGTTCAGCCTGCTTACCGTCCAGTCGTTTTTGGTGTACTGATCGTCAGGCACGGGGACAGGAATCTGTGAAAGCTGGTTTCCCGGGTAGGACAGGGTGATAACGGGAGTCTGGCTGTACAAAGCCGCTCGGGCCTTGTACGCCAATCCGAACGCCACCTCACGTTCAAATAGGATGCCCTGGTCCACCTCCACGCATTCCTGTATGAGTGACCTGAAAGTATTGGGCAGCTGCGTCCCCATGACATCGTTTGAAAAGGGAGGCCCTACGTTGGTGTAGTTTACGCCCTGCTCCGAACACAGACGGGTCAGGCGATTGCTGACTGTTTCACCCAAAAAGGCTATAGCCTGACCGATCACATCCCCCAAAAAAGTAACATCAGGCTGAACCGACACATGGCCGAATACTCCGTCAGTGATGGTGCGGCCCGGGGTAACCGTTACCGAAGTTATCCGTCCCACAGTCTGAGAGGCAAACGACGACGGGTTGAGGGAGGATATTCCCGAAGTCGTTACTATCCCTCCCAGGCTCCAGTTTATATTGGCTCCTGACTGAGTGAGCTCCATAGATACGAGGAAGTGCACTCCGTCCACCCCGAAACCGATGGCACCCGAACTGACCAGTACCGTCAGCCCGTCGGTATCGAAGCCTTTCAGAGACAGGGTGCCCCCGGTTCCATAGGTAACGCACCAGTACGGGATAGTGCCGCCCGTGGTCGCGCACTTGATCAGCTGGGTCCCGTCCGGCGGAGGTGTCGGCAGGTACATCAGGAACCTGACCTGACTTTTTCCGGTCACTGTGTACTTCGGTACGATCCCCGAGAAGCTCGCCCCCGCCATGACCGGGAGCGCGGCGGAGCAGTCGAACCCGGTATCTGAGGACAGCGTGGGGGTGCCGGAGATGCGCATCGGAGGGCCCCCGCTCAGCGCGGATGCCAGCGATGTAGCGGCTGACATGTCCTCCAGCGACCAGTACGCCACCGGGGACGTGACCGCGGCAGACATCAGGCCCCGGTACATCGTGGAACGCAGCGGCGTACTGGCCTGGTTCAGCCGCTGCAAGATGCCGGCAGCCGAGATGTCCACCCAGATGTCCCGACCGGTGGAGTCCCAGTTCTCGGGCCAGGACGGTATCTCCCCCCAGAAGCGGTAGTTCTTGTCATCGCCCAAAGGAACGCTCACCCGTAGCTGAGTATTACGACCGATCTTCCCATAGTACGGGGACATGGGATTGGCCGGGCTGAACAATCCATCCTGGTTGTTCAGCTGAAAAGAACACGTTCCCAGATTGGGATCCTGCCCCTCCGAGGTCTGTCCGCGACTGATCGATATCTGGCCCCCGCTATCCCGTACCATTACCTTAGAGGTAATGTTCACCCAGGAGCCGTCAATCAGCAGTTCCACCATGGGAGTCTGATTGGAGGATTCTCCGGAAGCGGACGGAGGAGACCCGTTGAACGGACCGGCACGGTTGCCTAGCCGGAGTTGCCAACCCGCTACCAGCGGGGCAATGGCCGATGCATTCACGGATTACTCGTCCCACGTTACCCAGGTACGCAGGTTCACAGCGGTCCCGAAGAACGCGCGAACCCGCAGGAACTTTGACACCCCGACAATGGGCCGCTCGTCGGGCATGAACTGGTAGCTGTACGACAGGTTATCCGGGCTGGCAGAAGAAATCTGCTGGGAGTCGAATACCCGCGTTCCCGTGATGGTTCCCTCCGCGCTCGACGTATAGCCCGTGGCCGTGGTGGAGAGCGTCAGCAGTGAGGGGGGCGCGTTCGGGTCAAGGGGCTGCACTCCGGACGCCGTGTGCGCGGTCACTGTTGCCGCCACGTCCGTCTGCAGCATCTCCACCACGCCGGACTGTAGGGCATCGACGGAGAAGCCCCATGCAATGATCTGCAATAGCCGCGTAGTGGGTGTGGCCAGCTGCAGCATCGTCTTAATGGTCGTGCCCGTCGTCACCGCAGCCTGCGCCCCGGATGTGGGCATAGGCCCGTTCCAGCACTTATACCGGTGCATTACTTACCTCTTTGTCCTAGTACGATCTGAACGTTTCCGCCCCGGTCCTTGATCACTCCGCGTAGCGGATCGATCATCGCAGCACCCAGATCCTTATTCCCGAGCATGACCGTCAGGTAGATAGGCGCCCCGGACCCGCTCCCGCTGCCGGCACCTGCCATCATCGAATTGGCATGGGGCAGGACGGAGCTGCCCGGAGCCAGGTCGGCCAGCTCGGGCCCGTTCTCGCCCACCCAGGTCAGGTTGTTGCGCGGTCCGCCTACCGCGGCCCTCCCCGCGCGCCGGCCCAGCCCTACAGGGCCTCCGGTGGCGTACCCGCCCCCCTCGTGCGCAACGTTCCCCACACCGCTCACGTACGTGGTGGTGATGTACGTGTGCGCCGTCTTGCCGTTCAGCGCGTCCAGGCGCTTCCGGGCGTCCGCGATGACGTTGTTGAGCTGTGCGGCATCGGCCTTGAGCGCGGCCGTCCGGCTCTTGGGCATCGCGGCCAGCTTCTTGTTCGCCGCGTTGATGGTGTTGTTGAGCTGGGTGGCGGTGGCGGTCATCTTGATCTTCGGGTCTTTGATGTTGTCCAACCCGTCCGCGAGCTTTTTGGCCTCCTTAGTGGTAAGGCCCGCCTGGGTGCCCATTTTCACCAGCTGGGTGTGCGCGTCTATGAGGATCTTGTTCGCGTATGCCTGGCCCTTTCCCTGGGTCACGGCCGCGGCAGCCGCGGCTTCTGCGGTACTGGCCACCTTGGACATGGGGTCGTACACGTCCCGAGCCGCCTGGGCCGTAAGATCCAGTTCCCCATTGGTGAAGTGCAGGGCGTTGCTGTGCCCCTTGAGCGCCGCGGTGGCATCGTCCAATGCCTGCTGGTAACTGGACATGGTGTCCAGGCCCGAGCGGTAGGCATCGTTCAGGTCGAAGATCGCCTGCTGCAATCCCTGTGCGCTCTTCTTCTGGGAGTCGAGCTTCTTCTGTACGGCAATGGACTGCTCACCGAACAGGCCGAGAGACTGCGCGGTGAGCTGCGCCTCGAACGCCACGTCCTTCTGCGCACTGGCGTACTTCTTCAGGTCGTCGGTCGGTATCTTCTTGCCCGACTCCTCCTGGAACTTGGCCAGGGCAGCAGCCGCTTCCGATGCGCTGCCGTTCTTGACCATGTCCGCCAGGGCCTGATCGACGTTCTTGATCGTCTTCTCGGCGGAGGACTTGGCACTGCCTCCGAGAATCAGGCCGAGTACGGAATTGTCCTTTACCAGGCCCCCGCCCGGGTTCTTGCTCAAGTCGTCCAGGGCCTTGCTGATCTTGTCTACGGTATCGACGGCATTACCGCCGGCAGCCAGCTCCTTGAACCCCGCGGCAATCTGGTCCGTGGTCAGCTTCGCCTTGCCGGCCTCATCAACGAAGTGCTTCAAGGTCAGGCCCAGAGCGGCCACCAGGCCGATGCCGATACCCAGCCGGGCGGTAGTACTCAGCGTCGCGAACGCCGCGCTGAGCCCCGTGATGCTGGGCAGGAAACTGGCGGAGGCAAACGCCCGACCGGCCAGTACCGCACGCGCGGCCAGTACCTCCAGCGCCCGGCCAGCCGCCACCATCCCGGAGGAGGTCAAGCCAATCAGCCGGGTGGCCGTGTACAGCTGGATCAGTCGGGTAAGTACCGCGGGCGGTACCGCAACGATCATCTTGGCCAGGGCGTTGACGATCGTGAGTATGCCGGGGCCGGCGTTGGACGCCGCCTGCCC
>Ga0137416_10001784_pt1 | contig 11187 bp, 8 predicted proteins | sample CZODoug3_1_1_16f_FD_108282 | JGI IMG/M metagenome (GOLD analysis project Ga0137416, IMG submission 108282) | Vadose zone soil fungal communities from Angelo Coast Range Reserve, California, USA - CZODoug3_1_1_16fungal (Illumina Assembly) | ecosystem: Environmental > Terrestrial > Soil > Vadose...
ATAGCAAGGAGACCGGCCATGATTATCGCCTATTTATCGTTAAGCCCGACAGGCTGCTAGGGACCGAAGTATTCGACTCTCCCGCTCCCATCGTGTCGTTCAAAATGGGCAGTCGCGAGGACATGCTGAATGTGCAGCAGCGCGCGTGGGATCGCGGTGTCTACATTTATCACTCTACCTATCTCGGAGCCGGCGACGACGGTCTGATCCGATGCGCAATATTTCGTGATCACACATCGGCGGACATTGATGCTCTAATTGACGCTTTGGCCGGATAGCTGTCGGGTTCGATTTCCGACAGCCTTTTCAGCTAATGCCGCGTCGAGTGATTTCCCGCGCCCCGCTCCCGCGACAGCGAGACCACTGCACTTCCCTCACTACCCGTTATCGTGTGATGGATATGGAATTCGTGCTCAATCGCTGCGAGGAAATCGTCGAGATGGGCAAATTCCAGATTGCCGCCTACGCGCAGCGCGCGAATGGAAGGATCCGTATAGTTGAATTTGCTGATGGGCTGATATCGGGAAAACTCTTCGAGCGCTTCCCCCATCGTCCTGCCATTCAGGTCAATTCGGCCCCTCTGCCAGGCCAGGAGTTGCGACAGGCGCTGCTCGTTCAACGGCGGCCGCACGTGCAGTGTCTGGCCGGCCTCGTCAAACTCAACCTGCTGGAATTTATGAATTTCCAGGCCGCCCTGCCAGGCGCTTTCCGCCTCGGCCAGGTCGAATTTGCTGCGCGTCTCGTCGTTGATCGGCGCGATGACTTTGACCCGGCCTTGCAGGACCGTCACCTGAGTTGAGTGACGCTTCTGATAGACCTCGAAGCTCGTGCTCAGGTCGTGAATCAGCACGGAGCGGCTCACAACGTCGAATGGGCGCTGATCGTTTCGGACTACGAACGATGCTTCGCCCGCCGCCAGCTGAATGTTGCGAGTGCTTCGATTGAAGGTATAGTTGATCTGCGAATTGGTGTTGAGGCATGCCTCGGACCCGTCTGGCAGCCGATGGCAGCGGTGCTCGCCGCGATGGGTTGCAAATGATCCGGTCAGTGGCACGTCTGCCACAGACTCTCCTGCGAAAAAAAAGTGGAGCAGCAGGGCGCCAATGGTAAGAATACCAACGCCACCGGCAACGGCTTTGAAAAGCCTGGATTCGTTGTAGTAGTTCCGGATCATATCCCACCTTGCCGCGACGTAAATTCGAATTTTATTGAGTAATTCCATTCCCGCTCCCGACCTGTACGATACGACCTTAGTCGGGGTCCTGCGCGATGATCATCCTGGGTGTTGTATGCCCCACGGTACCCCAGACGATCCACGGGTCGTTTTCCGTGTTGCATTTGCTCAGCGAGCAGAGTGTGTTGTTATGTCTCGAGAAGCACCGCTGTGAGCGCGAATTACCGAAACTCGGTCGATACGAGGGGAACAATCCTCGAGCGCGCGATCAACAAGAGGGGCCGGTTGCGTTTAACGCGCTGAACGCGCAGGGAGCGTGTCATAAGAGGTGCTCATATCGCGCTCGTCGCCATCATGACATTGAGTGCCGGGATATTCGGTACTCCGGTGTTTGCGGCAGAGCAGCGAAGCTTCAACATTCCGGCAGGCCCCGCCGATCGTGCGGTGCGGCAGTTTGTCGAGCAGGCTGGAATGTCCGTAATATACGAAGCGGGGCGGCTGAATCGTTTTAAAACACGAGCGATCAAGGGAAAGTACGAACCGATTGATGCACTGCACAGGTTGCTCGAGGGCAGCGGCCTGATCTACTCGATGACCACTTCGCGTTTCGTGTCAGTCAATCCCGAACGAAACCGACGGCCGCCGGGTCAGGAAGAGGAGAGCCTGCCGACGGTGAGGATCGAGGCGCGAGATCTGTCGAGTCCTCCCAGTTTGCCGCCGGGTGTCGTATTAAAAACAATATCCGCTGAAGAGCTGTCCCAGCAGGGGTTCACCACCGTCACTGATTGGAGTCGAACCCTGACGCAGAACCAGGGAACCGGGGCAAATGAGGGCACCACCTATCTTCGGGAAGCGCCGACCAACATTGCCTATGGATCGGGGCTGAACCTCTACGGAATAGGACAGCGGGCAACGCTCGTTCTCGTGAACGGTCGACGGCTGGCGCCCAGTGGGGCCGCGGGGAGCTTCACGGACGTGTTGAATATTCCGATCTCCGCGGTAGACCACATTGACTTGATATCGGAAGGGGCGTCCACGATCTATGGCGCCGATGCGGTGGGCGGCATCGTTAATTTCGTTCTGCGTGACGGCTATTCGAGGCCGTTGACTACCGCGTCGTTTGGGCACCTGACACCGTACGATTTAGGCGGAAACGATGTCAGTCAGTCGTTTGCAAAAGCCGGTGAGCGGTGGCGTGGCGTGGCGGCAGTTGAATACTACTTTCGCAGCGGACTGCCCGCTTCAAAGCGCAGCCAGGCCACGAGCGATCTGACATTGGGGGGTGGCACCAATTTCGACTCCCTGTACGGAAATCCGGGCACCATTGTAGACAGGAACGGACTTTACTGGGCCATTCCCGCCGGCCAGAACGGCACTGCATTGAAAGCTGCGGATCTGCTACCCACCCCGAACCTCCATGATCTCTACGAAGGCACCTGGATACTGCCCCAGCATGAACGTGTGAGCGGCCTTGCCAGCGGATCCTTCGATCTGTCCGCCGACACGCAGATTTTCCTCGATTCTCTGGTGAGCCAACGGCGAGTCAAAACGTACTTCACGCCGACGGTGACCACACTGTCAGTTCCCAGCACAAACCCGTTTTACGTCAACCCCATCATTGGAAACACGGACCCAGTCCAGGTCCTGTACGGATTTGGCAAGGACCTGGGGCCCCTGGTAGAGCGGGGCACGGTGAACAGCGGCCAATTTACGCTGGGCCTCGAGCAGGAGCTGAGGGGCAGCTGGCACCTGCGAGCGAGCGGGGGCTATACCTTTGACAACCAACTCGAAAAAGAGGGCAACCTGGTCAACTTCGATGCACTGACAAAATATCTGGCAACGAGTGACCCCACCACCGCCTTCAATCCGTTTGGCGACGGCTCACATACGAGCGCCGAGACGCTGGCAGCGATCCGAACCGACGGTTCGTTGCACTATAGATCGTCATTCACGACCGGCAGTCTCGAAGCTGGGGGCTCGATACTCCAGCTGCCCGCGGGCCCGGTGATGCTGACAACAGGGTATGAATATCGTGTTCAGACGTTTCGCTCAACGGTATCGGACGGATACAAGTTCACGGGTCAGACTTTAGACCTCGATCGCGGCCGCACGCTCAATGCGCTGTACCTGCAGACCGCCATACCCGTATTGGCGGGCAATTTCACGCCAGACACATCATACAATTTGAGCCTGGCAGCTGGAGTGCGCTACGAGCATTTCAACGATGCCGGTTCCGCCTACCTTCCGAGCTTTGGATTTTCATTCGACCTCAGCAACGGCATCTCGTTTACAGGCACCTGGGCCAGGATGTTCAGGCCGCCCAATCTTCCGGATCTCAATGAATCCGTGAACTACGCGGCGCTGTATCCGCTCGCGGATCCGAAGTCCCCTACAGGGTATACAACAGCCCTGATCTGGGGCGGAAACAACGCAAACCTGAGCCCCGAGACCGCCCACAGCTGGATGCTGGGCCTCAAATTCTCGCCGCCTGGGCATCCGAATCTGTCCGTGGACGCGCAGTACTTCGATATCGTGTCGGCTCATCAGATCCTGCCAACGGAAGTCCTGTCGTTAAATCTGTTCAGTGATCCGCAATACAGTTATCTGTTCACGCGCGATGTCACCGCCTCCGCCCTTGCCCGCATCTGCTCACATACCGCATTTATGGGCCCGGTCGATGCGTGCCAGCGTGCCAACATTGGGGCGATTGTGGATTTGCGGCTTCGGAGTGCCGAAACAGTGAGGACCGATGGAATCGATCTGAAAGCGCTGTTAGGCCGGGATACACGATTTGGACGGTTCAGCGCGAATCTACAGGCAACCTATGTCCTGCAGTTTGGGGAGACGCGCGTGCCTGGCGGCGAATTGATCAGTTATCGAAACACTCCGCACAATCCCACAGCGGTCCGGTTACGAGGGGTCTTCGGATGGAGGAATCAACGTTTCTCTGTGTCGCCAGCCGTCAATCTGCAAGGCAGCTACGAAGACAACGTGGATACGCCGAATCGTCCTGTGGGCCCGTGGATGACCTGGGACCTCGTCCTGGGTTACAAGCTGCGTCTCCTGGACAAAGCCATCGGCGGCGATTCGACGATTTCGCTGCGTGGCTTCAACGTGTTCAACAGGCAGCCGCCGTTCCTCAACAATGACGTGGGAGCGATAGGCTACGATCCGGAAAATGCCGACCTGCTGGGGCGGCGCGTGAGCTTGAAGATCGAGCACCAGTGGTGAGCGGGCCGCGGCCACGAGGATAGCTCCCCATGACCGCGGCCGAGCCCGCCTATTAACCGGTAAAGAAGTTCAGATAGAACGGCGGCGGCGCGCTTTCCCGGAAGAATCCGAACGGCAACCCTTTGGTTTGCCGGGTTGCGGATCCGCAATCGATCAGTTGACATCCATTTTCTCGCAACGATTTCATAGTCGATTCTCCATGTCCCTAACTTCAGTTTATCGATGTCAGGATCGGCCACCGAGCATCTACTCAGCAGCGCAACAATAGATAGGGGACCAAAGGGAAACTTGCAGCGCACCAATGACCCGCAAGAGGGTCATGGGCACCCGACTTCAGCGATTCGGGCGAATGCGGCGGGTACTGATGGGATGACGTGACAGGGTAACGACGGTATCCGTTCCAGTACCCTCCTTGGCGTGATCGATCTGAAATTCATGCTGCAGAGCCGCGAGGAAGCCATCCAGATCGCCGAATTCCATATTGCCGGTCACGACAATCTGACCGATCGATTTGTCGGAATATTTGAAGTGGGCGACGGGCTGATATCGGGAGAATTCGTCCAACGCTTCACCCAGCGTTCTTTGAGAGAGGTCGATATAGCCGTGTTTCCAAGCCACAAGCTGCGACAGACGCTCTTCAGATAGCTCCGGGCGCACCTGTAACGTTCCAGTGGCTTCCTCGAGCTCGATCTGCTGCCGTCGGTGAAATTCCGGCGCCGTCTTCCAGGCGGCTTCCGTTTCGAGCTGGTCGAATGGGAGCCGCGCTTCGTTGCTGATCGGCGCAATGATTTTGATCCGGCCATCCAGGACAGTTACCTGGGTCGACTTGCGCTTCCTGTAAACATCGAAACTCGTGCTCAGATCGCGGACGATCAAGCCGCCACTCACGACGTCGAAGGGCCGACGCTCATTTCGGACTAAAAAGGATGCCTCACCGCAGACAAGCTCGACGTGACGGACATTCCGGCTGTAAGTATAGCGAACGACCGAGGCCGTGTTCAGACATACCTCAGATCCTTCCGGCAATTGCTCGCAACGATATTCACCCTGCTTGGTCGCGAATGAGCCGGTCAACCCATGGTCTCCCGGGGGTGAAGTAGTCAGTACTGCGACAACCAATGCTGCCAACAGTGCAGAAAGAGTCTCACTGATAAATCCGGCACCACCTCTGACGACAGTCTTCCAAAAACCCTCTTTTTTGTGGCGCTTCGATACCTTGTCCGCTTGGTCGCGTACATAGATTCGAAGCCTCTTCAGCCAGTTCATTAGATTCCTCTTTGCAGGGACTAGAACAATAGTCGGGCCCCTTGGGTGAGACGTACCGCGGCACAATGTCCGTTAGCCGAGATTTATGCGCATTTTTAGCCGCCGAGACGACGTTATATCAACGGCGTCGTCTGAAAATCAGACAGGTCCGTTGCTAGGGATGGCTCAACAGTTTCGTCGGTCAGTCGAGACCGAGTCGACGTTTTCGGCCTCTCCCGCCCGTGCCTTCCATAGCGAAAGAGTGTGCCGTAGAGATCCCTTCGCCTGACCATCGAGTGCCAAGTCTTCGATGCGTACGACCGTTTCGTGTTCGGCACCAGTTGCCAACAGCTTCTGCGCGGAATCCAGCCGACGCTGGGGATGCGGTGGAGACGTAAGGTCTACGCAACGTGATGTAGATGACGCAGGAGACGACGTCGGTGGCGCCCTCGACCTCTCCGACGCCGTTGAACTGTACCTCGTCGGGTTCCTCCCGGAATTTCAGCGGAACCGCTACTAGAGGAGATCTGGAATTCATTTTGTCGTGCCGACCCCTGTTTTTTGGTCACAGTAGCTGCATTCGATGTTTGTTCTGATTCCAATATTCGACCACGGACTTTCAGGATTGATCGCAAGCTCAAATAAACAATTCGATTCAAAAGATCAGGCAGCTATCACTGCCAAAACCTCCTTTGAGGAGCACATACCTCTCCTGTCGGTTAAACGCCGCAAATCATCTTGACACCATGACGTGCTAGTTACATTAATATGTGCGGCCGAAACCGCGACGCAATTCCTCAGTCAGGCGAAGCATGCTGGTTGCGGATGGCGCACTTCCGCTTCTTCAAGGGCGTTGCCAAGTTTGATCGTGTGGCGAACAGAATGTTTCGATCTCGTACGTCGGATGTGATCCACAGGTGCACTACTCGATGAGAGTTGAAAAGCTATCATTTTGTTTGAATCAGCCGGTCTGAGAACAGGACCGAGGCGCACGAGGTGGGAGTTTTCACATGAGATCGTCGTCACCAATGACTCAGGCTCCGAAAACAATTAGGAAGTGCGATACGAGCCGGAAGCGGATTGCGTCGTCAACGTTTTCCGATGAAGGGCTGCGATTGTTGTTATTACCGCATTACGACCTAGGGGGCCCGACACAGTGCGTGCTGCATCGACGCGGAGTGAACGACGTATATCGACTCTCGGTTCCGGCGGGGACCTTTGCCGTTAAGGTTTATCAGGCTGGATTGCGCAATCACGATTCGGTAGTCGAGGAGTTGCGAGCATTAGAACACTTTTCCGATCGAGGCCTAAGTGTTGCCACGCCTGTCAAACGTTGTGACGGAGATGTCGTCACTCAGCTCCACTCGCCTGAAGGCATGCGGAACGCAGTGATATTCAATTGGTCGAACGGTGCGGCTCCAAAATACGATGAGTCCTCCCAAGCGGAGCAAGTGGGCCGTCTCTGCGCTCACCTCCATGAGGCTGGGGATAGTCTCAGCTTAGGCGAAACGCGGCCGCGGATTGATATTGAATACATCTGGGCGATTCCTTCGTCCGCAATCAGACAGCGAATGTTGGTCTTTCCGGGCCTAACTGCGAGGCTGGATTCGATTGTTGACAGGATTGCTACACAGCTGCGTTGCAGGCGCGATCAACTCCGGGATTGGGGATTTTGTCACGGCGACTTTACTGATGGCAACATGCGGCTAGATAAACAAACCCTCTCAATATTCGACTTTGATTGGTGCGGATCGGGCTGGCATGTATTCGATGTAGCGACCTTTAGGTGGATGGCACGTCTAGTGGGCGCTGAGGCATGCTCATGGGAGCCTTTTAGAAAGGGTTATCTGCAAGTTCGTCCAGACGCCGCTGACTCGCTGGAGTTGACCTCACTGTTTGTTGTTCTGAGGCATTTCTGGCACACCGCCACCTGTCTTCAAATGGCGAACTATTTGGGCGCCGGTGCGTTAACAGACGAATTTTTCGAGGATTTCGTGGAGTTCTGCGAGCAGGCGAACCTGCGCGCGCCGTGAGTTATCGCGAACACGCTGTCGAGACGTCACCAGAAAATTTCTGTATCAAGGAGTGATAGAGCATGGCTTCTTTGCCTGAGAATATCGCAAGAGTTGCTGCTTACTATGCTGCGCAAGCGCATGAGTTCGACGAGATATCCGGGTTCGGGAAAGATTTTGTGGAAGAGGTTTACGGCCCACTGAAGGTGATCTATCAGACCGCGTTCAAAGGACGTCGCGTTCTCGAACTTGCTTGTGGTACCGGATATTGGACGGAGGCGCTAGCGAAGACTGCAGAGTTTGTGTTGGCGACGGACATCAATCCGGAGCTCGTGGCGTTGGCGAAGCAAAAGCTCTGTTCATTGCAAAACGTCGAATGCCGCGTCTCCAGTGCCTATTCGATGGAGGGCGTACCAGAGACTTTTACCGGCGCATTCGCACACTTCTGGTGGTCTCATGTTCCGATAAAAAAACAGGTGGAATTTCTGGATACGCTACATGCTCGCCTGGAGCCAGGCGCCCTCGTGCTGTTGGCTGACCACATTAGGTACGAGGCGCCCACTGTCAGACGTAGAGTAGACGAACATGGAGACACTTATGAGGAGCGAGTCCTGAGGGATGGCCGCCGGTTTGAGACTATAAAGAATTTCCCAGATCAGTGGAGTTTCGCCGACCTTCTCGGTGATCGGGCAGAAGACATTCAATTCACCACCCATGCGAATAATTTCATTTGGACGCTTTTCTATCGCGTGAGATAGCGTCAAATGGTTCATTCACCCATGGGCGGCCTCTCGCCTTGTGCGCTACGTGAAGTCATATCGACAGGTGCGGGTCGCTTGTGCTGGGATCCCCCCATTCCATGCGACCGGCAAATCGAAACTCATACCCCTTGGCGAGTACCGTAAAATCATACCAACCGCCGATGCCATTTACAGACCAGCTGCAAGTTCGGCGCTCGCCAATCTCCAGGGAGAGTTGCGAAGGGCGATCTGTTCGATAAGCGTTGGAGCGAATGGTGAGCTCGCAGCGCTTCGCATTCAATGTGGAGGGATTGAAGACCGTTAGCTGGACTTCACGGGATCCGGCGTCGTAGAGCACGTCTGTCTCCAGGCTCGCCGATGTGCCCCTACTGAGGTCAGCTCGGACTTCGCGAAGAAATCCGGCGGGGCCGTAGATCCACAGATCGTGCGTGCGCTCGTCGTCAGCTTTCCATTTCCACTCGTCACCGAGTTGCCGCTTGGCTTCGACCGTGTAGCGCCTTGGAATTCGGTCCAAGTGATTTCTGTCATAAACGTGAAACACGGCGCCTTGAGTGCCGGTGTTGACGAAGGTCAAAGACAACTCGCCTGTTGGCAACACACGCGGGCGAACGTTGAGTGCATATGGCAGTTGGCGGGAGGGTCGTGTCCCAGGCTCCTGGAATCGATTCTCGAGAATCACCGGAGCCACGGGTTTAGGTAGCGCGTTGTTTGCCTCAATCACTGCATCCGAGTCGCTTACGTAGGGCAGAAACGGCGCTGGTCGGTCAGCGGACTGGGAGAAGTCGAGGGTCGACGTCAGATCGCCACAGATGGCCCGATGCCACGGGGTGATTCCGGGAATGTGGATGCCGAATCGCTTTTCCAGAAATTGCCCTATAGAGGTGTGGTCGAACACCTGGGAGTTCACCCACCCACCTTTGCTCCAAGGCGAGACTACATACATGGGTACGCGTGGGCCCAAGCCCCACGGCCGCACGGACCCGCTTGCATTGTCTTCGGGATGCAGATGCGCTCTTTCTGGATCGAAGAAGTATTCGCCATCCAGGGCAACCGTGGACTTTCCGGCCAGGGTCCCATCTGGATTGAACGAGGGCACGGCCGGTGGTGGAACGTGGTCAAACTGACCATCGTTCTCGTCGAAAGTTTGAAAAAATACGGTTTGACGCCAAACTTCGGGGTTGGAGATCAGTGCAGCCAGTATTCGTGACGTAAATTCGGCACCCTGTGTCGGGCTCGATGGACTTGGGTGCTCACTCCATAGCTTAGAAGGCAGGATCCACGAGACCTGTGGAAGCACTCCGTTCATTACGTCAGCCCGAAACTGCCGCAGTGTCCAGCGTGACATCCCCTTTTCGTAAATGGGTGAGCCAGGTTTGGCGTTACGAAAGCTTTGGAATGCCAATCCGCCGTGCATTGCTCCGGTGTAGTTGTCGTTAGGATCTTGATACATTCGCCAAGAAATGCCTGCGGCCTCTAGAACATCGGGAATGGTCGGCCATGTTAGTGCGGAGCCTCTATACCCGTAACCTGGATCTGGCAAAGCTCCGGTTACCCAGCACCGCAAATTGTCGGGCTCTGAGTCGGCGTCCGTACAGTTGATCCCCTTGGCCCGAAGAGTTGGGTCTGCACTTGCTCCCGAAAAGAAGACTACGCGGTTTGGGTCGGTGCCGGAGGTCACCGAACAATGATAGGCGTCGCAAATGGTAAAGGCTTCCGCAAGGGCAAACTGGAATGGAATGTCCGGGCGGCGATAGTGCCCCATTGAATAGGCCGTCTTATATTTGGGCCAGTAGCCGAGTCGGCCTTGATCCCAGGCTGCTTGCGCGTCTGAAAAAGAGTGCGGGGTGTCGGGCACTCGTAATGCACTCGTCGATGCGCTGTTGAGATGAAAGGGAGATAGCTCTTTTTCGCCATCAGATTGAAACCAGATGTCCTTCCCGCTCGCCAGCGGAACCGGAAACCGGTCGCCGAATCCTCGAACACCTCTGAGTGTGCCAAAGTAGTGATCAAACGAGCGATTTTCCTGCATCAGGATAACGATGTGCTTGACGTCCCGAATTGTGCGAGTCGCGGTCTTGGCGGGCACCGCCAAGCACTTTTGAATGACAGGAGGAAACATTCCTACGGCTGCAGAGCTACCCAGGACATGGGACAGCCCACGAAGAAAGTCTCGTCGATTGCGATCGGCCATTATTCGGACACCTAAGAGTCGCGGAGCACACGTGCCAGTACCGCGGAATGGTGCCGTTGTACCAATACACCGAGATTGGAGTAAAGGTGCCGGACGGGGGTTTTTTAAAATCCCCCGCGTCCATGCAATTTTGCCGCTGGATGTCAGCGTGCACGCCCGTGTCAAAAAATTTGTAACCAGTTGATGCCAAGCAGCTAGCTCCGTGACCTACGACCAAAGGCGCTAGTCAGTCACGTCTGCTCAATGACGATGGCGAGCAATGAGAGTGTGAAGATGAACCCGCCGGCCGGCGAATTCACCAGTTGCCGGCGCCGGCTGTGTGCTGCTACACAGTGTCGGCACTCGATTGCGGCCAAATTGTTAGGACAACTAACTAATGGAGTGCATTTTATCTACGGCATCAAGGTATGTTTCGAGTTGCGGTGCGTCGGAGAGACATTCCAAACTCTTCGCTGACCACAGCGTTGCGTTTTCCACACATTTACGTCGCTACTGGTGGCGACGATACTCGCAGTCTTTTAATCCGAAAGCATTTAATCATGAATCAATTTTGTCTTATTCATGAAAGCATCA
>Ga0137416_10001786_pt1 | contig 11181 bp, 8 predicted proteins | sample CZODoug3_1_1_16f_FD_108282 | JGI IMG/M metagenome (GOLD analysis project Ga0137416, IMG submission 108282) | Vadose zone soil fungal communities from Angelo Coast Range Reserve, California, USA - CZODoug3_1_1_16fungal (Illumina Assembly) | ecosystem: Environmental > Terrestrial > Soil > Vadose...
CTCCGCCACATCGTTGGCGTAGAGCGCCATCAGCCACAGCATCCGCTTGGCGCCGGCGTAGCTGCCGGAAAGCGGCGAGCCGTTCAGCGCCGCCCCGCTCGATGCGATGATCACCCGACTGCCGCGCGGCAGGGGAAGGCGCAGCGTTTCTTGCGCCCAGTGAAAGCCGGCTTTGACGTCGACGTCCCACGCCCGGTTGAAGTTTTCCCAGCTAAGCTCGTGCAGCGGGCCCATCGGCGGCGTCGCGCCGGCGTTGAGCACGAGCACCGACGGTCGAACGTCTGCGAGCACGTGCCGCGCCAGCTTTTCATCGGTGACATCGCCGCGAACCACATTCACGCCGAGCCGCTTCGCGACCTCAGCGAGACGTTCCGGATCGCGCGCGACGACCGTCACGTGCGTCCTCTCGGCCACCAGCGCCTCGACGATGCCGAGCCCGAGCCCGCGGCTGCCTCCCGTGACGACGACCTTTTGCCCTTCGAGAGTTACCATGACGACTCGCTCCTTTCCTCAATACTGCACTGGTTGTCTTCAATCAGTCGATGCGGATTACGACAGGATGCGCGAGCGAAGCACCGCTCGTTTACGCCGCCAGGCCCGCTACCATCGCGGCGATCTGCCGTTCCGAGGCTTTTGGCGAGGACTCGAACTGTCGGCCGAAATCCACCGCGAACGGGTCCGGGAAGATGTACTCCTGACCGGCCTCAATGCCGTCGAGGATCGCTAATGCCACGTCGCGCGGCGAGGTCTTCGGCAGCGTAAGCCCACGGCTCATTTCGGTGTCGACGGGCCCCGCGTAGACGCCGAACACCGAGATGCCCTGCGCCGAGAGAAGGATACGCGCGGTCTGGGTCAGGGAATGGAGTGCGGCCTTCGAAGCGCTGTAGGTCGGGACAAAGGGGAGGCCGGTCAGGCCGGCCGCCGAGCCGATGTTGACGACCGCACCGCCTCCGTTCCTGGCCAGCGTCGGCGCCAGGCGCTGGAGCAGCTGCAGGGGCCCGAAATAATTCACCTCCATCTCGCGCCGGGCTTGGTCGACGACTGTCGAATCCGCGATTCCGCCCATAAACGCCAGACCGGCGTTGTTGAAGAGGATCTCGACGTCCGAAGCCGCTTCTGCGGCCGCGCGAATCTGGTCCGCGTCGGTCACGTCGAGCTGCAGCGGAACGAGCCGCTTGTCACGCAGGTCGCGCAGCGCCTCCGGATTGCGCGCCGTGGCATAGATCTTCCTCACTCCGCGGGTGAGGAGCACTTCCGTCAGCGCTCGCCCGATGCCGCGGTTGGCACCCGTTACGAGGGCGACGGCTCCTTCGATTTTCCGTGCGTTCATTGTCTTCTCCGCTGCCTGATTTCACCAAGACTTGCTCACCAAGACTTGCTCACCAAGACTTGCATTGCGTCTCGGTCCCATGACGTTCCGCCGCGGCGAAAGGATTCGGGTCAAACAAATAATTTTTGGCGGCATCCTTTGTCCCTTCCGCTTCGTCTTTTCTGCAATAGCGCCGTGCGGCGCGGCATCAGGACAGGCGGAGAGCGACGATGCAGGAAAGCTACGATCGGAGTGAGAAGAGCTGGGTGCTCGGCGTCACCGCGCTCGCATCCTTCATGATGGCGCTGGATGCGATGGTCATCACCACGGCGTTCGCCACCATCCGCGCCGATTTCGGTTCTTCGGTCGAAACGCTGCAATGGACGGTCAACGCCTTCAATCTGACCTTCGCCGTGCTGCTGCTGACCGGGGCCGCGCTCGGCGACCGCTTCGGGCGGCGAAAAATGTTCGCATCCGGGATCGCGCTGTTTGTTCTGGCGTCTGCCGCCTGCGCCTTGTCCGCGACCGCTGGATGGTTGATCGCGGCGCGCGCGGCGCAGGGCGCGGGCGCAGCACTGGTGGTGCCACTCGCGATGGCAATCCTGAGCGGCGCCTTCGGACGGGAAGAGCGCGCCCGCGCGCTCGGCATCTTCTCCGGAATCACCGGATTTGCGCTGATCATCGGCCCCGCCGTCGGCGGCTTGATCACCGAAGGCCTTGGCTGGCGCTGGATCTTCTGGATCAACCTGCCGATCGGTGCGATCGCGATCATGCTGGTGCAGACGCGGCTGCGCGAGAGCTTCGGGCCGGCCGCAGCCCTCGACATAGCGGGATTACTGCTGGTCGCGATCGCGGCGCTGGGACTGGTCTGGAGCCTGCTGCGCGGCAATGCCGTGGGGTGGAGCAGCCTCGAGGTCGTCAGCGCGCTTGCGCTCGGCCTGGTGTTCGCGATCGCCTTCGTGCTCTGGGAATTGCGCGCGAGCTCGCCGATGGTGCCGATGCGGCTGTTCGCGTCGCGATCGTTCGCGTCAGGCGTGTCTGCCAGCTTGCTGTTTTACGCCGCGATGTACGGCGTGCTGTTCCTGCTGCCGCAATTCCTGCAGATCACGCTCGGCCGCGGCCCGTTCGGCGCCGGGTTGCGGCTATTGCCCTGGACCGCGACGCTGTTCGTGACGGCGCCGGTCGCAGGCGCGGTCGTCAACAAATTCGGCGAGCGGCCGCTGGTGGTGGCGGGACTATCGATGCAGGCGATCGGGCTCGGCTGGATCGCGATGATGGTCGCGCCGGGTGTGACGTATTCCGCGCTGGTGGCGCCATTGCTGCTGGCCGGCGTCGGCGTATCGATGGCGATGCCGGCCGCGCAGAACGCGATTCTAGGTTCGGTCGCCGTGACCGAGATGGGCAAAGCCTCCGGCATCTTCAACATGGGACGCTTTCTCGGCGGCATGTTCGGCATTGCGGCGCTGGTTGCGACCTTCTCCGCTCACGGCGCGGTCGATTCGCCCCTGCAATTCAGCACCGGCTTTGCCGCGGCGATGATGTTGGCGGCAGGGCTGTCTGTTTTGGGCGCCCTGGCAGGCCTTGGCCTGCCGGCGCGCCGGCGCGTTGCCACAGCCCCGACGCCTCAGAACGCCTGAGATCGACAACGATGGGTTGTTCCCATCGATCGATTGGAAAACATCGCTTGGGTCGCGCCCGCGAATGCATACATAATCACATGTACGGAGACATCTGAAACCGGGGACGCCTCCCATGACCAGCGCGCCGAAAGAACCGCACCGCGTGGTGATCGTCGGCGCCGGTTTTGGCGGGCTGGAAGCCGCCTTTGGCCTGGCCGGCGCGCCGGTCATAATCACGCTGGTCGATCGCCGCAACCATCATCTGTTCCAGCCGCTGCTCTATCAGGTCGCGACCGCCTCATTGGCGACTTCCGAGATCGCCTGGCCGATCCGCCATCTGCTGCACGACCGGCCCGAAGTCACGACGCTGTATGCCAACGTCAACGGCGTCGACGCCGCGGCCAAGCGCGTGCTGCTCGACGACGGCGATGCGCTGCCCTACGACACGCTGATTCTGGCGACCGGCGCGCGCCACGCCTATTTCGGCCATGACGAATGGGAGCCGTTCGCGCCCGGCCTGAAGACGCTGGAGGACGCCACCACGCTGAGGCGACGCATCCTCGTCGCCTTCGAGCGCGCCGAACGCGAGACCGATCCTGAGCAGCGCGCGGCGCTACTCACCTTTGTCATCATCGGCGCCGGGCCCACCGGCGTCGAACTCGCCGGCACCATCGCCGACCTCGCGCACGACACGCTGCCGCCGGATTTTCGCAACATCGACACCCGCAAGGCGCGTGTCGTGCTGATCGAGGCGGGGCCGCGTGTGCTGGCAGGCTTTCCCGACGATCTCTCCGCCTACGCGCAGCGTTCGCTCGAAAGCATCGGCGTCGAAGTGAAGCTCGGCCAGCCCGTCACCGAATGCACCGCCGACGGCGTCGTCTATGGCGGCAACCGGCTGGAGGCGAAAACCATCATCTGGGCCGCCGGCGTCCGCGCCTCGCGCGCCGCCGAATGGCTGGATGCGCCGGCCGACCGCGCCGGCCGCGTGCAGGTAAAGCCCGATCTTACCGTCCCCGGCCATCCCGATATTTTTGCCGTCGGCGATACCGTGACGATCGCCGGCCCGGACGGAAATCCGGTGCCGGGCATCGCACCGGCCGCCAAGCAACAGGGGCGCCATGTCGCAACAACGATCAAGGCGCGGCTCGGCGGCGGCACGCAGCCGCCATTCCGCTACAAGCACGCCGGTAGCCTGGCGCAGATCGGCAAGCGCAAGGCGGTGATCGATTTCGGCTGGATCAAGCTGCGCGGCAATATCGCCTGGTGGATCTGGGGCGTTGCTCACATCTATTTCCTGATCGGCCTGCGCAACCGCCTCAGCGTCGCGCTGAGCTGGCTCTGGAGTCACGCCAGAGATCAGCGTCCCGCGCGGCTGATCACGCAGGGCAGCAGCAAGGTGACGCAGTGACGCGTCAAGCTTCCAACGACAAGAAATAATCCTGGGATCCGCCTTGAGCGATGCGCGTGGAACGCCCGTTCCGCCCATGGCCCAAATCTTGAATGCGCGATGCGAAGCGCGATGTTTGTCCGCTTCGCATCGAGGTCGTCATGGACGATCGAACCCACGCCGCAGGATGGGCCGCGGGTTCCATGGTTCGAGACGCCGCTTCGCGGCTCCTCACCATGAGGGGCAGTGTCACTTCACCAGCGAACACCCGCCGTCCGCGATCGGCCGAAACGCCTGATCACCTGGAATCGTCGAAACCAGCCGGTAATAATCATACGGATATTTCGACTCCTCCGGCTTCTTCACCTCGAACAGGTACATCGGATGGATCACGCGGCCGTCCTGGCGGATGGTGACGTCGCCGAACAATTTGTCCTTGCCCTTGAACTTCTTCATCTGCGGCACGACGTCCTTGGCGTCATCGCTGCCGGTCGCGGCCACCGCGTTCAAATAAGCCAGCGTGGAGGCATAGACGCCGGCCTGATTGCCGCTCGGCATCTTGCCGTTCATGCCGGGACGCGCTGCGAAGCGCTTTGCGAACGCGCGGGTGTCGTCGTCCATGTCCCAGTAAAAGGCTTCCAGCAGTTGCAGGCCTTGGGCTACCTTCAACCCCATGCCGTGGACGTCGTTGACGAACAGCAGGAACGCCACCATGGTCTGGCCGCCCTGCTGGATGCCGAACTCGGCGGCCTGCTTCACCGCGTTGATGGTGTCGCCGCCAGCATTGGCAAGCCCGATCACCTTGGCCTTGGAATTCTGCGCCTGCAGCAGGAACGAGGCGAAATCCGAGGTGCCGAGCGGATGCTTGGCTGATCCCAGCACCTTGCCGCCATGCTTCTCGATATAGTCGGTGGCTTCGGCCTCGATGCCCTGACCGAGCGCGTAATTCACCGTCACGAAATACCAATCCTTGCCGCCGCGCGCCATCATGGCGGCTGCGGTGGTGTTGCCGGTCGCCCAGGCGTCGTTGACCCACTGAATGGTGTTGGGCGAGCAGGCCTTGCCGGTCAGATCGGAGCTTGCGGTCGATGACGCCAGAAACGTCATCCTGGTATCGCGCAACAGCGAATTGATGGTGAGGCCGACGGCGGAATTCGGCACGTCGACGATCGCATCGACGCCGTCGACGTCGAGCCATATGCGCGCAATCGCCGATCCCACGTCGGCCTTGTTCTGGTGATCGGCATAGACGATCTCGACCTTGATGTTTTTGGCGCTGCCGGCGAAATCCTCCGCCGCCATGCGCGCGGCTTCCACCGAGCCCATGCCGTTGGTGTCCTGAAAAATGCCGGAGATGTCGTTGAGCACGCCGACGCGGACGACGTCGCCGGAAATCTCCGCGCGCGCTACGCCGCTAGCAACGCATGACAGCGCGAGCGCCAGACCGACCCTAAAGCCCCTCATGATTTCCCTGCTCCATTTTTGTCCGCGCCCGCAACGACCGGCGCGTTGATCGTTTCAAATCTGTCGTTCCGGGAGGCGCAGGACGAGACCGTCGAGCTCCGCTGCCAGCTTGATCTGGCAGGACAGGCGGCTGTTGGCGAGCCGCTCGGCGGCGGTGCCATCGAGCAGCGCATCCTCCTCGTCGCTCATCGGCGGCAGGCGCGCGAGCCAGGCTTGGTCGACATAGACATGGCAGGTGGCGCACATGGCGTTGCCGCCACATTCGGCGACGATGCCATCGAGGCCGTGCTTGGTTGCGGCCAGCATGGCGCTTTCGCCGTCGCCGGCATCGATGCGCTCGCGCTCGCCGTTGGGATGGATGAAGGTGATGGCGGGCATGTCGCGTCCGTCAGGCTGGTGTGAGGGTGATCGGGAGGCTTTCGAGCCCGCGCAGCGTGTTGTTGTAACGCCGCTTCACCGGGCCCGATATTTCGATTCTCCCGACCTTTCGCGCCAGCGCCGCCAGCATCACTTCGCCTTCGAGGCGCGCGACGAGCTGGCCGACGCACATATGGATGCCCGAACCAAAGCCGACATGGCCGCTGGTTCTACGGATGATGTCGTAGTCGTCGGGATTGTCCCATCGCCTGGGATCGCGGTTGGCCGCGCCGAGGAACATCAGCACTTTCTCGCCCTCGCCGATCCGATTTCCCGCGATCTCAACGTCGCGGGATGTGGTCCGGAAGAAAGTCTGCACCGGGCTCTCGAAACGGATTGCTTCCTCGAACGCGTTGCGCGCCAGCGACGGATCTTGGCGCAGCCGCGCCAGCTGGCCGGGAAACCGCGCCAGGCAATAGATCGCTGCGCCAATGCCGTTGACTGTGGTGTCGATCCCGGCCGATAGCAGCGAGCGCACCAATAGCGGCGCCTCGACTGTGGTGATATGGCCGGTATCGACGCGGGCATGGATGCAGGCGCCGAATCCGCCCGGCGCGAGATTGTCGCGCTGGCATTGTGCGGCGACATAGGCCTGGTGCGGCGCCGAGCGCTCGATGGCGTCCTGGCGCAGCTGGTTCGGCGGCCCGAATGCGTTGAAGACCAAACCAGCATAGGGCAACAAATTTTCGCGGCCCTCCTGGTTCAGGCCAACCGCATCGGGAAACACCGACATCGGGTAGGCTTCCGCCAGATGAGTGACCGCATCGAAGCTTTTGAGCGCCAGCAGTTCGTCGACCTTGGCTTCGGCAGCGGCCGCGAAGCGATCGCGGATCTGCTTCATCACCGTCGGCGACAGCACCTGGCTCAGCACCGCGCGGGTCCTGGTGTGCGCCGGCGGATCGGCTTCGAGAATGAGGCTCGGCGGACGCCACGGCTTTTCTTTGGCAAAGTCGCTCAATCCGACGCCGCGACTGGAGCAGAAAGTGAGCGGATCGTTCAGCACCGCATGCACCTCGGCATAGCGCGCCACTCCAAAGACCTTCCATTGGTCGAGATAGACCACCGGTCCTGCGTCGCGCAGAAGCTGATGGGTGGGATACGGATCGTCGAAGAATTCGATCGCGAACGGATCGACATCGAGATGCGGAATACCAGCGCCGGGGCTGGTCGAAGCCGAAGAACTCGTTGCACTCATCGCGACCTCCCGAAGTTTGTTCTTGTAAAGCGCGGGCCCATGTCTCTATTGCTCGACCTAACCTTCGCAGCGATGATCCCTGATATGAGCCGTCGTACACCCACCAGGAAGCCGCGCCGGCCGAGGCCGGCAGCGACCGTCGAGGCCGTTAGCGGCCCGACGCTCGATCTGGACCATTACGTTCCGGCGCTGGTCACCTTCATCGGCAACAAGCTGTCGACCAGCGCGACCGTGTTCTATCAGCGAAATTTCGGCGTCAACGTCACGGAGTGGCGGATCATGTCGCTGCTGGCAATCGAGCCCGGCATTCCCGCGTCGCGCATCTGCCACGTCATCGGATTCGACAAGGGCCCGGTGAGCCGGACGCTCGCGATGCTGCGGAAGCGCGGCCTCGTCGCGATCCGCACCGCCCCGGACGACGGCCGCAGCCACTCGATTACGCTGACCGCGCGAGGACGCGCGAACCACGACAAGGTCATCGTCGCAGCGCTGGATCGCGAACGGCGGCTGCTGTCCTGCCTGAACAAGGACGAACGGGAAATCCTGATCGGCCTGTTGCGGCGCATCCACGAAAATCTCGGCGCGGTGACCGGTCAAATCAGCTCCTGACCGCGCCACAAGCATCCGCCGGTTTTGGGCTACACTGCGAAACATCTTCCCTCCCCGAATATCAGCGGCCGTTGACCGGCTCGTCCTTCGCGTTGGAGCAAACGCTCGCACAAATTAGTTGCCTTGGCAACAATAAACTCTAACAGCGACCGGTAGATCCGGCGTTTTCTTATCCCCCGCAGCTGATCCATTCGGCCGACGCGTCGTCATCAAGTGCCGCCACCGCACCGGCGCGCCGGGTCAGCACCGCGCGCTGGTTGATGTAGCCCTTGTCGGTGATCTCGCCGCCATCGACGGAGGCCGGATCAGCCAGCAGCAGCGCGCGCGTCGCGTGGCCGGACGAATGGCCGCCTTGCGCTTTCAGTCTTGCGAGGCCGTGCGCGATCGCGGCGCGGATTTTCGCGTGACCGATCACGTCCTTGACCTCGGCGTCGTCGGGCAGGCTGGCCTGTGCGCGGCAGGCCGCGATGTTGGGAAACACCAGGAAGCGGATCTCGTTGCCGCCGTGCCCGGTCACGACGATGTCCTGGACCAACGGCGCCAGCGCCGCGATCCCGGCGACACGCAGCGTGCCGACGCTGACCCAGGTGCCCGAATTGAGCTTGAAATCCTCGGCGACGCGGCCGTCGAAAAATAACCCCCGTTCCGGACGCGCCGGATCGGCAAAACGGACGGCATCGCCGATCAGATAGAATCCATCGGCATCGAAGGCTTGCGCGGTCAGTTCCGGCGCTTTCCAGTAGCCGGGGGTGACGTTGGGGCCGCGCACGCGCACTTCGAGCTTGTCGCCCGATGGCACCAGTTTCAACTCGGTGCCGGGGATCGGCACGCCAATATTGCCGGAGCGCTCGGCCTGGAAGTGGCAATCGGTCGCGAGCGGCGAGGTTTCGGTCGAGCCCCAGGCCGACACCATCGGCAGCGCACGGCCGCTCGTTTGGACCGACAGTTGCTCCAGCGCGTCCCAGAGATTCTGCGGCAGCGCGGCGCCGGCGTAGAACGCGAACTTCACCTCGCCGAAGAATTTGCAGCGCAATTCGTCATCGCCGCGCAGCGCAGCGATCAGCATGTCGAAGCCGCGCGGCACGTTGAAATAGACCGTCGGCATCACGCTGCGCAAATTGGCCAGCGAGGTCGCAAACAGGCCCGGCGCCGGCTTGCCGCCGTCAATATAGAGCGTGCCGCCATTGCGCAGCACCAGGTTGAAATTATGGTTGGCGCCAAAAGTGTGGCTCCAGGGCAGCCAGTCGAGGATCACGAGGTCGTCGCGCGCGCCTTCAAGGAATGTCCAGATCTGCGCCTTGGCCTGCTGGCTCGAGGTCAGCATGCGCTGGGTGTTGATCACGGCCTTCGGCGTGCCTGTCGATCCCGAGGTGAACAGGAATTTTGCGATGGTGTCCGGCGTTACGCCTGCGAAGGCTTTTTCGACGGCCGGCGTTTCCGGCGTCGCCGCGATCGCGCGGAACGAGATCGCGTCGGTATCGCCGGCCGTGCCGCTGACGATTTTGGCCGAATGCAGCGGCGCGACCGCCGCGAGCGCGGTCGTGAATGGCTTGGTGCCGGAGACATAGATCACGCCGGGGTCCAGCAACTGGACCATGCTCCTGAGCTTGTCGAAATCTTTGGACATCAACGAATAGGCCGGCGAGATCGCGGCCGAGGGCACGCCGACATGCTGGGCTGCCAGCGCGAACAGCGCGTGATCGACATTGTTGTCAGAGAGGATGACCAGCGGATGCTCCGCGCTCAATCCTTGCGCCAATATCCACGCGGCGATCGAGCGCACCTGCCGCAACGCATCCCGATAGGTGACCGTGGTCCAGGGCGCCTCGACATTGGCGCGCTCGCCGAGAAAGATCCGGTCCGGCGTTTGCCGCGCCCATTGCTCCAGCCAGTCGCCGACGCAGCGCGCGCTCTCTCTCAAGCGCGCGGTCGATTTCAGGATGATGCTGCCATCGGCCCGGCGATCGGCGACGATTTTGGGCACGGCAAACAGCGTTTCGGGATGGTCGCGCAGGCCTGCGGCTGATGTCATCGATTTCCCCCAATGCCCTCTTCGAACGGGGCGTCAATTTGCTCTACGCGAGAACCGCGCGGCGCGGCAATGCGTCATCGAAGGCCGAGACCACATTGCCGTGCCCCTGACAGCGCTGCCCAAAAATTGGGCGACGACGACGTGTCCGGTTTGGGCGCGAGGGGCTCGTCATTTCCCGAGAATTCTCTTAAGCAATTGAGATAACGAGATGAATCCTAATCCTTCCCCTGCATCGATACTGTACACAATGGCACATCGCTTGCTTCAATCTGGGTGGATTTTCCTTAGCTGGAGTGTCGTCCGCCATGACGCGCTTCGGCCAGCCAACGGACGGGGCCTCACTTGACTGAAACCGTTGCCGCGATCGTCGCCGCGCACCGCGCCGGCACCATGACGCCTGCGCAAACCGTCGCGCGCAGCTACCAGCGCATCCGCGACCATAACGATCCCGCCGTGTTCATCAGCCTGCGCGACGAAAAGAACGCGCTGGCGGAAGCCGAGGCATTGACGCGAATGGATGCGGCAAAGCTTCCGCTCCTTGGCGTTCCGGTCGCGGTAAAGGACAATATCGACGCGCTGGGCATGCCGACCACCGCCGCCTGCCCGGCCTTCTCCTACATGCCGGCCGACGACTCGACGGCGGTCGCCAAATTGCGCGCGGCCGGCGCCATCATCATCGGCAAGACCAATCTCGACCAGTTCGCAACCGGCCTTGTCGGCGTCCGCTCGCCCTACGGCATTCCCGTCAATCCGGTCCGCAATGATCTCATTCCGGGCGGATCGAGTTCGGGATCGGCGGTCGCGGTGTCGGCGGGACTGGTGCCGCTCGCGCTCGGCAGCGACACCGCCGGGAGCGGCCGCGTTCCGGCGATGCTCAACAATATCGTCGGGCTGAAGCCGAGCCTCGGGCTGATCTCGACCACCGGCGTGGTGCCGGCGTGCCGGACGCTCGATTGCATTTCGGTGTTTTCGCTCACCGTCGACGACGCCATGACAGCGCTGAAAATCATGGCCGGACCCGACGGCGCCGATCCCTATTCGAGCGACCGGCCGCTTGCCGGCATGAGCGCGTTTCCCGCAAGCCTACGGCTCGGCATACCCCGCAACGGGCAATTGATATACTTCGGCGACAAGGCATCCGAAAAGGCC
>Ga0137416_10001787_pt1 | contig 11181 bp, 9 predicted proteins | sample CZODoug3_1_1_16f_FD_108282 | JGI IMG/M metagenome (GOLD analysis project Ga0137416, IMG submission 108282) | Vadose zone soil fungal communities from Angelo Coast Range Reserve, California, USA - CZODoug3_1_1_16fungal (Illumina Assembly) | ecosystem: Environmental > Terrestrial > Soil > Vadose...
CCCCATCCATCGAGAAGCGCCTCGAGAAACTGGCCCGGCGCACCGGTCGTACTAAGACCTTCTATGTCCGCGAAGCGATCCTTGAGCATCTTGACGATCTCGAAGACCTCTACGCTGCCGAACGCTCCCTCGAACGTATCCGCAGCGGGGAAGAGCAGACCAGCTCGCTTGAAAATGCTCTGAAGCGGCATGGCTTGGAAGATTGAACTCTCCGCCCAGGTCGACCGCGAACTGGGCAAGCTCGACCCCCAGCACAGCAAGCGCGTCCTAAAGTTCCTTCGCGAACGCCTCGCGAAGGGTGCCCCCACCTCTGTGCCCTCTGTGTTAAAGATTTTTCAGTCGGGTCGTATCCTCATCCAACAAAAAAAGAGGGAGCCAACTTCGCCCCCTCCTCTTAACCGCACCGCCGCAATCCGCTATTTATGGCCGGAGTGCGTGATCCGCGCCATGAAGTCGCGCCGGCTATCCGGCACGGCGGCGCCTGCGAATTCCGCGCGTTCCGCCGGACTCCACTTAGCCATCGTCGCGTTGATAGCTGTAGCCCACTTGTCCATGCCATCCGCATTCGGATAGTTAATGACCAGGCAGCGCGTCGACTGCGCCGCAGTGTTTACATACTGCTCGTCGAGGCCGTAGAACGTGGCCGCGCCCTTCTTGATCTGTTCGTCAAACGTCGGCACCAGGAGCTTCTTGAGCATTGCGGTGTAAGCGTCCGGCTTGTCGGCCTTCGCATTCGAGCAGACCACTCGCAAGTACGCCGGTGTTCCGCTGCCGACATAATACATCGTGGACTGCATTAACAAGTCTTCGTGCTTGGTGGCTAAGATTTGCCCGGGCCGCGGTCCGGCCTTGCGAACTTCGTCGAGCACCCTCATAAGCCCCGCGAGGGAGCTCGACGACCACGCCGCTCCGTGCGTATATCCGTCCGGCGTATGTACGACGTTCTCAAAGGTAGACCAGCTGACGATGCTCCCGTCCGCCAACATCTTCTCTGCAATGGGAACGATCGTCTTCTCATTTTCCTCCGAGTATTGCGCCCAATTCGCCCGCGGAACTTGGAACTGGCTTACAAATGTGTACACCCTCGGCGTCGGTTCCATCTGTGAAATCGCCGCCGGTACAACCACCACTGCCAACACCACTACAAGTAGGCCCGCTATCCGTTTCAACATTTTTCTCTCTCCTTGAACTCACTGGCAGGCCGCGCGGGGCAATACCGTCGAAGGTCGCTCCTCGTCGTTCAGCGCGCAGAAATTCGCGCAGGCTGCGGGGATGCGGCGTTCAATCTTCTATTGGGTAACCCGGAAAAAGTGGCTTGCGCCCGAGGTTCCAAGCAACGTGCCAATCAGTGTGCGCTGACGATAGGCCCTAACGCACCGCATGTCAAGCACTTCCTCCGCGCTGCCTATGCCTATCCGCGCCTTCACCTCCTCGATTTCCTTAGCCCCGGTTCCTACCGCTGCACTGAACTTCGAAGTATTTACACCGAGCGCAGTCGAAGCCCGTCAGTGAGCCATCGTTTCAAGCAAGATCGACTGACGACGGCGGTGCTAAACTCCGCATGGCTCTCGATGCTCGGAGGAGGTTCGATGAAAGTATCCCACGTGCATTGCCGCGTGCGAGACTTGCCGGCCGCGGCCCGCTGGTTCCAACAGGTGTTGCAGGCCACCGCCGTGTTTAACAACGAGCGCATGGCCTGGCTGGGCTTTGGCGAGTTTGGCGTGATTCTGGACGCCGCCCCTACGGATAGCGCGCTTACACTCGGCTTCGATAGCGAGGATTGCGACGCGGACTATCGCAAGCTCACCGGCCGCGGCGCGGAATCCATCGAGGCGCCGCAAGATAAGCCATGGGCGCACGCTCCGCCTACCTTAAAGGACCCGGCGGCCTAACCGTCGAGCTCGAACAGCTACTGAAACGCACCTGAGCCTTCTCCAGCAAAAAAAGAGGGGGCAAACTCGCCCCCTCGCTTACCAAGGAAACTGTGCAGTGAGACTGTTAGCGCCAGGAATTTTCGTGGTATCTGGTGATGACGGCAAAATAGGCCCGGCATCCATGGTCCACCCAAATTCCACGACGGTTCGTGCCCCAACTATAGCCTTTGGTGCAAGCTGAGTCGCTCAGCTGCCGCACGAGACGCACTTCGCCGCCGCGCGTGTCAACGTAGCAGGAGTGCCTTCTCATGTTGTCGGAGTTGCATGCAAACCTTTGCGATTGGCGGTTTCCGCCGTATTGGTCGTCGTGGTTCTCAACCTGGTAATTCGGGTTTGCGACGATTTGGTCATTGCGGTTGTCGTTGCGCCTCTCATCGCGGAAATCGCGGTTGCCGCCGACGCTGAAATCCGCGCGGCATCCGTCATCTACCCAGATACCGTCGTTGTCAGTGCCCCAACTGCGCCCTTCGATGCACGGCGCCTCGCTGTGCTGCGTTAATAGGCGCACTCCGCCTCGTGTATCCACGGCGCAGGAATGCCTTCTCATGTCGTCCGAGTTGCAAGCAAACGCTTGTGCTTGCCCATATCGACCGTTTTGCTGATTCTGCTCGTTGCGGTTCTGGTCCAGGTAATCCCTGCGCTCGCCGACGGCGAAATCCGCGCGGCAACCGGCGTCTACCCAGATACCTTCGTTGTCAGAGCCCCAACTGCGGCCTTCGATGCAAGGCGCCTCGCTGTTTTGCGTTACCAAACGCACTCCGCCACGCGTATCCACGGCGCAGGAGTGCCTTCTCATGTCGTTCGAGTTGCAGGCAATCGTGGACTGGGCCAGGGATTTCTGTGGGGTGAATAGACAAACACCGAGCAAAACCGTACTCAAAAAAAGACATCGATTCCTGATCATCGCTTCTCTCCTTTTGCTTTTGTTTACAGCAGGCATCGTTGGGGAACGGCCCGCCAAAAACAGGGACTACTTACGGGGAATAACATTTGTGCCCGCGGCTAGACGATTCCACGGCAGGTAGCGTCGCCAAAGCGTTGTTCCCCCTTTGCGTGGCGGGAGCAGGGCATAGCCAGCATGGTAGAAGCCCTGAAGGCAACCAGTCTGTTCACTTAGAAACACTTTCGCAGATGGCTTGTAATTCACAGGCGAGTGGCCTGCTCGAATTCCTGGGAGCGCCGACCACCGCCTGCGCTAATCAGTCCCCGTCGCGCGATCGCTGCTGCTTGACCCCTCCCCGCTCCCGGGTGTACATTCCGCCCACCCAGGTCCCTTCCTAGCAATTTCAATACAAGGAGGCATTTTATGTCGTTCCGCAGAGCCCTTTGGGCCTTAGCAGTAGCCGTGTGCCTGGCAGCGCCCGTCGCTGTCCACGCGCAGGGAGATTATCTCGATGTTTTCATCGTCAAAGTGAAACCGGAGAAACACGCCGATTTCCTGGCCCTCGCCAGAAAATACGCCGATGCCAACCGCCGCTTTAATGGCGACCGTTGGATCGCTATGCAAGCCCAATATGGTGAAGGCGGTGTCTACCAGTTCACCAGCACCCGCAAGGACTACGCCGATACCGACAAGGCCGCGGAAGCCTTCATGCTCGCCGCCAACAAGGCCTTCGGCAAGGAAACCGCCCAGAAAATGAATCAGGACTTCGATAGCTGTCTGGTATGGTCCCGCTCCGAACTCCGCCACCGTCGTTGGGAGCTCAGCCGCAAGGCCCCCAAGGACGCGGACGCCTACGCCAAATTCATTGGCGAATCCCGCCTCTTGCGCACCACAGCCGTGCACATTCGGCCCGGCCACGTCCTTGATTTCGAGGCTCTCATGAAGGACGTTAAGGAAGCCGCCGAAAAGAACCCCGACACCCAGACAGTTTTTGTTTCCCAAGTCGTGGAAGGGAGCAAGGGCGCCACTTTCTACGTTTCTACGCTCCGCTCGTCCATGGCCGGCTTCGACCACAATCCCACCCTGCGTGAAATCCTCGGCGACGAGGGTCTCAAAAAATACCAGCAGATCAGCGCCGACGCCGTCGAGGTCGCTGACTCCACTCTCTATCGCGTCACTCCGGAGCTCAGCAATCCTCCCGAAGAAGTCGCCAAGGTCGCTATGGACTTCTGGCGCCCGAAAGCCGTGATCGTTGCCGCAGCCAAACCCAGGACTGCCATGGAACCCGACGCCGCCAAAGAGCCGGTCAAGAAACCCTAGCCACACAACAACAATCTGCCAGTGGCACAGACTCCGTCTGTGCCACTGGCGCTCATGTCGTTCCAATAGCGCCAGGCAACGATCGGATAGGCGCTAGTTCGAGGAACCGCTAATGTTTAGCGTAATTTCCGGCTTCGGCAGGGGCTTGCGCAGTTGCAATTGAGGACGCATGAACTCCACGAGCATCACAACAACGGGCACAGCCATAAGCACTTCGGCCGCGACCGCGTAGCGATGACCCCGCCCACTAACCACAGTCAATGCGATAAAGAATGGCATCAACGCAACAGCGTAACGCGGATTCTTCCGCTCCAGCCTTGCCGCGCAATGCGGACAAGTCAGCCACCTCCACGCATCCGCATTCAGGAAAAAGGGTGTAGCAACGTCCTGCGCGCAAACCGGGCACTTTGCCTTCGTCATGGCGCACACCTTTCCGTGATTCCTTTACAGTGCCGCCGCTCTTCTATTGCGTCAATAGAACGAGTGGACCACTGCGCCCTCCGCTACGCGTCAGGCTTCGGAGGCGTCGCCGACGCTGAAGTAGGTGCAATCGGGATGGTGGAAGACGAGGGCGCTGACGCTGGCTTCGGGGTCCATCATCATGCCTTCGGTTAGCTGCACGCCGATTTCATCTGGCTTGAGGAGCTTCCACAGGCCGGACTGGTCTTCCAAATCGGGGCAGGCGGGATAGCCGAAACTGTAGCGCTTGCCGCGGTAACGCGAAGTGAAGCGCTGCGCCATGGTCATTTCCGGAGGATCCGGGAAGCCCCAATCTTCGCGAATGCGCCGGTGCAACCACTCCGCGCAGGCTTCCGCGGATTCGATAGCGAGGGCCTGGAGGCCGTGGGATTTGAAGTAGTAGCCTTCGTTTTTTGCTTTTTCGCCGCGCTCGCGGACGCCTTCGCCGGCGGTGACCACAAAGAGAGCGAGGTGATCGCGCTGCCGGTTTTGCGGCGCAAGGACGTAATCGCTGAGGCAGAGAAAATCGCCGGCGCGCTGGCGCTTGAAATGAAACGTGTGCAGCGGATCGGCTGCCCCGGGCGCGAAAAGATGCAGCGTGTCGCCTTCGGATTCGGCCTCGAAAAATTGCCAGGCGGCACGAACCTTCATGAATTCGGCTGCTTCGTTTTTCACTTCTTCCATGCTCTCGAATAGCTCGACCGCTTTGCGATCGCGCTCGGTGAAACGCTTTTCGAAATCGCCGCGGAAACCGAGATGCCGGCCGTAGAGCATGAAGGGATTGATGTAGCTCCAAATTTCGCGCAGGTCCGGGACGAGGCGAATTTTGCGGTCGAGATAGTGCACGGGCGGGATGGGGAGATCGGCGCGCACTTTGGGCGAGCGCGCGGGAGCCGCGGAAATCTCGGCAACTTTTACGGTGGTGGTGACGCCGAAGCCGTTGCCGGAAGCGGTGTGCGCGCGCACTACAGTTTCGCGCGTGGCGGGATCCATGAGCTCGTTCATGAGTCGCAGGCCGGTCATGGCGTCTTTGGCGTAGCAGACGGCTTTGCCGTAGCTGGGCGCGATTTTCGTCTGCGTGAATTTCGCGGAGAGCGCGGCGCCGCCCACGAGCAGAGGGATTTGGATTCCCGCGTCGCGCAAATCGTTGGCGGTAATGACCATTTGCTGCGCGCTTTTTACCAGCAGGCCAGAGAGGCCGATGGCGTCGGGCTTGTGCTGCTGATAGGCCTTGATTAAATCTTCCGGCGGAACCTTGATGCCGAGGTTCACAACGTCGTAGCCGTTATTTTTCAAAATAATTTCGACGAGATTTTTGCCGATGTCGTGGACGTCGCCCTTAACGGTGGCGAGGACGACGCGGCCGCGCTTGGCGGTGTCCGCTTTTTCCATGAATTGCTCGAGATGGCTGACCGCGGCTTTCATCGCTTCGGCGGACTGCAAGACTTCCGCGACGATGAGTTCGTTGGCGTTGAAGAGGCGGCCGACTTCGGCCATGCCGGCCATGAGCGGACCGTTGACGATGTCGAGCGGGGGAACGCCTTCGGCACGCTTGCGGTCGAGGTCGGCGATGAGGCCGTCGCGGGTGCCTTCGATGATGTAGCTGGCCAGGCGCTGATCGAGCGGGAGGTCGGCGGCGCGCGCTTTGTCTTTTTTCTTGGCGGTGCGGAAATGCTCGGTGATGGCGACGATGTGGAATTGATTGACAGCGGCGCGCTGCTCCTTGCTTTGCTCGCGCCAATCGGCAGGAACGTTGCGAAGGAGCGCGGCTTTCGAGTGGTCCGCGGGAATATCGGCGGGAGGATGGGAGAAGAGAAGATTTTCGGCAAGGCGGCGCTCGTGTTCGGGAATGGAGGCGAAGCGTTCGAGTTTTTCGGTGTTGACGATGGCGAGGTCGAGGCCGGCTTTGGTGCAGTAATAGAGAAAGACGGAATTCACGACTTCGCGCGCGCCTGCGGGCAGGCCGAAGGAGACATTGGAAATGCCGAGGATGGTGCGCGAGTCGGGAAGGGCGCGCTTGATGAGGTGAATGCCTTCCATGGTTTCCACCGCGCCGCCGATGTAGTTTTCGTCGCCGGTGGCGCAGGGAAAAACGAGAGGATCGAAGATGATGTCTTCGGGAGCGAGGCCGTATTTTTCGGTGAGCAGCTTGTAGCTGCGCTGCGCGATGGCTAGCTTGCGCTCGCGGGTGAAGGCTTGGGCCTGGAGCTTGTCTTCATCGATGCAGCCACACACGACGGCGGCTCCGAAATCGTGGGCGATGGGGACAACTTTCTCGAATTTTTCCTCGCCGTCTTCGAGGTTGATGGAATTAATGATGGCTTTGCCCTGGCAATAGGTAAGGGCCTGCGCGACGGCGCTGGGGTCGGTGGTGTCGATCATCACCGGGGCTTTTACTTTGCGGATCAGCTTTTCGTAGAACGGGGGAATGTCTTTTCTTTCGTCGCGCTCGGTGCTTTGCAGGCAGACGTCGACGATGTGCGCGCCGCCGCGCACCTGGCGGCGAGCGATTTCGCTGGCTTCTTCCCACTTTTCTTCGGCGACGAGATTTTTGAAGAGGCGCGAGCCGATGACGTTGGTGCGCTCACCGACGAGCAAGGGGCGCGTGCTGTCTTCGGCTTCGATAGTCTCGATGCCAGAATAGATGGCGCGGTGCTCCTCGGCGGGACGCTGGCGCGGCTTTTTGCCGTCGGCCATTTGCGCGAGGGCGCGAATGTGCTGCTCGGTGGTGCCGCAACAGCCGCCGACGAGATTGAGCCAGCCGTGATCGACGAATTTCTCGAGCTGGGCGGCGAGCGATGTCGGCGTCTCGAGGTACTTGCCTTCTTCGTCGGGCAGCCCGGCGTTGGGATAGCAGGAGACAAATTCGCCGGTGAGCTGGCTGAGCGTGCGAATGTGGTCGGTCATGAATTCCGGTCCGGTGGCGCAGTTCATGCCGAAGGCGAGCGGCTTGGCGAAGCGCAGAGAAGCCCACATGGCTTCGATGGTTTGTCCGGCGAGCATGGAGCCCATAGGCTCGATGGTGACGGAGATGATGAAAGGAATTTGCTGGCCGATTTCGGAGGACAGTCTTTGGATGGCCAGCAAAGCGGCTTTGATGTTGCGGGTGTCCTGACTGGTTTCGATGAGGAGAAAGTCGACGCCGCCCTCGAGCAGACCCTTGGCTTGGATGTAGTAGGCATCGCGAAGCTCCTCGAAAGTGACACCGCCGGTAACGGTGATGGCTTTGGTGGTGGGGCCCATGGAGCCGGCGACGAAGCGCGGCTTGGAGGACGTCGAGAATTCATCGGCGGCTTGGCGCGCGAGTTCTGCGGAGCGACGGTTGAGAAAGTGCGCGTCGGCGGCGAGGCCGTACTCAGCGAGTACAATGGGAGCGCCGCCGAAACTGTTGGTTTCAACGATGTCGGAGCCGGCCTCGAAATATTTGCGGTGAATATCGAGGACGACGTCCGGCCGGGTGCGCACGAGATTTTCGTTGCAGCCTTCGAGGGCGGCGCCGCCGAAGTCCTCGGCGGTGAGATTGCGCTGCTGCAGCATGGTACCCATGGCGCCGTCGAGCACAAGAATGCGTTGCGACAGGAGGTCGCGTAGGGCGCTGACGGATTCGGTCAGATTACGCATGGGTGAAAGGCGGCCATCTCCTTGGCAGTTGCTATCGCCGCTGCAGGTGGCGGTTCTAGCAGGCCAAACGCCTATAGCGGCTTAGCTTCATTTTACCGGGTTTTCCACAGGGCACGAAACGGATTGCATTAAACGGGCGTTTTTGGGGGGTGAATGGCGAAAAACGGGGGCGGAACGGTTGGCTCAGATCGGGTGCAAATCAGAGAAGCCGCATCATCTCCTTCGAGCAGTTTCGTCACTTCTGACCTAAGCCAATAACACAGAGCGCGGCGTGAAGTAAGCTTCTAGTTTTGTCAGCGTGCCTGTTCCCGGTGACGAAGGCAATCGATGTCCTGGGCAACCAGGCACTACAACCCAGTTTTCCGGTGAGCGACTGCCTCATCGACAACAGGTGGCCATGGCGGTGCCGGGCCTCGATTCGAATACTTAAAAGTTAAGCTCGAGGTGTATCGCGTCATGTACGCGATACCCGTTGTCCACCAAAACGACATGTCCCCCGACTACGATGTAATGGTAGCCGCGAGGGGCCGGGCCTAAGCCGCGGGTAAGGTCACGCGGCGCCGGGCGACTGAACCTGCGCATATCCGGGTCGAGCACGTAACCCGGCTGAAGCCGAGACTCGTAGTCGTCATTCCATTGATTCCGTTGAAACCCCGGCTCGTCTTGATGTTGGTTATAATACTGACGTGCAGTTTGGCGTTGATTGTCATTGAACTGGCGATAATGCTTCTTGGCCTGGCCGCGATTCTCGCCCCTGTCGCCGCGACCCTGGTCGTTCCTGTCTTGTCCGCGGTCTTGTGCCACTGCAAAACTGCTAGTCAAAGCAAGCAAAACTGCTCCACAAGCGGTTATCCACCATCGGCTCTTCATAAGTTTTCTCCAATCGTGATGAGATTTCCTTTTTGAGATCCTGGGCGGCTGAAGCTCTACACTTCAGCGAATTTACGGTTGCACGAGGGGCAGAGTTATCCTGCCAAGAAGCTTCGTCGCCGGTCTGTCCAAAAGGGAACACTCTGTTATCGCCTCTTAATTGGCTAGTGTTGATTGTGCGTCAGTTACGGCACGGCCGAAGCCGTGCCTGACGGGAAACACAGATTCTAGAGGCTGGGCCGCTGCGTGATGCGGCGTAGGCGTCAGTAACAATTCGAGAACATAAGCTTTCGCGGGACTTGCCCGTTAGGACAGGTTTCCCGTACGCTGGAAAAACCGTGGCTACGAAAAGAGCTAACACCAAACTAACGGTCTGCATACTTTCGCCGCACCCGCTGGTGCTGAGCGAATTCGAACGCTTACTGGCCAAATCACAATTCAAAGTAATTCTGAAGCAACTGGAATCGACGCTGGCGCCGGACCTGCGGACGCTGGATCCGCCGAAGGCCAACGTGTACGTAGTGGACGCCCATGCGGCCAAGCCGGCTACCGGGGCGCTGCTGACGAACCTGCTGGAGCGCTTCCCGGAATCCCGGCTGATGGTGGTGGGCGAGCAGCACAACGACGCGAATAGTTTTTCGCTGTTGCGGCTCGGCGTGAAGGGACTACTGACGTACGTGGAGGCGCGCGACCAATTGGTGCGCGCGCTGCCGCTCGTGGCTGCCGGTGGATTCTGGGTGCCGCGGTCGCTGCTGTCCGGCTTCGTGGATTCGATCCTGAGCGGGCAAGGGCGGCGGCTGAAGACGGATACGGTCACGAATCTGAGCCGGCGCGAGCAGGAAGTGCTGGATTCGCTGCTGGAGAATTTGTCGAACAAAGAGATTGCCAGCAAGCTGAATATCGCGGAGCGCACGGTGAAGTTTCACGTGTCGAATTTGTTGAGCAAGTTTGGCGTGCGGCGGCGGGCGGATTTGATTTTGCTTACGTTTCAGCGGCGCATGGCGATACCGTAGCGGAATCGTAGAAAATCCAAACAATAACTAGGAAAGAAGAGCCCCGTAGGGGCGGGGACGCGCCCTTCGTTCCTCAGGATAAACTGAAGCGCGGCCCTACAACGTCGCGTTCATGTGTACGTCCGCAGCGTGTCCTGGCGGCGAATCTAGTCGGAGAATTTGAAGCGGATGATGCACCAGAGGGCTTGGACGCCGTCTTTCCAGGTGATTTTTTTTCCTTCTTCGTAGGTGCGGCCGGCGTAGGTGATGGGAACTTCGTAGATCCGCCAACTGTGCTTGGCGATTTTGGCGGTGATTTCGGGTTCGAAGCCGAAGCGATCGGAGCGAATCTGAATGCCTTGCAGGACCTCCTTGCGAAAAACTTTGTAGCAGGTCTCCATGTCGGTGAGTTTCAGGTTGGTGGAGATGTCGGAGAGCAGGGTGAGGAATTTGTTGGCGACGTAGTGCCAGAAATAGTGAACGCGCTGAGGGCCGCCGAGAAAGCGCGAGCCGAAGACGACATCGGCGCGGCCGTCGAGAATGGGCTCGAGGAGCTTGGAATAGTCGCGGGGATCGTATTCGAGATCGGCGTCCTGGACGAGCACGATTTCGCCGGTGGATTCGGCGAAGCCGCGGCGCAGAGCGGCGCCTTTGCCTTGATTTTGCGGCTGAAAGAAAAAGCGGAGATCGCGCAGCTCTATGGGATCATCGCCGTCTTGGGCGGAGGCGAATGCGTCGCCGCGGGATTGCCGTGCGGCCAGATTTTCGAGGATTTGCCGGGTGCCGTCGGTGGAGCAATCGTCGATGACCAGAATTTCTTTGCGCATGGGCGATTCGATGACGCGACGCAGGATTTCTTCGATGGTGGGCTTTTCGTTGTAAACGGGGATGACCACGGAGAGTTTGGGGTCGTGCAGTCCGGAGGGATTGCGGCGCGTAGACATGAGGAAAGGGGATTGTAGCGGCGGGGTAAACGGGAGTAAAGCGAGCTGTCTTCGAGCTATGATGGTGCGGCGATGACGACGTTTTATATTGAGCAGTTTGGGTGCAGGGCTACGCAGGCGGATGCGGCGGCGATTGAGCGGCAACTGCGCGACCGCGG
>Ga0137416_10001788_pt1 | contig 11171 bp, 9 predicted proteins | sample CZODoug3_1_1_16f_FD_108282 | JGI IMG/M metagenome (GOLD analysis project Ga0137416, IMG submission 108282) | Vadose zone soil fungal communities from Angelo Coast Range Reserve, California, USA - CZODoug3_1_1_16fungal (Illumina Assembly) | ecosystem: Environmental > Terrestrial > Soil > Vadose...
AGTACGAGGCGCTCGGCGAGGACTTCCGCACACGCGGTGCCCGGATGGACGAGGCCATTCGGCTGCTCTGCGCCTACTGGACCGACGCGCAGGTGGACTTCGAGGGTCGGCACTACGGTGTGACGGCGATGGCTATGGAGCCGAAGCCGCCGCAGGGGCGCCGACTCCCGATCTGGATCGGAGGCATGTCCGAGCCCGCCTGGCGCCGCGTCGGCCAGCTCGGCGACGGCTGGCTCGCGAGCCGCGTCACCGACGCCGATAGCGCCCGGCGCGCCATCGCGGCGATTCGCGGCCACGCCGAGTCAGCTGGCCGCGATCCCGGCGCCATCGGCCTGCAGAGCATGGTCGCGCCGCCACCGCGGGACGCCGAGGGCCGACGTTTCTACGCCGAGCCCGACCGCGTCGTCGCCCGGGTCGTCGAGCTCCAGGCGATGGGCTTTCAGTGGGTCTCGCTCAACGCGACCGCGATCTTCCAGGCCGGCGCGCGGTCGGTGGACAGGATGATCGACGCGCTGGGGGCGCTGCACGCGAAGATCCGGACGGAGGTGGGATAGCCGGATCGGCCGGATTCACCAAATAATGCGTACATTTCATGTGAGCTTCACTATGCTCGTTTCCATGGGTCCCCGAGCGCGGTCGCGTGTCAGCTTGCCCCTGTCGGACTCGGTAAGTTCGCGAGAATACGCACCGCCGCGACCCGGTATCCGCTTTGCACGATCTCTCGAGGGGACATAAAGGAGGTCCGTATGCCACGACTCGGACTGCTATTGGCGGCTATCGCATTCGCTGCGACCGGCTGGGGCGCGGTGACGACAGTCAACCCGGCGCTCGCTGCGGAGCCGACCGTGGACGTCTCGGGCAAGTGGGTCGGGGTGTGGACTGGCTCCGATGACGTGGACGGTAAGGCGCGCCGCGACGATGCGACGGCGCGCCTCGTCCAGCAGGGCGCCTCCGGCACCGGACGGCTCGCGCTTCACACCACGGGCGTCACCCAATCGATGCCGCCCGCGGCCCTTGACGCCGGGCTCGCGGGGTTCCGCGTGGAGTTCGAAGTCTCGGGCAACCAGGTCGTCATGCGCCACGTGCTCGGTGGCAGGCTCGTCACCGCCGACCTCACAGTGGACGGCGACAACATGGTCGGCTACCTGCGCGACACCGCGCCCATAGTGAGGGTTCAGTTGACGCGCGCCAAGCCCCCGGCGGAGGTCGCCGCGGCGCCTGCGCCGCCCCCCGCACCGCCGGCCGCCCCAGCGCCAGAGCCCGTCGCGCCCGAGCCGCCGAAGGCGCCCGAGCCCGTCGCGGCCGCCCCCGCGCCGGCGCCGGCCGAGCCGGTCCGGCCCGTCCCGGTGGAGTTCGAGGGGGTCGACCAGGTGAAGCCGGTCCACTTCGACTTCGACAAGGACGCGATCCGGCCCGAGGACGCGAAGGTACTCGAGGCGAACGCCGAGTGGCTCAAGGCGCACGCCGAGATGCTCGTGCGGGTCGAGGGGTACTGCGACGAGCGGGGCACGGCGGAGTACAACATCGCTCTCGGCGAGCGCCGGGCACAGGCCGCTCGCGACTACCTCGTCTCGAGCGGCGTCGGCCCCGAGCGCATCTCGATCGTGAGCTTCGGAAACGAAGGCCGTCTCTGCATGGAGGCGACCGAGGACTGCCGGGCGCAGAACCGCCGCGCGACCTTCGTCGTGAAGCCGCGTTAGGCTGACGCGGAAGGGGCGGCTACCGAGCGGTGTCGATGGCTCCGGGGAGCCCCGCGTCCTTCGGCTGAGGGCGCCGCGTGGACGGCTTCTGAGGTGGTGGGCCGCCCCAGCTCACGGCAAGCCCGAAGCCGAGCCAGCCGTTGATCTCGCTGAAGCCGGCGATGCTGCCCCCCAACGGAAGGTTGGGTGTCGTCCACCCCGCGAGGCCGATGCGGCCGGTCGAAGTCGGCGTCTCGATTGGCGACGACAGCTCACGGAAGAAGGCCGGGTCGTAGATGATCCGCGCGCCGCCGAGCGTATAGTTGTCGTCGCTCGGCCGGGTCACCTCGTACTGGAGGGTCGGCGGCGTCACCGGCGGCGCCGGACTCGGCGCCTTGACCCGGATGCTCGCGTCCTGGGCAAACACCGGAGCGAAGCCGAGCGTCATCGCGGCAACGGCGGTAACCATGATTGGTGTGCGCTTCATGAGCGGTCCGGACGAGCATACGAAGTGCCAGTTCCACGAAACTCAAGACCGTCGCAACGAACGAAGGTTAGCTCGCTCAGGTATTCGCTGGAGCCTGCGCGGGTTGACTGAATCTTGAACAGCTCGTGACTCGATGGCAGGTCATTGTGGCGCGTCCACGACGTGACATACTTGGGAAACGCCTCAGTGGACGCTGCCGCCGCCGTCCACCAGGATCGTCTGGCCCGTGATGAAGTCGCTCGCATCCGAGGCCAGGAAGACGAGCGTCCCGACCAGGTCCTCCGGGACCTCGGCGCGCTTCAGCATCCGCGCCTCCACGTTGGCCTGCTTCCGCTCCTCGGAGATGTTCTTCTCGTTCTCGCCGCTCAGCGTGAACCCAGGGGCGATCGCGTTCACGCGGATCCCGAACTCCCCGAGCTCGCGGGCGAGCGAGCGCGTGAACCCCACCACCCCGCCCTTGGACGTCGTGTAGTGGATGTAGTGCGGGACGCCCTTGAAGAAGGTGCTCGAGGCGATGTTGATGATCTTGCCCTTGCCCTGCGCCTTCATCGCCGGGAAGACCGCGCGGGCGCACAGGAAGAGCCCGCGCAGGTTGACCGACATCACGCGGTCCCACTCCTCCACGGGGATCTCCATGAAGGGCCGGCGCTTCAGGCTGCCGTAGAGGGCCGCGTTGTTGACGAGCACGTCGATGCGGCCGAACCGCGCGAGCGTCTCGGTGGCCAGGCGCTGCGTGTCGGCCTCGCGCGACACGTCGCACTCGACCCCGAGGGCCTGCGCCCCGCGCGCCTCGACCTCCTTCACGGTCGGCTTCGGGTCGGCCAGGTCCGCCACGACGACGCGTGCGCCCTCCGCGGCCGCCCCCAGGCAGTACGCGCGGCCGATGCCCTTGGCGCCTCCGGTGACGATGACGACCTTTTGCTCGAGTCGCATGGTTCCCTCCTCGCTGCACTGGTGGCCCCACGACCATACAACAAGAACCTGATCAGGTCATGGTCGCGGACGCGGTAGTAGAATCGCCGCCATCGTGAACGCCATCGGCGAGCTCGACCGGCATCGCTACCTGGCCCTGTCGAGCTTCCGCCGCAGCGGCGCCGAGGTGACGACCCCCGTCTGGTTCGCGGCGGCCGGGGGGAAGCTCTGCGTCTTCACGGCGGGCGACTCCGGCAAGGTCAAGCGGTTGCGCCGGTCGTCGCGGGCGCGCGTCGCGCCCTCGGATGCGCGCGGGCGCGTACAAGGGACGTGGCGGGACGCGACGGCGCGCCTCGTCACCGAGCCCGCGTCGATCGAGCGGGCGCACGCCGCGCTGCGGGCGAAGTACGGCTGGCAGATGTGGCTGGCCGACGCGTTCGCGCGGCTCGCGGGGCGCCTCGGGCGCCGCGCGTGGATCGAGATCGAGGTGTCCGCGAATCGAGGGATCGTTTCCTAGGGACTCCTCGTATCATCGAGAAGATCATGCGCGGGAGGCTCCTCGTGGCCGCGAGCAGCCTGGTGGTGCTCGGGATCTTCGGCGGGCTCGCCGCCGATGTGGGACGCCCCTACCCCGGCTTCCTCGCCACGCCCGATTACCGCGTGGCCTGGCTCGAGCCCGACGCGCGCGCGGCCGGGCTGGACGTCGGCGATCGCCTCGTCGCTGTCGACGGCGGCTCTCCGCTCACGCTGCTTGCGCGCGCCCGCCGGGACGCGGAGCCCGTGCGCTACGAGGTGGCGCGCGGCGGGGCGCGTCTGGTGGCGACGCTGGCGCCGCGGAGCTTCACGTGGTCGCACGTGATCGGCCGCTTCGGCGTCTACTTCCTCGTCTCCAGCCTGATGCTCCTCTTCGGCGTGTTCGTGTACGCGCAGAACCCGGCGGCGGCTCCCAACCGAAACTTCCTCATCTATATGTGCCTGTGGGCGGTGTCCAACGTCGCCACGCCCGATGCCACGCTCGGAGTCACCAAGTACGGATCGTTCCTCGTCGGCTTCGTCGCCGCCCTGCTCTCGGTCCACGGCTGGATCTTCTTTCTGACCTATCCCGTCAATCCAGAGCGGGAGGCGTGGCTGCGCCGCCGCCGCGTCATACCGCGCCTCTACGCCCTCGGGGCGACGCTCGGCGTCACGACGACGCTCATGCTCGCAGTCGTGAACGCGTTCAAGCCCGAGATGCTGCTCGACGGATCGCTGTACCCGCTCGCGCTCGGCGTCCTCCTGGCACTCGGCATCGTGTCATTCCCCATCAAGATCCTCGCGCTGCTCGACACGCGCCGGCGCGCGGCCTCCCCGCTGGTCAACCAGCAGACGACGGTGCTGCTGGTCGGCATAGGACTCGGACTCGGCTGCTACCTGGTGTTCGCGCTGGCGCCGCTGAGCCAGCTCTACAGAAGCCCCGTGGATCCGCAGCTCGGCTCCGCGCTCGTCCTGATCTATCCGCTCGCGATCGCCTACGCCACCGTGCGCTACCGGCTGTTCGACGCGACAGTCGTGATCCGTCGCTCGGTGGTCTACGCGGGCCTGGCCGGCGTCATCACCGCCGCCTATGCGCTGGCCATCGCGACGGCGAACGCGCTGCTGGCCCGCGCGGACCTCGCCCGCTCGCCGTGGTTCTCCGCCGCGTTCATGTTCGGCGTCGCGCTCGCCTTCAACCCGCTGCGCGAATGGCTGCGCGCGGCGGTGGATCGCACCTTCTTCCGGGAGCGCTACGACTACGCGCGGGCCATCCAGGCCCTGGCCCGCTCCATGACGAGCCTCCTCGACCTCGACGAGATCACCCGCCGGCTCACCGCCACCATCGAGTCGGTCATGCACGTCCGCGACCCGCGGCTCGTCGTCGGCGCGCCGTCCGACGCGATCGCGACCGTGCTCCGCGAGGTGCCGGGCGCGCTGTCGCGCTACCAGGTGGCGGCCGACCCGCGCTTCGCCTTGGTGGCGCCGGCCACGCTCGCGGCGTACGGCGGACTCCAGGCCGAGGTCGTCGTGCCGCTGCGCTTCCAGGACGGAGTCCACGGCCTCTTGCTGCTGGGACCGAAGCGCTCGGAGGCGCCCTACACCGACGAGGATCTGGCGCTGCTGGAGACGCTGGCCGACCAGACGGCCGTGGCGGTGGCCAACGCGGAGGCGCACCGGCAGGTGGTCGAGTACGCCCAGCAGCTCGAGCGCAGCCTGCTCATCCGCACCAACCTCGCGAAGTTCGTCCCGCAGCGCGTGCGCGAGCTGATCGAGGAGTCGCCGGAGGCGCCCTCGCTGGAGAAGCGCGAGACCGAGGTGTCGGTGATCTTCGCCGACATCACGGGCTACACGCGCCTGTCGGCGCGGCTGCCCCAGGACACGCTCGACGCGCTCGTCGAGCGCTACTTCGGCGCGTTTCTGGACGAGATCGTCAAGCACGGCGGCGACGTGAACGAGACGGCGGGGGACGGGCTCATGGTGATCTTCCACGAGGGCGATCATCCGCGCGCCGCGGTGGAGACGGCTCGGGCCATTCACCGGCGGGCGCGCGAGCTCAACGCCGAGCTGGCGGAGCGCTTCGATCCGCTCGCGATGCATATCGGGATCAACACCGGACCCGCCCAGCTCGGCGCGACCAAGATCGAGGGGCGCGCGGGCACGCGCTGGACCTACACCGCGTCCGGCCTCACCACCAACATCGCCGCGCGGCTGGCCGCCGTCGCCGAGGGCGGCGACATCGTCATCAGCGAGGCGACGCTCGCCCGCCTCGGCCGGGAGGTCGCCGCGGAGGACCTCGGTGTCCGTCCGCTCAAGAACGTGGACGCGGCCGTGCGCCTCTTTCGCCTGCGGTAGGCGGCCGTCAGGCCTTCTTCGGCATCGGCCAGCCGAGCCACTCGCAGATGGCGCGTCCCATGATCCACTCCTTGTCCTCCGCCTTGAGCCAGGGCAATTCCTCGGTGAACAGCGTGACGGCCTGGCGCCACGGGCACGTCAGTCGCGTCCAGTCGGTGCCCCAGAACATCCGCCGCGGGCCGAACGCGTCGTACACGCGCTGGATGTGCTTGTGGAGCCCGCGATACGGATACGGCTCGGTGGAGTAGCAGGGAAGCGCGGAGGCCTTGACCGCGACGTTGGAGCGCCGCGCCAGCGTGCAGAGCTCGGGCAGGTCTGCGAAGGCTTCGTCGTCCTTCTTGGCGGTGCCGATGGCCAGGTGGTCGATGACGAGCCCGAGGCGGGGATGGCGCTCGGCGATGCGATCCACGGCGGGAATCGAGCCCGGCGGAAAGATCATGAGCGGGATACCGGCGCGTTCGGCGGCCGGCCAGAGCCAGTCGGCCGTGCCGTCGGTCAGCCACGGCCGCTGGAGGTCGGTGTGAAACGTGAAGCGCATGCCGAGCATGCCGGGCTGCTTCTTCCAGCCGTCGACGAGCGGCCGGCTCTCGGGCTTCTCGAGGGCGAGCCGTCCCATCACGGCGAACCGGTCGGGGTGCAGACGCGCCGCCTCGAGCGCGAGGTCGTTGCGGTCCCCTTCCCACGACGGCGGCACGACGACGACGCGGTCGACGCCGGCCTCCTTCATGCCCGCGAGAACCAGATCCTTGGTGACGGGGTAGGGCTTCTGCGCCTGGTGGGCCCGGCCCGGCGGCCACGGCCGCGCGGGGGTGTCGGCGCCCCACATGTGAACCTGCGCGTCGACGATCAGCACGGCTCACGTCCTCCGCGCGAGGGGGCCGCGCAGCAGCCGGCCGGGGAGCGCGCCCGTGTGCTTGCCGTCGCGCAGGAGGACCTCGCCGTTCACGACCGTCGCCGCGATGCCGCGCGTCCGCTGCACGAGGCGCCGCGCGCCGGCCGGCAGGTCGTCCACCACCTCCGGCATCTCCGCCGCGATCGCGTCGGGGTCGAAGACCATGAAGTCGGCGGCCATCCCTTCGCGGACGAGGCCGCGGTCGGCGAAGCCCCAGAGCGTCGCCGGCACGAGGGTGATCATGCGCACCGCCTGCTCGAGCGTGAAGGCCCGCTTCGTGCGGACCCAGTGGCTCAGCAGATGCGTCTGGAGCGAGGAGTCCATGAGCTGCGAGACGTGCGCGCCGGAGTCCGAGAAGGTCGTGACGCTGCGCGGGTGGCGCATCAGCTCCAGCGCCGCGTCCTGGTCCTCGTTGGCGACCGGCTGGAGGAAGAAGAGGTCGAGGTGCTTCTCGAGCGCGAGGTCGATCATGGTCTCGGCCGGATGCTGGCCACGCTCGCGCGCGACCTCCGCGACGGTGCGGTGCGGCCCCTCCACGGTGTCGAAGACGAGGAGCCAGTCGTAGTCGGCGGGGCGCGCCTCCGTCCCGACGGCACGCCGGCTGTCACGCGCCCCCGAGGCCTCCACGAGCCGGCGGCGCAGCTGCGGGTCGCGTAGCCGCTGCTCCTGCTCGGCGAGCGGGAGCGCGCGCAGCTCCTTCCACACGGGGAGCCGGTCGAACGGGAGCTGGGTCTTGAACGAGAGCAGCGCGCTCAGCGAGCGGCTGTGCACCTGCGCGAACATCCGGCCGCCCGCGGCCGCCGTCTCGTCGAGAAGGGCGAGATACTTGCGCCAGACGTCGGGCACGCCGCGACGGCTGAACACGCCGAACGTGACCGGGCGTCCCGTCTCGACCGCGAGATCGCGCAGCCGCGTGTGGTACTCGCGAAGTCCGGGGTCGCCCGGAGCACGATCGACGCCTTCGCCGGCGATCTCGAACAGACCCGCGTTCAGATCGCCCATCACGCCGACCAGCCGGCGCACTTCGTCCCACGACGCCTGGCGGCTGGCGACCGGTTGACCGTTCGGGGTCTCGTGAGCCGGCGACCGCGAGGTGGTGAAGCCGATGGCGCCGGCGCGGATCGCGTCGCGCACCTGGCGCTCCATCGCCTTCAGGTCGTCCTCGCCGGCCGGCTTCTCGAAAGCCCGTTCGCCCATCACGAACGTGCGGACGGCCGAATGACCGACGTAGCCTCCGTAGTTGATGCCCTTCGGCAATCTCTCGAGCGTGTCGAGGAACTCGGGGAACGTGGTCCAGCGCCACTTGATCCCGGCTTCCATGGCCGCCGGCGGAATGTCCTCGGCGCGCTGCAGGTTGCGGACGACGAGATGCTTGTTCTCCTCGGCGCAGGGAGCGAGCGTGAAGCCGCAATTGCCCATCACCACGCTGGTGATGCCGTGCCAGCACGACGAGGTCCCGAGCGGATCCCAGAAGACCTGCGCGTCCATGTGCGTGTGGCCGTCGATGAAGCCCGGCGTGACCACGTGGCCGTCGGCGTCGATCACCTCGCGCGCGCGCTCGCGGATCCGGCCAATGGTTACGATGCGGCCATGCCGCACGCCGACGTCGGCCCGATAGCGGGGCAGACCGGAGCCATCGACCACCGTGCCGTTCTTGATGACCAGGTCGTAGGACATTCTCAATTCTCCTCGATTTGCAATCGCGCCTCGGCCGGCGGGGCCCCAGCCCCGCGACGGCCTGCGGCGCGTACCGCGGGACGGGACAGGGTCAGCGACACACCGATCTCGAATTGAAGGGCTCGCCTCGTCGGAGGCCCCTCCTCAGCTCGCACTACCTTTGACCTTGGGCGCGGTCGGCGATCTGGACGGTCTTCTTCTCCAGGTCGAAGCGCAGCGTTTTCTTCGTCTCGACGTCGCCGCCGGTGACGCGAAGGAAGAACGTGTCGTCGCCGTACTCGATCGAGTGGATGTCGCCGACCGCGAACACCGAGGCGTGGCCGGGCTCGTTCAGGAAGTCGCGCTGGACCTCGAGCTCCGCGTGGCCGGGCTTGCTCCCGTCGTCAAGGCGGCGCCAGCGGCGCATGCGCGTCGGATTCTTGTAGTTCCCGTAGATCACCCAGCATGGACCGTGGTCGTGCGGGACGGACTTTCCACCCTTTTCACGTCCGTGAACCAGCACGTGCACATCGGTCTCGGGATCGTGGCCGATCGTCGTGCGCTCGCGGTACGGCACCGGATCGCCCAGGTGCTTCTTCAAGAGCTCCGGGTTGCGAAGCAGCTTCTCGAGATGCTCGCGGATCTCGGCGAGCCCTGACGGGACGCCCTTCGTCTTGATCGTGGCTCGAGTGTCGGCGAGGAACTGATCCAGCGTGTACCCGGTGTCCGTGGCCATGGCGGGCTCCTTTCTCCTGGGATGATAGCAGGTCGCGGTCGACCGGAGGGCCGTGGCTTGTAGCATACTTGGCGCCCATGAGGGTCTTCGTCTTCGATCTGCTCCCCTACGCGGAGCACCTCGACCATCTCAAGGACGGCAAGGAGCTTCCGTGGCCCCTGCCGAGGCGGCACTTCAAGCCCGAGGTGGCCGTGCGCACCTATGCCGAGCATCTCGCGACCTGGGAGGCCATGGACCGGCTCGGCTACGACGGCGTCGGCTTCAACGAGCATCACACCTCACCATACGGGCTGATGAACTCGCCCAACCTCCTGGCCGCCGCGGCCGCGCAGCGAACCCAGCGGCTCAAGCTCCTGGTCTACGGCAACCTGCTCCCGCTCCACGACCCGCTGCGCCTCGCCGAGGAGCTGGCGATGCTCGACTGCATGTCGAACGGGCGCATCGTTTCCGGATTCGCCCGCGGCATCCCGCGCGAGCACAACGTCTACAAGGTCCCGCTGGCCGATTCGCGCGCGCGCTTCGAGGAAGCCTGGGAGATCATTCGCCGGGCCTGGACCGAGGAGGTCTTTTCCTACGAGGGCCGGTTCTGGTCATATCGCGACGTCGCCATCTGGCCGCGACCGGTGCAGGCGCCGCATCCACCCGTGTGGGTGCCGGTCACCGGGAGCAAGGAAACGATCGAGTGGGCGGGACGCCACAACATTCCGATCACGCCGGGTCTGGCGCCGATCCGGGGTCTGCGCGAGGACATCATCCGCTACTACGCGCGATGCCTCGCCGAGCACGGTCACCGGCTCACGCCCGACCACCTGATCATCCAGGCGACCGCGTACGTGGCCGACAGCAAGGCGCAGGCCGTGCGCGAGGCAGGGCCGTATCTGCTTTACTTCAACCAGACCCTGTTCAGTCACGGCAACATCACCGAGGCCTCGCTCCAGCGCGACGCCGGATACCTGAGCCCGGCGTCGTTCGACTACGTCCGGCCCGAGAACCTGCACGCGGTGTCCGGCTCCCGCGAGCGCTATCGCGACATGACCTTGGCCGACGTCGAGCGCGACGCTGAGCAGTGGCCGTGGGGAACGCCGGACGAGGTGACCGAGCGGATCATCGCCGCAGCCGACCACGCCGGTGCCTCCACCGTGCTGGTCAACATGAACCGCGGCGCGATGCCGCAGGAGATGTTCCTCGAACAGGTACACCGGTTCGGCAGCAAGGTGCTGCCGGCCTTGCAGAGCCATACCGTCACGGCTCGATGATCGGCCGCCGCGCCGCGTCGGTCCTTGCGGCGGCATTCGTGTTGAACCTTCCGGCCGGGGCCGTCTGGGCGGCCGAACCCACGCCCGAGCTCATCGCCAGGGGAAAGTACGTGTTCGCGACGGCGGGGGGCTGTGCCTGCCACACGCCGCCAGATGGGATCGGATTGAATGCCGGAGGCCAGAAATTCGACCTGTTCATCGGCGTGGTCTACTCGCGCAACATCACCCCGGACCTGGAGACGGGGATCGGGAAGTGGACCGACCTACAGGTGACGAACGCGATCCGGCGCGGCGAGCGCCCGGACGGATCGAAGCTGTTTCCGATCCACCCCTACAAGTACCTCGGTAACATCGCCGACGATGAAATCGAAGCGCTCGTCGCCTATCTGAAAAGCGTCAAGCCGATCACGTCCACCGTCCCGGCGCGGTCCCTGAAGATTTCCGTGCCCAGCCTGACGATTCCCACCGCTCAGAAGGCGGCGCCACGAGATGGGCTGGCGCGAGGCGCATACCTCGCCGGCGGAGCCTCACACTGCACCGAGTGCCACACGCCACGTCGATTCGACTTCTCCCCGGACGACGCAAAATTCCTCGCGGGCGGGCCCGGGCCGCAGCGAAGCCTGGCGGCCAACATCACGCCGCACGTCGAGACCGGGATCGGACGCTGGACCGAGGCTCAGATTGCGAG